>Ga0160428_1000887_pt1 | contig 27323 bp, 15 predicted proteins | sample SolpanmetagenomM_FD_108198 | JGI IMG/M metagenome (GOLD analysis project Ga0160428, IMG submission 108198) | Solar panel surface microbial communities from Lawrence Berkeley National Laboratory, California, USA - M | ecosystem: Engineered > Built environment > Solar panel > Unclassified ... | reverse complement strand
CTACCGCTTTGCCCTCGAAACCATCGACAGCACCGTGCTGCGCCGCCGCCTCACGGCCGACGCCATTACCTGGGATTCGGTGAAGCAGGCCTGGAAAATGACCAACCAAACGGTGCGCACCTTTCGGGGCCAAACCGACGAAGTGCTGCTCAGCCTGCCCGCCCGCGATACGACTCTCAACCTTTACCCGAAGGACTTTGCCAGCACCTATCGCCTGGCCGAAACGCTTACTTCGCCTGAGCTCAACGACCTGATTGCTACCAAAATACTGCGCGGTGCCAACGACACGGCCCAATACCTGAGTGTGAAATACGAGCGCTACGCCTACCCCTTCGATACCATCATTCTCACCCTTATCGGCGTGGTGCTGAGCGCCCGCAAGAGCCGCGGCGGCGTGGGTGGGCAAATTGCGCTGGGCTTCGTGCTGGCGTTTATCTTCATCATCTTCGTGATGCTCTCGCGCAACCTGGCCTCCGTGGGCTCCCTACCCCCCATGCTGGCCGCGTGGGTACCCGGTATGGTGTTCACGGTCATCGGGCTGTTCCTTTACCGCGTGGTGCCGAAGTAAACTCACACGTCTGTTATTGCGCGCACCGCAGTGGCGGGCGGCAATCTTTCCTAGGCAGTTAGGTTAGTAATTCGCTTAGGTGACCAGTAGGTAGGATTACCGCCCGCCACTGCGGTACACGTGCACGGACAATTACAGATTATGCTAAAAGACTACCTAAAGCTGCATTTTATCGTCCTGTTGTGGGGCTTCACCGCCATTTTGGGCAAGCTACTGACGGTGCCGCCGGTCGAGCTGGTGTTTTGGCGCACGCTGCTGGCCAGCACCGGCTTGGCGGGCCTGCTGCTGGCGCGGCGCACGGGCTGGCGCGTGCCTCCGGCCGAGGCGATGAAACTACTGGGGGTAGGGGCACTAGTAGCCGCGCACTGGATTACGTTTTTTCTGGCCGCGCGCTTGTCGTCGGTGAGCGTGTGCCTGGCGGGCCTGGCCACGCTGGCCCTCTGGACCTCGCTGCTCGAGCCGCTGCTGCTGTGGCGCCGGGTGCGGCCCTACGAGGTAGGCCTGGGTTTGCTGGCTATGGTGGGGCTGTACCTGATTTCGCAGGCCGAGTTTACGCAGCTTACTGGCTTGCTGGTAGCGGTGGCGTCGGCGGGGTTGTCGGCGCTGTTTAGTGTGCTCAATTCGCAGCTCGTGAAGCGCCACGCGCCGGTGCGGCTCACGTTTTATGAGATGCTGGGCGCCTGCCTCAGCATCGTGTTGTTTTTCCCTATTTACAGCCGCTACTTCACGCCGGGGGGGGTAGGGCTACAGCTGGCCTGGCACGGCCTCGACTGGCTGTGGCTGCTGCTGCTGGCTGGCGTGTGCACGGTGTACGCCTTCTCCTCCTCGGTCGAGCTAATGAAGCGCATCTCCGCCTTCGTCGTCAACCTTACCATCAACCTAGAGCCGGTCTACGGCATTGTGCTGGCCCAAATCATGTTTGTGCTGCGCGTGCCGGGCTTTGGGCAAGAGAAAATGTCGAGCGGCTTTTATGCGGGTACAGTGCTCATCCTGGCCAGCGTGCTCGTGCACCCCGTGCTCGACCAGTGGAACCAGCGCCGCGCCCGCCAGCGCCAGGCTGCCGAGGCCGTGGTATAAGAACTAGCTGATTTATAAACGTCGGCTGTCATGGCGAGCACAATGACAGCCGAGTGCAAGTCTATAAAATTCCGCGCCACACTACATACTCGGCCGGCAAGGGCAGGGTAGGGGCTTCTGCCAAATCAGGAAATAGGCCATACACGGCCGAGCCTGAGCCCGACAGGCTAGCGTAAGTCGCACCCGCCGCGTAGAGCTGCTGCTTGATAGCGGCCAGCACGGGGTGGGTAGGAGCCAGCGAGGTTTCAAAATCGTTGCCGACGGTGGAGCGCCAGGTGCTCATGGGCTGGGCTAGGGCCTCGCGTAGGGGGTAGGCCGGCGCCTGCGGCACAATGCCTGCAAACGCCTGCGGCGTGCTGATGTGCAGTCCCGGATACACCACCACGCACGCCGTGCCACTCACGCTTAGCGCAATACCCTCAAAAATATCGCCCTTACCGCGCGCCAGTCGTGGCGTGTTTTGGATGAAAAAAGCGCAGTCGGCCCCCAAGCGCCGGGCATAGTCTTCGAGCTGCGCAGTGGTGAGCGGCAGCCCAAACACCTCGCCGATAGCCCGCAAGGCAAACGCCGCATCGGCCGAGCCGCCGCCCAGCCCCGCGCCAATGGGCACAATCTTATGCAGGTGTAGCTGCGCGGCCGGTAGGTCCAAAAAGTCAGCCTTTAGTAGCTCATAAGCTTTGAGGCACAGGTTGGTAGCCACGTCTCCCGGAATAGGCCGGCCGGTGAGCGCGAGGCTGGAAGCCGCCTGGCCCTTGGGGGCAGGCAGCACTTCGAGCACGTCGGTCCAGGGTAGGGGTAGGAAAACAGTTTCAACCTCGTGGTAGCCGTCGGGCCGCTTGGCCGTTACGTAGAGGCCCAGGTTGAGCTTGGCGTTGGGGAAGGCTAACAAATTGACTTAGGAATTAGAAATTATGACTTGTGAATTGAGGCTAGCTAGGGCTTTCAACTCACCTTTTCCTTACTTCGCACAAAGAAAAGGCTAGCTACGTCGGCGCCGCGCTGGTAGTAGATGCACTAGCCAATGCACAAACCATAATTTCTAATTCCTAAGTCAAAAAAATGTACCGTGGCAAGCGCCTGCTCGACCTAACCGTGGCCCTGCCGCTGGTGGTGCTCACGGCACCACTGCTGCTGCTGGGGGCAGCGCTGGCCGCAAGCCAAAACGGGGGAACCTGGCTGTTTCGGCAGGCACGGCCGGGGCTAGGCGGGCGGCTGTTCACGCTTTACAAGCTTCAGACCATGACGAGCGCCCGCGACCCCGTTACCGGCGAGCTACTACCCGATGCCCAGCGCCTGCCAGCTGTGGGACGCTGGCTGCGCGCTACTTCGCTCGATGAGCTGCCACAGCTCTGGAACATTGTGCGCGGCGAGATGAGCTTGGTAGGCCCAAGGCCACTGCTGCCCCAGTACCTGCCGCTGTACTCGCCCCGGCAGGCGCGGCGCCACCTAGTGCAGCCCGGTCTCACGGGCTGGGCGCAGGTAAATGGCCGCAATGCTATCAGTTGGGAAGAAAAATTTGCCTACGACGAGTGGTACGTCGATAACCAGCGCTTAGGACTTGACATCCGTATCCTCGGCCGCACCCTGGGCCGAGTTCTTGGTCGCCGCGACATCGCGGCGGCTGGGGCGGCGACGATGCCGCCGTTTCGGGGCAGTGAGGCTGGTGCACTCACTGAAAAGCTGGAAAATCTGGTCGATAGTCATGAGGCGGGCGGGCTAGCATAGCGAATGAATACAGCTAGAAACCGGCAGCCCTTTGGGGGGTAGGGCCACCCGATAACCAACAAGCCCTGCTGGCACGGGGCCGGCGGCAGCATGAGCTTGAGTAAGGCGACGGGTGCCAGTGCGCCGATGCCGCTGGCTGGCGCGGGGCCAGCCAAGTGCAAGTGTAGTCATAGCTGTAAAGAAGAGTAGAGTTGTACGACAAATGTCTGACAATGAACTTGCTTATCCAAGAGTTTAAGGGTGCATGGCGTGGATAGTGCTAAAAGTCATTCCCTGCTGCTGGCAGCGAAGCAGGGTAGCGAGCCCGCCGAACAAATTAATACTCTGCTCTCTTTGCACAACGAGCCAGCTTTACTAGTTCTTGCTTGTTCTTCCTTGCTTCCTACTTTTTTTTATAAAAAAAATACTACTTATTGCCTTTTTGTAGCTGGTTGGGCTGGTACCTACCCTCGCTGCCGAAGGAACCCAGGTGCGCCATTGGCTCTGTTCCACGCCATCACGATAGGCACAGGTATCGAGTTGGTACTCACGGCTGGTCCCACGCAGCGCGTCGAAGTAAGCGCCGCCGCTGCCGACCTCCGCGACTACATCTTGACCACCGTAACCGGGGAAGTGCTGTCTATCCATTATCAAAATCCCGCTGACCGGGGCTACGGCAGCACTAGCCAGCACGCGCCCGCCACCAAGCAGCTACGCGTGGCCTTCACGGCCGACCAGCTCACGGCCCTTTCGGCTGGCAGCGGGGCGCTGGTAAGCGTCACCGACCACTTTGCCGCCCCCGGTTTTCAACTCGAAGTAGAGTCGGGCGCCAGTTGCCAGGCTGCCGACCTAGTAGTGAGTGTGCTAGTAGTGCGCCAAAGCAGCGGCAGTACCGTCCGGCTCGGCGGCCAGGCTCCGCGCTTCGACCTGCGCATCGCCAATGGCTCCACCTTCAGCGGCGAAGCACGACAAACCGACCGCAGCCAAGTAGAAGCCAGCAACGGCAGCACCGTGCGCCTAGCTGTGCGCGAAACCCTGCTCGCCGAGGCCAGCAGCGGCGCCAGCGTGCGCTACCTCGGCTCGCCAGCCATAACCGAAATGGTGCGCAGTGGCGGCAGCGGAGGGGGGGGTAGGGCCAGGCTACTGGCCCTACCCCCCCCTCCGCTGCCGCAAGTAGTTAGCTCGTTATCAGGCTTTCACCGACTAAGAAAAGGTAAATAAGTGGCTGAATTCTAGCGGCCCAGTGCAAATACTGCCGGGCGCTTGTGCAGTGCTGGCAGCTCGGGCAGCTGCCGCCAGGTGGCCACGGGCAGGGTGCGTAGGTACTCAGTAGGGGCCGTGAGGTCGGCGGCAATGCAAAGGCGCGTGGCGGGCTGTAGGTGCGCCAGCAGATCGGCCAGCAGCTGGTCGTTGCGGTAAGGCGTTTCGATAAAGAGCTGGCTTTGGTCGCGCTGACTGGCTTCTTTTTCCAGCGTTTTGAGCGCTGCGATGCGAGCCGCCTTCTCGATGGGCAGATAGCCGTGGAAGGCAAACCGCTGCCCATTCAGCCCCGAGCCCATGAGCGCCAGCAAGATGGACGATGGCCCCACCAACGGCCGCACCACCAGCCCCAGCCGGTGAGCCTCTTGGGCTAAGGCCGCGCCGGGGTCGGCAATGCCGGGGCAGCCAGCTTCGCTTAGCACGCCGGCAGCCATTTTTTGCTGCACCAGTGGCGCCAGCGCGGCCTTTACCTGGGCAGGCGTGCTGTCTTTGTCAATCAGCTCGAAGCGAATGTTTTCGATGACGCGGTGCGGCGCCACTTCTTTCACAAAACGGCGGGCCGTGCGCAGATTTTCGACCAAAAAATAGGGTAGCTCGGCCACGGCTGCCACCACCTGCGGCGGCAGCACTTGGGCCGCAGTACCCTCGGCGAGGGGGGTAGGGATGAGGTAAAGCATTATTTTATTATCAATGAACAAGTAACAGTGCGCAATTGCCCTTAGCCATTATTCCCTGATAATTGCTCCTTACTCATTAAAACAAAGTTCTTTACCAGCCCAAAAACCTCTTCTGGCTTTTCGGCGTGCAGCCAGTGCCCAGCATCGGGCACAGTCACGACCTGCGAATTGGGAAACAGCGCCGGAATGCCGTGCAGCTTGTCTTCGGCCGTGATGTAATCCGATTTGCCACCCCGCACAAACAGCGCCGGTTTGAGAAACGGCTGGGCGGAAGTTACCTCCTGCCCCACGTCGGCCAGGCGGGCCACCAGTGCCGGCAGGTTGATGCGCCAGGCAAACGAATTATCCTCCCGCCGGTACAGATTTTTGAGCAAAAACTGCCGCACGCCTACCTGCCGAATGTGCGGCAGCAGCGCCGCCTCGGCCTGCTGGCGGTTTTGAATGGTGCTGAGGTCCACGGCTTGCAAGCCAGCCACGATGTCCTCCTGGTGCTCCATATCGGAAAAGCGCGGCGCAATGTCCATCACGATAAGTTGGGCCAGGCGTTGGGGGTAGGCCAGGGCCTGCGTCATGGCCACCTTGCCGCCCATGCTGTGGCCCAGCACCGTAAGCCGGGCCGGGTCGAGGGCCAGGTGGTCGAGTAGCTCCAGCACGTCGTCGGCCATCAGCCCGTAGCTGTGCTCGGCAGCATGAAACGACCGCCCGTGGTTGCGCAAGTCCACGCTGATAATGCGTAGGCCAGCCTCTTCAGCCCAGCGCCGGGCCAGCGTTTGCCAGTTGTCGAGGGTGCCAAACAGGCCGTGCAGCACTACCAGTGGCGTGGCTGCCGCGTCGCCCTGGTCGAGGTAATGTAAAAGGGACATCTTGTATAGAGAGGAGTTGTGTAGTAGAATTTATAAACTGCTGACGTGCTGTGGAGAAGGCATTGATTTTCTCAACGCCTTTTGCCGCAAGAGGCTTTGGCCAACTCTCAGCTCCGTCAAATCCACGCCCAGGCGCGGCGGCGCTCCTGCACTACTACGCCAAAATGGCGCAGGTAGCGCACCAGCGGCTGTATATCGCTCAGCACCAGCGTAGTGAGAATGATATCGCCCTGGGGTAGGGGTAGGCGCAGGTACTCGTAGCGCCGCCAAAACACGCCCGGCCAGCGGCAGCGGCTCCACTCTACGGGCGCAGGGCCGGGCCAGCCCTGGCGGGCTGGGTCGTAGGCCAGCACCTCGTCGAGGGCTACTTGCAGGTGGCCGCCGGTGGGGTCAAACACGAGCGTAGTGGCCGCATTGAGGCTGTAGTAGCGCAGGTGCAGCAGCAGCGCCGGGGCCGCCAGCGCCAGCACCGCCAGCAGCAGCGCCAAGGCCAGCCCGCGCTCCACGGCAGTAGGAGCCAGCAGGCCGGGCCCAGCCGCCGCCAGGCCAGTGCCCACCGCTAGTAGTGGCCACGTGAGCAGGGCTAGCTGCCGGGCCGGCGTAGGGCGGTAGACCGTCGATTTTTTGCCGAACAGCGCCAGTGCCCAGCGCGCTAGGCCAAGCAGCACCACCAGGCCCACGGCTGTTTCGAGTAAGGAGCGCAGTGCCTGCATAGGTTAGCGGCTGGCGCGGGCTAGCTTGCCTGCGCGCCGCCGAAAAGATGAAATGAACGGCCTAGTACTAAGCACGAAAAGTAGAAAAAGAGAACAGCGCCAGCAGTCTGGCGCCACGAAGCTAGCTCCGAAACGCAGGCACAGGTTGCCTTATCGCTCAGCTACCTAAGTGCCGTAGGGTAGGATTTCAGGGGTATATACCAAGCCTCTGCCCGAGCCAAATTCTTTGCAAAGGTCAAGAGGGGTAGGGAGTTAGTATTGATTTGTATAAGTTGCCAAAGGCCTGGCCTACCCCCGCCGGGCCGCAGCGTGCGGCGGCATCGGCGTGCAGCCGGGCTGGGTCAAACTGCGTGGGTGCGCGCAGCACGGCCGTGAGGGCCGCTGCCAGCGCGGGTTCGTCTTCGGAGGCCACGAGCAAACCAAAAGCGCCGGCCGGCTCAAACAGCTCGGGCACGCCGCCCACGCGGGTGGCTACCACGGGCCGGCCGCAGGCGCGCGCTTCTAGCAGCACCACCCCAAACGTTTCGAGCCGGCTAAAGGACACCAGCACCGTGGCCAGGCGCTGCTCGGCGGCCACGGCCGCGTGCGTCAGCTTGCCCAAAAACGCTACGGTGCCATCGGCCACCAGGCCCAGCTCGGCGGCGTAAGCCCGCAGGCGGCTTTCGTCGGGGCCGTAGCCGGCCACCCGCAGCCGCAGCCCCGGCCACGCGCCGCGCAGCCCTGCTACCACCCGCAGCACCCCCGACGAGTTCTTGGTCTCATCGTCAAACGCCGCCACGTGCAGCAACCTGGCCGGCTCGGGGGGAGTAGGGGCGGGGTAAAACAGGTCCGTATCGACCACGTTGGCGATGACGGCCGTGCGCCGCGCCCGCGCGCCTAGCGTCCCGAGGGCCGCCGCCAGCGCCCCAGACACCGTGTGCAAGGCAGTGGCCTGCCGCACTACGGCCCCCGTCAGCCAGCGCCGCCAGCTCGGAATAGTGGCCACTCGCGGCGGCAAATACAATCCCCAGTGCTCGGTAACGAGGTAAGGCACACGCCAGATTTTGCCCAGTGCCCAGGCTAGCATGCCCGTGCGCAGTAGCACATGGGCGTGCACGAGGCTGGGCCGCGCCCCGCCCCAGTGCTGCCGCGCCGCCCGTAGCCCGCGCTGCTGGCACACCAGCCATAGCCCCAACTTTAGCAGCTTGTCGAGGGGGGGTTGGCCGGTGGGGCGGGCGCGGTAGTAGTAGCGCCAGGTGGGCACTGGCCCGCTCAGGTCGTGGTCTTCGGCAATAAGCGTGGGCAGGGGGCCGCGCGCCACGGCCGCAAACACCACCGCCGATGCCACCGGCCCGCCCCCTACCCCCCCGTGCGCCGCAATAACCGCCACGTGCCGCGCTATAAAGTCGCCATCCTGGTCGTCGTAGCGGTGCGGGTACCACTTGGGTAGGTGCAGAATTCTCAACGACTGGTGTGGATAAGTGTGAGTGGGCTGTGGAAAACCGTCTTCAAAAGTAAAGCCCACCCTGGGTAGGGCGGGCTTTACGAAGCACGGCGCGAAAGCGGATGTCAGCCTAAAACAGGTAGCGCACGCCTAGCTGCCCCTGCCAGCGCGAGGCTAGCTGGTCGATGGAGTAGGTAGCGGGGTTGCTGAAGGTGAAAGCCGGGCGGTTGAAGGTAGCCGAGTAGGTGTTCGACACGTTGCCGCTGGCGTCGGCAAAGGCCACCTGCGTGAGGCCGGTGCCCAGCGTCGAGTTAAACGTGTTGGGCACGAAGTACTGGCGGCCCCAGCTCTTGTTGATGAAGTTGCCGAAGTTCACGATGTCAAACGAAATCTGGATGCTGTGGCCAGTCGGCGTTACGCCCGCCTCGTTGGGCGTGAGCTTGCCAAGCTTGGCTTCTACCATCAGGCGCACGTCGGCTTGGTTGTTCCAAGGCGTGCGTGCGGCGTTGCGCTCGGCATACTGGCCGCGGCGAGTGCTCAGGTACGAGTCGTTGCTGATAAAGCTGTTGAGGGCGTTGTACTGCGCGCCGCTGGCCTCTTGGGCGTAGGCGGCCGTGCTGCTGGCCCGCGACACGAGCACGATGTCATTGGCCGAGCCGGGGATGTAGGCTAGCTGCACGTTTTGCTGGCCGTTGCCCAAGAAGTTGTTGTTATACACCCAGGTGTAGGGCGCGCCGCTCTGGTACGTCAGCACCGAGGTGAGGTAGCCGGTGAAACGGCCGTCGTTGGTCGATTTGTGCAGGTTGATGCTGGCTACCACGCGGTGGCGCAGGTCAAAGTTGGAGTACGACAGGGCCGGGTCGTTCACGTTCAGGGCCGGGTTCAGCTCCCAGTTGCTCTGCGGCGAGTTGCGAATGCCGTTGCTGATGTCGTAGCTCTTGCCGTAGGTATAGGCCACGTTTACGTCGAGCAGGCTCGCTACCGTTTGGCCTACCGAGCCAGTCAGCTGGTAGCGGTAGCCCTGGTGGGTGTTGGTGAGGAAGAAGGCGTTGGAGAAGCTCGAATTAACCTTGCTGCCAAACGAGGCGGCCGTGTAGCGCGGGCTCAGGCTGGGGCCGTTGGTGCCAGTGTTGTTGAACTGCGGGCCCCCGCCGAAGTACGTCACGTTATCGGCCAGGTTGATGTTCTGGAACTTCACATCCTGAATGGTCTTCGTGTACAGGCCTTCCAGCGAGAAGCGGGTGCCCGTGGGCAGCTTCACGTCCACAGCCAGGTTCGAGCGCCACACCTGCGGCATCTTAAAGTTGTTGTCAATCAGGTTTACCTCCGTCGTGCTCTGGGCCGAAGCCGGCAGCTGGGCGTAGATGTTGTTGGGGTTCTGGTTGAGGTAATACTTGCCAGCAGTGGCGGCCGTAGTCTGGATGTTGTTCAAGTCAACCGAGTTGAAATTCACCCCGTTGTTGTAGTACGCATAGCCAAACCAGGCAAACGGTACCCGGCCGGTGAAGATGCCCGAGCCGCCACGTACCACGACCGAGCCGTTGCCATTCACATCGTAGTTGAAGCCTAGACGCGGCGACACCTGCACCTTGCCGAGGTAGCCGTTGTTGAGGTCCTGCCAGGGCGTGTGTGCGTACGTCTGGTTCAGCGTGCGGGCATCGTTCTGCGGGTTGTTTACCAGGGCCGAATTCAGGGCCGGCTTGGTGGGTAGGGACGCGATGTCGAGGCGAATGCCGGGCGTGATTTTCAGGCGGTCTGTCACGTTCCACTCGTCCTGCAGGTAGGCGCTGTAGAAGTTGATATTGAATGCCGCCGACGGGTTGTTGTAGTTGTAGTCGTATGAGTTGTCCGCCTTGTTGTAGGTGCCCCGGATGCGGCTCGGCAGGTCGTTCAGGAAGTCGCTCGGGCTGTTGTACTCGATGCGGCCGTTCCAGGAGTTGATAAAACCGTAGTCGATGTGGTAAAACTCGTTGTGCGTGCCCAGCGTCAAGGCGTGTGAGCCGGCGTAGAACGTGAAGTTGTCGGTCAGCTCAAACGTCTTCTGGCGGGTGTTGAAGATGCTGGCCTCGCGGTCCGAGCCGAGCAAAATCTGGTTGCTACCCCCCCCGTAGTTGCGGGTCGGGTCGGTGCTCACGTTGTTTATCTGCACCGACGGGTACAGGTTGCCCTGGCCACCAATCAGGTTGCGGTAGTCGTGGATGTTGGTGTAGCCCAGAATCAGGTTGTTGGCAAAGCGGCTCGAAAAGTTCGACTTTACTTCCAGCACCGTCGAGTTCTGAATGTTGTTCTGCGTGAAGTCTTGCGAGCCAAACTTAAACAAGCTGCCCGAGCGCTCCAGATTGGTTGCCTCAGCTTTGATGAAGTTGTGGCGCAGCGCAATGCTCGTCTTGTCGTTCAGGTTCCAGTCGATGCGCCCAAAAATCTTGTTGCTATTGGCGTAGATGTTATAGTCGCCGTAGTCGCCTACATTGTAGCTGGCGGTGCCCAGCGTGCCATCGGCATTGCGGATGCTGTAGCGGTTGAGCTTAGCCGCAATTTGCTGGGCTAGGTCCGTAGTGACAGGCGAGTTGGGCTGGCCAGCGCCGTAGAACTGCGGCTCGGTGCGGCGGGCTATTTCGCCGTTCACGAAGAAAAATAGCTTGTTCTGAATGATGGGACCGCCCAGGCGGAAGCCCGTTTGGTAGTCGTGGTACGACGAGCCAATCTTGGTGCTGTTGCCGTCGATGCTGCGGCCCGTAATGGCCTGGTTGCGACCGTAGCCGTAGACCGAGCCGTGAAAATCGTTGGTGCCCGAGCGCGTCACCGCGTTGATGGATCCGCCCGTAAAGTTGCCCAGCTTCACATCATACGGCGCCACCGACGCCTGAATTTCCTGGATAGCATCGAGCGAAATCGGGTTCGAGCGGGCCGAGCCGCCGGGTAGGCCACTAGAGCCGCCCTGCCCGCCTAGCGAGGGCGAGAAGCCGATGGCGTCGTTGTTCACGGCACCGTCGAGGGTAATATTGTTGTAGCGGAATGAGCTGCCCGCAAACGAGTTGTTCGAGTTGCGTGGGTCGAGGCGCGTAAAGTCCTGAATGCTCCGCGAAATGGTGGGTAGCTGCTGCAGCTGCTCGCGGCCTACGTTGGTGCCGGCGCCGGTTTTGGTAGCCTGCGTGTTGCCGGTTATTACTACCTCGTTCAGGGCCTGCGCCTCGGCGGCCAGCACAAAGTTGAGGCGCGTGGTGTTGCCCAGCGTCAGGAATACGTTGTTGATGGTCTGCTCCTTGTAGCCCACGTAGGTTACCGTCACGGTGTAGGGCCCACCGGGCGCCAGGTTCGGGATGGTAAAGCGGCCGTCGGGCTCGGTGGCGGTGCCGCGCTTGATGCCGGTGGGCACGTTGGTAGCCACCACCGTCACGCCAATCAGGTCTTCGTTTTTATCCGAAATGATTTTGCCCCCTAGGGCTGAGGTAGTTACCTGCGCCGAAGCCACTTTGGTCAGCAGCAGGAGAAAGAAAATGGCGAGCCGCGACACGGTTCGACTCTTGGTATAAGTGCGCATAAAAAGGGGTTTAAGCCAATGCTGCTGCAAAGGTCCCCCGGCCCGTTCAGCTACCGGCCTGCTCCCGCGTTATCAAATCATTGGTAATAAACCAGCTGGGTAACACTAGCGTAATACAGCTGCGGTGCTAAGCAATGAAGCAGGGTATGGGGCTCGCCCTGCTCGGCGTCTAGTTTTACCCTCATGCCAACGTGCAGTGCCAGGTTGGAACAAGCCTCGCCCTCTTCCAGCTTTACCAAGGTTAAGCCCAGCGAGGGGGTAGGGCCCGGTGGTTTGGCTGCTACTTTTGGCTGTGTGCTGCCCTGGCACCACTCATTTGTTACCTATACTTTTTGGGTTAGCCCCGCTAACTTCTTGCATCCATGCTACTTTCCATGACTGGCTTTGGCCAGGCCCACCGCGAAACCGACCGCTACAGTGCCACGGCCGAGCTGCGCTCGCTCAACTCCAAAACCCTTGACCTAACGCTGCGCCTACCCCGTTTTTTGCAGCCTCACGAGTTAGAAATTCGGCAGCAAATCACCAAAGCCCTGCTACGCGGCAAAATCAATTTTAACTTCGATTTCAGCCGCTCAGCCAGTGCCGCTGCTGTGCCTACGCTCAACCAGCCGGCGTTGCGCGCTGCCTACCACGAGTTGCAAGCAGTAGCCCAAAGCCTGGGCTTGGCCGCCACTGAGGCTACCCTGCTCGCCGCCCTGCGCCTGCCCGGTGTGGTGCCTACCCCCTCCGAAGCAGCCCAAGCGGCCCAAGCTGAGGCTGGTGCCGACGAGCCCACTTGGGTCGAGCTACAGCCGTTGCTGGCCGAGGCGCTGGCCGCCATGCAGCAGTTTCGCCAGGATGAGGGCCAGACACTGCAACAGGAGATTCTGGGCTACGTGGCCACCATCCGGCAGCAGCTGGCGGCCGTCGAGCTGCACGACCCGCAGCGCGTGGCCCACGTGCGCCAGCGTCTCACGGCCCATCTGGCCGAGCTCACGCAGCACGAGCAGTTTAATGCTACGCGCTTCGAGCAGGAGGTGCTCTACTATATTGAGAAGCTAGATATCGCCGAAGAAAAAGTGCGTTTGGCAGCTCACCTCGACTATTTCGAGCTGGCAACCCGGCAGCCCGACGATGCAGTAGGCAAAAAGCTCGGCTTCCTGGCCCAAGAAATCGGCCGCGAAATCAATACTATCGGCTCTAAGGCAAATGATGCGACGGTGCAGCACTTGGTTATTGGGATGAAGGAAGAGTTAGAAAAAATCAAAGAGCAACTGAATAATATTCTTTAGTTAGCCAGAAAGTGCAAGTAAGCCGCGTGTTTCAAAGGTAAAAAATAGCTGTATATTTCCGCGGCTTACTTGTGATTTTTAAAGAAAATTTTAACAATAAGTTTAACCAAAATATCTAAAAAACAAAAATTAATACTTTAAGAGTGTGTAACTATATTGCTGAAAATAAAGTGTTTGAATAAAAAATAATTTTACTAAAACGTTCATTAGTTATTTTTTGACTGGTATTTAAGAAGTAGATAAAATTTGGATTCTTGGTGTAACTTAGTTGCCCAGAAGGCGCTGTGAGACATGTATCTCCTACCATTTTTATCATACTTTATGAAAACACTCGTACTCTCTTTATTGACTTGCTGCGCAAGCCTGCTGATGGCGGCTCGCCCGGCTGCTGAGATTGAGCTGATAAAAAAGCGGGTGTTGAGTGAGCGTGTGGAAGTGCTCATTCCCAAAGGCTTTGAGGTAATGACTGAGCAGCAGATGGACTTTACCTATGCTCACGCCAGCAGCCGCCCCAGCGTAGTATTCACTAATAACAACCTGGTGTCGCTGTCCTTTAACTACTCCGACAACGAGGCCGACCAAGACATGGTAGAAGTGTACGAAACCAGCTTCGCCAAAGCTTATCATAAGCAGTACAAGCAGACCACTTTCTTCAGCGAAGGCGTGAAGGAAATCAGCAACCGCAAGGTGGGCTTTATCGAATATATGAAGCCCGAAATGGGCCACGAGGTGTATACACTCGTGTTTTTTACTGATGTGCAGGGTAAACTGCTTATCTGCACCTTCAACTGCGCCGACCGCCAAAAGCCCGAGTGGGAGCCGCTGGCCAAGAAAATTATGGCTTCGCTGAAAGCTAATAGCTAACCGCTAAAACTATCCAAGGTGAACGATTAGTAGTGTTAGATAGGTTATAAATGACCTCGCCGCTCGGCAAGCAATTGCCCCGGCGAGGTATCAATAGCAAGCTGCCTTATTGTTAATTACGCACTATAAATATATAATTATCTGTGAAGCCCCGGCCGATTATCGGTCGGGGCTTTTTATTGGGCCGGCCGAGCGCCCTGCGCATTCAGAAAATCACGGGCCAGGCCGTAGGCACCAGCAAAACCGGCGAGCGAAAGCGCGGCCGGCTGGTCGTGCACGTCGTGGTAGGCGAGGCTACCCCCCCGGGTATACATAAAAAAAGCCGGTACCCCGGCTTCCGAAAACGGAAAGTGGTCGGAGTTGGCGGCCGGGCCGCGGGCCGTGAGGCGAGGCAGGTAGTGCTGGGCGTCGTTGAGGGCCGTGAGCTGACGAAAGGCCGCTCCGTGCACCCGGCCGTTCACAACGGTTGCGCCTTCTTCGCCGGTGCCCAGCAGGTCGAGGTTGAGCAGAAATTTGATGCGGGGTAGGGGCAGCAGCGGATGTTGCACAAAGTAGCTGGAGCCCACCAGCCCTGCCTCCTCGGCCCCGAAAAGCAGAAATGCCACCGAATAGGCAGGCCGGTTTGCGGGCTGGGCGTAGTGCGCGGCCAGCTCTAGCAGTAACGCCACGCCGCTGGCGTTATCGTTGGCACCGGGAAAATACGTTTTACTCCCCATCATGCCCAGATGGTCGTAGTGCGCCGACACCACCAGAAAGCTATCGGGCTGGACGCTGCCGCGCACTACGGCCGCCAGGTTTTGAGTAGGATAGGAGTGCAAAAGCTGGGCATCGAGCTGCCAATGCACCAGCTTTTTTCCTTGTGGCCAGCGGCTGGCTAGTACTTCAAACCGGGGATTGTTTGCTTGGCTGCTGGCTAGCGAAGCCGTTAGCTTCGGCACCAGCACCACCTGCGCGAGCAAATCTAGCTGTTGGCGTAAGGCTGGTGGTAGCTGTAACCAGCGCGCCTGGTCGCGGCTAGTAAGTAGCAGCGCTTGGTGATGCAAGGGCCGGCGGACCCAAGCCGCAGCCGTGTCAGGGTTAGTAAAAACGAGGGTGTCGAGCGGTAGTAGGTGTGTGTACAGGACCTTGCCGCTAGCTGAGTTGGGCGCCGCAATGAAGTCGCTGCCCGGCTGCAGCGCACCGCCCCCATGCGGGCCCATCACATTGTTGGCAGCCAGCTCCATCTTACCCGGAAACGTGTTCACGTCCAGCGTGAAGGGCTGGGTATAGTTGGGTGCGAGTGGCTGCAAGCCTAGCTGCTTCAGCCGTTCACGCAGGTAGGTGGCTGCCCGATGCTCACCTTGCTGCACGTAGCCACGGCCGTGCATCTCGGCCGAGGCTAAGGCCTCGATGGTGCGGCGGGCGTGGGCCAGGTCGGGCGTAGTTGGCTGGGCGTGTAGGGGTAGGGCCAGCAGCAGCGCGGCTGCCGCCAGTGGGGCTGACGGTAGCTGCCGCCGCAGGGCCAGCAGCAGCGCTAGCCCCAGTACTGCCCCAATGGTGTCGCTCAGCAAGTCACTCCATTCGGCGTGACGGCCCAGGTGCATGCTGTATTGCAGCACCTCGATGAGTGCCCCAAACGCGATGCAGCCTAGCAGTACCACGCCGGCAGCCCGGCCCCGGAGCCCCGGCTGCTGCCGGGCCCACAGCCACCCCAGGCCGGCCAGCACCGCAAACACGCCCGCGTGCGCGGCTGTGTCAAACGAAAGCAACTTCCAGGCGGGTGTGTCGGGCATGTCCTGGGCCGGCGTGAGCGTGAGCACGAGCATTACGCTCAACCACAGCAGGGTAAGGATGCCGTAAAAACGGGCAGTCAAAAATTTCATAGGCAAGCGGAGAAAGCGTAAAAAAACGTCATGCCGAGCTAGCTCAGCATGACGTTTTTTTGTTAAAGCAAGGGGGTAGGGCCAGGGCCGGCTACGCGCCAATCAGTTCGCCGTAGGCTTCTGGGGCCAGCAGGTCGGCGAGCTCACCCTGGTCCTTAATTTTCATCTTGATAATCCAGCCCTCGCCGTAGGGGTCGGCGTTAACTGTTTCGGGAGCGTCGGCGAGCTTGCTGTTCACTTCCAGCACCGTGCCGCTGATGGGGCTAAACAAGTCCGAAACCGTCTTCACGGCCTCCACCGTGCCAAACACGTCGTGCTGGGCAATGTCCTTGTCAACGGTGTCGATGTCCACATACACGATGTCGCCCAGCTCGCGCTGCGCGTGGTCGGTAATGCCGATAGTGGCCGTATCGCCGTCCACGCTAATCCATTCGTGGTCCTTGGTGTAGTGCAGGGTGGCGGGGATATTCATGCGGTAAATGAGTAAAGGAGTAAGGAGGTAGGTACGCGAGCGTAAACGTGATTGGCCGCAAAAGTACGTAGCCGCCCGTGGCTCACCAGCAGCAAGGCCTCGCGGGTAGCTTCACTTAGTGGCTTACCCTACTGCAGGCTGTAGCGCAACTGCAAACCACCCTCGGTAGTGGCGTTGCGGAAGGCGTTGCTCACGCGGGGCTGCGTGATGGTTTGGGTGAAGTAGAATTGTAGGTTGAGGCGGGCATTGAGTAGGTAGTCGATGGTCGGGCGGAGCTGCATTTGCAGCGAGCCATTCGTAATCTGACTAGTGGCCGTGCCAGGGTCGCCGATGACGGCCTGCGTGCCGATTACGGTGCCCGTACCAATAGCCGCCGGCACCGGGTCAATCGAGCCCAGAATGCTGCGCTGAATGGTAGCGTTGTCACGGATGCTCAGGTCGAGGCGGGCCGTGAGGTTGTTCTTGAGCGTGCGCTGCTCGCCACCCACCCGGAAGGGTAGCTTGAGGCCGGTGGCGGCGTAGCCCAGGCCAATAATCAGCTCGGTCGTGTGCAGCTCCGTTACCTGGGCATTGGTAATGTTGAGGGCCACGGCGCGGGCCGTGTTGTATTGAATGCGGCCAGTCACATTATTCACCGTTTGAAAGTTAACCCCGATGAAGGGGGTAAGGCTTTCCACGATGCTCACCTGCCCAATCACGTAGTACGGCACGTATTGCCCGGTCGCGTTTAGCACATAGGGCAAGATGCTGCCGGTGCCGCCGCCCTGCGTACTAAACTCGGGCTGCGTGGCGTACTGGGTCGAGGTAGTGTAGCCGCCCATGTTATACACCGACGAATACGCGTGATTGAGGGTGAACGAGCGGAAGACGTTGCGAATGACCGGCAAGTCCGAAAAACCGTTGTACTGCACGGTCCAGTTGGGCAGCGGAATCACGCTGAACGGGTTGAATTTCTCCGCCTCGTAGCCATCCGACGACTTGCCGTGGTAGGCATCCAGGAAGCTCTGCAGCAGCACATCCTGCGAGTTGTAGCTGTAGAGGCCCACCGTTTGGGCAGTTTGCGTCGTCGTTGTGGTGGGCGGTGTGCCCGTGGTTGTGCTCACAATCTGGGTGAAAGTGGGGTTGGCAGCCTGCAACTTTTGCTGCACCAGGCGCCGGTTCTGCACAAAGCGGTCGAAGGCCTTGCTGGTTTCACCATTAGCGCTTAGGTCGCCAAACAGCGTCTGGATGGTGACGGTGCTCACGCTGTACGAGCCGTTGCCCAGCGCCTGAGTGGGGGCCAGGCGGCGGTCACCATAGGGCACCAGCGTACCATACTGCTGGTAATAAGTGTTTGTGGTATCGATAGCACTGCGGTAATAAGCCTCGCTGTTTCGCACCTTTTGCCGCCGCAAATCGAGCTGAATGTTGAAGCCCCGGAACGGCTCCAGTGTGGTGCGGGCCGTCAGGTTTTCAGTTAGGATATTGGAAAGCGGCGTATTCAGGTACTGGCTCTGGTCGGTGTACCAACCGCGGGCGCTGGCGTAGCCATACAGCTCGCTAGGCTCGTACTGCCGGCCGATGATGAACGGCAGGCCCGGTGCCAGGCCGCCAAACCGGTTGTCGAGGCCCACGTATTGCGTGGCTGGCAAGTAGCCCGGTAGCAGTGTGCCGTTCGAACGGGCGTAAGTGAAGTTGAGGGTACGCGCCGTCATCACGGCCCGCAGCACGGCCTTCACAAAGCGCAACGGGTCTTTTTGGGCAGTGTCGGGCGCGGTGGGTTTGGGCCGGCCGAGGGGGGTAGGGTTGTTGGGGTCATCTATAGTCGGCCGGGGCGGGTTGGCGGGCGGCGCGTTGTTGATGATGTTCAGAAACCGGACCTTGTTATAAAGCTTCACCAGGTCAATCTTACCGTTGGCGCTTAGCTCAGCGTTGTTCTGAATGGTGTTGCCCAGGCGCAGTACCGAGTCGCTGGCCACCACCGGATACGGAATGGTGAGGGCCGTAGAGGCCGCCTGCCAGCTGTAGTGCGCCGAGTAGCGCGTGTCGGCCGACAGCCAGTCGGTGAGCGGAAACTTGTCCAGTGGCAGGCGGTAGGTGATAGCCGCCGTCTGGTTGAAGTTGGTAGTGCGGCCGCCGCGCTTGAGATTGTCCCACAGCTCGGCCCGGTTAGCTAGGGCCCGGTCGCTGTTGCCCACGCTCTGGCCCAGGCCCTCGTCAATCACGCCGCGGTTGGTGGCCGTGTAGTCGAAGATGAGCGACTTAGTCAGGTCCCACTTCAGGTCGTAAATCCGATTGATGTAGAACGATTTGTAGAACACGCCCGCGATGCCCGCCGTGGTAGGTAGGGTGCCCGGCTCGGTCACGCGCTGCAAAAAGCGCTCGTTGTAGCGCCGGTCGAGGTCGGTGCGGAACGAGAAGCGCGAAGGCAGCGGCGTGAAGTTGACTTGCTGAAAAATCTTGAGGTACGGATTGTCCAGAGCCTTGAATTTGGCCAGCGGCGTGTAGTTGCGCTGCGTGGTTTGGTAGATGTAGGCCAGCGCGGCTGTGTACGACTGCGTGTAGTCGCGGGCCGTGTTGATGTCGGTGTGCAGGCGCTCCGTGATGGCGTAGCTCACGGCCACGTTTTCAATGTCCCAAGGGTGGGTAGTAGTCTGGGTCGGGCCGCGCTCCTTGCGCACGTTCAGCACCGAAATGCTGCGCGTGGTGGTGCGGTCTACCACCAGGTTTTTGTACTCGGTGGCCGCGTTAGGATTGGTGCTGTTTTGAAACTTCTGCAGGCTCTGCTCCAGCTTGGTGTCGGGGTCGAGCGGGTCATATTGCGGCGTGATGGTTTGGCGGCCCAGCTGCACCAGCACCGGCACTCTTAGGTGCGTTTGGGGGGGTAGGAACTTCTCAGCCGCCACCGTGGCATTCAGGTCGCCGCGCAGCACGTCGCTGGTCGAGCGCTGCTGGGCCTTGTCCTGCAAGCCCCCGAAGCCCACGCCGACAAACGAGCCGGTAGCCGTGATGTTGGCCAGGTCGGCCAGCTTCACGTTCAGGCGGGCGTTGGCCGCCCAGCCGCCCTGGCTGTCGAAGTCAAACACCCGAAACTCGTCGGCCCACAGGCTCACGCTCTTTTCGCTGGCATCGGCTGGGGCCGTGGCTGGGTTCAAGATGCCAATCATGCAGCCCTGTACCTGCGAAAAGTCGGGGTTACCCAGAATGGTAATGGTCGCCCCGTTGGCCAGCGTCTTCACGTAGGGCACCGTGTAGTTTGCCATGCCCTGGCGGTTGCGCTCAGCCTTCGCATCGATAAAGTCCTGGAAGGACACGTCGATGTTGTTGGCTTCGGGCCACACTTCCAGCTGGGCAGTGGCGCCGGGCCGCGTAATAGTGAGGGGCAGCGAATACTCGTAGTAGTTCTGGCTGTAGTCGGTGCCGATGCGGATAAAGCCGCGCACGTCGCCGTCGGCCACAGCAGCCGTGGTGCTGGCCTCGGCGTGCAGGTACATGCGCAGGCGCTTGTAACGCAGCAGGTTAGTGCTCAAATTTTTGTACGCGGCCTTGGCGTAGCCGTCGCGCAGGCGCGTTACGGTTAGGCGCAGGCTCTGCTCGTTTTGCTGGCGCGATACGGCCGTCGAGCCATACTCGATGTCGCGGGTAATATTAGGCGGCACCACGTACGGAATGGCGCCCGAGCCGCTGGCGCTGGCCACCGACGGCCCATTTTCTTCCACGCTCACCGTCGAGATGCTAAAGGCATCAGCGTCGGTGTTACTGCCCACGATAGGCCCAATCTTGGGGTCCGAAATAACGCTCAGATACTGGCGCCACTGGTTGGCCACAAACTGCGGCTGCACCAAGCGTAGCACTACCGGCTGCTGCCAGTTGGTCATGTACATCCGCAGAAAGCGGATATTCTTGAAGCCACTGATGCCACCTATCAGCTTCCGGTTATTGTTATCATCGCGGAGAGGAATCCGAAACTGGTACCACGTCACCTGGTCGCCCACCGCCGCACCGTTGGCTGAAATAGGGTTTGTCACCTTGTCGGTGATGTAGTTCTGGCCCACCGTCAGCTGGCCCGGCCGCAGCCGAATCGAGTACTCGAAGTATTGCTCGGTGGTCTGGATGGTGTTGTCGCGGTTCAGGTCTTCCTTGTCGGGGTAGGCCGTGGAGCTAAGCTGCGAGTTCTCGGGCGAGTTGTTCTCGTAGTTGTCGTAGTTCTTATAGCGGCCCAGAATTTGGGTGTTGGCTGCGTCGTAGCTCGGGTCGAGGTGGTGGCGGAAGTCGTCGTTCGAGGGGTCGGCCAGCGCACCGTAGCCCGCTATGTTGTTGTAAAATACCTTCTCATCAGCGTTGGCCAAGCCATCGAGGCCGATGTCCTGGCTGGTGCGCGCGCCGGGCGCGGCATTGAAGGCATCGGTCAAAAACTGCTGGGTCGTCACCACGCCGTAGGGTGTGGGCTGGGTGCCGCCGGCCGGGTCGCCCGGTACGGGCAAGCCATTCTCAAACTCGTGCTGGCCCTGGTCGCGCAACACGTCCTCGCTCACGTTGCCCAGGTTGATGATGAAGTCGCCGCCCGTGGTATTGTTAACGGCCGGGTTCTCCGAGTCATTTATCTGGCCACGCTCGCCGGGTAGGAACGGGTCCATCATCCAAAACTCCAGGTACTCGACGTTGGAGTTGTCGAAGTCGGTGTCAAACGTAATGCCCCGCGAGATACCGCCAAACTTGTTATCAGGCCGTTCAGTCGCCGAAAAGCGCCGCCCATCGCCCTGGATATTGGGCGTGTAATTATACGGCCCGCGTTCGCCAGGGAAGTACGCCATGTCGAAGGTGTACTCAAAGCCGTTGCCCGTCGCCCCCAGGTCCTTGTTCGGAAACACCTCGTTGCGCGGAATACCGCGGGTGTAGTGGTTGGTCAGCGACTGGCCCGAGATGCCGGGCGGCACGTTGGGCCCGCCCGTGTAGTAAGTCTGGTCCACGGTGTACCACGCCAGCTTGGCGCGGCGGTAGCCATTAGCCAAGCCATTAATTCCGCTGCCCACGATGGGGGTAGGGGTGGCCGCCAGGCGCCACGCCGGAATGGCGGCCAGCCCGCCCAGCGTGTAGGGCGTGCGGGCGTTCTCAAAGTCGTCGAGGTAGCTCACACCGTTTTCACCACGCCCTAGCTGGGCCCGCCCCGCAATGAGCTTGGCCACCTCGCCGCTAAAGGCAATCGTCGAGGTTTCTTTGGTTGCCAGGAAGGGTAGGCGGTCCACGAGCTTAGTCAGCACGCGGCTGTCTTTGCGCAAGCTTAGGTCGGCACCTAGGATGGTGTTATTGGCCGGCTCGTCGCCGATGTTTACCCGGTTGATGCCCGGCGCCTGGTTTTCCAGGATGTGCATGGCCGTGGCGCCCAGCAGCACGTCCTTGTTCAGGGCGTAGTCGAAGCGGGCGCCCAGCAGCTTGCGCGGCTGCACCTGCACCAAGGCGTTTTTCTCAAATGCCACCCGCAGCTCGTTGGCCGAGTTGAGGTAGGCTGGGTTCAGAATCTTGACCTTGGCCTGGTCGTAAAATACCTGGTAGTCGACCCCCTCTGTCAGCAGCGTCGAGCCCGCGTACACCTTCACCGAACCCTGCGCCACCCCAATGCCGGGCAGGCTGATTTCGTCGGTGCTGGTGCCCTGGTAGCGGCCGCGCAAAAAGAACTTGTCCTTGGTTTGGATTTGCTGGGCGTCGCTCTGGGTCTGGTTATACAGCTCCTGATACACGTATTTCTGCACCAGCGCCTGCTCGCCAGGCACAAACTGGTTTTGCAGATACGTGCCAAAAGGCTGCACGCTGGGGAAGATGATCTTGCCCAACTCAGGGTCGATGGTGATGCCCGGAAAGTAGTCGAAGTTGCCGTCGGCGTTGCGGTCGTTGTTAGCATTCACGCGGTCCAGCCCCAGCACCTGAATCAGCGGAATGTTCCGGATATTCTGCCCTTCCTTCAGCGAAATCAAGTCTACCCCCGTGATGTCGTCCTTATAAATCAGCTGCAGCTGAAAGTTGTCGCGGTTTATCTGCGAGGTATTCAAGGGATAGATGTTTTTCATCATCAAATCCCAGGTTGGCGTGTTGTGGGTCAGCAGGTTCGGGTTGTCCGGGTTCACGGTCGGGTCAGCCACACCCACACCGGGGTTGGTGGCTTTCAGCATCTTGAGGTAGATGACGTCGCTCTGGTTGGCGTTGCTGCCGTACTCGGTCTGGGTTTCGCCCACCGTGTAGGGCTTGCCGTTGTAGAGGTACTCGTAGCTCACGGCCAGCACCTGGTCGGGCAGCAGGGCCGTGTTCAGGTTCACGTAGCCGAGCTGGGCGTTGAAGGTGTACTCGCGCGGGTCGAGCTTGCGGGCCCGCATCCGCTCGTAGTCAATGCCTTTTGTCAGCGAAACTGGCTGGCTGCTGGGCGGGTTCAGGCTGCTCAAAAACGTCTCTACCTGCAAGTTATCGCGGGTGCTGCCGGGGGCAGTCAGCGTTTGGTAAACGTAGTTGGCCTGGTTGCGAACCGGGGTGGCCACCGTGGCCGCGCTGGCGGCGTTATAGAACTGCGGCCGGTACAGGCGCTCCTTACGGGGCTCAGCCAAGTCCATGAGGGCCACCACGTTGCGCAAGTTGTCGGTAGTGCGGTTGTCGTTGGTTACCCACACTTCGAGGCGCCGAATCTCGAAGCCGCTCTGCACCGTGGGCAATCCGCGTAGCGCCTGGTCGTACTTATCCCGAAAAAACTGCGATAAGAAGTAGTGCCGGTCGCGCTCGTACTGGCTGGCTTTTAGCTCGAAGGTGCGGCTCTGGGCACCGTTTTGCACCCGCACCTCGTCCTGCGAGCCGCGCAGGGTAGCGGCCACCGCCGTCACCCCGAGCCGCCCAAACTGCAGCTGCGTCTTGATGCCGAATAGGTTGGAGCCGCCCGTTATTAGCGAGTTGTTTAGGGGCATGCTCACGTTGCCGAGGTCCAGCTTGCGCAGGATGTCGGTGGGCTGCCCGGCGTAGTCAAACTTCATCTGGTTGTCGAAGTCGAACGCCGCTTTGGTGTCGTAGTTAAACGTGAGCTTAAGCTTGGTGCCGACCTGGCCGCTCAAACTCAGGTTCATGTTTTGGTCAAAAATGAAGTCGCCCACGCTCTGCTGGCGCAGCGTTAGGGCGGGGTTGCGGTTCACGTTGTATTTGGCCCCGGCCCGCAGCGTAAGCGAGCCGGCCGGCCGAATATCAATGTAGGAACCACCAAAAATGCGGTCCGCGATCGGGCCCAAGTAGATTTTTGGAATTAGGCGCTGGGCCTGCGGGCTGCCAGGCGCGGTGGGCGCGCCGGCCACGCCGCCCATCGCCTTCTGCCGGTAGTAGTCGTTGATGGCCTGTCGCTCCTGGTACTTCAGCAGCTCTTCCTGCGAGATAACGGTGGGGTTGCGGTAATCAATCTGGCCGCCTACTGTTTCGCGCACGCTGTAGTTTTTGAGGCTGTCGTCGGGCGTCACCTCCAGCTTCACGTTCTTGGGCAGGGGTAGGATGAGCGGCGAGCGGCGCCCGCGCGGCGAAAACCGGCTGCCCTGGCGGTCGCGCACGGTGCGCAGGCGTGGCCGGCGGCTGGGCTGGTAGCGGCCCGTATCGGCCGGCACCGTTTGGCTGGGTAGGCCCTGCATCGGCAACCCCAACCGGCTGACCCACGTAGACCACGCAGTTGGGTAGCGCCGCCCAGCCGCACCGGCTGGCGCCCATGTAGCCGCCAGTAGCACCGACGAGACTACCGCCGCCGCTAACAGCGCACCGGGGGTAGTGAGTTTAGAACCGACTGACAGTAGAGACTTCAAGCAGATAGCAGGTATGATAGCCGAAGGCTACCAACTGAAGAGTATATTCTGGTAAGTTTTGGTTGCTTTTTGGGCAGCTCAAGTATTTGCTCGCAAAGCGGTTATCTGAGATTAGCGCAAGCAGCGTCTACTCAGCGCACCGAGGTGGACCAAGTAGTTTTTAGTTGAGGCAAGTGCCTCATGCCGCCTACCATAGCTACTATCAGTAGTTGGCCACCATACTTTAGTGCGACTTCAGGGCGTATTTGATTAGCTCTTCCACGCTTAGCTCCTGGCCATGCTTTTGCTGAATCTGGTCCAGATTCTTTTCGGCGGCGGCCCTGGCAAAGCCTAGCATTACTAGCGCTTGCAACGCCTCTTGGCGCTGGGTATTGTGCTGGCGCGCCAGCGGCACAGTGTCTACACCGGCTTTGGCCAGCAGCTCGTCCTTGCGCAGCTTGTCGCGCAAGTCCAGAATTACGCGGGCCGCCGTCTTGGGTCCTACCCCCTTAATGCTCTGGATAGCTCGCACATCCTCATTCACGATGGCCTGCCGAATTTCGCCTACCCCCATGCTGCTCACCATGTTGATGCCTGTGCCCGGCCCAATGCCCGATACCGATATCAAATGCAAAAACAGCGCTTTCTCGCTAGGGTCCAAGAAGCCGTAGAGCGTTTGTCCATCTTCCTTAATGTGCTGGAAGGTATACACCTTCACCTTGTCATTTTCGCCCGGCAGCTTGGAGTAGGTAGCCAGCGAAATCTTTACTTCGTAGCCTACCCCCCCCGTGTCGATGATAGCTTGGGTAGGGTCTTTGTAGGCGAGTTTACCGTCGAGGTAGGCAATCATGGGTGGTGGAATGAGGCGAAACAGCAAACACACAGCGCGGGGCTAAGCCGCAGGCCGGTACTAAAAAAAGAAGGAGTGAGGAGGCGAAGTAGCGGAATTTTTTTTCCGACTACCCACTAGCCACCTTCACTCCTTCAAAAATAACATGCAAACCTCATCCCCCAAGCGCGGCGGCTACAGGGCCTTGCTGTCGCGCTGGGCCTCGACCACCGCGATGGCCGTCATGTTCACAATGTCGCGCACGCTAGCGCCGAGCTGTAGAATGTGCACGGGCTTGCGCATGCCCATCAGCACCGGTCCGATTACTTCGGCCCCGCCGATTTCCTGCATCACCTTGTAGGCGATGTTGCCCGACTCTACATTGGGGAAAATCAGGGTGTTAGCGCCTTTCTCGGCTAGGGGCGAAAAGTCGTAGTTCTCCTGCAGTATGTGGGGGTTCAGGGCTACGTTGGCCTGCATCTCACCATCGAGGAGCAAGTCGGGGTAGCGCTGTTTGGCTAGCTCGGTGGCACGGCGGGTCTTGTCGGGCAGCGTGCCCCCGCTGGGCGAGCCAAAGTTGGAGTAGCTGATAACGGCTACCCGCGGCTCGGTGTCGAAAAAGCGCACAGCGTTGGCCGTGAGGCCAATAATCTCCACCATTTCCTCAGCCGTAGGGTCGATGTTCACGGTCGTGTCGGCAAAGAAATACGGTCCTTTCTTGTGCTGGATGATGTACATCGACGACACACGCTTCACGCCCTCGGCCGGCCCGATTACTTGCAGCGACGGAATCAGGCTGCGGCCGTAGTCCTTGGTGAGGCCCGTGATGCAGGCGTCGGCAGCCCCGGTTTCGACCATCATGGCCGCGTAGTAGTTGCGCTCGCGCAGCAGGCGCTTGCCTTCGTATAGTGTAATGCCCCGGCGCTGGCGCTTCTGGTACAGCAGCTGGGCGTAGGCGTTGCGCTGCTCGTCGTCCTTCAGAATGTCGATGATTTCGCAGCCTTCGAGGTCCAGGTTATTGGCCTGGGCAATTGCTTGAATCTTGGCGTGCGGGCCCAGCAGGATGGGGAACGCGATGCCTTCCTCGCGCACTAGCTGTGCCGCTTTGAGCACCTTGTAGTTATCAGCCTCAGCAAATACCACCCGGCGCGGGTTAGCGCGGGCCGCTGAGGTGATGCGGTTCATCAGCTTCTGGTCGAGGCCTAGGCGCTGGCGCAACTGGTCGTCATAAGCTGCCCAGTCGGTGATGGGTAGGCGTGCCACGCCGCTGTCCATAGCCGCTCGCGCTACGGCCGGGCTGATGGCCGTTATAAAGCGCGGGTCTAGCGGCTTCGGGATGAGATAGGTGCGCCCAAATGCCAGCGTGTTGTCGCCATAGGCATTGTTTACCATGTCGGGCACAGGCTCCTTGCTCAGCTCGGCCAGGGCGTGCACGGCGGCCAGCTTCATAGCCTCGTTGATTTCGGTAGCCCGCACGTCGAGCGCTCCCCGAAAAATGTAGGGGAAACCCAGCACGTTGTTCACCTGGTTAGGATGGTCGGAGCGGCCGGTCGCCATAATGAGGTCGGGCCGGGTACTCATGGCCACGTCGTAGGCAATTTCGGGGTCGGGGTTGGCCAGGGCAAACACAATGGGGTCATTGGCCATGCCCAGCAGCAGCCCCGCTGGCAGCACATTGGCCGCCGACAGGCCCAGAAACACGTCGGCCCCACGTAGCGCTTCCTCCATTGTGCTGATGGGGCGATCGGTGGCCAGGTGCATCTGCATGTCGGCCAGATTGGTGCGGGCCGGGTTGATAATGCCGTCTTTGTCAAAGACTACCAGGTTCTCTTTCTTCAGGCCTAGCGCCAAGTACAGCCGAATGCACGACACGGCCGCTGCGCCCGCGCCGCTCACCACCAGCTGAATATCCTCAATCTTTTTGCCCACCAGCTCCAGCGCGTTCAGCAGCGCCGCCGACGTGATAATGGCCGTGCCGTGCTGGTCGTCGTGCATCAGCGGGATGTTCATTTTCTCCCGCAGCTCAGTTTCAATCCGAAAGCACTCCGGCGCCTTAATATCCTCTAGGTTAATGCCGCCAAACGTGGGTTCCAGCGCCTTCACAATGCGAATAAACTCGTCGGGGTCGGTAGCGTCAATCTCAATATCGAAGCAGTCGATACCCGCAAACTTCTTGAACAACACGCCTTTACCCTCCATTACTGGCTTGCTAGCTGCCGGCCCGATGTTGCCCAGGCCCAGCACCGCCGTGCCGTTGCTAATAACGGCTACTAGGTTGCCCTTGGCGGTGTATTTATACACGTCATCGGGGTTGGCCGCAATTTCTTTGCAGGGCTCCGCTACGCCCGGCGAGTAGGCCAGCGCCAAATCGAGCTGGGTGCTCACAGGCTTGGTGGGCACTACTTCAATCTTACCGTGGGGTAGCTG
>Ga0160428_1000886_pt1 | contig 27371 bp, 29 predicted proteins | sample SolpanmetagenomM_FD_108198 | JGI IMG/M metagenome (GOLD analysis project Ga0160428, IMG submission 108198) | Solar panel surface microbial communities from Lawrence Berkeley National Laboratory, California, USA - M | ecosystem: Engineered > Built environment > Solar panel > Unclassified ... | reverse complement strand
CTAGGAGCAAGAACTGCACACGAGAGTCAGAAGATGGCAAAGACAGGCAGGAAGCGAGGCGTGGCGAGGGAGTTATATAGAACGTCGAGGATGTAGAAGGAAGGTAGGGAAGAGTGAGAAGGTGGAGAGCTATAGCTATAGCTATAGCAGGGCAGGGCAGGGGTTACAGAAATCGCGAACGATCGTTCAAGATCCGTTCTCTTCCCGAGCTGCTTGATTGATCGTTGATTGCAGCCTGATCGCTTCGTGGTTTGGTGAAACTCCCGATTGTACCTTGCCACAAACACCAAACACAGAAGGATCTGAAAAAGGAGAGACCGAATGGAATATGAGACTTACGATGCAGCACTGCGCTGATTGAGGCTCAGCACTTTGAAATTGTCATTGTACTCATCAGCCCCTTCATCACCATCAGACTCCGGTCGACTGGCTGGCATGGATTGACCTGAATAGCCACCAGTCAAAGCTTGATAAGCTCTTGCCCGCTCTACTGGCGGCGAAGTGACTTGTGATCCAGCTCTGCTCGGTCGATTAATAACACCTGCAGGAGACACGAGTCCAGATGCGGAAAATCTATGAGGACGTGAGAAGCCAGATGGAAAGCCATTCTCCTGACTTTCTGGTGGCGTAGTAGGTTCGCTCTGCTGACCAACCACTTGTAGGTCCTGACGTAGACGATGAAGTTCTTCTGCATCTTTTCTTGTCTGGGCATCAATGAGCTCCATTTCCTGCTGAAATTGCAATTTCTTTCGTCTCAAATATTCAAATTCTGCTTGCTTCTTCTCGAGCTGGACGATATAATATTAGTGACGTCCTCCAAGTATGGTTCAACGATATCTTGCGTCGTTCCTGCCTCTCCTGGTGTATCGTGTGCAACTTCAGACGTCCTCGGCAGACATGATTCAAAATTCTTTACTCACAAGCTGTGCTTTTCGAAACATCTATACAACAGAAAGACAATTAGCCAAGCCGTCAACTGTGCTGCTGTGCCAGATATGAAGAGAAGTGCATGTAAACCACAAGTGTATATGCTTGGGATAGCACCAATTGCGCTATAGTATATCTTGACGTACCGTCTCTGTCAATCCATTGGTCTCAATTCCTGATCTCCTCTGTTGTCCGATTGGTGCCAGACTCGATAGCGTTGATACACTCTGAGTGGTGAAGCGTCTTTGCAAACTACTACGTGTATCAAAAGCCGAGGATTGTGATACTGGGCGGCTATTGCTGATTCGAGGAGTAGGATTGTAGAACGAGAACGTGGGCTCGTCGGTAGAGGAAGAGGTATTCGAACGTTGTAGACGAACAGACTCAAAGCGGTCGTTGAGTCCCATAGAGTAGGCGGCCATTGCTATACAGAAAGAACGTCAGTTTGGTATATGTGCTTCGAGTCTCGAGATCCAGATCCAATCCGTGAGGTGAGGTGCACATACTTGGGGTCTTTGGCAGAGTCCTGCTCCTGCGTATGGTCTTTGTTGGCGTCGACAGATATGAGGCAAGCAGCGGTCCAGTAAGTGTCAGGTGCTTGTCGTGACTAAGACCCGTTAACAGGTCGTGCTTGCGTTTGGCGAACTAATACGCTCTGAACTGGTTGGTCGTGCCTTTTGTTACAAGCCTGCTCGGTGACAAGACTTTGCCGACATAGGAGGACGTCGAAGGGATTCGGATGGAAAGACTGCACAAAAACAAAACGAATGGAGGAAGGCCACACTGAAACAAGACAAGATATGGGACGAACGAGGAGGGTTGAAGACCTGACTCCACACTTTCTCCCAAGCCTTACTTATGCAGGGCCTTTTTTCGAGAATCGATAATGGAACGCTGGCTAGACTCCTTTTGTCTTAAGTATAACTAACTATCTATCTGCGTGCTCCTCGGGCTACACATGAGCACGCAATACTAAAGAGATTGGTTCTGTGCCTCAATATAGAGGTTTGAAGTCCAATTTGGGCGGCTCGAGACCCTTTCTCTGAGACATCAGGGTGACTGTATAAGGCTGGTACCGCACGCGCTCTGTCACTGACAAAGAGAAAGTCAATGTCTCCGAATCATCATCACTATCACACCGCTGCCGGTTCACAGCAAGCTTGGTGCCGTGCATCATTCGCCACACCCGGTTTGCTTGCAAGCAGTTGTTCAGAAGGAACGCCGTTCATACCAGCTTCCGTTCTGGTCAAACGCTAGAAGCGCGTCTAAACATACGCTAAAAGTCTAAACTAAGGTTTCTGGCGTTGGGACGACAAACCACCCCACGCTAAAGTGATGTTTGAGAAGACCTGATAATTACAAAGTATTATTACAAGTACCGCTGTCTTGTTCAAGTATGAGGCTTTACACTTCGCGGCTCGTCCCTTGACATGACATTGGCTGTACGACAGAAGTCCCTGCTTTATGCCTTAAAAGCTTGGGTCAAGCTCGGATAAGGTCCAAGCTCAGTGGCTTCGGCTTAAGCACGGCCTTGAGGAGGACTATATATCATTGTCGAGGCAATCATGTCAAGATGAGGAAGATGTTGCAATCACAGCGGTCCAGAAAGGCATACATTGTGGAATCTACCAGGTGTCGACAACTTTGGCTGCTTTCGCGTGTCTTTGATCAGTTAGGGTTGTTGTATGACTGGCAGCGACTTTAAACACGTCTGACACACCGCTCTTACAACAGACAACAATCTCCACAATGTTACTGTTCAGCGATTTGCGTACTGTACTGCATAGTGGTGAAGAAAGTGCGAGTACTGAAAACATGTTTACTACATTTGCTAGCCCCAACGGAGGGGTGTTGTCTTTGTAATCCTCTGTTTCCCTACCGTCTTCTCCAGCAACAAGCAACGAAGACGCACGCATATCATAGACTACGAAAGTCATTCACCCTTGTTAAGCGCTCTGTATCTCGACCACTATGATACTGGCATCAACTCAGCAACACAACCCCTCCTCCATAACACTATCTCCTTTCGAACTCCTTCCCACCGAGACTCTCGCCAATATCCTCCATTGCACAGCAGACGCATGTGGGCTTTCATCTCTGTTGGCTCTTGCTGGTACGTCTTATCGACTCCACCAGGTTTATCTCGTACATCGCTCGGCATTGAACGCCTTAGCCCTCGATACCACCTATGGACCCATTCAAGATGTCATACAACTTGCCACCCACAACGCCAGCCAGGAACCACACATTAAACGTGACGTCCCACTCAGTGCCGCGCTTGAAAGGAATGTCATATTCTATGGTAACACGGCTCTGCGCTGGGAGGAAATCTATCCTTTCAAGAAGTGGCACGGCGAGCAGAGTATCAATCGTAGGTTGCTCACGGACGACGAACGACGCAAGCTCCGGCGTGCAGTCTATCGTATCTGGCTATATGACGCAGCGTATCACAATCCACACTTTTCACGATATACGCGGCGCATGCTGCAAGTCCAGACAAAGCGTTTGCAACTGCTTCAAGGATGGACGAACGCAGAACTGGCGGAACTCGTGGATATGCAGAGGATATTTCGACGAGTTCTGGCGATGAATGTTTGTCCCAGTAATGGAAGAGTTGAGAGGAAGGTTATAGCACGGTATGGGCAGGAACATGCCATGAATCTGTTTTTCAAGCCAGAAGGTGCTGCGCGCTTGCAGTCTGCACAAATCGGCTATCTCAGTGGTCAAACACACTACCAGCATCAGCCTCAGACTCGAAACTCAAGATACATCACAAATGGTCAGCATGATCCTGGAGAAGAAGGCTTTGGCGACGACGTCAGGTATGTTCTTCATCCATAATCACAGATTCTGGGTGAATCGAATACTCATGCGTTCTACAGTCACTACTACAAAATTGCAGACATGCTCAAGCTTGATCCAGCTCGAATCCTTCATCTCTACACTTCCACCTTCTCCAAAGCTGAAGTCGAAGCTTATGTCTATGCAACTACTTCGGCGTGCAATAATGGCATATATACTAATCCTGACTGGTTTTACAATAACGGCGAGACTCTGGGAGAGAGTGCGTATCAATGCTTGAACGCTCGCTATGTAAGCATTGAGGACTTTGAGCTTGACTTGAGCCAAGGTCGTACTGGGATTGGTACGGATGGAGAATGTTGAGGCTGTTGTAGGCTGCAGGATACCTTTGTATAGAACATATGAAAAACCACATGGAAACTTTCTATGCTAGAATCTTGAAATGTAGACTTGTAATATCAGTTTATCAATGACCTTTCTTCAAGCGTGATATACTACATTCATGGTGAAACAAATTCCTCTTGTTTCAGATCTCCTCGGCAGACCAATGGCATGTCGTCATAGGCGAGACCACGTTTCGTCACTAATATTACAACGCTACCACAACACCATTCACAACACCTCATATCCTACACCCAAACTCAAATAGATATCACCTCACGTCCACCGTCCATCCACCCCTCCACATCCTCAAAAACATGGCCTCCCGCATCCTCCTCGCCCACCTCCGTCCCCACCCCATTCCCCTCAGCATCGGGTTAGGCATTTCATCTATCTTCGCCGCTCAATCCTTCTTCAACACTCAATCGCATCCCTCACGGAATCTATTACGCTGCGACTCTGTACCAGCGGCGCTGGGTGGTGGATATACGCAATATGAAAGAGATGCGAAGGTGCCTTTGACGCAGAAGGGGAGGTTGAATCCGAGTGCTGTGAGGCAGTTGAGTGTTGGTAGCATTGCCGGTAAGTCGTGCGTCTAATGTGTGAGGATGGGTTGCGCGGACAAGATTGTTTTTGGGCGGATTGAGGGATTGTGAGCGCGAGGGGGCAAGAGGTATAAGGAGGAGCTTATGCCGTCCTTGCTTAACGGACCCCCTGGTTTTCTCACCACTTCGCTACTTAGCCCGCTACACTAGCTCACACGTCTCATCTGCCCACGCCATCATCCTCAGTCCTTCCCCACTCAGTCCACCAACACTAACAACAAGCCTTCGCAGGTGTCCTCGGCGGTCTAACAATCTCCCTCTTCTCCAAACCACTCGCTCTCCTCCTCGGCCTCCTCGTTCTCGGCGTCCAAGGTCTGGAATCCCAAGGCATCCATCTCGTTCCCTATGGCCGTCTACAAAGCATGTTTAAGAACACGGATATCAAGAGTGCGTTGCAGGATAATGTGGCGATGAAGGTCAGCTTTGGCATGGCTTTTGCTATGGCGGGTTTCTTGAGCTTTTAAGTTTGAGGAAGAGGAGATGGGGAAATATAGGAGACATAATAACGCGTGGTGTTAATGGCAGCCTGGTGTGACATAGCCGGCAGATGTCGAGGTGGATATTGTACAGTACAGTACAGTGTAGCAGAATGCATAACTAAACTGCCACATATCGTATCTGTCCCCGGTAATCAAGTACACAACTCTTCAGATTGCATGTCTAACCATATAGTAGTCAGCGTATCATAGCGAAGCCGGCAGTGAACGTAAAAGTCCTTCGAATACTGGCTATTTGCCATATCAATGGAGACCAAAGCCAACATTCCGCTCTACCGGATTGCAGAATCGAAATACTCGCCTTCACTATCCCCTTCTGATGATGCCATAGACCATGCACAATATAACACGATGCAGAACTGAACTTTTGTAAGTTGTGGTGACTCGAGATCTCCTTTCTACCTATGAAGGAGTAGCTACCTATTTCTCTGCACCTCCTCGGTCTCCTTTGCAATGAGCTTCCATCATTGTCCCATCATCTTCAGCTAGTATAGCTACTTTACGCATGTCAGCTATATAAAGACAGTCAAGAGGAAGCGGGCAATTTTCAGGCTGCGCTGTACTTACCTCGAGACTTTCAAGCTCCCAGCGTTGCTGCATACGAGTTGGTGCGATCTCGTTAGAGCAAAGCTTCTCCTCACATGAGGATTCCTGTCAATACTTGCGAGAGAGTGAAGTTTGGGGTGTCGAACAGACTGTCTGTCGCAGTCTCATGCTACGCCTTCGTGATGACCCAGTTGGAAGCAAACACAAGCAAGTTTTTAGTCTTTTTGTTAAGCCTCGCTTGAATATCAACGCAGCTCAATCTTTGGCATCGACACCAAACTCATCCATAATGTCCTTGACTCTCACACCTCTCTGCTCAGCAATCATGCCCATTAACCCATGGCCAATATCACGAATTCCGTTATAAGCATGCAGTAGCTCAATGTGTTGCTTGACAGTCTTGTTGGACTGATTCAATACAGCATCGATTGTCGTTCGCGAAAGCTGATGTTCGTCTTCCGAAACTTCCGAAGTGCATTTGGATGTGTCCGTGGAGTTTGTCTCGGAATTGACCTTGGCATGAGCTGTGTCTTGTATCTTGGTAGGCATGAGGGGTAGCAGAGAGCGGATGAGAGCATCACGTTCTGCCTCCATCTCTGCGATTTGAGAGAGGAGACGTGTTTGTTGTGCGACAGGGTCGCGGTTTGTGGGAGAGTTCATTGTTGACGATTTCGTCGGAACACGGCAAGTCGAGTACCTGTGAGATGACACGATACCTGACTTGAGGTTAAGGCTTCGTTTCTCTTGGAATATATTTATTAGAAGACAGGTCATTACTTGTTGATGATGAATCAAGTCTGAAACAGAGGATGAAACAAGCTCGGCCAAAAGGAATGCGTTAGGCTTAGATTGGCTAGTAGTACCCTGGTTGACACAAAAAGCTTAAGCAGTGTATGACGATCTGTGTATACGAAGACTACCTAATTTTTTTCTTGTAAAATTTCGCAGCTCGAATACACAGCTCAGACACATAGCTTGAACGCGGGCAGCAAAAGTGGAAGACACGATGCGTGCAGTGTTCATAGCCTCGCTGGGCAATCCTGGAAGCACATATGCACATACTCTTCACAGTGCTGGCCATACCTTGCTCGAAGCAATAGTGTCATATGCAGGCTTCCCAACTCTTAGCGTCTCGAAACAGCTCACAGGTACGAAGGGCCGCTACACATACTCAGATGCCCAAAGTGTGGCATTCTGGGAGTCTCCCGACTACATGAATGACGGTGGTCCTGGCTTAGCGACTGCATGGCGAAAGTGGTTCTCCAGCCAGCGCGCACAGGACAACGAAACAGGTCTTGAGCCTCGCTTGATAGTCGTCCATGACGAGCTCGAACTTCCATGTGGCAAGTACAGCGTAAAGACGGGTGCGGGCGCCTCAGCGCGTGGCCACAACGGACTGAAAAGCTTCTTGGGAATGCCAAATATGAAGCAACTTCAATTTACACGTATTGGTGTGGGCATTGGACCTAGACCGCTAAGTAGAGAGCCTGATCAGGTAGCGAAGTATGTGCTGAAGAAGATGACGGGAGAGCAGAAGCATAAGATTGAAGGCATTGCGGGTGAAGTGTGGAAGGAGATTGAGAAGATTCAGCGAGGTGAGGAAGGAGCGAAGAAGGGTGGTGTGCAGTCAGTCAAGCAGCAATCAAAGAAGGAACGGAAAGAGAGAGGAAGTAGCCATCCTCCTCCGACTAGAGAAACGGCGCCCGAAGACCCTGCAAGGGCTTCTTCTGTCTGAAGCAATGAAGAGACCATTGCAGTAGAGACTGCTCGTACCCTCTTCATGCCTGGGATTAAGCGGTCACACTCTGACGACAGATGTTGCACCAAGCTTCCTCCTCGGCCAAAGGTGCTTGTGCGACCTTGAGTTCAGCCCTATGGCGTTTGCCCATGCAGTGCATCTCCTTGCATACCTTGCGAAGCGGCAGCTCTGCCCAGCGACATCAACACAAGGCATGATATGGAAAGCTTCGATGATGCCGCCAAATCTCACGTCCCTTCCCGTCGAGGTAATCATACTCATCACGCGAGATCTGTCAGCTGTAGACCAGCTCAACCTCAAGATGACCTATACAAAACTGTCGTACGCGACGCCAGATATATGTTTCAAAGCTGGCGATCAAATTGATCTCTTTATAAGGACGCATCGTTCCCTTGAAGTCGAGGCTGCTAAGACTGGACAGCTTCACTATCTCATCTGCACGGGTTGCGGCAAAGTGAAACTAAGGAACAACCTAGCTGGACTCTCTGACGCTCAGTCGAGTGTCAACGTACTCTACCGATACTGTATTGCATGTTGCAGCTTCAGTTCCAGGGCCAGCTGTTTTATAGATGGAGTAGAAGTAAAACTTTTCAGGTAGAAGGGCCATATGGGACGCGGAGGAAGAGCTTGAATGCTCGACACAAACCACAAAAAGGGTCTTGGTAAGGAGATTCTCGATACAATATCTCTCTCTATTCTCCCAACATTCTGTCAACTCAAACCATCTTTCAACACTTCATTGACGCTGATTTGATACTTTATTGTACTGGCGTTCTCAAAAAAAATTCCAGCTGAAACCGATCTTCCCTTCGAAACAATTCGCGACAGAACTGAGACTAACCTCAAGCAACCACCTCATAAAAGCCTCCTTATCCTGGGAGAAGAATGGCGCCTCCCAATCTACTCACCTTACCTACTGATGCTCTAATCATCATTCTTCGCCTGATCTCCTCATCTGACACAACCAACCTGCGTAGAACATGCAGGCAATTCAGCACTCTGCCAGCTCTCGCCACAGATGGCTTGGATATGGAAGGATTAGAACTACCAGATATCGCAGAACAGACTTACATGATCGATCTGGATTGTAAAGAGCTTTCGTCGAAGCAAGAATCTTCCTGCGAGCACCTGGAGATTCAAACATTGATAACCAGTCTTCCGAAGTTCGCCCTGTACAGGATTCTCAAATACATTTCGCCTTCTGACACGATCAGTCTTCGTCAAACCTGTCAATCTTTCAGACGACTTCCAATGCTCTCCGATGACAGGTATCACAGGAGTTGGCACATCTCAGCAGAACAAAGACCAGCGTTTCCCTTGACCTCACTCCCATCTGAGCTCCTGAAAGATATCACAGACTACCTCTGTCCATCTGACACCATATGCCTCCGACTAACCTGCTTCAGATTCAGCGACCTTCCTCTGCCGGAGACTTACGAGCTGACGGAAGAAGACCAAGATGAGATCCTGGACACCATAGAGGATAGGCACGAGCGCTTCAAAGTCCGCAGACTCTTCAGAAGAGGCGCCTCTTATCTTAATGGGGAGATCATAGAGAACTGGAGGATTCCTGGCTACCTCAATGAAGGGCGCAAGACTGCCCAACGCCGGTACGAGCACGACTATGGTAGGGCGAAGAGGTCACTTGGACTTCTCTTCTGCAACAAATGTGGCAAGCTCAAGAAGGCACATGATACTGCTGGTTTCCCAGATGGCTCTTCAGGATTGTCAGTCGCGGTGATTAGAGGAAGAGAGTGTATTCCTTGCCGTGTAGGCCGTTTTGACAATCTGCGCGTCGCAAGTATCTACCATCCGGTCGTGAACGGTATCCAGATGTTTGCCTGCTTCCTATGTAAAGAAGCAAGATTGCCTGGAGACGATGGATTGACATTATGGCAAAGCTTGGACCGTGAAGAACTGGAAGCAAATCTTGTCAGAGGAGTCGCATTGGTCGAGCAGAAATTCTGTAAGAGATGTTTTGAGAATAGGAAAGAGATGGAACTGAGAGAGACTATTCAGGAGGTCAACTACTCAAAGCTCATCAAAATGATGGAGCGAATGTTCCCCAAGATGGGAAAGCTCGACCCAGAGTCAGTGGAGAAGGAAGAACGCAAAGAAGCTGAAGCCAACCAGAGAAAGGTCCAGGAGGAACTAAAGAAGCAAGCGGAAGAGGAAGCAGAGAAGAAACTGAAGGAAGGGCAAGCACAGAAGGTCATGCTGGAAGAGCAGATTGGATTGAGAATGGAGGATCTAGAACTTGTCGATTGGGACGAGGATCTTGAAATTGCCACGCAAGCCAACCAGACGCTATCATCGATCTTTGCCAAAGGCGAAGACCCTTCGGAAGCAGTTATTAATACAGATTACGTCTCAGTACGCAGCACTACGACGAAGATAGAAGCACCAACGACGATCCCGCCGCCTCGACTTCAAATGGAAGACCATCCTGTCAAACGTGACATTCAGTTCTCGTCGCCAATACTGGCCGCCCACGATTATAAGGATGACGACGTCTTCAGCCATTTCGAACCCGAAGACAACAAGGTCGACCAAAGACTCGATACGCCATTCACTAGTGATGACACAACTATGGAGGATGTCGCTGCCACGAAAGATGCAGCAGCCGAGGACGAATTCGGCTGGGATTCAGAAATGGATGGCATCGAGACCAATGATGATTTCTTCAGTATCACGGACGCCATGCCCATCGCTCCTGCTCCCCAGTCCACGAGCGAAATGGATCGCATGTTGTGGCCTGGGAAATTCTGAGCGTCATAGCAAAGCTGCGATATACCTTTGAAGATGAAAAGATTGCTGTGGATATTGCTATTTTCATATCATTTACAAGGAGAATTGCTGCGAATATTGCTAGGTTGATGTCATGTACAGGGGGCGATGTTCTCACACGAGAATGATATCTGTCTAGGTGAAAGACAGCGTATTGTAAATGAGAAGCGGTGGGAAACATAAAGAAAGGCAGGGAAAATCACGCAACTCTCAATATGCTCCCCGTAAAAACAGATTATCACTCAGATATTGCTAATCATTGCTTCGCTCTTCCTCCTTCTCGCTCTCCCCTTCTCCTCTCCTCTCTGCTACCGACTGTCATTCTCCCTCTCCATCTCCCTCTCTGCTCCCATGCCCTCTCCCTTCTTCACCCCATTCTCCTAGACAGATCCCATTCCAGATCCAAGAAAGACATACATGTTCTCAATACTGCGCCGGCCAGCTCCCGTCCCAGGCGAGAAGATGCCAGCCTTATGTGCAGCATATAAGCAAACAAGCAGCAAGCAAGCACAACTCGCGCAGTCATTCATGATTCATCCCTAACACCTTCCGTCTATTTCATACTCCAGCTCCGACAAGATAGCAAAGTGTCCAATTTGGTCGGCACGATATTCACGCTCGACCACTCGAACTGGACCAGCTCAGAAATTCCTGCCAGGTAGGGAGAGATGCCAAAAGTGCAGCTTAGTATTGAGCTTGTGTAGAATATATAAAATAGCAAACATGTTGATCCTCCAGCTAGTCATTAATTATCGTGATACAAATACAAATATAGAAAAATCTCAGAAGAGGTGCTTGCCTCCCAATCGTCCAAAGGGATAAGAATAAGTCACCTTCACTGTTGTTGTTCCATTGAGCACGTTGCGACAGAAAACAAGAAAAAACGCCTTTGCTATGCTCATCCGTCCCAAATGAACCCCATCTCATCTTACGTCCCACTATACGGCCTGGCACTCCGGTCCTCAGCCACCCTCCTAGCCCTCTCAACCTTCTCCAACGCCTCGGTCGTCAACTGCTGCCTAAACATCCTCTCCAACACCTCCTTCTTCCTACTCCTCTTATCCCCAATACTAATCCATATGCCTCCCGAAATATTACACGTCAAACTCAGCGCCAGAATGACCGCGGTGATCCACTGCGGTCTCGTATGATAACTCCACCCCCACGTAACACTACCAAGTGCGATTTGGAAAATCGAGTGGAAATCGAGCAGCACCACGACAAGACATAATATACGTATGGGAAAAGCGTGATGGGTTTCGGTTTCGTGCGGGCGGTAGAAGGTGTGCGATTTCGCGAATTTCTGCTGGTGGTGTTCTAGTTTGGCTTGTTGAGCGGGCGTGAGGACGGGTGCTTCTTGGTCGTGCTTGAAAGCTGCTTCTAGGTCGATGTCGTTGCGGTCTTTACTGGGTAAGTCGTTGGGGTCGGCGAGGTTGGGAAGTTCTTCCTTTTGACGGATTTTCCATGTTAGCCGGTGGTAGTGGACGATATAGATCATGTGGTAAGTATCGACTACACGGAAAGGTGCTAGGACGTCGCCGATTAGGGCGAAGAGGGCGACGAGGACGTTGTCGATTACGTTGATGAAGTATTCGTGTTGGTAACCGCCGCCTATCCAGCCGATCAGGAAGAGCACCCATACTAGACCGAAGGTTGTGACGAGAAAAGCGTAAACAGTGACGAAGAGGCCGAGTGGTTTCTTGACGTAGTTGCGGAAGGCGCGCCATTGTCTTTTGAGCTTTTCTCGGCGGGAGTGTAACAGATGGCGGACGTGGTCGTTGAGAAGGTCTTTATCTTCTTGTGACCAGTCGTGTAGTGTCATGCCGTGTGGGAGGACAGCGTACCGAGACTCGCTGAGTTGGGAGGTGATTGTGTTGAGTGTGTGGATAGTGGCTCTGGAAGTTGTGCGTTGAAATGTCGGTTGACGGACAAGACTATTTTGATCTTCTTCTCTTGTACGGCCAGGTCGGCCTTCTTCTGGTAGATTTAAAACATCGAGTACTTCTTGTGCTTCTTCTTGTTCCCTTCCTCGTTCTGACGGACGTCCATAAAGCTCGTATGTTGGTCGTCGGTTGAGGAAGCGACCTAGATCTGGAATGAAGAGAGAATTTTGTACATTGTTAAGAGTTGTCAACGTCGAGACGTATGGATCTGTCACGTAGAATTAGCGAGGGATTTGTTTCGATAGGTTTGAAAGCAAACATACCCATAACATCCAATACATCAACAACAGACGACTCATAATCTTTACTTTCTGGTCTCGCTGCTTTCCTCATTCCAATCTCACTTTTCCCTCTTTCCAGTTTCGTAGGTTGTTCTGCTTTCCTCCTTGAGAAGAATCCTCCGCCAGTAGTTGCACTCCTGAGCCGTTTCGTCACCGAATGTGTATCTGTCGACGATGCAACACTCTCCCTTCTCGATCGCCGTTGTCCTTCATCCTGCTGTCTGTTCACCGATCCAGGTAATTCAGGCACCAGTGCTCCACTACTTGCTCCCGCACCTCCAGGTGTCCTGCCTTCCACGCCCTCAGCAATGTCCTGTAGGTAAGTTCCACCGGATAGTGGTCTACTCTGCTGCGAGAATCCTGACTCTGGTCTGGTTTGTTGCCTTTCTGCGGTATTTCTGCCCACATACTCGTAGTCTACTGTCTGTGGTGCCGAAAAACTTCGCCGTCTGCCTGTACTTTGTTCTGTTTTGTCTCCTGCCGTAGCTGACGCATATCCATCTGTATTATTTCGTATGCGGTCGAGCGGAGCAGCTTGTGTGGGCGTCGATAGGCGGATTGAGGCGGAATCTGTAGCACTTGGTAGACGACGAATGCCTACTGAGCCTGCTCGAAACGGGGCTGGACGGCGTGGGGGTTGCTTTGGTTCCGAGGACATCGTTGAGCTGGGTTGTGTCGTCACGTCAGACAGCGGCGGATCTTGTTGTTGTTGTGATAATGATTGTCTTTGTTGATTTAGTGAGCCAATGTCATGTATACAATCACAGACAGGCACGAGTACGTACTAGTATCAATCTAGAGCTGTTGCCAGCAACAGCGATAGTAACAACGACGGTGAGGGCAAGGAGGAATCGTAGTCAGATCCAGAGGCTGAAGATTGCGTCTCACTCGGCTATGCGGCCGATAAAGGCTTTAGATATTGATTATTATGATTTTCCCACGTGACCATGACATGTTCCTTTGTTAGTTGCTTGCCCTACCCAGACAACGTCCCGTTCCGCATGGTGGCAAATTGCTTGTCATTAGGGCGATTTGTTCGAGTGTCATATAGCTGGATTTCGACGCCGACGCGGTGCGATCAGAGAAATGGAACAGGAAAGGCAGCTGATGCTTGTGAAATCATGAGCAGGAGGAAGACTTTGCAGGTCATAGTTTCGGACGGGATGTTTGTCAATGTTTGTCAATTGTGATTGGTATTATGCATGTTATGTATGTTATGCTAAGGTCTTGTGTCTTCATGCCCATTATTGTTCGTCAAAAGTCGTCAGAATTGCCCTCTCCTCATTAACCAGACCAGTATTCTCCTCTGCTTCACCAGGTCCGCCAGGACGTCCTCACAAAACATACGAACCACCACAAGGTCCAACAATATTGCCCGTGCTCCTGAAAGCCGGGTTCGTGTCATTACCATACGTCAATCCTTCAATAGTTCCCTGAGGACACTGCTCACTCTCGCCTTGCACGTTTCCATTAACCCTGGTTTCGGTAACATTGACGGCCTGCTGCACAACACAACCTTCATAGAAATACCACCAGGCCTGGACACAGTTCTCCGTGTCAAACAAGCACGTATTGCAACATTCCACCACATCGACGCCTTGTTCGGTGTCGAGACCGTAGAGAGTGTTTTGGGTGCCGGCGGAAGAAGAAGCTGTGCCGTAGAGAATGCTGGAGTTGGAGCAGGGGTAGACTGTCTCAGTAAATGTGGGAGGCGAGACGGTAGTAGTGCGAGTGGAGGTGACTGTAAGTGTTGATGCTGGAATGGGACGGCCGAAGTCTGCTGCGACAGCGATGGAGGTGGTGGTAGCTTGAGGTGTGCGTTCCTCAATTGCGTTGTCACGACGGAGTTTGTTGGCTTGAGGAGGGCTGCCTCGCTGGAACAAGTGTGTTAGTAGGTGATGTTGATTCTGCTGGGACGAAGTGGACATACCTTGAAAGCATATGTCGTTGAAGCTGTACCAGATGTGACTGTAGCAGTTTCGGTGATAGTTGTAGTGATGGTGCGAGGTGCATGACCTGGGTTTGGTCCGAAGCCAAATGGTACGGCAGATACAGCAGATGCTGCGAGCAGAATAGTGCTCAAGGTGGTAGGAGTGAGAAGCATGGTGAATTGATGTTGGTGAGGGATGGGTTGAGTTGCTTTGTGATGAAGAAGCTTTCCGATAATGCTGTTACTCACGATTGATCATGGTTCGAGATTCCACGCGAGGACGAAGGCCCTTTTATTATACCCTTCACCTCCCCCTTGTCGCTCGTCCCATTGTCAGCTCCATCAGCCATCATCACGCATGCAAGTTCCGATCTTTTTATAGAAGGTTTTACTGTCCAGATGCTGCCGGCCAATCAAAATGCTGATCTATTTCTAGATGTGATAATTCAGCCCAAACAGGGAAAACGAGTGACGTGATGCACCTATATGGAAAGCTTATTTTAGCGACCGCTTGGACCTGCCTAAAAGGAGCGGGGAACAGGAGAGGCAGGAGAAGAAGCTAGTGCAGTCTACAAGGTAGTTTGTGCTATTTCGAGCCGCTTTGACGTCGGGCTAGAGCAATAAAAGTATAACATGGTAAACTTGCTAGCAAAGCGAATGATCATGAGGATATGAGAGGTTCCAAGTGCCAAGTATCGACTACAGCTCCGTCGACTTGAAACAACAGATCGTCAGTTACGAGCTTGATCAACACGCACTGACCTCACCCCTGTTGATCAGTTGCTCGGCTTTTCATCAGGCATCAAAGTCATAATGGTCGACTATAGCTATCTCTCTCTCTTTGTCAATGCTCAAGTTGGCCCAAACAGCCGTACAACACTTGGTCTACATGTGAGAAAGACAGTAACAATGACGAGAAGCCATCCCATTCATCATGACAGCTCAGCATCAGCAACAGGTGAGCACTACCATGACTCCAAAAAATTTCGAGCCGATGGCCAACTGTGAATCTTTCGAAAATCCGCTTCCTCTTGTCCACCTGTTATTCTCGGTCTCGTGGAGATTCCTCCCTTAACAGTCTCCTTTCCCTTTGCATTCTGATATGCTGACCCCAATGATCGAACCAATCCTGGGCAGATGCATCGTCCACTTTCTCCTCCATGTTCTCCTCTTTCATATCGTTTTCTGGTTCCTCTGCTAAACGCAGGCGCGTTTGCTCAGCATCCTCTGAAAACTCCATCTGCAAAACTTCCAGAATTACCTCGTCGATAGAGTCAAGGCAATGGCGTTCGTGAACAAGAGAACTGAACTCATCGAAAACGTGGTGATTAATCTGCTGGCTCTTATACCACAGACCTATGCGTTGCCGACGGACCTGCGTGCGCACGGTGTCAAGCAGCTCGTGCCATTCTCTGGTCTCAGCGAGCACTTCGGAGGGTTTATTGGGGGGGTTCATTGGCGTGTTCTGGTCCAGAGAGCTATTGAGAAATCAAGTACATCACTCTTGCACGTCAAGGCAGGTCTGTTCAGACTTACTAACAGCATCGCCAACATTGTCCTCTCGATCGTGTCCTGTTCTCGGAAAAGGCTGTCAAACATAGGGAGCCATTGAAAACTGAGTCCTCTGTCATCATAGTTCACACGCAAGCCAGGTAATTCCGTATCATTGATCGTCCCCTTGACTCTGACAGTATGAGCCGGAAAGCCAAGTCCGCCAAGCTCTATTCTCCCAGATCCACGGCCATAGCCAAAGTACTCAGCCAGCGATGTTCTTCCAGGACTGCCCCGGAGATAGGAATTAAGCTTTTGCTGAAAGAGATGGTCTTTAGCAATTTTTTCCGTGATCTTGTTCAGTCGAGTTATCGGCGACACATCCTCGTCTTCTGCTACCTCCTTGTCGGTTTGCGAGAAAATACACCTGCTTTCATCTTGCGGATCAAGTCGAGCAAAGTACAATCGCAGAGGACGAAATCTACCGAGGCGAACGCGAATTTCCGTCATAGCTGGATCTTGCAGATATCGGTCGCGGAAAATGCGATGTATTTCCCCTCGCCAAGCTGATGAGACCTTGCGACATTGTGTCCAGAGATGTTCGGGATCCGTGTGCTGACGAAGGACGCGTAGCCATAATTCGGGAGGAAGATAGAGGTGTGAATTCGTGGACATGGCGGGTGGCAGAAGATGATCAGGTTGAGAGTTATCGCTAAATGCTGAGACGACACCAGCGTCTTGCGACCGTGAAGAAACTACGGTGGGATGTGTCCAAGATGATTGTGCTTGTTGTGTGTAATCCGATAAAGAAGAAAGGAGGAAGTGATGAACCGATGAAGTAATGAAGCGATGAAGCGATGAAGTGATAAAAGTGATGAAGTGAATACGTTTGAGTGAGAAATGCGATATACAACTTATGTGAACGTGAATAAGTATTTGAGGTGAAGGAGGAAGTGATCACGAAATGTTTCCATGTTTTGAGAGTGACGTAGAACAGAGCGTGCATCAGAAGGCGCAACTTAGTTCATCTGTGATGCGTTTTCAGATATCTGTATTCCGAATCAACAAAGTATACCTGAGTGAGAGTGTCGTTCGCCGCTTCAGCAACAAACATAGACACTGAACAACCCGAAGGTGGATCGAATAACTCACCTAATTATTAATAGCTTGATATTCATTACATATCAATCTAAAGCCTAACTTACTGACTAATACCGTCTTTCCATTTGCGCTCCACGCTGTCATGTACACTCATTTGCTATACCCAAACACTAATCTTACCACTTCCGTCGCTGACAGCTCTGACTCTTCCTTCAATCTGAAGCGGACTACCCTCGAAAAGCACAAAGCCCTTCTTGCCCTCTTCTTTCAAACCCAACATCTCATACAAGTTTCCTCCAATCAACTTCAAAGCACTAGCATAGTCCAGCTTACCCTGAGAATTTGCCAGCGCAATACCGCTCATCAAAGGCAAATCTCTACTCTCCCACGGCTCATTGGCCCCAATGGCAACCTTGACGCCAGCAGCAAGAAGGTGATCAATAGCAGTTCCATTGGTCAAGGGAGCGCCAGTAAGCGAACGACGCTGATCCCAAGACTGCGAGTACGCGAGAAGAGGTGCGAGGATGACTGGGATATCGTACTCGGCAAGAGCATCAGCAACAAGATGAGACTCAGCGCCGCCGTGGATGATGAGGCGAAGACTCTTGCCAGAGACGGACTCGATTCCTTGCTTGATGCGCATGACAGCGGCCATAGTCTCGGCACTGTGGACTGTGATGACGAGAGGAAGGTCGCCCGCGACGACACGCTTGAGGTAGGCTTGCTCGGAAAACGGATCATCAGATGTGGTATTTGAGTTTGCTGCTTCGAGGAGGGAGGTACGGAGAGCAGCCACAGCGGCGGAAATGCTTGGTGTTTTGCCCTGCTTGGCACCGAGACTGAGTGTGTAGTGAACAGCGACATCGTTGGCAAAGATTGCACCTTCTGCTGCTGAAGTGGCAGCACCGGTCGAGAAACCAGCAGATACACCTCTATAAGCTCCATGGCCTGCGACTGGCGCTGAGATGGCACGAGTGACACCCTTGGCATATGCTGCTGCCAATTGCTTACCACCAAAGTTCAACAAGCCGTCGACGGCACGAGACCAGCCGTCACCGATAGAGCCATCTTGTGTTTGACCTTGTGCATCGATTTCTGACGTGCCAAGAATGGTGCCAAAAGCCACGAATGGATCCGTAACGTGACCGTCCTTCAGCGCTACAATCTTGCTACTCGCGGTGATGGCACACTCGCCCAAGCATTCAATCTCCCCATTACGAATGACCATCGTGGCAGGCTCGGAAGACGCGAACGTCATTTGGCGATCAGCAAGCTGGACATTGGTGATACCAGTGAAGATCGTAGTCTCATCCTTGGACTTGATTTCTTGGGTAGTGTAATCGGCAAGAACATGTTGTTCTTCCGCGAGAAGCTTGGCCCAAGGTTTCTCAAGCACCACAGGATGCTTGAATTGAGGTGCTCCGTCAATCCAGGCCTGTTCCGGTGCAGCACCTACAGAAAGTGGATCGCTGTCCCATACCAGTAAATCAGCATCGAAGCCAGGAGCTACTTTGCCAACTCTGTTACCGAGTCCAAGAAGACGTGCAGGTTGAGACGTAACACCAGCCAGTGCGACGTGGTATGGCAGGCCTGCTCTAAATGCTTTGGCGGCTTCCATGACGACGTGCTGCGAGTTGAGTACAGGGTTGTCCGAAACATAGACAGGCACAAGCCCATTTTCGTGAAGGATCTTACCAGCTTGCTCAGAGCCAGTATACGATTCGACCTTGTAGTACATGTTGTCGGCGAAAAGTGCGGAAGCTGGAGGGCCACCCCAAGCTCTCTTCAAGACTTCAGGGACGAGATATGTCTGATGAGCGTGGTGGAAAGCACGAAGCTGGAACTTGAACTCGTTGGTGAGGCGGACGTACGCCTCGAGGTCGGGAATGGTGTAGCAATGTGTGTTAACTCGAATCTGGCCTCGCAACACGGCTCCCAGGGACTCCCAAGCAAGCTCTTGTGGCAGATATGTCGGCATAAATTCAGGTCCATAGTGATCTGCAGCAGTGCACCACTCATTTTGCGCATTGACCATTGCCTGAGCTTGTTCGAAAGCATGACGAAACTCCCATGCCTCTCCCATACGAGAGAACGGACCACGTTCGCCAACCTTTCCATACACGCGCTTGGCATTCTCACCACAAGCCATCTTCATGTAACGCCACGAATTGTCGGGATCAGCTAACATGTCTTTCTGGCTGAGTTCTGCACGACCACTATCGTTACCAACTGCCATCTTGACAACAAAGGCTTCTCCGCCCATGTTATTACCAGAACCTGGCAAGATCAAGCTCGTGGTGACACCACCGGATTTGATCCAAGAGAACTCGGGATGAAGAGGGTCGATGGCGTCAAGTGATTTGACATAAGGGGTAATATCCGATGAAAGCTCGTTTTCGTCGTGCCCGAGATTAGTAAAATAGCTGGCGCCAGCATGGCTGTGCATGTCGACGATACCGGTAGTCAGGGGACGTCCATGAGCATCAAAGAGCTCGTAGTGTTTCGGAAGATCTTTGTCGGAAATACCAGGTTCAACAAGTTGGATGAGACCGTAGTTGACAAAAACATCTGCATTGATCCAGGCGAAGCCTTCCGCAGATGATGCAGGCGCCCAGACAGTGGCGTTGCGTATAAGTAATGGCTTGGTCCCATTAACCCAGCGCCCATTGACGTCGCGGTCATTACTTGGGTCTTCTGGCACACGTCTTAGTTGTGCACACATGGCATAGTCTTCCTGGAGCCTCGACACTGAAAGAGTCGATGGTGCCTTTGCCGTGTTGCTTGCTATTCTCCACGCGGAGTAGGCCATATATGATACGAATGCAAGAGCAGCAAGACGTGCAATACGGCGTCTTGGACGGTGAGAGCCTTGATGCCATTTTGGCTGATTGATCTCGGCATACTTTGGGAGCTCTTCTTTCTCCGTCATGACTGAAATCTTTCAAGTTATATGCTCGAGGATTGTGATCACCGAGGAGGGAATGGGGCAATATATAAGAGCGAACTCCGTCTCCGAAACTGGTGATATCTAGGAAGACATTGCTAGTCCTAGATAGGGAGGTGGGAGGCAGAAGATCGCCGTTCACTTCTCCGCACTCTGCTTACGTAATGAGATTATAAGCTTGTTTCAAGATCGACAGACAAGTGTGAAACACTACTACGTACACCACCTACTAGTTTCTGTATTTACCAGCATTATGACAAAAGGCCTTCCTTTCCAGCCCCAGCGCTTTGCGCAATACCACAGCCCTGCAAACTATCACCCATCCGACGACAGCGAATCCAGCGATCCCGTCTCATTTCCCCCTCCACTCCGGCCAAATCCTGCCACCGTGTCGCGCCATCATGCGAGCAGCCTCCCGGACATCTCGTCCTCCTCATCGCTTCGGCTCCTTCCCGCAACATATGATGACATACCTGAAATCGTTGACATCCACATCGAGGCCTACCGCAACGACGTAATGGTTCGTCTCGAATACGGCGATACTCCGATCGACGACATCAAGAAAGCAATGATTGCAAATTTGCAAGAGCAATGGTCGAAATGGGATGGCCAGGGGCTGTGGGCGATTAAGGCAGTACTTAATGGTGAAGCAGTGGGTTGTGCGATCTGGGGCGTCAAGGATGGCAAGCACGAAAAGGAGATGCAGGATGAAACCAATGTACTGAGTGGGAGGCGGGAAGCAAGGCGGCATTTGGAGTTGAGACAGGCGTTTGGGCCGCCGCAGTCTAGGAACTGGAGTCAATGGAGAAAGACAAGCACGTCCAATAAGCCCAGGATCAATGCTGCGAACAACCTGAGGGATACTGCCCATGCCAAGCTTATGCAGCTGCATGCAAAGTGGGTGAATGAAGACACTCGGTTCTTGTGTGAGTTCTCTTGATTACGGATATTGTTACTTGAGAGACCTAATATATGCAGATCTCGGCTCGATAGCGGTCAAACTTAGCGCACAAGCTCGTGGAGTAGGTTCAGCCATGCTCCACGCCGGCATGCAACGAGCAGATAAGGAGGGTCTCCTTATCTGGCTTGAAGCAACGCCAGCTGGTCATCCAGTCTATGAGCATTTCGGATGGAAGACCGTTGATTCGGTTGAGATTGATCTTTCAGACTTTGCGGGTAAGGACAAAGGCTACGGCGTCTACAAATATTGGGGTTGTATACGGATGCCTTTACTATCATGATTTGGAAGTGCTTGCGTGTTAACGAATTTTATGTCAATTGTACCTGGTATATACCTTATTCTGTAAAACTATATCCTGTGATCTATTAATAAGACGAAGGCAATATCGATAGTCTACCACCATCAATCATGATCGAGCATCCATCGAGATAACCACCAGCTTTCGAGGCCATATAGAGAATAGTGCCAGCCATTTCTTGCTCCTCGCCTGCTCGTTCCGCAGGACAGAAGTCGCGGTTAAAGCGTGTTGGGTCACCCGTCTGAGCTCTTGCAATCACCGGTAACATGTCTTGCGTCATCTCGCTCGCGAAGAAGCCTGGAACGTGATATTGTTAGCTTCAAACATAGCATAGTGAGGGACGAAACATGTTGCTTACCAGGACATATAGCATTCGTCCTGATCTGAAACGGCGCCAGATACGTCGCCATTGCCTTCATCATCTGCAGAACTGCTGCCTTTGAGCCCACATACGCAAATCCAGACACAACTAACCTGATATACGATGCAATCGACCCTGTGATCACAATCTGGCTCAGAACACCTCCTGCCCTGTTCTCCGGCTTGTTGCCCAAATCCAGAAGATCCAGAAATGCAATCGCTGTGAAGAATACAGCTGTGCAATTGACCTCGAATGTTTTTGTAAAGTCTTCCATACTCCACGCATCCCATATCGCTTTTTGTAAACTTGCCGCACTATCTTTCGCGTTTGCTCCTAGTCCACCCACGCCAGGCCCGCTGACACCAGAGTTGCACACGACGAGGTTGACGTAGCCCACTTCTTCCTTTACTTTTGTGCTGAGTGCGGCGAGGGAGTCTTTCGATGTTACGTCACAAACGACGGGGATGAGAATGTCGGGATGGGTTGAGGCTGCTGCTTGGAGCTTGTCGAGCCGGCGACCGGCGATGTAGATGCGTTTGGCACCGTTGGTGGCCAGAGCTCGTGCCATCATGAGGCCGAGTCCTAGTAGGTGGGCAGTGCTTTAGTCTTGCTTTGGTCTTGCTTTACTTGGGTAGGGGAGCATATACACACCTGTTCCACCTCCTGTAATCACTGCAACCAGCCCAGGGACCTGGAAGAGACTGTTGGCGTCGACCGGTACTGACGACATGTTGTCCGAGTATGGGAGAGTTTCAGGTCGTTGGGAATATGGAAGTTGTGTCTAGGTGAGAAGGAAGAGTCTTGCTGATGCTCGAGTGATCCGATAATTGATGCAAGGTGGGACGAAGTGTTTCATGCTGATGTCGACCATCGAGGTCGAGTCGAGTCGAGTCAACCATGGAGCCGAATCTGGCTCGGAAAAGGCTGAAAGAGGCGGCTGACATGTCGTGCATGTTCGAGCCCTCAGCTATCAGCTTCAATCCGCCATAACATTGAGTCCTTGGCAGTATGCATTGTAAGGGCTTTGTATTTGACATCGATTGGGAGCTTTCGTTGTCCTGTTGTGAGCTTTGTTGTCCGGGACATTGTCGGAACGCCGGCCGCACTCCACAACTCAAAGCCGCTACTTCCAGGTTGTTTCTGTCGCGTTTCAGATCACGATCACGATGTGGTGCCAGACCTCACAAGCTATGAGTCTTGTATCGAAAGGATACCGCACACAGACGCAAACTTGAAATATGACTATGTCGTGCAAAAGCGGTGATCGGGCGCTCCATGCACAACGTGATTGGACAGAGAATTACATTGTGTGACACGCATGCGCCTTTCAACTTACAATGCGGTTAGTCGCCTAATTATAGCTGCTTTGGTAGTATTGTTGTACCACTATTATGTGCGCTCGAGACACGAACACCGAGAGGTGATACAGAAATGTAGGTCTCGTTTGGCGAAGCGCGCCGAAGCACAGCGTTGGCTCACTCTGCAGTGTGACCTTCTTCTGCTCAAGATATCACACAAGCCGTGCAAATACTCATGGAAGCGCTACTCATGGTAGCTTTGTGTAAGAGTGTCAAGATGTATTCATATGCCGCGTATACCTTGCTTCGAGCTCCCGTGCCATTTGTTCAGTACGTCTTGTACTCAAATACCAGACTGATATCCGCATCATGACAGACAACAACGCACAATGGCCTCTGCCCTTGAGGAATGCTGAGTCACCAGGTGACGCGAATAGCAAAGCAGACCGTTCATCTGCCAGGTATGTATGTTGTAGACGCTATAGTACCCTCTCCAGGCATGCCATGGTCTACGCATCGTCCTGGTATGACAGATTTTACACACCTAATCGGCACCTTCATTATAAAACAGGTTTCACTTCATCTCCAGCGGACCTGGCGAAGAGCAGAGCTTGCAATCCTTGGCGATGCAGCCATTTACGATGTCGCTGTCTTTCAATCTTCTGAACATCCAAACATACCGCCTTTGGACAACCCGATAGCGCGGTATCAATATCTGTACAATACGATGTCCATCATAGACGAGTACAAGATACGACGGGCTAAAGGAGAACGTGTACCAGCTCTCAGTGTCGTCTATGGTGTTGTTAAGCGTTGTGTCAGCCAATTCGGGCACAGGGTGTACACTGACTTGACAGCACAGGAGATGCAAGCCGACTTTGTGGTGTGGCGCGTGATGCATCCGATAGGCGCGATGGAGACCCAATTCGTACCTATGGAGCTGTACGAGCGCATAAGAGTAACAAAGTGTACCTGCATGGGTAATCCGACAATACTTATGAACTGGCCAGACACTAGTAATTGGAGAAGGTCAAGGTCATACGCAATCATGATCCCCCTTAGTACAACAACTAATGGATGTTTATGTAGCCAGCACAATGGCCATTCAATCGTAGGTCAACCAGTGTTCGAACAGAACCTCCAACCAGTCATGCTTCGTGGTGATCCATGCTGTTGGTTTCATTGGATTAGTGGTGAGGAGTTTTTGAAAGAGGAGGATGTGGATGTTCTCAAAATGAGCGAGAGGCCACGTTGGACAATAACTAGGAAGCCCTGGTTCAAATTCGGTTGGTTACCCTTGAAAAGCGGTATGACCGAGTGCGCAACTAACAGCATGTCTAGCGGACGAATTGCCACCTCCGTTAGGGTCTTGGGGCTATCGTGCTGACCGCTTCGTTTCTATTATATGCCAAGGCAAAGCCTACTCGATCTTGGAGTTCGAGGTAGACGAAATGCTGAAGACGGAAAACATGATGACATTACCGGTACCGATGCACAATATCGAGCCTACAGACCAGCCAATCATCCGCTACGTTCAGCCAGCAGAGCTGAATAACGTTCTTCGAGATCTGATTTTGAAAGAGCAGGAGACGACCTGTGAACAGGTTCTGGTCGTTAGATTGCACAGTTGCTCAGACGGTTCGTGGCAGCCGCATCTATATTGGTATAAGCCGAGGGAAGACCTGCCCGAAACCGGGGTGCCTGGTCCTGTTCTTGAGATAGGACAGGCAGAACCAGTGACCATTTCAGCTGCCAGTGCATCAAGGCCGCGTGGCGGTGAGGCAAGGTAGAAGAGAGCCGAATTGTCGTGGAAGGATGCTATGGAGACAAGATTCGATACTCAGATAACTTCAATGTAGCAAGAAAGAAGTGCATCGATAATAGGGACCAGGGTATGCAAACGTAAAGACCCCTTTTTCTTCACGCGTCAAAGATTCATGCCATCGACGACGAGTACAACATGCAACATCACCTATCTTTTAGGATACTTCTGATCTCAAGCACGAACTCAGGCAAAGCTGCAGAGCCTTTGTCGTCCCTTCAACTCTTTTGGTCAGCGATGTGATCCGGTAGGTGTGCATACAGCTCGAATTCAAGTTCAATATTCCAGCTTGCACTGGCGGCTATTTGCCATAAATACTCAGGCATACAAAAGTACTAATGGGCAGCCATTCTGATTCTTGACGGTGGTGGCACTGCGGATAGCACGCTTATGCTCTAGCTGATTTTCTAGTCGCTAGAGGCAAAGTTATGGTCTGCACAATTGATGCAGCACGTCTTGCCAGACTTGGCAGATGCTTGTCCATGTCAAATCAGAGGCACGAATTATGACAACTACCATAGGAGACATAAACGCCATTATACTCACTTATGCTAGCACGGCGCACTTAGTCTTCAAATCCAGCTGTTTGTGCTGGCTGCCGTCAACAATACTCGACATTCAAGTTACGTAACGTCTTCGATCTTCGAGTCAGGACCTGAGCTTGGACCCTGTCGTCTCTTCTAAGGCAGGAAGTCGCGTCCATTTCTCCATTCCATCTTCATCATCAACTTCGACTTCACCACCAACATCCATCAACGTTCACCCCATTTTCACCACTTTTCATACATCGTTATTGTCGCCTCGCATTAAGGATCCTGCTAAAGCTCTTTTTACCTCAATCCAACAACGATAGCTCAAGATGCCTGGTGGTAAAGGTACGCATGCCTCGTTATCATCTTCGTCGCAACAATATCCAGCCTGAAATGGACGCGTAAGAGCTGACAAGTTGTCGCATACAGGAAAAACTGGTGGCAAGACTGGTGGAAAGGCTGGCGCCGACTCTGCGAAATCATCAAAGTCCAACTCGGCAAAGGCAGGCTTGCAGGTTCGTCGCATCTTCCTTTACGTCTTTCGCATGACCCAGCACATAGCAAGTCGCTATTGGACTGACTGTAGTTTCGCGCTATACGGTCATCGCCCAAACATTAACGCGTCTCAATACTATGCTACCTTGCGACGACGCGTCTTAAAAGATACATGCCTACTAACACTGCTTCCGCTGCAGTTTCCCTGCGGACGTATCAAGCGTCTCCTAAAGACATCATCGCAAAACAAGATGCGCGTTGGCACCAAAGCCGCCGTCTACGTCACTGCCGTCCTTGAATACCTTACCGCCGAGGTCCTCGAACTTGCTGGAAACGCCGCCAAAGATCTCAAGGTCAAGCGTATTACGCCCCGTCACTTGCAACTGGCCATCCGTGGTGATGATGAACTGGATAGCTTGATCAGAGCAACAATCGCATTCGGAGGTGTCTTGCCGCACATTAACAGGGCACTATTGTTGAAGGTGGAGCAAAAGAAGAAGGGCGCTAAGGTGGATGCTTGAATAAGATTCGAGGAGTGCTGAAGCTGGCCAGCCAAGGCTCAGATTGAAACTGTAGGTAGAGCGTGCAGACTCGGAGATTCGTTCTGGACCAGGGACAGGATTATCAAGTCGGTGTGCACGCGATTGTGGGACTTACGGCTTTGTCTTACAACGTGTGTTGGTTATTGATTTTCCTTATGAGTTTTATAAGCGTTTCTATGTCACGACCAGCTGACTGCCTGATGACGTCTGCTGACAAACGAACAACATGGGCGGGATCAGACGGAAGGCGTTATCTATGGTTGCAAGATGGGTGTGCGGAATATCAAATGGAGTTTTGTTCTTATTGTCATCTTGTCCTGACACCATTGTCTTTTACGTTCTTCTGCTCGTTCGAGGGATTTCTGAGCGTTCAGTGAAATCATATCTCATTCATACGCCTAAAGCCATTGGACATACAATATACAACTTTGCAAACCATTTCAATTGACCAGCTCCCAAAACCCAGCTCCATCATCCACGTAATAATCCTATCATGAACAAGGACGTGATTGTACCTCAACGTGACGTGACATTCGCTACCGTAACGCAAAGCGCTCAACCAGTTCTATCCGCCCATCCCTTCATCTCATAACCTGCATCAAAATCTCTCCAACGAGCGTAGGGGAGGTCTAGGATCAAGGATCAATTAATCTAGCAACACCCTCCAGCCTTCTTCTCGGTGCTCGCAGACTCTGATAGACTGATTCCTACGCGGTTGCCTTGACCGATGGGGTTCTGGATCTCACCTTGGTCGAGTGCTTTGCTGGAGACGATGCGGTAAATTTCTGTGAAGGAGAGTGTCAGCCCGATCCCACGACCTCGGTACTGTTAGAAGGTATAGTCCAAACATACCAGACAAAATGTTCTGAAACGCCAACTCAACATTACTCGCATCCAATGCTGACGTCTCAATGAAGCTCAAGTTGTTCTCGCTCGCAAACTGCTTCGCCTCCTCCGTCGGCACCGCCCTCAGATGCTTCAAATCGCTCTTGTTTCCCACCAACATAATCACAATATTGCTGTCCGCATGATCTCTCAACTCCTTCAACCACCTCGTCACGTTCTCGTAT
>Ga0160428_1000884_pt1 | contig 27413 bp, 29 predicted proteins | sample SolpanmetagenomM_FD_108198 | JGI IMG/M metagenome (GOLD analysis project Ga0160428, IMG submission 108198) | Solar panel surface microbial communities from Lawrence Berkeley National Laboratory, California, USA - M | ecosystem: Engineered > Built environment > Solar panel > Unclassified ... | reverse complement strand
TTCGACCCTCTCGGTGATGCCGAAGGGTTCGGGCTCGACCGTGAATTGGACCGGCAGCTTCAAGGCGAAGGGCGCTCCGGATGCGGTGGCGATTGATGCGGTCTCCGGCATCTACGATTCCGGACTGAAGGCCATCGCCGACAAGTCCAAGTGAGCGGCTCCAGGTGAGCGGCTGGTAGAAAGGTTCAACTAGAGGGCGGCTCACCGGGGTCGCCCTCTCAATCCAGGTTCGTCCGGCCCCGGACCCGATTGACCGGCCGGAGCGCACGGCGCAAAACCGCCCCGGATCAAGCTGTGCCGTGTCCCGGCACGGTTACCGTCAGGAGCCGCCGTGTCCCGGGTCAGCCTCGCCGTCGCCGTCCTTCTCTCCGCCGCCCTGCTCGGCGCCTGTAAGCCGACCACCTCCGTGTCGCCTGCGGCCGCCGTCGCCCCGGCCCCCGTGGTCGCAGCGCCCCTGCCCCAAGGCACTGGCTGCAGCCCGTCCATCGCCCGCACCCAGGCGGTGGTCGACAGCGACGTCGCGACCGGCAACCTCAATCCACCCGTGGGCGAGCGCTTCAGCGCCGACCTGCGCCACGCCGCCGATGCTTGCGCAGGCGGACGCGAACGCGAAGCCCTCAACCTTCTCGGGGCCGCCAAGGCGCGCTACGGCTACCGCTAGTCCGCCGCGAAGGCACGAGCCAGATAAGCCCGCACGAAGCCGGGCATCCGGGCAGCATCGAGATCACCCGGCCTGCGCGCGATGGCGAAGCCGGCGAGTTCCGGCGCGGCCTCGCTTCGCCGATGGCCTTCCATCCGGCCATGCAGCGCCTTGGCTGTCTCGGCGAAGCGTACGGGGCGCAGGAACGCACGCTGGCTTTGGCCCGAGACCAGGACCCATTCCTCCGGCGCGTCGGGCGGTAGGACGAGGCCTGTCTCCTCCAGGAACTCCCGCCCAGCGCTTCCGGCGAGGTCGACGCGGCTGCCATCACGGATGTCCGTGTGATCCGGGGTCCCGCAGGCAAAATAGATCTGACCGGCATTGGCGGTGTGTCCGCCCATGATGCCGAGGAGGGCCGCACCGTCGGAACTCCACGGCACCACCGCTGCGAAGGCATTGGTCACCGCCGGATCCGGGGAGCCCGCGTGGCGGAAGGCGAGGAACTGGGAATACTCGACCTCGAACAGGTCGATCACGCAGGCCGATCCGTCGATGCGGCAGTCGCGGGCAAGGAGCACCCGTCCGTCGAACAGATCCGGTCGCTCGGCGCGCCGCCGGGCCCAGGTCTCGGCGATCGTCTCGGCATGGTCGCGGGCCCAGGCCCACTCGGAGGGTACCAACCGGGCCTCGATGTGCCTGAGCGGCGTCAGCGTGAAACCGTCAGACAAGCAGGGTGCCCTCGCTCACGAGGACTGCCGCCCCGCTGATCTCCACGGAGCGCAGGGCACCGGCGTCGATAACGAGTTGGACCCCGATCGTGCTCGGCCGGCCCATGGCGACGCCCTGGCGTAGGACGATGTCGTGCTCCCCGTCGCCCAGAGGCTCGAACTGCATCATCACTCCGGCGAAAGCCGCCGCAGCCGAGCCGGTGGCTGGATCTTCCGGCACGCCGATATGGGGCGCGAACATTCGGGCCTGATAGCGGTGGCCGACCTCCTCGGCGTCGAGGGTATAGCAGTAAAGCGCGGCCGGGGGCCCGAGGTCACCGAGGGCGGCCGCCACCACCCTGGCCCGGTCGAGAGCCGCTTGGCTGGCGAGCGGCACGAACAGGAACGCAGGGCCGGCCCGGTGCCGGCTCGGGACATGGCGGGCGAAGCCGATCTCGCCCGGCTCCAGGCCCAGGGCGGCGGCGACCAGGCTCGGCTCGGGCCCCTCCCCCAGATACTCCGGAAGGACCGGCATCTTGAAGCGCCCGGTGCCGCGCCCGTCCCCGGGTTCGACCACGCAGGCCAGGGTTCCGAGGGAAGCCTCGAGACCGAAGGCCATCGCGTCGGCAAGCCCCGCTCGCTGGTCGCGCAAGGCGAGAAGGATGGCGGTGCCGAGGGTGGGATGCCCGGCGAAGGGCAATTCGGACGCGGGCGTGAAGATGCGCATCCGGGCGCGGTGCCGGGACGCCTCGGGCGGAAGCACGAACACCGTCTCGGACAGGTTGAACTCGGCGGCCAGGGCCTGCATGGCAGCTGTGTCGAGGCCTTCGGCATCCAAGACGACGGCGAGGGGATTTCCCGTCAGCGCCGTGTCGGTGAACACGTCGAGGGTCACGAAGCGGCGTGGCATGGTTGGTTCTCCGGACTCTGCGAAGGATGAGCTTGAAGAGCGTTCACCTTAGACGGTGTCCACCGGGAACGTCTCGCTCGGCGTGACGAACTCGTCCTGCGCCGCCACCGTGAGGATCTCGCGCGAGCCAGCTTCGGCCGTGCGGCGCAGGAGGCCGTAAACCGAGGCCCCGGCCATGCCCAGGGCCAGCGCGGCCGAGCGCGTCCGCGCATAGTGCACCAGGAACAGGGCCGCGATGGCGTCGCCCGCACCGTTCACGTCGAGGTGCAGGCGCGGCGTGCGCAGGCGCCAGAAGTGACCGCCCTCCCCCGCCAGGAGATCTATGGCGTCGTCCGGCGTGTCGTCGGTGATCAGCGAGGTGACGAGGACGACCCGGGGCCCCAGCGCATGAACCGAGGCCAACGCGCGCTTGGCCTCCGCGAGGGTGCCGGTCGGCAGACCCGAGAGGTGGTTCAGTTCGAACTGGTTCGGCGTGACGATGTCGGCCGCCGGCACCGCTTGCACACGCATGAATTCGGGGATGCCGGGGCGCACGTAGATGCCGCGGTCGGTGTCGCCCATCACGGGGTCGCAGGCGTAGAGCGCCTGCGGGTTCAGCGCCCGCACCGAGGCCACGGCCCGCACGATGGCGGTACCGATGTCGGCCGAGCCCATGTAGCCCGAGAGCACCCCATCGCAGGTCCCGAGCACGCCGCGCTCGGCAATTCCAGCGACGAGATCCTCGATCGCCGGGCCGTCGAACACCCGGCCGCGCCAGGCGCCATAGCCGGTGTGGTTGGAGAACTGCACCGTATGGATCGGCCAGACCTCGACGCCGAGGCGCTGCATCGGAAACACCGCCGAGGCGTTGCCCACGTGGCCGAACGCGACGTGGGACTGAATCGAGAGGATGTTCATTCCGGAATCTCCCGAAATCCCGCGGCCGAGGAGTTGTGGGGCCAGCCCTTAACCCGGTTTTCCCTCTCGACGCACCCCCGCCGGCGCCCCCGCGCTTGCCCCGATCTGCGCCCTCGGTCACAGGAAAGCGCCGAACCTCAAGCGAGCCCCATGGACTTCGATTCAATCCGCATCAGCACCCTCGCCTTCGTGGAGGCAAACCAGGGTTGGACGCCGCTGATCGTCGGCGTGCTCGCGTTCTGCGAGTCCCTGGCGTTCCTGTCGCTGCTGGTGCCCGCCACCTTTCTGCTTCTCGGAATCGGGGCTCTGATGGGCTCGGTTGGGATCCCGTTCTGGCCGGTGATGCTCGCGGGCGCCCTCGGGGCGGCGCTTGGCGATTGGGCCTCCTATGAGTTCGGGCACTACTATAAGGAGGGAGCCAAGCAGATGTGGCCGATGCGGCGATATCCCGCTATCGTCGCCCGCGCCGAGGAATTCTGCCGCAAGTGGGGCGCCGGCGGCATTCTGATCGGGCGCTTCATCGGTCCTGCCCGGGCCGTGGTGCCGCTGATTGCGGGTGTGTTCGGGGTGAAGCGCCTGCCGTTCCAAATCGCCAACGTGACCTCGGCCCTGGCCTGGGCCTTCCTCATGCTGGCGCCGGGGGCCGGGCTCCTCGGTTACCTGAAGGGCTGAGGCGCGGTGCGCCGGTTCCCGCCTGAGCGCATCGTCTGCCTGACGGAGGAAACCGTCGAGACGCTGTACCTCCTCGGCCAGGAGGACCGCATCGTCGGAGTCTCCGGCTACGCGGTGCGCCCCGCCCGGGTCCGGCGGGAGAAGCCTCGGGTCTCGGCCTTCACCAGTGCCGACCTGCCCAAGATCCTGGCCCTCGCTCCCGACCTCGTCCTAGCCTTCTCCGATCTGCAGGCCGAGATCGTGGCCGATCTTGCTCGGACCGGCATCGCCGTGCACCTGTTCAACCAGCGCGATTTGGCCGGCTGCCTGGCGATGATCCGGACCGTCGGCGCCTTGACCGGCGTGCCGGCCGAGGCCGAAACACTGGCGATACGGCTGGCCGACCGGATCGCGGCCGTCGCCGGGGAGAGCGCCGGGCGGCCGCGGCCGCGCGTCTATTTCGAAGAGTGGGACGCTCCGATGATCTCCGGCATCGGCTGGGTCTCGGACCTCATCACAGCGGCAGGCGGCGACGACGTCTTCCCCGAACTCAGCCGGCAGGCGGCGGCTCGGGACCGGATTGTGACCTCGGAGGCGGTGATCGCAGCACGACCCGATGTGATCCTCGCCTCCTGGTGCGGCAAGCGCGTGAACCGCGACCACATCCGCGCCCGCCCGGGATGGAACGCGATTCCGGCGGTGGCCGCCGGGCGCATTCACGAGATCAAGTCGCCGCTGATCCTCCAGCCCGGCCCCGCCGCCCTGACGGACGGTTTCGACGCGCTCCGCGCCGCCCTGTGGGACATGGCCTGAGCGGTGTCATACGGCCGGCAAAGGGGCGGCCTCACGCCGGCGCGCGCTTGGAGCCCGTCCTGACGGGGCCGCGAGCCAGGCTCGGCGTCGGACGATAAGATGGCGCAGGCGGGCCGCCCGCTTTTCCCCGGCGCTCGCATCCATCGCCGCAGGCGATGTCGGGACAATCGGCAGAACCTCCGTCGAACAGGCTCACCAGGGCGAGGACGAGGCGAACGAGCGCCACCACCGCCAGGACGACGAAGGGCCAGGCCAAGCCCAGCCCGACCAGCACGGCGATGCCGAGCTTGAACGCCGGAGAGCCCGCGCGCTTCAGCTTGATCAGGGTTGCCAGGGTCACACCAGCGCCCATGGTACCGCGCGCCACCCTAAACAGGCGCACCCGCAGTCGCCGCCGCGCATCCAGCGACACCAAGTGCGCGAGTTCACGCGTCACGCGCTCCGTCCGCGCGTCCCGGTCCGGATCTTCGTTCTTCGGCAGGTCCACCTCCCCGATCGACCGCGTTGGGTGCCATGACCCGAGCCGGGGCTCCACCCGAAGCGGGGCAAAGGGGTCGCAGGTGACAAGCCGCGCCGGGGCTGATTTCCTGTGAACAGTCCCGATTCGGGACGTCGTTCCGATGCATCAGAGCCGTATGTCAGCAGCCCTCGCGTCCGTGATTTTTCCGCCCGACCGGCGACAGTCGGCCACCGCACTCCAAGTCCAGCGCGGCGTCCGGCGCCTGTTCGCCGAACTCGGTCACGTCACCATTCCGGAGTTTTCCCTGGCAAACGGTCGTCGCGCCGACGTCATCGCACTCTGCCCGGCTGGGCGCCTGACGATCGTGGAGATCAAATCCAGCGTCGCCGACTTCCGGGCCGACCGGAAATGGCCAGATTACCGGGACTACTGTGATCGCTTCTACTTCGCGATTCCCGAGACGCTCTCCACCACCCTGACCCCGGAGGACACCGGCCTCATCGTTGCCGATGCATTCGGCGCCGCAATCCTGCGCGACCCGGCGGACCATCCCTTGAGCGGTCCCCGGCGCAAGGCCGTGACCCTGCGCTTCGCCCACAGCGCCGCGCGCCTGCTGCACGCGCTGGCCGATCCCGGTGCCATCCGCGAAGGCGCCCTCTGAGCCACGGCGAATCGCCGCCGATGCGCGGGTGGCCTGGCGTGGTAAGGAACCAGGCGCCACTCATCGATTGCCAACCGCATGCGCCTGCCCTCGCGTCGCCGTCCACACGACGGTGATCCCGCTATCCTGAGACGGCTTCAGGCCGCTTCGGGCCGTCGGTCCGTGCTGCTCTACCTCATCATCGTCCTGGTGCTCGTGGCCACCGCCCAGGGCTACGACGGCTCGACCCATTCCACCCATCACTGGATCGGCCTCGGGGTCTACGCGATCTTCTCCCTCGGCCTCGGGATCGCCGACTGGCGCGCCTCGCAGCGGGAGGGCGGAGCGGTGCCCGGGACGGAGTGGCTGGCCTGGACCGCGACCCTGCTGAACGCCGGCGTAGCGCTGTTCCTCATCGTCGAGCACATCCTGCTCGGTGCGGTGGAAACCGAAGAGACCGCCACCGCGGTGAGCCGCCTGCCGGCCTTCCTTCTCCTGCTCCAGACCGGCCTCAGCATGCGGGTCTGGCACACCGCGGCGTTCTCGGGGCTGGTCAGCCTCGCCTGGGGCGGCACCATTCTCCTCGCCTATCTCGCTCCCGAGAGTGCCCTCCTCGGCCCGCACGTGACCCTGGAGGAGGAGGTGCCGGGCCTCCTGACCTTCCTGGCCGCGAGTCTCGTGGTGATCGACGGGGTGCGCCGGCTGCAGATGGCGGTGACTACTGCTTTACGGATGGAGCAGGAGCGGACGAGCCTCGCGCGCTTCGTGCCGCGCCGCGTGGCGGGGGAGCTTGCCCAGCGCGGCGTCGTCGGGGCGGTTCAGTCCCGCCATGCCTGCCTGTTCGGACTCGATCTGCGCGGCTTCTCGGCCTTCTCGCGGGATCAAGCCCAGGAGGAGGTGGTCCGCGCCCTCCTCGACGTCCGTGCCCTGACCCACGTGGCGGTGAGCGAACATGGCGGCATCGTCGACAAGTATGTCGGCGACGGCATCCTGGCGCAGTTCATCGTTGGGCGCCCGGAGGCCCAGGCCGAGGCGGTGATGGCCTGCGCTCGGACCATCGTGGCCCGTCTCGCGGTTCTGAACGCGGAGCGCCACCGGGAGGATCGACCGCAGTTGCGCATTACCATGGCGCTGCATGCCGGGGAGGTTCTGGTCGGGGTCTTCGACGATGGCCACCGGGCCGAGTTCACGGTGCTGGGCCCGGCGATGAACCGGCTCGCGCGGATCGAGGCCCGGGCCAAGGCCGCCGACCTGACCCTGTCGGCCTCGGACGAGGTGATCCGCCTCCTCGGCCCGCCCACCCGGGCATCGCTCCGGCTCTCCGGCATGCCCCCGTCGGAGTGCCGGGACACCCGCGACATGCGGCTGTTCGCGGTGGACTGGACCGACGGCACCGCAGCGGCGGAACACCCGGTCGCCTCGGTGGCGTGAGCCGAGACGTTCAGCGCGAGAACGAGCCGAAGCCCTCGAACCCGACGCGCTGGTTCGCTGCCTCGTCGGCCTTGGGCCTCTCGATGAGGGCAGGTTCGATCTGAGGCGCCGAAGGCTCCGGCCGGGTGGTGCGGGGCGGCGGACGGTCGTCCGGTACGGAGGGCCAGATCGGACGGTCCGGCTTCAGTGTCTGGGTCATCGGGACACTCCTGGCATGCGCTCGCGAGCACCTACGAAATACAATATACCAGAAATGCCGCAAGCCTCTCAGCGTTCCCTCCAAACCGGGGGAAGCTATCCCTCAGCCGGACCCGCTCAGCCCTCGGCCTTGTCCGTCTGCCCGGTCTTCACACCGCCCATCGGGTTCGTCTCGTCTTCGTCCTGCGCCGCGTCACCGGTTCGCCCCTGCGGGGTGAGGCGCGGCGCGTCGATGGCACCCGCCTCGGCGGCCTCGGTGCCGGGCCGCTCCATGGGTTCGCCGGGCGCGTTCTTGACCTGCCCGGTGACGGTGTCCCGCGGTCCGGTGGCGAGGCCGCCCGTGGAATCGGCTCCGGCGGTGGGGTCTTTGGGCATCCGGCGTGTCTCCGTCATGGGTGGGGTGTGGTCCCTCGGAGAACACCGCCCGCCCGGAGCCGGTTCGGTTCAGGTGCCGCAGAACGTCCGCAGCACGCGCTCGTGCGGCTGGGGCGGCTCGGCATAGGCCGCGAAGGCGGGCTGGTCATCGTAGGGGCGGGCCAGCACCGTCACGAGCTCGTGGAACGGCGCGAAGTCGTCGCGCGCGATCGCGGCCTCGATCACCGCCTCGACCCGGTGGTTGCGCGGAATGAAGGCGGGGTTGACCCGGTCCATCGCCGCCCGGCGCGCGGCCGGGTCCGTCGGCTCGGCGGCGAGACGTGCGCGCCAGCGGGTCGCCCAGGCATCGTATACGGTGGAGTCGTCGAACAGGTCGCGCACCGGACCATCGCCCTCGGGGCCGAGAACCGCCGCGCCGAGGCGCCGGAAGGTCAGGGTGAAGTCGGAGGTCCCGGCCTGCATCGCCTCGAGCAGGGTGCGGCCGAGCTCGCGGTCCTCGTCCCGTTCGGTCGCGAGGCCGAGCTTGGCCCGCAGGCCGCCGTAATAGGCCGCCTCGAATCGGGGGCCGAAGGCGCCGAGGAGGTCCTGCGCCACGGCGATGCCGTCCTCGGTCTCGGGCGCCAGCAGCGGCAGGAGCGCCTCGGCGAAGCGGGTCAGGTTCCAGTGCAGGATGCCCGGCTGGTTGCCGTAGGCGTAGCGGCCATTCTCGTCGATGGCGCTGAACACGGCGGAGGGGTCGTAGGCGTCGAGGAAGGCACAGGGTCCGAAGTCGATGGTCTCGCCGGAGACGGCGCAGTTGTCGGTGTTCATCACGCCGTGGATGAAGCCGACGAGGAGCCAGCGCGCGACGAGGTCGGCCTGGCGCTCCACCACCCGGGTCAGCAGCGCGCCGTAGGGATTCGGGGCCTCCGCCAGCTCCGGGTAGTGCCGGCCGATGACGTGGTCGGCGAGCGCCCGCACGCCGTCGACGTCGCCCCGCATGGCGAAGTACTGGAAGGTGCCGACGCGGATGTGGCTGGTGGCGACCCGGGTCAGGACACCGCCGGGCAGGACCGTCTCGCGCATCACGGAATCCCCGGTGAGCACGGCCGCCAGGGCGCGGGTGCTGGGGATGCCCAGGGCCGTCATGGCCTCGCTGACCACGTACTCGCGCAGCACCGGCCCGAGGGCGGCGCGGCCGTCGCCGCGGCGGGAGAACGGCGTCGGGCCCGAGCCCTTGAGCTGGATGTCGCGGCGCAGACCGTCGCGCCCGACGACCTCGCCGAGCAGGATCGCGCGGCCATCCCCGAGCTGTGGGACGCGGTTGCCGAACTGGTGGCCGGCATAGGCCATGGCCAGGGGCTCGGCGCCCTCCGGGACCCGGTTGCCGGCCAGCACCGCGACGCCCTCCGGACTCTCGAGCCAGGCGACGTCGATCCCGAGCTCCGCGGCCAGGCCGTGGTTGACCCGGATCAGGCGCGGCGCCGCCACGGGGGTGGGGTTCACCGGGGCGAAGAAGTGCTCCGGCAGGCGGGCATAGGTGTTGGCGAAGGGAATGGCGGCTGTCATCGAGGGTTTGGGTCCCGTGTGCGGCGCGGCGGGCGGCTCTCGCCACGAGGTGGGGCGCCGCGGCCGTCAAGGCAAATCATGCCAGTCCTGATGTCACGCCCGACAGCACGCGGTGCCGTCCCGTCGGAGCGCGACGGCCTCAGCGGTCGGCGTGCCGTCCCCGGGTCCGGTGGTGGCGGGCCGCGCGGTGGCGCCGGGAGGGCACGCCCTCGACCGCGTCGTCGGGCGCGAAGCGGGCGCCGCGCAATCCGGACCGCCGGCCGGCGGCCTGCCCAATGCCCTGCCCGGTCCCTTGCCCAGTCTCTTGCACGTCGTCGTAGGGGCCGCGCCCGGAGCGGGCCCGGTAGGCCGCACCGGCGAAATCGCCCGGAGTCGGGGGCGTGCCCGGCTGGGAGAAGCTGGTCTCCGGGCGATAGGCCGGGCCCCAGCCGATCGCGTCGTCGCCGGCCGGGTCCTTGCCGGGAAAGCCGGTGACATAGCCGGTGCTCTGGGCCGCGGCCGGCAGCGGCAGGGCCGAGGCCGCGGCGCAGGCCAGGGCCGCCGCGGTGGCGAGGCTGGAAGGACGCATGTCGATCCTCTCGGAGGGATGGAATCGGGCGCGCCGCAGATCACGGCCGCGCGTGTTCATCCCGGACAACGCGACCCGTGCGGGGCGGGTTCGGGCCGGAGGTTCGGCGCGCGCGTGCGGCGTCCGCGCAGGAGGGCGCGCCCGCAGATGACCGTGACCGAGAGCACGAAGCCGGCGAGGAGGTCGGGCAGGTAGTGCCCGCCGGCCCCGAGGGTCGCCACGACGATGACGGCGTTGAGGGCGATCGCCAGGGGGCCGAGGACCGGGATCGGCGCCAGCGCCCAGGCGGTCAGCACCGCGAGGCAGACGTGGAAGGAGGGAAAGGTCACGAGGCCGCGGATGTCCTCCAGGGCCAGGGTGCGCAGGGTGCCGGCGCGCAGGTGCTCGAGGGCGTCGAGGTGCCAGAGGGCGCCCAGGGTCTCGATGGAGCCGTCCGGCACGGTGGCGAGACCGTAATGCACGAAGGGGCCGGCCGCCGGCACTAGGGCGGCGATGAGCACGACCGCGAGGAGCAGCACCGCGAACAGGCGCACATAGGCCCAGAGCCGGCCGACCCGGAGGGTGGCGCTGAGCGCGATCACCGTGAGCCCGACCTGCGGCCCGCTGGTGTGGTAGGCGAGCGCCAGCCACCAGGCGAGGCGCGGATGCGCCTGCAGGACGGCGAGGTAGGCGGGCCAGTCGAAGCCGAGCGCGGCCTCCGCCCGCGCCAGCCGCGCATCGGCCAGCGGCAGGGCCCAGGTGGCGGTGAGGTAGTGCAGCACCGCGATGGGCACGGTCACGGCGATGAGGCTGGCGCTCGCCAGCGCCATGGCCCGCAGCTTGGGCTCGGAGAGGATGGGGCCGAGCAGGATCGCGAGCGCCAGCAGCGCCGCCACCATGGCCGCCGCCACGCCGAAGCCGAACGGCGCCAGGGCGATCCCCACCCGGCGCAGCCACACCGCGTCGAGGAGGGCGACCGCCAGGGCGAGGCCCCAGAGCGCCGGATGCGGCGCGGCCAGGGCCGCCGAGCGTCGGCGGATCTGCGCGACGGGTTCTGCGAGCGAAGATCGTGTGCGGGAAGATCTGGGGGAAGATCTGAGAAGGGAAGCGGCCTCGGCGCGCCCGCGGCGCGTCCCGCGCGCGGGCATCGAGATCGGTGTTGCGTCGCTCACCCGGAATCCTTCGTGGTTCGTCGAAGCCGGAACTCGGCTCTGCGCCGGTTTGTTGCCGGGCGGCGTCCCTTTTCCCCACCCCGTTCCGGTTCCGAGCCCCGATGGTCCCCCCGATGGTCTCCCCGATGGTCCTGCCTTGAGCCGCATCGCCTTCCTGGATTTCGAGGCGTCCTCGCTGGCCAAGACCAGCTACCCGATCGAGGTCGCCTGGGTGTTTCCCGACGGCGCGTCGGAGAGCTTCCTCATCCGCCCGGCCCCGGGCTGGACCGACTGGGCGCCCGAGGCCGAGGCGGTGCACGGGCTCGCGCGGGAGCGGGTCGTGCGGGAGGGCGTCGCCCATGACTGGGTGGCGCTGCACATGCTCACGGCCCTGCGCGACGTCACGCTCTACGCCTCGGCGCCCTCCTGGGACGGACAGTGGCTGAGCCGGCTCCTGCGCGCCGCCGGCCTGCCGCGCCACGCCCTCCGGCTGAAGGCCACGGCGGCGGCGCAGCGCCGCGTGATCCTGGACGTCCTCGCGGCCGGCGGCGTGGCGCCGACCCCGCGCGACGCCCTAGCGGGCAAGCTCCTGGCGACCCTGCGGCTGGAGGCCCGCGACGACCCGGCCGCCGAGCACCGCGCCCTCTCGGACGCCCAGCGCGAGTGCCGGCGCTGGGCCCGCGCCCGGAGCCGCGCCGAGGCGCTGCTGCGCGAGGAGCGCGCCGGCGCGGTGGGGTGAGTCGTCCGAAGACGGAGGCCGACCGAGCCCCAGGCCTTCGCGGGCGCGTGCCCTGCCCGGGCCGAGGGCGCTCCCCACCGCGCCCGTACGGCGTCCGAAGACGGATCCGACAGGCTGGCAGGCGTCGGTCCGCTGGGGAGACCCACGGGCCGAAGGCCCTGGCTCTGCTTAATTTGGTGGGTGATCGCCGAGGCCGAGGGCGAGATGGGCCGCTTCTCGAAGGCTTGTCCCGACCGCGACTGGTCGGCGCCAGGACCCTGACCCGAGGGTCGAGCCCGCATCCGGTGACCGTGCGAACGGCCGCGGAGGGTACGGAGCGAACCCTGGCCTTTCTCTTCGGATTAGACACTTTATCTCTCACCCGCCTCGGTCGCAGGCGGATTAACCGCTCTCGACCCAAGCCGGCCGTCTAGATCGCCACGAGCGCTTCCCATAAGCGGTCATACGTCGGCCGTCTGGTAACTTCGGCTATGGGTGGAAAGCGGTTCGACTGTATTGACACGTGAAAGATCTGAGCCGGATATCGACCGACACGCTGCATCGGCGGCAAACCGTCCGGCAAACAGAGATGAATTCACTCTGCCGATGACGCTAATTGATGGGTGATGCCGCATCCCTCGGGATTGCAAATAACCGGATGGCCTCTGAGTGCCCGCGGATCGCGTGAAGACCACGGTCGGTGAACCTACGCACCGTCCCCTCGCTCCCCTCGCTCAGCATGCGCCGGACCACTGCTTCCGTGATCAGAATTGAAGCCTTCGCATCCCGGCAGTGGTTCTCGACACGGCTCGCAACGTTCACGGTATCGCCGAGGACCGTCAGTTCGAGCCGGCTTTCGCATCCGACATCGCCAAGCACGACATCGCCATAATGGATGCCGATGGCCACGGCGACCACCTCCTGTCCCGATGCCGCACGTGCATCGTTCCAGGATTGAAGCCTCGCCTGCATTGTGAGTGCACACCGTACGGCGTTCGTTGCGCTCACATCGCTCGAAACAGGCAGGCCGAACACTGCGATCAAACCGTCGCCCGTGAACTTATCGACGGTGCCGTGGTGCTCGAAAACACTGGCGCTCAGAGTGCACAGCAGTTCCCGAAGCATGGCGATCACGTCCTGCGGCTGCAGAGTGCTGCAGAACTTCGTGAATCCGATCATATCGACGAACAGGACCGCAGCAGGCTCGTATCTGGTCGTCGAGAGCGCGAGGTCGTTCGTCGCGATTTGTTCGACGATAGCCTGCGGGAAAAAGCGGGCCAGATTATCCTTTTCCTTACCAACCGCGATCAGCCGTTCACGCGTTGCGATGTTGAAAAAAGCGAGTTTTGTGGTGATCGCGATTGCGGCGAGGCTGATCAATGTGCGGGCTGCGGCGCCGCTGTCCGGATCTGAGCCATGGGTGATAATGAAGCTCAAGCATGTCAGCGCCGCGCAGAGCGCCGCGGTCCTGAGGATGCCAACGTGTTTAAACCACGCGGCCGCAAGGACAATGACGACGATGTAGAGGACCGCAACGGCGAAATGCAACGGACTCCACGTATCCAACAAGAAGATCGAGGTCGCTGAAAGTACCACGTAGCCCAGAGGCTTGCGGCTTTGGAAGAGGCTAGCAAATCTTGTCTGCATGCCAACGAATGCCATCGGCGAGGACGTTAGATCATACCTCACTACGAGCTACCCCCAAGTCGAATTGTAAGTAGAGTAGGCGGATCCGATTATTTTTGCCAATCCCCCAAAGTCATCCGCGCCCTCTTTGGGAAATTCAGCCCCTGGCTCGGTTTGTCAGACCTGCGCACCCTCGTCCTTCTGGGATTTGGAGACCGGTCTTGCCCGGGAGGCACGAGGCCGTGAGTGTCGCTTCCGTCCACAGGGGCGACAGCCACGCATCATGAACACCCTGCAGGTCTAGGACTGACACCCCATGGCGTCCGCGCCCTAGCGCGCGATGAAACCGCCGTTGACGAACAGGGTCTGCGCCGTCACCCAACCGCTGCCCGGCCCTTTCAGGAACGCGATGATCGGTGTGATTTCGTCGATTTCGCCAAGGCGGTTCTGTGTGTAGCCATCAGCGGGCCGAGAATGACGCAGAAGTCGCCCGCAAACACCTCCTTGGGTACGAACGGTCCGTATCGATAGAAGAGATCCGGCAGCAGGACGAGGTAGCCGGCGTCGGCGAGTTGCTGGGCCAGGTCGAGCATGGCTGGCCTGATACCTCCAGCATCCATGTAGAGGATCACCGCAGGCCACGGTCTGCCGCTGGCGGGAGTCATGACGTGCGAAGCGCAATCTCCGTCGCGCGTCCGGATCGTGACGTACTCGTTCGGCATCACGTGCTCCTCCGCCAGACATCCGCAATGTCCGCGTCGAACCATTTACGACCGTCAGCGAATCGACTGCAAACCACCCGCTCCAGCCATAAGGCAGATCAGCGGCTGGCGGACCTGAAATGATCAGAATTTGCAGAGGCCTCCCGCGAAGCGTTCAGCGAGACGCTGGTTCTCGAAAGCCTCGGTGACCCACTCTACGAACGCGCGCGTCTTGGCAGGCTGCAACGTTCGCGTGCTGTAATAGAGCGAGATCATTCCGGCATCGGCGTACCAATCTGGAAGAAGGTGGATCAGATCGCCAGTTTCCAGCGCAGGCAGCACGTCAGGTACCGCAAGCATGGTGACACCCAGCCCAAGCAGCGCTGCTTCCTGCATTGCGGCCGGGTCGTTGACGGCAAAGGATACAGGCAAGTGCCCTGGCTGTTCCTCGCCCGCAGCGTTGCGCATCGTCCATTGCTGCAGCCGGCCGGTCCGAAGTGAGCGTTGCACGATGCCCTGGAACTGCTGGAGGTCGGTCGGATCCTCGGGCAGTGTTCGACTTTCCAAGTAGGCTGGCGAAGCGACTGCAATGACATGCGCCGGCGCCAATGAATGAGCAACGAGGCCGATCCCTAGGTCGAACCCCGCACCGATCGCGGCATCGTAGCCCTCTGTGACAAGATCAACCCGTCGGTTCTCAAAGTGCCATTCTGGGCGGATCAGAGGATAGCGCTGCAGGAAGCCTGGTAGTAGCGGCAGGATGTGCATCGTGCCGAAGGTCAGGGCCATACTGACCTTGAGGGTGCCAGTCGGCGCGCTGCCTGCGCCGCCAATCCCGGCGATTGCGGCCTGAATGCCTTCCAGGTTGTCGGTGATCGCGAGGCGGAAGGTTTCGCCGGCCTCCGTCAGACTGAGCTTGCGCGTCGAGCGGTGGAAGAGGCGAACTCCGAGGTTTCGCTCCAGCATGGCCACGTTCCGGCTGACCGCAGCCGGTGTAAGTGACAAGCGTCGAGCGGCTTCGGAGAAGCTGCCGTACTCAGCACTGCGGATGAAGGATTCCAGGTTGGCCAGGGTTTCCATCATCACGTCCTTCAAGGGATCGTTGAAAGTGTAGCAAGACGAAACTGGCTAAACTGTGGGGACTGCCTCGGCCATATACGCTTCGTCGATCGGATAGGAGCAGTGCCATGGCCCAGGATTTGTCCCCCCTTGGAGGCAAGGTAGCCCTTGTCACCGGAGGATCACGTGGCATCGGTGCTGCCATCGTGCGCCGCTTGGCACGTGACGGCGCTGATGTGGCCTTCAGCTACGCCGCGTCGCGGGAGAGGGCCGATGAGATCGTGACCGAGCTGGAAGCCTCAGGACGCCGCGCCGTGGCTATCCGAGCGGATCAAGCAGATGCTGGCGAGGTCGCCGGCCTCGTTCGGCAGACATACGAAGCTTACGGGCGGCTCGACATCCTGGTGAATTCAGCCGGCGTCTTCGTCACCGGGATGGTGGACGATCCGGACGGTGATCGGGCCGCCTTTGACCGGCAACTGGACATCAACGTGAAGGGTGTCGCCGCTGCGGTTCGGGCTGCCGTTCCCCTGATGACAAGCGGCGGACGCATCGTCTCGATCGGTACGACAGGAGCCGTGCACGTCCCGTTCGCGGGCGCGGCGGACTACATCGCGACCAAAGCTGCCGTCGCGGCCTACACGCGGGGCTGGGCACGGGATCTCGGTCCCCGCAACATCACCGTTAATCTCGTCCAGCCGGGTGCGATCAACACCGAGATGAACCCCGAGGATGGCCCGTTTGCCGCGACGCTGAAGGGTCTCGCAGCCCTCGGCCGCTACGGCCGACCCGAAGACATCGCCGGAGCGGTCGCGTTCCTCGTCGGCCCTGATGCCGGGTATATCACCGGTGCCACGCTGAATGTCGACGGCGGGCAATCCGCCTGACTGTCCAAAGCGATCCCCTAAGCAAGGACACTCTCATGCCCTCCATCGGCATCATCGGCGCTGGCCAGATCGGGCGGGCCATTGCCAACACCTTGGCCAAACACGGCATCCCGGCGATACTTGCCGACAGCCGTGGTCCTGAAAGCCTCGCTGACACTGTCGGAACGCTGGGCCCGACAATCAAGGCCGGAACGCGCGAGGAGGCTGTGTCGCGCGAGATCGTCTTCGTTGCGGTAAACTGGTCGAAGCTACCTGCAGCGCTCGCAGGGCTTCCAAACTTTGGCTGTCGCATCGTGATCGACGCCAACAACCCAATTGAGGCACCGCTGTTCAAGCGAGTGGATCTCGGGCGGTCTTCGTCCTCTGAAGTCCTCGCCAGGCTCGTCCCCGGCGCTCGGGTGGTAAAGGCGTTCAACCATCTCCGGCCACAGCTTCTATCGGACGATCCAACCAGCGAAGGCGGTCAACGGGTGCTCTTCTACGCAGGAGACGATACCGAAGCGAAGGCGGCGGTACACACCCTCATCGACCGACTTGGCTTCCTTGGCATCGATCTTGGTCTTCTCGCGGATGGCGGTCGTCTCATCGAGTTCCCGGGAGGACCAGTCCCGGCACTAAACCTCGTCAAGTTTGCTTGATCACGGGGCAGCCAAGCGCAGTCGCATCGTCGTCGCTCTGAAGTCGATCGGCATTATGCCCAAGATTGATTTACATCACTTAGCAAACAGCAGGAGAACATCTATGCCCTTCGCTTCCACCTCCGACGGTGTCGAGATCTTTTTCAAGGACTGGGGTCCTAGGGATGCACAGACTATCGTCTTCCATCATGGCTGGCCGCTCTCCTCTGACGACTGGGATGCGCAGATGCTGTTCTTCCTGGCAGCAGGCTTCCGCGTCGTCGCGCATGACCGGCGCGGTCACGGTCGTTCGGCGCAAGTCTCCGAAGGTCACACAATGGACGCTTATGCCGCCGACGCAGCCGCCGTCGTCCGGCACCTTGATCTGCGCGACGCGATCCATGTTGGTCATTCCACCGGCGGCGGCGAGGTGGCCCGCTATGTCGCCCGTCACGGCGGACCCGATGGGCGAGTCGCCAAGGCCGTACTTGTCAGCGCCGTGACCCCGCTCATGCTTCAGACGCCCGACAATCCGGGCGGCCTGCCTCTGTCGGTGTTCGACGGATTCCGCCAAGGGCTCGCCGCTAACCGAGCGCAGTTCTTCCTCGACGTGCCGTCGGGCCCCTTCTACGGCTTCAACCGTGAAGGCGCGACGGTGCATCAAGGTGTAATTGCGAATTGGTGGCGCCAGGGCATGATGGGAAGCGCCCAGGCGCACTACGATGGCATCGCGGCCTTCGCGGAGACGGATCAGCGCGAGGACCTGAAGGCGATTAGCGTTCCGACTCTCGTCCTGCACGGCGAGGACGACCAGATCGTACCGATCGACGCGGCAGCGCGCGAGTCGATCAAGCTCCTCCGCAACGGCACGCTGAAGACGTATCCGGGCTTCAGCCACGGCATGCTCACTGTAAACGCCGACACGCTGAACGCCGACATTCTCGCCTTCGTCCGAGGGTAGGTCTCCCGGTGCTGGCGGACCCTCGCGACGTGGTCCGCCAGCCATTATGGCGAGCTCATTCCGGGATCTAATAACGACGACCGGTGCAATTCAGGAGAAACAACCCACGCCATGACCGAGGACACCTCCGAGATCGCCCTGGTGCGTCTGTTCTTCGAGCGTATCAGTGCAGATCGCTTCGATGACGCTATCGACCTACTGGCCGAGGACGTTTTCTACCATAACATCCCGTTGCCCGAGATCACGGGGCGGGAAAACGCGCGAAGCTTCCATAAGACCTTCGGAGTCGGTAGCCGCATTCGCGTCGAATGGCAGCTGCTGCGCATTGCTCAGGATGGCGATACCGTTCTGACCGAGAGGCTCGATTTCTTCACTGGTGGGAACGGCAACCGCATAACGCTCCCAACCATGGGCAGCATGCGCGTCAACGATGGAGTAATCACGGAATGGCGCGATTACTTTGATCTGATCAGCTTCGAGCGACAGGCCGCAGCGTTGGAAGACTGATTTACCAGTCAAGGTTCAGGTGTTGGCGTACGGTGTCTCGCGTCCAGTCCGTGGGGCTCAGGCTGATTCCAGGACGATGCGGGCCCGCAGCCCCACTCACAACCTATGATGATTTTAAAGAATGTGCTGCAGAATTTGTTAGGAAATTTATCTTTGTCGGATTTAGTACCAAAAAGCGCAAAACCGACGGAAGACATTCCTCCCATCCGCCCCGATGTCGACTACCGGACCGTTCTACTGACACTCTCCGCTTTCAGTCTCCGACTTAACTTGGCCGCCAGGACAGCTGTTGACGCTTCTTACAAGCGGCTATTCGACAGCCGTCTGGCAACCTTGGCTCGGGGTGATCGACGGAAGAGCGCTGAATGGTTGAGAGTCGTCTTTCTTCAAACAGCGCCTTTTAATTTATCAACTCCAAACCGACGATGCACTAACTTCCAATATGGATTACTGGGTGAGGATCAATCAATGCGCTGCCGACCCTGGTCGCGGTGGGATCGCACTGGTGAGTAGAGCTTGAGCTTGCGGCTACAGTCTGTGCACGAATAGCGGCGCGAATGACAGGATGATCCCGGCAAAGCGGTTGGGCAGGTGCGGCATGAGGTGTCTCGGGCCAGGGACACCATTAACCGATCCATCCCGCCCGCTTCGTAACCCAATCCGTTCCTTAGCACGCCAATTGGCCAAGGTTGATTCCAGGTAGGGGGCATCTGTTCCGGCCACTATCCTATTCGGCAGCCTCTGAGTACGTGTGCGTAGGGTGGGCGATCTCCGCACGAGCGTTGAGCTTCTCTACCAGATCCGCGATCTCCGCAGCCGGCCGGGCCGCGCTGTAGAGGAAGCCCTGCGCGGTGCCGCAATTCTTTCGACCCAGAATGTGGGACTGGGCCTGCGTCTCGACTCCCTCCACGGTGACGGCCATCGAAAGGGCGTGCGCCATTGTGGTGATTGCCTCGACCACTACGAGCTTTTCTGGTCGCTCCTGCAGATCCCGGATGAACGAGCGATCGACCTTGACCTTGTCGAACTGAAAGTCGGTGAGGTAGCTCAGGCTGGAATACCCGGTTCCAAAATCGTCGAGGGCGATGCGCACACCGCGTTGGCGCAACCGTTTCAGGTTGTCCAGCACCTCGGTCTTGCGATCCAGGAGAACCGATTCGGTAATCTCGATTTCCAGACGCTCCGGCGCGATCTCCGTCCGCGCAAGGGCATCTGCGACGTCTTCGTAGAAGGTTGGACATCGCACGTGGATCGACGAGATGTTGACCGCGACCTGTAGGCCCGGCCAGGACAGCGCGTCGGCGCATGCTCGGTGTAGTGCCCAGCGGCCAATCTCAATCACGAAGCCGCTGGCCTCAGCGATGGGGATCATCTCCGCTGGGGAGATCCAGCCCTCGCCGGGCTTCTGCCAGCGCAGGAGCGCCTCGAAACCGATCACTCGCTCGCTTCTGAGGTCAACCAAGGGCTGATAGTGAAGCTGCATCTCCTCCGTGCCAAGGGCGAGGCGCATCGCTGCATCGAGATGCCTCTGGCGCACGATGCGGTCCTCCAGGCCGGCGTCGAAGCAGCACCAGCGGCCCTTGCCGGCGGCCTTGGCACTGTACAGTGCAAGGTCGGCCCGGCTGAGCAGGCTCGCTGGATCCTGGGCATCCTGCGGCGTGAAGGCGATACCCACGCTAACACCAATTTCCAGGCGTACGGAATCGACGTGGTAGGGCTGACGCAGGTCGGCGACGATACGCTCCGCTAAACGCTCGACTTCCTCCGGCCGAGGGCAATCTTGAAGAACAGCAAACTCGTCGCCCCCGAGGCGGTAAATGCAGTTCGAGTCCCCAACTATGGCGCGCAGACGCTCGGCGACGACCCGGAGCAGCCTGTCCCCGGTACCATGGCCGTAACTGTCGTTGACCGCTTTGAAGCCGTCGAGATCGAGGCACAACAGCCCAATCCGCGGCTGGCCCGTCGGACGGAGCCCGCAGGCCGCCTCGGCCGCGTTTTGAAACGCTGCGCGGTTCGGCAGGCCGGTGAGAATATCGTGACCTGCGAGATAGGCGATGCGGGCCTGGGCCTCCCGGCCGTCCGTCGCATCGGTCCCGACTCCGCGATAGCCGGTGAAATGGCTGTGTCGGTCGAAGGTGGGTTTGCCGTTCAGGGTCCACCAGCGCACGCCCATGTCTGTCCTGAGCCGGACCGACAGGTCGCTGAAGGTGGTCCGCGTCTCGAACGCCCTGAGCAAGGCCGCGCGCCCTACGTCGGTCCCGTCGGGCGCCGCGTAATTCCGGAGGAGGTCATCCAAAGTACGGTCCTGAAGCGCCCGTTGGGATAGGCCGAGCGTCGCGGCCATTCGAGCGGGCACGTGGCGTAGTCGGCCCTGCGCATCGGTTTCCCAAAGCCAGTCGCTCGCTCCGGCTTCAAAATCGTTGAGGAGCAGCCCGATCGTCTCACCCTGATTCTGGACGACGATCCGCTGCCAGATACGCTGGTACGACAGGAGGCTCATCCGCCGCACGCTGAAGAACACGAACAGCGCGTAGACGCCGAGCAGGAGCGAGACGTACCCGCCGAACGGCGCCTCGCACCCTGCCAAGCCGATGAACGCGCCGATGACAATGGGGGCGGCGAGGAGAAGCGAGACCGAGAAGATTGGCCCGACGACGTAAGCGTCCGAGATCAGGCCCGCCGTGATGGCCGCTGCGATCATGCGGAAATTCCCGGAGGACGGAGGCAGCAGCACGGCCGGCATCGTCGCCCAGGCGAGACCCAAGGCGAGAGCGAGGACCTTGCAGATCCAGAAGCCCCGCTGAATTACACGTTCGACGACTTCGCTCTTGAAGGTGTTCCGGTGGTGCCAGGTCGTCCACAGCGTCGCGACAATGATGAGGGACACCGCAACGCAGAGACATCCGAGATAGAGCCGTGAGGCGTCGTCCCAGAACATGTAGGCAAGGGCGAACACCACCACCACGTGGGTGATCGCCGAGTAACTTGCGAGCTGCAGCGTCTCGTTGAGGAGTTCTGCGCGGGTCTCGCTCCGTTGCCGGTGCTCCAGGGGGGATACTCCCTCGCCGGCGGGGCGGTCCACATTCGCCATCGGCGAGGCGGGATCGGGCCGGAAGCGGCGCCGAAACGACAGCATTTCAGCCCTCCCGACGGGTGAGGTGCATCGGCATGCCCCCGTGCGGACGCAGCGTGACGCGGAACCGCGCCGTTGGCATCGTCGGCGCGGCCGGACGCAAGCGAAAGGCTGGCAGCAGGGTCGCGAGCACGACGAGGCACTCGGTCATTGCCATCCCCATGCCGATGCACACCCGGGGGCCGGCGCCGAACGGCAGATAGGCGTGGCGGTCGCGAGCAGCGTGCTGCGCCGGGTCAAACCGATCCGGATCGAACACGTCCGGTCGTTCCCAGAGTCGGCGGTGCCGGTGCAGGGCGTAGATAGGCACATGCACGGATCGTCCCGCCGGGATTGGCGTATCCCCGAGTCGGATCGCCCTCGTCGTGCGTCGCACCATAAGGGGTGCGGGCGGATACAGGCGCATCGCCTCCATGAGGACCTGCCTCGCGTAGGGCAACCGATCCGCAAGATCGGGCGCGCGAGCGATATCGAGACCGGCGGCTGCGATCTCCGCGAGCACCCGGCGTTCGACGCCGGGATGGTCGGCGAGCAGCCGAAAGGTCCAGGTCAAGGCCAAGGCCGTCGTCTCGTGACCAGCTGCCACAAAGGTCAGGAGGTTGTCGACGAGTTGCTCGTCTGGCATCGCCCGATCGGTCTCAGGGTGTGGGGCGGTCAGGAGCAGCCCCAAGAGATCCTGTTCGGCCCCACCCCTCGCACGCCGCGCAGCGATGAGTCCGGTGACAGCCGTCCGCAACGCGCGGGCGGCGGCGGCACCCCGACGCGCCCCGGGGTGGGGCAGCCAACCCGGCAGGCCCAGCATGACGTAAGCCATCTTCCAGTTGGTTTGGCCGAGGTAATCCTCCATGGCGGCTGCGAAGCGTGCGGCATCGAGCCCGGGCTCGCCAGAGGCCATGGTTGTAGTGATGATGTCGAAGGCCGTACGCATCATCTCCTGCGCGAGGTCAGCGGCCGGGGCCTCCCGCGGCCGCGCGAGCCATCGGTCCCGCGTGGCCTCTGCGGCGGCGGCCATCCCCGGCACGAAGGTGCGGATGTGATCTGGGCGGAACACCGGCGCCGTGGTGCGGCGCTGGCTTCGCCAGAGGGAGCCATCGGACGTCAGCAGGCCGCGCCCAAGGGCTGGTGCCAGAGCCCGCGTCATAAACGCTTCGCGTTCGAGGGAGGCTGCTTCGTCGACGAGGAGTGTGCGGATCAGGGCGGGATCGACGACAAAGTGCGTCCGCTGCCCCAGCAGTTTCGTCTCGACGATCCGCTCCGCATAGACTTCGTCGGGCCACGCATCGACCATGCTACGTAGCATGGTGAGGAGCACGTTCGGCAAGGCGCGCACATCTCGTAGGCGATCATCCGCCGACGATCTACCGACCTGGACGCGCAATTTTGAAACCGATGCCGACACGTTGAACTCACCGCCTGAACTCGGCCAGCACGCCTCAAAACAATTAAGCGGTGCTTACGTCATGATTACAAATCGCCCTTAAACACAGGAGTAAATCTCCGTAAGGAACCGTACTGATCACTCGGGTTGTAATAACCGAAACCGGTTCTGGTAAAGCGACGGAAAAATGCCGCATCCGGCTCGACGCATCGACTACTTGCGACTTGTTCGGGGTCAACGACAGCATTAATTGAGAAGAATACCCCCAAAGTGGATCAAACACACGATAAGTGGCAAAGTGTTCACTGAAGCGTCCGCTTTGGTGCATTGCCGCCTGGAAGCGGACCGGCGGAAAGCCACCGTAAGTCGCCCTTCGGATACCGACCCAACGACGCCGTGGAAGCTTGTTGAGGCTATCCCCCCCAAAGCGGACGCCGTTCAAATTGGAACTGGTACGTCTCTCGAGCGAGTTGCTCGAATGAGCGGATCCGCAGGGAGTTGCCCTATGTTCAAGACACTTACGCTTGGTGCTGGCCTGATGGCTGCCAGTCTGTTCCTGGCATCGGCTCCGGTTTCGGCTGCACCGCTTGGTGTCGCAACGATGCTAGAGACTGCGACCGCCGCGGAAAGCGTCCAGTACGGGTACGGCTATGGTGACGGTGGAGACGGGCGCCGCGGGTACGGCGATGGTTACGGACGCCGGGGTTACGGCGGCGGTCATCACTTTGGACCGCGCTTCGGCGGTCGGCACTTCGGCTATAGTCGGGGACGTGGTAACGGCTATGGGCACGATCGCGGCTATGGCCACCGCGGCTTTTACTCGAAATTGAACCTAAAGGCGCACCTCAAACCTGAGGGGCGCTGTTTGTGGTCCGCAGCCTTTTGGCCCAGACCGTAAGTGCGCGATCTACTAATCGCAGTGCGGCCGATGACGGGTATAAGAACGACCAGCGAGTCATCTGCTTGCAGCGAGCGCAGACGCGGCGACTGACGACCGAGTTCAGCCCGAGTGAGCCCGGCTCTCGTTCTTCTGACAAGCTTCGAGGTCTCGGACGGAGCGGTTGTAGGTCTCGTTGAAGCGTTGCGCCGGTTGGCTCGGATCACTCTTGGCGCGAATGTCCCGGGCGACGTCCCGGCCATGCCCAATCACGCTTGCGACCGTGTCGGTGTAGCTGGTGCAGGATGAGTTCGCCTTCGGGCTCATGCTGTCAAAGGTCGTACCAAGCTGACGGTTGGCATTCGAGACCTCGCCAAGTGCGGCTAGGAAGGGCGCGACATCGGCTTTCGGTCCCAAGGCCTCGAACCGCCGGACCGCGCGGCGCAGGGTGAGGCTGGTGGAGAGGAGGCGCCGTGCCGGCGCATCCTCCGGCAGGGCCGCCAGGCGGCGCTCATCCCGGGCGATCTCGCGCTCGAACAGGGCCGTGCCATACGCGTCCATCGCCTTGGCGGCCGCGTCGACGCGGGGGACGAGGATCGCGTGCTGCTCGCGGGCGAACTTGAAACCATCCTCTTTGAACTCGCGCGTGGTCTGATAGCGCGTGAGCGCCTTCAGGATGGGATTGACCTCACGCAGGGCTGCCAGCAGCCGGGAGGCCTGAGCATCCACCTCTGGCACGACGCCCGGCAAGGCAACGGCCTTCTCCAACTCGTCGATGACCCCATCGAAATCCACGATGCCGAAGTGGTACCAGGCGTTGGCGCCGAGCTTCGTTCCGAGCTTGAGCACCCGCTCGTTGTCGCGCCGGTAGTCGGCCAACTGCTGCTCCAGGGGATGCGACCGGACGAGGTGGTTCTGGGCCTCGGTGTAGGCATTGGCCTTTGCAAGCGCCTGAGCCTCGGGCGTCTGCGCCGACGCCAGGCGAGGCGCCGCCCGGGCTGCTCCGGGCGGCGGTGGCGGGCTCTGCAGCAGAGCCTGTGAGGCCGCGGGTGCGGTGGGAAAATCGCACTTGAAGGCGTCGATCAGGCTTTTGCGCACGGCCTCATGTGCCTGGGCGCACTGATAGGCCACGGTTGGACGGGCCGCTTCGTTGCGCAGGACCGAGTCGCGGAAGCTCTCGTGCATTGTGTTGATGCCCTGGCGAATGCCGGGGCGAGCGGCTTCCGGTACGCCAGGGCTAGCCGCGCATTGAGCGTAAGCCTCCAAGAAGGCGTCGCAACTCTCCACGCCCACCGGGGTCACCGGCGTGACCGCGCAGGCGGGCGTGGTCGCAAACCCGGCCAGGATGGCCACAACGGGGATCGCGTCACGCAGCGATCTGATCCCGAGCGTCCGTACCGGTTCTTGCATTCCCGTCCCTTTCGTTAAGCTGTTAGGCTGGGAACCATGGAAGGTCCCGCCCCTGCCAGGCCAAATATCGCCGGTTGATCGGCTTAGGTCGGCCTAAGCCTTCAGAGCATCGCGAAGCGGTGCCCGTGTCGACCGGCTTGCGCAAGCACGACGTCATGGTTCCGGCATTATGCTGCCGAGGCCCAGCCGATCACCGCTGTCAGTGGATCGCTGAAGCCGTGCTCCGGGATCACCGCGCGCATCTCGGTCCGTGCAAAGCCGGCCTCCCGGAGATAGCACTCGACCAGGTGCGCGCGCCCTACCCCATCCAAGGCGTTCCAGATCGCCACAGCCTTGGTGGGGAAGCATCGGTTCGAGAAGCTGATCACCACCGGAGCGCCCGGGCGCAACACGCGCGCGACCTCGGACAGGACCTCGACGGGCCTCTGCAGATACTGGATCGAGACGCACATCAACGCCGCATCGGTGCTTGCGCTGTCGAGGGGAAGCTCGGGCGCGGCGTTCAGGTCTTGGACGAAGTGTTGGGTCAGGCGGGGGTTCGCCGCGAGTTCCGCGGCGTTCAAGCCATGGCCGATGACATCCGCGAAGGTCCTGTCCTCCGGCAGGTGGCTAACCCAGCTGGACATTAGATCGAGAACGATCCCGCCGGCTGGAACAACGTCCCGGTAGAGGGTCCTCACCGCTGCAATGGCGTCGTCGTCGATATGCGTGACGAAGCGCGGTTGCCGGTAGAACAATGGATCGGGGGCCTCATCGCCTTTGGCGAACGCCTCAGGTGGGAAACCTGAAAACCGTTTCATGGGAGCCTCGTGCTGCCTGCCGCTATACGCTGGCCGAAGCCGATCACCGAAAGCAATCAGGCCTGAAGGCGTCATGTCTTCTGCAACGGCTACAGCAACGGATTGATCCTCGGCAAAGATGCGGCGTCCATGCAGAGCGACGGATCCGATCCCGCTCAATGCTGCCCTAAAAGCGGACTGCCGAGGTAATCTCAGCAATCGTGCTCTAGACCCTCTGGTCGGAAAAACAGGCCCGCTTTCAAGCTATCTCCGATCCGGTTCGCACGCTCGGTGAGGAGCACTGCGACGTCGGTGGAGAACACTTCCGTAGCTGTATGTTCGAACAGCGCGAGCCAGCGCGCGAAATGAGCCGGGGTCAGTTCACTCAGCCTCTGATGCTTGCCGAAGGGATTGCCCTTGTAGCGGCCAGATTTTAGAAGCACCGAGGACCAGAAATCCTGGATCACGGTGAGGTGGCGTGGCCAATCGCCATCAGGGATGACGCGGGCAAATACCGGCCCAATCAGGGGATCTCGTTGAACCTTGGCGTAAAAGGCGGCAAGAAAGGTTCGCAGTGTTTCTTCCGTAAGGCTGTCATGCTGCATTTAGGCTCAGCCAATCGCAACACGAAGCGGGGTTGTTGGACCCCCTCCTCCCGATCGTCATAGCAAAGAGGTCGCAACAACCGAGGTTTTCTCTATCACCGCCCCCGGCCCCGAGAAGTTGTAAATCAGAATCTCGCTCGTGGTGATGTTGAAGTCCATCAACGCCTCCGGGGTCATGTTCTCCAGATACATGACAATCGAGCGAAGCGAATTACCGTGGGCAACTACCAGGACGCGCTCGCCCTCCTGCACGCGAACGGCGAGCTCCTGCTCGTAGAACGGAACCGTTCTTGCTGCTGTCATGGCAAGGCTTTCACCACCTGGGGGGACAGCATCGTAGGATTTGCGCCAGAGATGGACCTGTTCCGGGCTCCACTGGTTGCGTGCCTCCGCCTTGTTCAGGCCTGACAGCTCACCGTAGTCGCGCTCATTCAAGGCACTGTCGGCTCGGATAGGGAGATCTCTCTGATCCAGCTGCTCCAGCATCAGCGTCAAGGTACGCTGCGCCCGGTCCAGCTTGCTCGTGAATGCGATGTCGAAGCGGAAGCCGAGATCCTTCAGTTTGCGTCCGGCTGCCTTCGCCTCTTCAACGCCGCGCTCCGTCAGGTCGGGATTGCGAAACCCAGAGAACAGGTTCTGCTCGTTGTCGGTGCTCTGCCCATGCCGCACGAGGACGAGCGTTCTGACTGCGGATGACATCGTTTCTCCTTGTGCCGCGCTGTCTACGCAGCTGACCGGCTAGGAGCAATGTTCTCTCGCCTGAGCGGTGCATCATCGCGGATGCCAGACCAGGAAGCACTCGAACGATGGACCGAAGAGCGAAGCTGAAATAATTAATGCCGGGCAATCAGGAAGCCGGGGCCGATGAAGGAGCAGGCGAACAGGAGCACCACGAGCAAAAGCACGAGGGTGAGCCAGCGTTTGAAGAGGCGACGACCGGATGCCAGCTCGATGACCCTCGCTGAGCGGTGATGAAGCGCTAGCAGAGACTGGGGCATCCATACGCCCGATCATGCTCGAAGACAGGTCGATGGAGGGCTCTGTCAAGGATGGTGTGCAGATGGCTAGATGTTTGATCCCAGGGTTTGATGGGGCACTCTTCACGCCGGAGTGGAGGGATGCGCTATGGGCCAGGTTCTTCACGGCAGCGCCACAACGACGGAGGCGATCCGTCGAGCGATCCAGCA
>Ga0160428_1000883_pt1 | contig 27506 bp, 35 predicted proteins | sample SolpanmetagenomM_FD_108198 | JGI IMG/M metagenome (GOLD analysis project Ga0160428, IMG submission 108198) | Solar panel surface microbial communities from Lawrence Berkeley National Laboratory, California, USA - M | ecosystem: Engineered > Built environment > Solar panel > Unclassified ... | reverse complement strand
TAGATAAATGGACATTTGAAAACCTTTACACAAAAGAAAAGTGCCAAGCCGTTCTATTAAAGCATTGGAATAAAATAACAGGTTCAGTAGATATGCTGGCACTAGACGTAAAAGAGCCGTACGAGCTATTGCAAAACTATCTTGAAGCGAACGATAACGTAACACCTCAAGCTGCTCTTGCAGCAGTTGCTGGGCTGATTATTACAAGTCAGGTTGGTGCTGTTGGTTTACGAAATGTACTAGAAGCCGTGTACGGCAAACAAGCGTGGTATCGTATTAAGCCCTTGCTCAAACCGCCAGACGCATACCGCTTTACGTCGTTCTTGCATATAGACGAAGCCCTGCAACGGTTTACCCCTGCACGTATGTCAGACTTCCTCTCAAACATTGAAAATACTGGTAAGTAATGGTAAGTTATAAGGAGTAATATATTATGGATACAAAGTTAATTCTAATCGCCCGAGTATCAGATGTTGAGCAACGTAAAGCGTTGCCAGCTCAGAAAATGCGTCTTGAGCGATACGCAGAACAAAAGCAATTACCGTCTGAATATCACGAGTTTGATGAGAGTGCTCATAAGGACGTACGTCAAAAGTTCAATAAGCTAGTGGAACATATCAAACAGCAGAAAGGTCTATGCTACGTAGTCTTCGACAAGATAGACCGACTAACCCGTGATAGTAGTCAAGAAGAAGTAAAAGAATTACAGCAACTCGTTAAGTTCGGTAAGATAGAATTACACTTTCCGAACGATAGTCTTTACATCGACAAAGGCTCGTCAGCCGCTGACTGGTTCAGGCTTGGCATCGGTATGGCACTAGCAAAGTACTATTCAGACAGTATTAGCGACAATGTTAAACGACGATTTGAACAAATGTTGAGTGATGGCATTTGGGTACATCGTGCTCCTATTGGCTACAAGAATGTGCTGAAAGGCGGTACTTCACAGAAGCCCCTCAAAGACATAGAGGTTGACGAAGCAAAGGCACACTACGTCATAAAGGCATTTGAGCTACGAGCACGTGGTATATCTTACGCAGTAATCGCTAAAGAACTTGGTGTTATGGGTTTTCGTAGCAATATCGCTGGCAGTAAAGCTCCAAACAAGGCTTTTCTTGAACGCATTCTAAATAATGAGTTTTATTGTGGCTTTATGGTTCACGACGGTAGACGCTATCCACATAAATATCCACCCCTCGTTAGCCGTGGTCTATATAATCAAGTTCAACGTGTTCGTGATGTTCGTAAACACGAAAAAACTAAATATGACAGTAAAGACTATACGTTCAAGAAGATAGTTAAGTGCGGCAATTGCGGTCGAGCCGTATCGCCATTCAAGGCTCGTAACACGGTCTATTTAAGATGTGCTAATGCTAAATGCAATAATCCTAATACAGCAGAGAGCCTTATTATAGATGGCGTTACGTCAGAAGTAGGGTTTATAGACATACCCGAACAATGGCTCGGACAAGTCATTTACGAGTTGCGTAATCGCCACGATGACCAACAGCAATACTTTACTCAAAACATTGAGCAGACCCGCAATGAGTACGATAAAATCAAAGGAAAGATGCGTAAGGTTTATTATGACCTACTTGAGGGTCGTATTACTCAGACATTCCACGATGAAATTGCAACTGAACTAGAAAAGAAACAGCAGGAGCTGAACGACCGCCTAAAGTTGCTAACAATTGATAACAAAACATTCCAAGTAACCGCTTCTTACCTGTTAGACCTCGCTCAGAGAGCCGAGGAGCTATTCAAAGAGAGCGATGACGGGCTAAGACAGAAGCTATTAGAATACCTACTTTCAAACATTGAATTAAAGGACAAAAAGCTGTCTTATATACTAAACGACCCCTTTAAATCCATAGTCGAGGCAAAGAAAAAGAGCCTAACGGCTCATAATTCAGATATTTGGTGCGGGTTAGGAGACTCTAACTCCTGGCCTCGTCCTTGGCAAGGACGCGCTCTAACAACTGAGCTAAACCCGCATGCTGCTACTCGTGAGATTATACCGAAAAATTATTGCTTCGACAAGGGCTAGAATAAACCGCCTGAAGAACCTCGTTCACTTTGGACGGATGCTAGTACACGTTTCGCTTCATCTTCAGCTTTTCGTGCGATGTCATCGGCTTCTTGTTCAAATTGCTCGGCACGTTGGTTGAGGTCTGTAGCTTGCTGACGTAGTTTGGCGGCTTCTTCTCGCTTTTGTTTTGCTTGATCGCGCATTTGTTCTGGGTTCATATATATCCTCCGTTATTTCTCTTATTAGTATATCATTTGTCGATATCTCTATGTATCACGTATGATAAGAGCATATGTTTAAAACATTCATCCAGCGTCGTCTCGAGCATTACGTCTCGCAATATTTCCAGAAGCATCCTGAAGTAAAACTCGTTGTCGTCGTCGGCAGCATCGGTAAGACCTCGACAAAACTTATGACCGCAACCGTGCTCAGTCAAAAGCTGCGCGTTCGCATGGAAAACAACAATCACAATACGCATATGAGCGCGCCCCTTGGCATCCTCGGCATCGAATATCCAGACGATATCCGCAATCCTTTTGCATGGATCGCAGTGTTTTTGGCGGCACGTAAGCGTATAGCAGCGCCGAGTGATGTCGACGTGATTGTACAAGAGCTCGGTACCGATCGGATCGGTGAAATACCACATTTTGGCACGTATCTGCGTCCGGATATCGCCGTTGTTACAGCAGTAACGCAGGAACATATGGAATTTTTTGGCACGATCGAAGCAGTGGCGCAAGAAGAACTGTCGGCGGCTAATTTTTCACAGCTGACGCTCATCAATCGCGATGATATTGACGGGAGATTTGCAGAATTTTTGACGCAGGAAAATATCACGACGTACGGTTCAACAAATGCGGCAGAGCACCGTATCGAAATCGACGACTGGAATCTAAACGACGGCTTTACTGGCTCCATCATCGCGCCAGAACTCGAATCGCCACTGCCGGTCAACATTTCGCTAATTGGTGAGCACACGTTGCATCCAGTCATGGGCGCGGTCAGTGTGGCGCTCAAACTCGGATTAAGCGCTGACGAGATCAAGCGCGGTGTTGAACTCTTAGAACCGGTACATGGTCGCATGAATGTGCTCTACGGCCTAAAAGGTAGCATATTGATAGACGATACCTACAACTCAAGTCCCGCAGCTGCGTCAGCAGCCTTACAAACGCTGTACGGCATGACTGTACCGCAGAGAATCGCGGTGCTCGGCGATATGAATGAACTTGGCGATAGCTCGCAGGATGAGCACGAAGCACTCGGCAAATTATGCGATCCAAACCTGCTTGCTTGGGTTGTCACAGTAGGTGAGCAAGCCAATACGTACTTGGCGCCACAAGCCCGCTCCAATGGCTGCCAAGTAAAAACCTGTGCAACTGCGCTTGAGGCTGGTGCATTTGTCCATAGTGTCCTCGAAACTGACGGAGTCATCCTCTTTAAAGGCTCACAAGGAAATATATATCTTGAAGAAGCGGTCAAGATGGTACTTCACAAAGCATCCGATGACAAAAAACTTGTACGACAGTCACGACAGTGGATGAATATAAAGCGTGTATTCTTTGAACAGATGTCATCGTAAACTGTGGTATCATGACTCTAAACTATTAGCATAAGGAATATACTACATGCCCGAAGATAATATATCGCCAACTACTCCCAACGACGCAGACAATGGCAATAGGTATGACAATGACGGGGCAGTGCACTCACTCGGAATGCGACCGGTTTCCTCAAATGATACTATCACTCCGAATGAATCGTTTGATACGGTTGTTTCAACTCCGGATATGGAACCGCCAACATCTCCAACAGCGCCGCAGCTGGATGAAACTGCAAACACTACTGTCGAGGCTCCAGTGGCTTTAAGTTCGACATCAGAGACGACGTCAACTTCTACTTCTTTTGCAACTCCAGCTCCTGTTTCAGCTCCTCAACCTGAAGTCATCCCACCGGTTACGCCATCTGTTGCTGCGGCAACTGTTCCGCCGGCGAATACATCATCTGGCTCAGCAATGACTGGTTCAAAAAAACCAAAGACCAAAGCTATTGTTATCGGAGCACTCGTAGGCGTACTCGTTTTACTAGGTGCTGGCGGTACGGCAGCGTATGCCATGTATCAGCAGCCTGACAGGGTCGTAGCTGACGGTATGGCTAATATCGTCAAAGCAAAAATGACAGGTATAAATGGCACCGTAACTATCGCTTCAGCGGATGTTGATGTTACAGTCGCACTCACAAGTAAATCATCGAAAGATTCTTCTGCGGCCAATGCAAACGTAAAAGTAAAAATGAAAAGTGGAGAACTCTCAGGTAAAGAATTTGATGTCGTTGCAAATAGTGTAGTTGTCAAAGATGGGACGATGTATATCAAATTAACTAACCTTGATAAAGCATTTGATGCGTATATTGATGCAGCGTTTGCCGCAAATCAAGGTTCGGCAGAATACGGACAACTGTTTAAAGCATTTATCAAAGAGGCGTACATGCCAACCATCAATGCCTTGAACAATCAGTGGATCAAAATTACCGCAGATGACCTGAAGAGTGTCGACCAAAGTTCTGGCAACGACCTCAAATGTTTGACTGATACCGTTAATAAAGTCCGCGATGACAAGCAATTGTCCAAGCAGGTTGCAGATGCGTATAAAGCTAATACGTTTGTAATCGTCAAAGAGAAACTTGGCACTAAAGAAGGCAATATGGGATATTTGATCGATCTAAATGAAGATAAAGCACAAAAATTTAGTGACAGTTTGCAAAGTACTGAAATTGGCACATCACTAAAGTCGTGTCTCAAGGACACGTCGTCAGATACATCCAAGTCTGAGGGCGATACGATCAAAAACGGTCGACTCGAAGTATGGGTCAGTAAGTGGTCTCATCAGATAATGCATGTCACAGCAAGTGGCGAAGATAGTTCTGATAGCAAATCGACTTTCTCGCTCGATATGACCCCAAGTTACAACAACTACGAAACTGTTGATGTACCAAAGGACGCAAAGAGCATCAAAGAGTTACAGGACGTCATCTCACCGCTATTATTCACAAGCACTGGTACGTCATCTTCCAGTAGCAGCATACAGCTATAGAAATTTTTTTAACTGCAAGTACCGCCGTCTGGAGAACAGAGGGCGGTTTTGCTATAATCAATCACAATGAAACGCTACAATCCGACCGATATTGAACCGAAATGGCAGCAAACGTGGGCTTCAGACAGCCGTTATGCTGCTAATGAAGATTCTCAAAAGCCAAAATATTACGTGACAAGCATGTTTCCGTATCCATCTGGTGCAGGCATGCACGCAGGGCACTTTTTTGAGCACTCGATCGTCGATGCTGTAGCTCGCTTTCGCCGTAGTCTCGGACACAATGTCATGTACCCAATGGGTTGGGATAGCTTTGGACTACCTGCAGAAAACTATGCGATCAAAACAGGTACCGCTCCTGCGGTAGCGACCAAAGAAAATATTGCGAATTTCAAAAATCAGCTGACAAGAGTTGGGGCCAGTATCGATTGGGCACGAGAAATCAATACGACAGATCCTGAGTATTACAAATGGACACAGTGGATATTTACGCAACTGTTTGAGCGCGGTTTGGCTTACCAAAAAGAAAGTCTGCAGTGGTGGTGCCCGGTCGATAAGACAGTTCTGGCTAATGAACAAGTCGAAAATGGTCACTGTTGGCGCTGCGGTACACTCGTCGAGAAAAAATCCATGAAGCAGTGGTTTTTCAAGATTACCGACTACGCAGATGCACTCCTCGAAGAAATCCACGCGCTCGATTGGCCTGAAAAAATTAAAACCGCTCAAACCAACTGGATTGGTCGCTCGGAAGGTGCCGAGGTCAAATTCAAAATCGAAGAAACAGACGACGACATCACGGTATTTACGACCCGTCCTGATACATTGTTTGGCGCAACGTTCCTCGTCCTTGCACCTGAGCACCAGCTGGCGCGCTCGCTTGCAACTGACGAGATGCGTGAAAGTGTCGAGCGGTATATTTCTGATGCCGTAAAGAAGTCCGAAATCGAACGCCAATCAGAAGGCAAAGAAAAAACAGGTGTTTGGACTGGCAGCTATGCGATCAATCCAGCCAATGGTGAAAAAGTACCGATTTGGATCGCAGACTACGTATTTGGTGGCTATGGCACTGGAGCCGTCATGGGCGTGCCAGCACATGACGAACGCGATTTTGCATTCGCAACAAAATTCAAATTGGCAATCATGGAAGTTATTCAGCGTCCAGAAGATTTCTCTGAACAGTGTTATCACGGTGAAGGACAACTTATAAATTCATCTCAATTTGATGGAATCAATACGAGCGATGCTCGTGAAGAAATCATCGCATGGCTTGAAGAGCAAGGAAGAGGAACGACGAAAGTTTCCTACAAGATGCGTGACTGGCTTATTTCACGTCAGCGCTATTGGGGTGCACCTATTCCAATTATTCATTGTCCGACGCACGGCGCGGTCAGTGTCCCAGAAAGTGATTTACCAGTTGTATTACCAGAAGTTGAAGATTATGCACCAAAGGGCGATGGCAAATCACCACTCGCGCGTCAAGAAGAATGGGTCCAGACCGTCTGTCCTACATGTGGCGGTCCAGCTCGACGTGAGACTGACGTAATGGATGGGTATGCCTGCTCTAGTTGGTACTTACTTCGCTACACCGATCCGCGCAATGCTGAGCAAGCCTGGGATCCTGCGAAGGCTGATTACTGGACACCACTTGATATGTATATCGGTGGTGATCATGCAGTTGCGCATTTGCTCTATGTCCGTTTTTGGAATCACGTGTTCTTTGACATGGGACTCGTTCCTGCTAAAGAACCTGTCAAAAAACTTGTCTATCACGGTTTGATCCAGGCTGAAGATGGTCGCAAGATGAGCAAGAGCCTTGGCAATGTCGTCGATCCGCTCGATGTGATTGATCAAGGATATGGCGCGGACGCACTGCGCACATTTGAACTATTCCTTGGGCCCATCAACGAAAACTCAAACTGGTCATCACGGGGTATAGCCGGTGTCTACCGATTCCTTAACCGCGTCTGGACACTCGTACAGGAATTTGAGGACAGTGACAAAGCTGGTCATGCCGAAACCAAGAAACTCAATAGTTTAACGCACCAGACAATAAAAAAAGTTACTGATGATTATTATCGACTCAGTTTCAACACAGCCATTGCAGCGCTCATGGAATACGTCAATGATCTGTACAAACTCAAGGTCGACGGTTTTACCTCAGAATGGAAAGAAGCTCTTGAACATCTCGTCCAGCTGCTCCAGCCATTAGCGCCACACATGGCAGCTGAATTGTGGGAGCAGCTGGGGAATGAATCGCAGCTAGATTTTGAAGCTTGGCCTGCAGTCGATCTATCAAAAATCGTGACTGACACTATATTGATTATCGTTCAGGTTAATGGCAAGCTTCGCGCTAAACTAGAAGTCTCTCCAGATGAAAATGAAGACACAATCAAAGAAATGGCGTTACATGATGAAAATGTCATCAAGCATCTTGATAATAAAAAACCAGCCAAGGTGATATACATCCCTGGCCGGCTCGTGAGTATCGTACTCTAGCTATTCTTTGACAGGATCAGAGCAAAGGCTGTCAGGTATTTTGAGTATTTGACCAGCGTGAATATTTGATGATGGTAGATCATTTGCTGATATAAGAGTTAGTACTTCCTCTTGAATTTGTGCATCACTCGAGTCCGGACATACATCAAAAGCTATCCCACTCAATGTATCGCCATGAGCAACAGTGGTTGCCTTAGGAGCAGAAGGTTGTGGTTCAGAGTTTGGATTGCAAGCTGATATTCCGAGAGCAAGACTTACTGTCACGGCTGAAGCAGCTAGTCGATTGAATCGTGAAGTTAAAAATATACGTGCTGATGGATCTGTATTCATTTGGCCATTATAGCATTTATAACATATTTTGTCAATATCATCTTGTGCAAAAAGCTCATCTACGCTACACTGTTACATAAGATTTACTACCTTAGAACAAGGAGAACATTACATGGCAGAGCCAAAAAAGCAGACTAGCCCGCGTAAGACGGGTCTTCGACGTAGCCACCTACGCCTTAAGCTTGCCCGTGCAGTGAACGCAAAGTCACCTGTGAAAGTTCACACGACAAAGCGCGAAACCGGCAAGAAAAAATAGTCATTTTAATTTAACATCATCAGAAAGAACCAATTATGGCTTCCAACCGACATCTTGGGCGAATTGTCGCATTGCAAACCCTCTACGAGTACGAATTTCGTGCTGTTGATGGTGCTGTGGTGTCGGTTGATGAGATCCTTGGGCGCAATATCGCCCGCTACGAAACAGCAATCGAAGACAAAATCTTTGTTGATGAGATCGTAAAAGGTGTCATTGCTGCGACGGCTGAACTTGATCTCAAGCTTCAACCTATCGCTCCTGGATGGCCAATCGAGCAAATTGCTCGTATTGATAGGAATGTGCTGCGCATTGGGCTCTACGAGTTACTCTATAAGGCAGACGCGGTACCGCCAAAAGTTGCTATCAACGAAGCAGTTGAACTTGCAAAAGCATTTGGTTCTGATAATTCAAGCAAATTCGTCAACGGTGTACTCGGTACGGCGCTACGGACGCTTGTAGAAGGAGTACAACCTGATGCCCAAACCACCGAAGTTTGATGCATTCAAAAAATACCTTGGACGTGCAAAAAAGCCGTCGATTCAGGAAATCGTTCGTGAACCGACTGCTGGTGGTGTCGTCTTTCGTAGAAATGCAAATAAAGAAATCGAAATCTTGCTTATTCAGGATGCCAAAGACCGTTGGACGATTCCCAAAGGTCACATAGAGCCAGGCGAAACCGCTCAACAAACCGCTAAACGAGAGATCGGTGAAGAGGCCGGACTACCAAACGTCGAAGTGCTTGGCTGGCTGGGTAAGATTCATTTTCGTTATCGCCGCGTCGATAAGCTTGTCCTCATGACTACCCAAATCTATCTTGTACGCGCCATGGGTGATACGAACGCGATCCAAAAAGAAGAGTGGATGAACGGTATAAAGTGGTTTTCATTTAATGATGCACTTGAAAAGATTGAATACGAAGATATAGGCAAGCTTATCTTGCTTGGAATGAAGCGGATTAGACAGGAGAATCTCTAATATGAGCGGTATGCAAACAGCGCCATACCAAGATTTTGCGCGCGAACACCTTGGCTATGAATTTACAAATATTGATTTGCTCGTCACTGCGTTGACGCATCGAAGTTACGTCAATGAACATCGTAAGAGTACATCGGAACACAACGAACGTCTGGAGTTTCTGGGTGACGCAGTCTTGGAGCTCGCGGTGACGGACTTTTTGTTTAATAACTTCAAAGAGCAAGAAGGTATACTCACGAGCTGGCGCGCCTCACTGGTACGAACAGAAAGTATCGGTGCAGCAGGTGATAAAATTGGCTATGAACCGCTGCTACGTATGTCACGCGGTGAAAAACATGGCAGCGATCGAGCAAGGCAACAAATACTAGCTAATGCCTTTGAAGCACTTATCGGCGCCATATATCTCGAGCGCGGATATGCAGATGCTAATCAGTTTATTTTGAAACATATATGTTCGAAACTTGATTTTATTCTCAAAGAAGGCAGCTGGCGCGATCCAAAGTCACACTTACAAGAAGTGTCACAAAAAGTTGATAACATGACGCCGCAATATCGTGTTATCGAAGAAATCGGTCCTGATCATGACAAAGTGTTCACCCTCGGCGTCTATGTCGGATCAAAGCTGATGGGCCAGGGAACAGGACACTCTAAGCAAATTGCCCAGCAAGAAGCTGCTAAGGCTGCTCTCAGCGAATATGCACGTCTTGGCCACGATAACGAAACGTAAAAAGACCTGCCACATATACTGTCCTGACAGATTGACTTAGGGACGAATACAGTGTACAATTCTTAAGAAGTAATCAAAAAATTCACCAAGAGAAGTAAAGGAAGTGTTTATTTTATGCTCGCAATTCGCCTGCAACGCTTAGGCCGCAAAGCCTACCCAGTATATCGCCTCGCTGTACAAGAATCACAGCGCCATCCATCAAGTGGTCGTGTTGTCGCCTACGTTGGTAGCTACAATCCGCACACAAAAGAAGCTACTATCCAAAACGAAACAGCTCAAAAATACCTGGACAATGGCGCACAACCTACTCCACGTGTTGCAAAGCTGCTCGCTGATGCTGGCGTCACTATGCCGTCATGGGTCAAGCTTGCTACTGGTGATAAACAAAAATCAGTTAAACACGCTGACAAACTTCGCAAGAATCAGCCAAAAGCTGAACCAGAAGCACCTGCTAAAGAAGTAGCCGAAGAAGCTCCAGCCGAAGCGTAATACCGAGCAGGTGCATTTTTACCGAAACACCCTGACACCTAGCCAGGGTGTTTTTGTGCTACACTATTTATACGATACCAGTGTGTAATAGGCCGTACCAGGGAGGGTAATATGTCAACAATAGACCAGCAATTTGTAGAATATATCGTAAAATCAGTCGTTGGACATCCAGACGACGTTGTTGTTGAACGTTTAATCGATGAAAAAGGGGTGTTACTAACTCTTACTGTCAATCCAGAAGATTTGGGTCGAGTAATCGGTAAACGTGGCGCAACAGCGCAAAGCTTACGTACCTTGTTGAGAGCGCTTGGAACTAAGCACGATGCTCGTTACAACCTCAAGATTGTCAATAATGATGAAGATCAGGCAAGTTATACTTCCGCATCAGATGACACTCACAGCCAGCCTGTGGATGAAGTTTCGGTGACCACAACAGAGGTTGCTGTCGAAGAAACTGTGGAAAACTCAGACGAAGACACCGAGTCAGAATACGCAAGAAAGTCTCGAAAAGAGCTTGCCGACCTCGATGATCTTGATATATAATCATAAGTAGTTCAAGAAACACTTCACGAACTGCGAGAACAATGCTCTATGCGAGCAACTCCTATAAGAGTTGAGAGCCTTATATGTCAAAGAACCGCCCTTTTAGTAGGGCGTTTTTTTGTGGGCAATAATAGCTAAAGAAATAGGCTCGCCTTTGGAGCTCTGAAGTTCGTCAATGTTGACGAGCCTAGATCTCCCGGCGAGCCGGATATGCCTGAAACATTCAGGCGGATGGCGTAGCTACGACTTGAAATCATCAAGCTCCACGATGAGTCGCTCAAGTCGACGTTCGAGGCGAGGAACGGTGACATTTCGGCGCCACCAGCTCCTGCGCCTGTTCGCCTTGGCAATCATCGCCTTGCACTCACGGATGCGATCCTCGATTGCATCCTCAGGAAAAATCCTAGCCACGATTGTTTCTCCGATCATGTAGAAGGGTAAAACTGACTATATTATATCAAATATATACAATAAAGTCAATATATGAGATACTATAATGAATGAGAGAATTTCAAGTGATTACCCTTTTTCCAGAAATGTTTGTGGGTGTTTTTGGAAACTCAATGATGTGGAAGGCCCAGAATAATAGTATCGTCGAGCTAACGACGGTGAATTTGCGTGATTTTGGCCTCGGCCCACGTAAGCAAGTTGATGACACGCCATACGGGGGTGGTGATGGGATGCTGTTGATGATCGAACCACTGTGGAAAGCAGTGCAGGCTGCGAAAGAAGTTGATCCTACCGCAAAAGTAATTCTTATGACACCCAAAGGACAGCGCTGGAAGCAATCGCTTGCACAGGAATGGTCACAGGCAGATAACGGCTATATATTTATCTGTGGACGTTATGAAGGCTATGACGAACGTATATTGGAGCTGGTTGACGAAGAAGTCAGTGTCGGTGACTATGTTTTGACTGGTGGTGAATTACCAGCGATGACTATTATTGATAGTATCGTTCGTCTCATACCTGGCGTACTTGGGGGTGAGAAGAGTGCGGAAATCGAGAGTTTTTCCGATGGAGAAACACTGGAGTTTCCGCAGTATACGCGTCCAGAAGAATATGAAGGCATGCGAGTGCCGGACGTGCTGCTCAGTGGTCACCACGCGCAAATCGCAAAATGGCGCGAATCTAATAGCAACACGGCAAAATAAAATACACCTCCAATGAGGTGAAAAATCACTGAGAGACCAAATCAGGAGGGGCAAGCCCCTCCTTTATCAATCTGGAGTTGTGGTGGATATCGTAGAGCGAACGATCACATTTTTTACGGTGTTTTTGTTTTTGCAATGTCGCTACGAATGATAATACCCTATGAAGTATTGATTCGACAAGCATCTTTTCAAAAAGCACAACATAAGCAGTATTTGACTACTGTTATGAGCGTGTATACTGAGTGTATGAAGCGAATAATTCCTACAGTTTTCCATCGTAATGGGCTCCACCTATATTTGTCTCTGGCACTGGGCGGTGTCATGTTAGTGTTAACACTGCTACAGCTCTTTAGTTATGAGGATATGCCCTCAGTACTTAGTGTTTTGTTGCCAAATGACTGGATAAGTAATGCCAGTATAGTAATGGCATGTATCGTCACAATAGAAGTTTTTGCAATCCCATATTTTTTGCCGTTGGCTCTCAGTCCTTTGGCTCGCTTATGTTCAGCGGTTTTTGCATTATTTGTGCCATTAGTATGGGCAATGGTGAATGCGTACGCCGTTGCTGTCGGTCAAGATGGTAATGCGGGATTCACGAGTCCTAAATTGCCACTGCATGCTTCGTTTGTTAGTGTCTCGGCGAAGATAGTGTTGTTTTGTGCGGTGGTCGGTCTCATGATCGTCGATCAACGCCGCTCATCTTGAGTATCAAGCGCTAAAATGCTACCATGATAAAGCACTATTGGGGTGTCGCCAAGTGGTAAGGCACTGGTTTCTGGTACCAGCATTCAGGGGTTCGAATCCCTTCACCCCAGCCACGAAAAACGCCAGACCATTCGGTCTGGCGTTTTTCGTCTCATGCAGTCGGAATTAGAGCATATGCTAGGCTTTCGTCTTATTTGTAAATTCGGCTTATTCACATGAACATAAAAATTGTCTGGTAAAAATCCGACACGATCAAAATGAATACTTGATCAACTTTTAAGGAATGTATTTCAGTATCAATGATTCTTAAAATAGGGGAACTATTAGTAAGAACATATTAACAGAGAGCCATTAAAGCTCTCTGTTAATATGACGAAGTTTAATTGTTAGTTGTCATTGTCGTGGCTGTGCTCACCACCTTCAACTTTTGCTTCGTGCGGCTGAGCCTCTGCACCCATTTTTCCTAGCTCTGACATATCTTGTTCATCACTACTGTGCTCTCCGCCTTCACGCTTAGCTTCAGTTGACTGAGCCTGACCGCCCATACTAGCAATTTCTTTTTGTTCGTCTTCGTCCATACTGGCAAATCCTTGATCATCTGACATAGTAGCTCTCCTTTTATTTGGTTGCTATTGCATTATGTATTGTAGGTCCTAAGGCAATACCTAACCATGATGCATGTCCGGATGAGCTGTTAATTTTCTTACACGACATCATTGTCAAGGATCGTACGTAATCCATGAATGTTAATGATGGCCAAACTGTTTGTCGTGCGTTTGATATATTTCTTCGCAATAAATTCGAGTATTACTCGATTGACCGTTTCTCTCGTCAAGCTTATTGAGTCTGCGATATCTTGGTACGTTGTAGGAACAACTATAGTGACTATGCCATCTCGCTCCTTGCCGTAATACTTTGCTAAAAATAGTAATCGGTAAGCGATGCGCTCGTGTGCAGATTTTAATTCAAGATTTATGATCCGCTGATTTGAATAGTCGAACGCGTCAAGTGCCATAGATAACGCCTGACGTATGAGCGCAGGATCGTTTTCGATGTGCTTTTGAAAGTGGTGCTTAGATATAATACTCACTTCAATGGGAGTAATGGATTCAAAAAAAAAGTTGTTGGGCGCCACTATGGAATGCCCATAAAAATGGAAAAATACTGCCCGGCCCGGACAGTACAACTATTTGAGTTTCACCGACTTTATTAATGGTATACGCCTTAATATATCCTGATTTCAAAAAGTAAACCCCACGTGGTTCTTCATCGGGGCTCAACAAGATTTCACCCTTATGAAAACGGTGTGTCTTCAAATCTTCAAATAGCGCCTTGAGTGGATTATACATAAGTGTGATTTACTATTATCGAGCTATATATTCTTTTTTAGTATACGGGAGAGATAACTTGATGAGAGATAAATGTTTAGTACTATATTACTAGACTACATAAAAGAGGAGATGATTGATATGGCGAGTATTAACCCTTATATAAATTTCAACGGGAACGCTGAAGAAGCATTCAACTTTTACAAATCGGTGTTTGGTGGTGAGTTCGAAACCGTAGTTCGTTTTAAAGATCTTGAGAGTTCAGAGTTTACCGTGCCAGAAAACGAAGCCAATAAGATTATGAGAATAGTGCTTCCAATCGGTGCAAATGTATTGATCGCCAACGATGTACCAGAAGCCATGGGTCCAGTAAGCGAGCGTGAGAATCGATCAAAAATCGCGATCAACACAGAAAGTCGTGCTGAAGCCGACCAGATCTTTACTAGACTTAGCGAGAATGGGGAAATTGAAATGCCAATGAGTAGTAGCCCATGGGCTACATACTTCGGTATGTTTCGAGATAAGTACGGCATCGAGTGGACTATAGAGTGTAACAATAGCGCTAACAACTAGCAGTGTATAGTGCTTTTGTTTGTCTGAGTAATACGCTATAGTATTGATAAATCATTTTAACAAAAGGCTATTTAATGGCGACTCCACGGCTTCCAGTTCCCGGTCAAGACGATGGCAAATGGGGTGAGATTCTCAATGACTTTCTTTCACAGTCACATAACACCGATGGCAGCTTAAAACAGGGTGCAGTTTCAACGGCTGGTGCAGCCCAAGATGCAAATGTCGTCCATACCTCTGGTGCCGAGACAATAGCAGGAACAAAAACATTTCAAGCTCCGGTCATCGTCCCTTCTCCAACACAGAATACGCACGCTGCAACAAAGGCGTACGTTGATGCTGCAGCAAACGCAGGTGCGTCAGATGCTACTACGACTAGCAAAGGCCTCATACAACTTGCCGGCGATCTTGGCGGTACGGCTGCCGTACCCACTGTGCCTGGTTTAGCAGGTAAGGCAAATGTTTCACATACCCATACTGCATCGCAAATCTCAGATGCATCTATTATTGGTCGAGATGTTTTGATAGCAAGTAATGCTGCAGCAGCTCGCGCTGTAATTGGTGCTGGAACTGGAAGTAGTAATCTGACTCTTGGAACAACGAGCACGACTGCAAAAGCAGGAGACTACACACCATCAAAGGTTGATGTCGGTCTAGCGAATGTTGATAATACAAGTGATACAGATAAGCCAATTTCAACTGCAATGCAAAGCGCGCTCGATACTAAAGTCAATGCTGCTGATCTCTCAGCCGTAGCAACTTCAGGGAGTTATACCGATCTTACAAATAACCTGTGATTCCTGCAAGTGCAACTGATGCTACGTCATCCACAAAAGGTGTCATACAACTCGCTGGCGATCTTGGCGGTACAGCTGCCTTGCCTACTGTGCCTGGTTTGGCAGGTAAAGAGCCTACCGTAACGGCTGGTACTACTGCTCAGTATTACCGCGGAGACAAGACGTGGCAGACATTTAGCAAAGGAGCGCTCGGGTTAGCAAATGTCGATAACACCAGTGACGCGAATAAGCCAATCTCTACAGCTACGCAAACGGCGCTTGATACAAAGCTTACCGCCTCGGCCACCGACGCCACTATTGCTGCGCTGGTTCAAAACTATGCGAGCTCGACCGGATCAACGCTTTCCAAAACGTATGCGCGGGGCGTCAGCATTAAAGAGTATGGAGCAACCACAGGCTCTGCGGATAATGCTGCTGCTATACAGTCGGCTATTGATGCTGTCGCAACAGACGGCGGCGGCGTCATATTCATACCACGCGGGACATGGATAACCGGTCCAATCGTTATGAAAACTGGTGTGACTGTAGCAGGTGAAGGTTACAATAGCATTCTTAAGCTTAAGAATGGCTCAAACGCTCACATGTTCACGTTGGCAACGGCCAGTGAAAAATGGACAGGTTTTCGCGATGTGCGTCTAGATGGAAATAAGGCAAATCAAACCTCTGGTGATATCATTCACTACGATCAAACTGGCTATACATCATCTGACACTACGACACTACTCGTCGCAGATCCAAATCATTATTTGCATCGTGTTGTTTTGATCAACGCAAAGGGGCATGGGTTTTATCACTACTCGGACTCAAATGGTGCATGTCAGCTGATTGATGTAGTATCGTACGGCAATGATAACACGGCATTTTATATAGCATCACCAGATAACCAACTCGATCACTGTATTGGAGCTGGCTCTGGACAGCAAGGCTTCAATATTTCGGGCAATCAAAATCGATTACTTGGTTGTAAAGCATTCATCAATGGGCAAATCACCGCTTCAAACGGAGTTGGATTTTTGGTAAGTGGTGGCCGTAACGACTTGATCCACTGTGAGGCGCAGGATAATCGAAACCATGGATTTAGCTTGGTTGCCTTGGCGGACGCAATTGTTATCGTAAAGTCTGAGCGAAATGGACTTGGAGCTGGCGGTAACCCTACTGGAGGGGTTGGAGATGGTATGTATGCTCAAGCAGTCACTAATTCTCATATCGTACTCAATGCAACTGACCGGCTAGTATCAAGTACCGCAATGCAGCGATGGGGTTATAACCTCGGAGCTGGCAATGACGGAAATATAGTACAAATTACCGGAGGAGCAAATTCAACCGGTACAGCGGGAATTGGTTCGTGGGGCCCTAATAGCATTGTTACCGAAGTTTTCCAGGGTAAAATGGTTGCACGACCGATTGCTCCGTCTGCAGCAACATCACAATCCGGTACAACGTATACAGCGGTAATGGCTGATGCGGGTACCGTCGTTGAAATGAATAATGCCGCAGCTTCGACATTTACTATCCCGCCAAATTCTTCGGTCGCTTTCCCAATCGGTACGGTAATTGAAGTCGACCAAATGGGTGCTGGACAAGTGACGCTAGCAGCTGGTGCTGGCGTGACGCTGAGATCACGCGGCGGTGCTTATAAGCTCACTGCACAATATTCGGTAGCATCTTTACGTAAACGTGCGGATGACGAATGGGTTGTTGTAGGAGATTTGACACCGTGAGAGGTGGCGTCATAGCATCGTCACAACGACGAGGAGCTATAATCACTAACCCTCCTATTTCAGATACGTTTTCAACGACATTCTCAACAACGAACTGGGCAGGAAATTCGTATGGGGTCTCTACTGTTAGTGGGCGTCTGCGGATTCCATGTACATCCAGCTATCCCCAAGCAGAAACCGCTGCGGTATTTGATATAAACTTGTACGCACTGTGGATTGAATTACCAACTGTACCGGTTGCGGGTAATGGTACGACGCAGACTCATTTCGCGATTGAAAATAGTGGGCGTTCTAGTTTAGCCTCATTTAATTTATCTGGTGCGCCACTATCAATAGCTATGCAACTTACCGGTTCCTCCACGACGTTCTTAACGTATAATGCAACTAATCATCGTTGGTTACGTTTTCGGTTACTGAGTGGTAATTTACTGTGGGAAGTGTCACCTGACAAAATTACATGGACACAGATTCGCACGATTGCAGCTCCCGCGTGGGCCACTGCTGGTTCACTGAGGGTTCTGGTTGACAGTAGTTATTATGGAACAGAGACTGCACCTGGCAATGCAGAATTTGATAATTTTAACGTTTGATCCATTAATCTGCATACCAAACAGGTATACTTAGTAGAATGATACAATCAATCACCGAAGAGCTTAGTTTAGAAAAAATTGTTGGCGGCGGGCAAGCGCTCGGTGTGTTGGCCGATGGGCGCAAAGCGTTCGTGTGGGGAGGTCTTCCTGGTGAAACGGTTGTGGCAACCTTCAACAAGCAAAAAAAACGTTTCGTAGATGGCGTCGTGGATCGTGTGGTGCAGCCGAGTCCTGCACGTATCCAAGCTAAGGACCCAGACAGTTATCTTAGTACGTCGCCGTGGCAAATCATGGATTTTGCAAGTGAGCAACGCTATAAGGCAGAGTTAGTACGCGAAGCATATGCGCTGCACAATATCGAATTGCCAGATACGATTGATATTTATACAGACAACAATGAGTATGGTTATCGCAACAAAATCGAATGTAGCTTTATGTGGGACGATAAAACGCAGCAGCTTGATCTAGCATTTTTTAAACGTGGCTCACACGAGAAAATTGCCATTTCAGGAACAGCAATAGCACATCCGAGCCTCAATTCCTTAGCTGTCCAAATTCGTGACGTATTTCGACAGAAGCCCACGACTATGCAGTCGTTAGTATCGTTACTCATTCGCTGTGATCAAATGGGAAACTGCGTCTTCCAACTCTTTACAACAAATAAAGATGCATTTGCGCTGACGAGTGATGAATTCGAGGCGCTAACATCGTCTGGTGGTGAACTCATCTATGTCGATCCCGTGACCCGGGCAACGAAAGTATTGGTTACCTATGGCACGACAACGCTAACGGATACAATACTTGGTACTTCGTTTCAGTACAAATGTGACAGTTTTTTCCAAGGAAATGTTCCACTCTATGAGCAGGCTCTGACAGATATGAAACAATGGGTTGGTGAAGGTCCGGTAGTTGATATGTATAGCGGCGTCGGTACAATTGGCTTTACGGTCGGCGGCGACAATCTTACTCTTATAGAATCCAACAAATCAGCAATTGATGAAATGAAGCGTAATCGTTATGAGCTTGGAAAAAAAGCAACAATAATCGAAGCAACCTCGGAAGCATCTTTAGAATATATCGTGCCTGAGGCAACTATTATAGTTGATCCACCACGTGCAGGGCTACATGAAGCTGTCGTTGATCAGCTGCTAGCAAAAAAGCCCTCACGAATAATCTATCTAAGTTGCAATCCCGTCACGCAAGCTCGTGATATAAAATACCTCAGTGCAAGCTATAAAATTATATATCAAAGAGGTTATAACTTTTTCCCACGCACACCGCACATCGAGTATCTCGTCGTCTTGGACCTGCAGTAGCAACGCGTAGTATCATTTACTACTAAATAACCATTTGTATGTAATGCAACATATTGTATAATTGGAAATGGTGAGGGGCTGGCTCTCATCATCACACCTCTCTTGGAGGAACGATGAAATACCGCTTGAAAGAAATCAGGCGCAAGACCGTGCGTCCGGTCTTGGCGATGATCCTCGCGCTCATGCTCGGCTGCAGCATCACCACGCCGTCCATCGCGAGCGCCTCGGCGCCTAGTACCCAGCAGACCACCGTGTCTGTTTCGGCATCGAATGCCGCTGCACCAACCGTTCAGGCGTCTGTCACAAGCACCATCCGTGCCTGCTGGCGGAGCTACCAGTTCTTCGGCGGTCGCGACCACCAGTCCGTCTCCTACAACCTGTACCTCTACGAGGACCACGGGACAGGACTGGATGTCTACCGCGCTGAAGCGACGGTGATCTCGCACAACTTCGACTCCGGTGCGCCCTACGAGGTGCTACGGAACCAGATCAACGTGCTCAACCTCGGGTACGGTGATCGGGTACTGGAGACATCGGGCGCTCCGATCAACTACGGCGAGCCGCGCGTCGATGCGATGACGGGTCACTGGCCCAGTGTCGTCGCGTACCCGAGCGCGCTCAGGGTCCGGCTGCACGGCTCCACGAGATGGAGCGACGGCAAGGTCGTCAACTGGCAGACCGGCCTCCTGGTGTGGGGTCAGACCAACTGCTGACCCACCCACGCCACTACCCCTACTAGAGGAAGGAGTGCTCATGAAGCACCCCTCAAGTAGGGGTGCTTTCATGTTTTGCTGAAATTATAGATACATCACTATTCATGACATACTAGTAAAAGATGAAAACACTACAAATGTATGGCTGGACACATCACGATCAGACTAGTTGGGACAGCTTAGGCCTACACAGCTTGAAGCCAGCACGAGTGATAGCTGATTTCGGTACTTCGCTCACAATTGCGTATCCTGAGACTGCAACTGCTGAGCTCACCGGTAAATTAGCGCATCATACAAACAGGGAGGTATCACCAAAAGTAGGCGATTGGGTTGCGGCGCGTATCCTCGATGACAGTAGTGCAGTGATCGAATCTGTCGTGTGTCGGCGAAATGCTATTGCGCGAAAAGTTGTAGGTAAACGAACATCGAAGCAGATCATCGCAGCCAATGTCGATGTTGCATTTGTGCTACTTGCGCTCGATAACGATTTTAGTATTGAACGATTGCAGCGCTTTTTGTTTCAGCTTGTGAGGGAGAACATAAGCCCAGTGATTGTTCTGAATAAAGCCGATAAAACGAATGACGTACCGTCGTATCTGGAGCAACTACGTACGATAGAGCATCCCATCGTCGTGACGACTGCAGTCGAAGGGGTCGGAATAGACAAGGTACTCGAATTCATCGCGCCTGGTCGGACGGCGATGCTACTTGGCTCGTCAGGTGTGGGCAAATCGACACTGACCAATCGGCTGCTTCAGCGCGACGAGCAAGCAACTCAAGCCGTCAGAACGTCAGATGCTACAGGAAAGCATACGACTGTGCACCGCGAGTTGTTTGTACTGCCAAACGGTGGGCTCCTTATCGATAACCCAGGAGTACGAGAATTTGCTCTCTGGGGAATAGAAGACGACGTCGATCTACTGTACGCCGATATTGTAGCGCTCAGTCGTCTCTGTAGATTTGATGATTGTCGGCATGAAAAAGAATCTGGATGCGCTATAAAAAAAGCGTTGCAAAACGGTCTGCTTGATAAAAACCACTATGCAAATTATTGCAAAATGCGCAGCGAGTTAGTTGGTTTGAATAAGAGGACTGTCGTCGCACGCGCAAAGGCGAATCAGCGGCCACCAAGAAATTCGAATTGGAACGACGAGGAATGGTACGGCTAGAGAGGGAGCTTAGGCTTTTTGTCTTTTTTTGGTTTTTTAACGTTCTTTTTTTGATCAGTGCCTTTAGACATAATGTATTCCTTGTTTAATGAATGTAGTATAGCAGTAAAACAAAACTGATACAGCGAGTTTTATATGAATATAAAAATAGACAGGAGTTTCTTACGCTACTGTCTATCTATTCGCATATAAAAAAATACTACGCGTTGCGCTGGTTATTGCCGCCGAGTTTTTTCTTGAGTGCGCGTTTTCGAGAAGCGCTGTGTCGATTCTTTTGTTTGGCCATATGTTCCTTCCGTATGTATTATGCCTATGGTAGCACGAAACTCCTCAGATTTACAGGTTTTGTGGTATAATCATAAACAGTTAAGTATAGAATACTTACGCAATCCAGAAAGAGGAAGTCGCCATGAAGACAAGTACCAAAGCATTTTTTGAATCAGAAATAGGGTTGTCACTTCGTCAGCAACTTCTCGATATGGTAGCGAATGAGCAATATAGTACCGTTACTATGTACTCTACTCAAGATAAAGACGGACTCACTTTTGTGCAAAAGCACATGAACTATATGGGTCAGTTTGCTGGTCTTAACCACCAACAATACATCTCAAACTTGAAACTGATGACTAGAAAAAGTAGCTAAAGCATTTTTCTCAGTTTGTGAGCCAGATTTTGGGCTTTCACGCCCACATTGATCACGCTGGCTCTTCAGTGCATATTCATTGTTGCAGGATCTGGACCTTGTCGGGTACCATTTTCAAGTTCATTTATAACTTGCATGTCATCTGAGTTTAGCTCAAAATCAAACACATCAATATTTTGCTCGATTCGCTCTTTGTGCACTGACTTAGGTATAACGATGAGGTTATTTTGAATATGCCATCTGATGACCACTTGTGCAGGTGATTTGCCATACTGCTTGGCAATTGAAGCAAGGGATTCTTCTTGTAAGAGGTTGCCTCTACTACCACCTATCGGGCTCCATGACTCAACGTGGATATTGTTTGATGCACAAAAATCACGTAACTCTTGCTGTGGTAAGTATGGATGTAGCTCAATTTGATTAACGACTGGTGGAACTGTAGCGACTGCGAGAAGTTCACGTAGCTCTTTAACGGGGAAGTTGCAAACGCCAATTGAGCGTATTTTGCCTTCTTTTTGAAGTGCTTCAAATACGTTCCAGGTTTGAATGAATAAGCCTACATCGGGCATGGGCCAATGGATGAGATAGAGATCAATATAATCTACACCTAGCTTTTGTAAACTAGCTTCAAATGCTGAGCGGACTTTATCGGCACTGCCTTGGTCGGCATTCCATAATTTTGTAGTAACAAACAGTTCTTCTCGTGGAACAGTGCTTGCAGCAATCGCGCGACCAACGCCGGCTTCATTTTGGTAAACGGCAGCAGTGTCTAATAGTCGGTAACCTGCATCGATTGCCCACGATACAGCATGCTCGACTTCTTTGTCACTGGCTTGCCAAACGCCGAGGCCTAGCTGTGGCATCGTATTGCCGTCATTCAATTTTACGGATGGTAATTCTGTATACATGATGATACCTCCTATATCTGTTTCTAGTATACAAGATGAAGGTAGAGCATGTAAAAAAGTATCCTTTTTGGATCAACTCTTTACTATTTTCTGCGTGGTATACTTGACTGGTAACAACAATTAATCACGTATTGAGAGTGCAGCGAGAGAACTAGCTCTATGACCTGCCGGCAACCGATCAAATTCGGTGCCCCTTCTAGCCCTATCTGGGAAAGATAACAAGCTACCTCCTTTTGTCATCTTTCCTGCGACTTGCGGCCGAGAAAGATACGTAAAAAAGGAGTTTTTTTATGGCAATGTATCGTAGCGCAGAAAGCGTGAGTCCGAAGCATCCAGATAAACTGTGTGATCAAATATCAGATGCGATTTTGGATGCCTATCTCAAAGTTGATCCAGATGCACGGGTCGCGGTTGAGACAGTCGGGGGTCATGGCAAAGTATTTATCACTGGAGAAGTAACTGCTCGCATGCATATAGCTGTAGCTCCCATCGTCAATCGTCTCGCGGGTGATGTGCAACTCGAAGTTCATTTGGTGACTCAAAGTCCGGAGATCGCTTCGGGCGTTGATACCGGCGGCGCTGGTGACCAAGGTATTATGGTTGGCTACGCCTGTGATGAAACCGATGAACTCTTGCCGCTTGAAGTAGTTCTCTCGCGCACGCTCAACCAAGCGTTATATGAACGATGGCCATATGATGGCAAAACACAGATCACTCTCAAAAACGACAAAATCACGGCCGTTGTTGCCAGCTTTCAGCATGCTCCACGAGAAGAACTCGAAACGCAGGTATTATCATGGATTAAAAAAGATTCACGAGCAAAAGTAGATTCCTCTTCATTCGAGTTGCATGCGAATCCGGCCGGGGACTGGAAGCAGGGCGGATTTGACGCGGATGCTGGACTCACCGGACGAAAACTAGTTGTCGACAACTATGGTCCACGAATACCTATCGGCGGCGGCTGTTTTAGTGGCAAAGATGCCAGCAAAGTAGACCGATCGGCGGCATACATGGCCCGTAAAATTGCTCGAGATTACCTACGGAGCCGAAAAGCACATGAAGTCTATTGTCATTTGGCATATGCAATTGGTTATGATCAACCGCTAGAGGCGTCAGTAACAATCGATGGCAAGCAAGAGCTCGTGCGAGGGTATGACATAACTCCACGAGGCATCATACAGCATCTTGACCTAAGAACACCGATATATGAAGCAACAGCGCGGTACGGACATTTTGGACATCCTTCGTTTAACTGGGAAAAAGATTGAAATATTTAAATATTTCGATATAATTAGGTTATGGAACATCAAAAAACCACTGAAATTTTCAAGGCGCTCGGTGACGAGATACGACTTGGGATAGTGCGCAAGCTTGTCAGTGAGAACGATGCTGTTGCTAGCTGTGATATCATTTCTTCGTGCGCGAGCCGGACAAACCTATCACAACCGGCAATGAGTCACCATTTCAATAAATTAGTGGCAGCAGGAGTTTTATCTGAGCAAAAATGCGGTACGCAGAAAAAATACCAGCTGGAAACAGACTATCTGCTTTCACTTGGTATCGATGTTTCAAAACTATAAATAGTATCAAAATGGGGGAATCAATGTCATACATATTAGTTGTAACTGGAAGTGCACGTCCAAACAGTGTCAATGAAAAAATGGTACCAGAAGTGGTGTCAGTGCTGGAGAAAAAAGGTGCAGAAGTAAAAGTTGCTGACTTAAAACAAATCAATCTACCGTTTTTTGATGCACCGTACGCTCCAACGAGCCCTGACTACACTCCATCAAACGAAGTAGCTAAAGAATGGACGCAGATGGTTGCCGATGCGAATGGCGTCGTATTTGTGACTCCAGAATATAATCACACACTCAGTGCAATACAGCTCAATGCAATCGATTGGATCGGCAAAGAATGGGAGCACAAACCTATCGCACTTGTCGGTTATGGCTGGAGCGGCGCAATCCAAGCTCACGCAGCTGCTCGCGAAGCATTATCAGTCAACCTCAAAGCAAACGTTGGTGATGCGCAAGCTAATCTTCACTTCATGAAGGACATCAATCCAGATGGTACTGCAATTGATGCTGATGTTGTGCAGCAAAAAATCACTGCATCTGTCGAGGAGCTTTTGCAGACAATTGCAAAATAACATCCTGACACAATAATTATGTGCCACGTTCATCAAAAATGAGTGTGGCACATTTTTTATGTATACTACTACTATGGCTAGGTCCGATCAGTATGCGCAACATTTTCTCCGTTCACCACGGGTTGTTGCTGAGCTTGTTGGCCATAGCAATATACGCAAGAATGATGTGGTGTACGATCTCGGAGCAGGTAGTGGAGTGATAGCAAGCGTGCTCGCACGGCGTGCCAAGCAAGTCATTGCAGTGGAGATTGAACCAGAAGCAGTAAAAAAACTGCGTTCTAATGTAGGGTTGGTCGAAAACGTGACCATCATTACGCAAGATATACTCGATATTATACCTGAGACTCGGTACAAAATATTTGCGAATATACCGTTTTCATTAAGCTCAGACGTTGTGAGACATTTTACTTCAGTCCCATTACAACCCACCAGTATGTATGTAATCGTCCAAAAACAGTTTGCAATGAAATTGACGCCGAGCGATGCACATTTTAATTCTGAGCTAGGCGCAGAATTATGGCCGTGGTTTAGTGTGCGCATTCGTAGGCCATTAAAGCGAACGGACTTTACTCCACCGCCTGCAGTTGATACGGTACTTCTCGAAATCAAACCGCTTGAAACGCCGTTGTTGCCATTGCAAGACCAAGAGAAATATAAGAGATTTGTCGCTAAGTGTTTTGCTGAGCAACTATACTTCGCGAAACAGCCAAAGGCACAAGCTGGAATTGACGCAGCGAGAAAACCCTCAGAAGTACGCGCTGAACAATGGGTACGGCTTTACAGTCTTAGCCGATAGCGCCGCCAAATAAGGTGCCTATATAATAGGTGACACCCATGGCGATCAGGCCACCGATAACAACGCGGGTGATTGCGCGAGGCACAGAAGCGCCTCCTACTTTCGCACTCGAATAACCTGTGATAAATAACGCGATAAGCACAGCAATAACTGTCGCTTGAATTTTAATTGCAGTCGGTGCAAGTATAACCATTAAGAAAGGAATGACGCCTCCTATGGTAAATGCAATTAGCGACGCAAGCGCTGCCTGAGTCGGACTGGTAAACTCAGTGTCTTTCGCATTTTTAGCAGCATGGACCTTTTCTACGTCTTTTTGACTAGCGACTGAAACATATTCTCCCACTGCCATAGACAGCGCTCCAGCGACAAGTGCAGCTAAACCAGCGGTAAAAATAGCGCCATTGGTTGCGCCTGCACCCGCAACGCCCATCACCACACTCGAAGTCGACACAATTCCATCATTTGCGCCAAGGACGGCAGCGCGTAAGCGATTGAGCATACGTGTATCTGGTTTTTTAGCAGTGGTCATTTACTTCTATTATACTATATAAGTTAAAACGTAAGGAGTATACTGACAGTAATATGTATGACATTCTCGTAAGAATACTCGCAGACGGACTTGTCGCCCCGATCGTACTGCTTGGAGCATGGGCACTCGTGGTATGTGTTCCAAAAAAAGGGAAATTGCAGTCATATTCACGCGTGCTAATGGCAGGACTAACGGCGTATCTTGTCGCAAAACTAATTGCTTCTATATATCAGCCCGATGCCGCGCGACCGTTTCAAGAGATGGGCGTGCAAGCCGGTGCACTTTACTTGAATAATCCGGGCTTTCCTTCTGACCATTTATTGTTTTGTACCGCCATTAGCTTGGCAGTATGGTTTGAGACACGCCAAAAGAAACTTGCTGCAATGCTTGGTGTCCTGACTATTCTAGTAGCAATTGGAAGAGTGGTTGCGCTCGTACACACGCCGCTCGACGTAATTGGGGGCATAGTTTTTGCTCTAGTCGGCATCCCATGGTACCTTCAGAAAGATACATCAGTATCAGGTACTCGCGAAAAACGCAATAAACGTGTAGAATAACCTATAATAATTCATAAATAGGAGAATCTATGGTTAAGCAACCAGTGCAATCACAGCAGCCTGCTGTGTCAATCATGCCGTGGCTAGAATTGATAAGTGTTTTAGTGGTAGGAGCTGTAACTGGACTGCTTACGTATGCCCTTTATTTTGTGTTTGAGCATTATATATTTACTCCAACGCTTTGTGCGAATACTGCAACAAACCTTGGAAAATGCGAGAATGTCGCTGCACTTTCAACTGGATTTTCGTCGATCATAGCGGGATTTGTTGCACTATTTGCCTTAGTGCGCCAGCGAACCTTTCGCCCACTGTTGATCGTTCTTGCGGTTACGATAGGTTTATGGAATGTTGTTAGTCTAGTTGTAGGTCTGCAGTGGCTAATCGCTGCTGCTGTAATGACAGTTTTGTTTGCCGTAGCGTACGCGGCGTTTGCATGGCTTTCACAGATCCGTAGTTTCGTTGTTTCTTTAGTGCTTGTTATTGTAGTCGTAATAGCACTTCGTGTTGTCGTTAATTAGATAGAAGTCGTGCTTATGGTTTGCGTAGTATACTAATACTATGCAAGAACTTCTTATTATTTTTGTGCTAGCCGTAGTCGTTACTGGTTTTGGCGTTGCACTGTACCTCATGAATCGGCGCCTGAAAGATTTGACAGCATCGTCGGCAGTTGAATTGATGAAGTCGGATGTTACTGAGTTATCACGAACGATGACTCAGCTGCAGCAGGCGATGGGTGACAAGCTTGAGCGCAACAATATCGCAATGCAAACATCGATGCAGCGGCAATTATCGCAGAGCGCAAAATTGGTAAGTGATGTAACGCAACGTTTAGCAAAACTAGATGAAACAAATCGTCGAGTAGTAGATGTTGCAGATGAGCTCAAGTCGCTACAGAATGTACTCGCGAACCCGAAACAACGCGGCGTACTC
>Ga0160428_1000882_pt1 | contig 27566 bp, 26 predicted proteins | sample SolpanmetagenomM_FD_108198 | JGI IMG/M metagenome (GOLD analysis project Ga0160428, IMG submission 108198) | Solar panel surface microbial communities from Lawrence Berkeley National Laboratory, California, USA - M | ecosystem: Engineered > Built environment > Solar panel > Unclassified ... | reverse complement strand
GGAGGACATAGACTTTTCTATATTACGCCCGTTCGGCGCGAACGGGCACGCGTAAGGGCGCTTGATCAGGGGCGGGTGGGCGGTCCCAGGCCGTTCGTCTTGTCTACCGGCTTCACGCCGTTGTAGGCGTCGGTCCGTTTCCTGATCGTGTCCAGAAGAGGCTGGACGCGCAGGGTCAAGCCGATTTGCGAACGGCTGGGATAGCTCCGGTAGATGTAATAGGCCTCGACACAGCCGATCACCTGATTCAGGGAGAACTCGTTGTCGTACGCTCCGCGGTGCACATCGTATTTCGAGAGAAACGACAGCCGGGAGCCCGCGAAAGCGACGTCGGCACGGAGCAAACTGCCGCCGGTCGAGTAAAGCGGGTCGATCTCGAACTGGGGCGTTCCCGCGTCGAACGAGCCGAACACGCCGCCCGAGAGTCGGAGCCACTTGGCGGGCGCGTAGGTCAGACCGATCATTCCCCTTCCCCACCCATACAGCGTCCTTCCCGCGAAGGTCGAGGCATCGAGGCGGCCGATCGTCCTCAGCCCGGTCCCTAACCGGTAGGAAGGTAGCTCGGCGACTCCGGTAAACGTCACGCGCGGTTCCATGCCCTCCTCCTCGCGCTGAAGCCCTTGGAGCCGAACCTGTCCGAGGAGTCCGAAGCCTCCTTCCTGCTGACCGCGTTCCAGCACCGCCTCGACCTTGGTGTAGCGCGTCTGTCGGTCGCGATCGACCACGGAGCCGTTGAGCTGCCCGCCGCCACTCAGGCTAAAACGGCGAGCGTTGAGGAAGTCGATCTCCGTCTTGGGGGACTCGACCAGGACGGAGTCGAGATAGCCGTAGGCGAACCTCTCGGCGAAATCCGTTCGCGGAGCCACGATCTCCGTGGCCTTCTCAATCGGAAGGTAGGAGTGCGTGTACTGGGCGTACGCGCTGGGAATCGAGCCTTGGAACGTGCGCGCGTCGAAAGCGAACGTGCCGTTGTGACCGGCAAGGATGTTGCCGCCCCAGGTTAGACCGAAGCCGCGATTGAACTTATAGGCCGGAGCGGGATAGCGGAGGCCCGTGATCGCGGGCGTGAGCTGAAACCGCTGAGTGGGGGCTTCGGCGATAAAGTGGCCGAACAGGGAGATATGCGGCTCGTGGACGATCGCCTGCTTTCCAGGGATCACCGTCACATGGTCGCTCGTGACGTAGTAGACGGGCTTCGGACGGAGGCAGGAGGTTCCCTCGGCGTCGTAGAGGTTCCACTCGCCAGGCTGGAAGTCGGCGCGGCGCGCCTTGAGGATCGCGCCCTGGACGCGTATTTCGACGTTGTCGCCCCTCGCGTATCGCTTTGCCGGGTTCCAACTGAACTCGATACGATCGGCGTGGGCGGTACCGTCGGGATCGATCAGCGTCACGTTACCCTCCGCGAATCCCTTGTTTTCGTCGTAGTGCGCCACAACGCGATCGGCGGTCAGCCGCGTGCCGCCGTAGCGCACGATGACGTCGCCTTCGTACGTCACGACCTGACCCGCTTTCTGGAACACGGTCTTCAGGGATGTGATCGACACCTCTGAGGGCGGCGTTTGCAGAAGCGGCATGGAGGCCGAGTTTACCGGGAGGGGGGCGGAAGGTCCGATGGAGAGTCGGACGAATCAGGCGGCGATCCGCTTCGCCTTCCCTACCGGAACCGACACGACCACCGAGGGCGGACACAGCATCATGGCCCGGACGGACTCCGCGTCGCCCGCGTCCGCCAGAGCGGCGATGCGGTCCACGATGGGACCGATGCCCCACGCCTCTTCTGCCGAAGGCATCGCGGCGCGGATGCTGGGATGGGCGGTGGGCCAAAGCTCCTCGGCGTCGTACACGAGTTCCTCGTGGAGTTTCTCGCCCGGTCGGGCTCCGGTAACGACCACGGGCATCGTGACGTTCGGTTCGAAACCGTGGAGGCGCATCAGATCGTTCGCGAGATCGACGATACGGACAGGGTCGCCCATGTCGAGGATGTAGATCGCGCCCGGCTCGGCGGAGGCGCCCGCATGGACGATGAGGCCTGCAGCCTCGGGAATCGTCATGAAGTAGCGCGTCATCCGTTCGTCGGTGATCCGCACCGGGCCGCCGCTCGCCATCTGCGCGACCAGGGAAGGCACGAGGGAGCCGCGCGAGTTGAGCACGTTGCCGAAGCGGACCACCGCGTAGGCGAGCCGATGCCGGCGGGCGACGTCGATCGTCAGCAGCTCGGCCAATCGCTTGGTCGCGCCCATCACGTTGCCGGGACGAACCGCCTTGTCGGTTGAAACGAGCGTGAATCGTTCGGTACCGAATTCGACCGCCGCCCGCAAGACGTTGCGCGTGCCGAGGACGTTATTGCGGAACGCCTCGATCGGAGCGGACTCCATGAGCGGCACGTGCTTGTGCGCGGCGGCGTGGAACACGACATCGGGCCGAAGTCGTGCGAAGAGGGCGCGGATGTTCGCCGCGTCGCGCACGTCGGCGACGACGAGCTCTGGCTCGGGCAGCCCTTCCAGGACCATCTTTTGGCGCGCCTCGAAGAGAGAGTTCTCCCCGCGCCCGAGGAGGATGAGCCGCTTCGGCTTTAATCGGGCGACCTGTCGCGCCAGTTCGGTGCCGATCGATCCGCCTCCGCCCGTGATCAGGACGGTCTTGCCGCCGATCGCGGACGAGCCGAGACCGGAGTCGACGGAAGCCGGACGGCGGCGCAGGAGATCCTCGATCGCCACCTGGCGCGACTGCGGCAGGGTCGCTGTGCCGTCCAAGAGATCGCAAACTCCAGGGAGCGTTCGCACCCGGATGTCGGTGGCGCGGCATCGGTCGACGATCTCCCGCATGCGGGCGCCGTCGGCGGAAGGGATCGCGATCAGGATCTCCTGCGCCTTGAGGCGCGCGGCTTCGCGTGCCACGTCGGTCGTCGTCCCAACGACGGAAACGCTCCGAAGCCGCGTTCCGGCCTTTCGAGGATCGTCATCGAGAAGGCCCACGATCCGGTGCGTCGGTCGCTCCGTCCGGGCCAGTTCGCGCAGCACGACGTCGGCCGCGTCGCCTGCCCCAACCATGAGGGTGCGAACGGGCTCGCCCTCCGATCGGCGGCGCAGGTAGCCTGCCCGGCGCGTCAGAGCCCGCGTTCCTCCCGTCAAAAAGAGAAGGGCGTTCAGAAGCAGGCTCGCCGTCTTGACGTCGGAAGACACCAAAACCACGGTCGTTAGCGCGACCGCGAAAAACCGCGCGCCTTCACGAAAGCCGTAGTAGCGCGGGTCGCTCCGGTATAGCCCGCTAAGAGCCATCAACGCGATGAAAACGGGAGCCAGGAAGGTCTTTCCTCCCAAGGCCGCCGTGGCGCTCAGAGCGATGACCGCGTCCAGCGCGATCCAGCGCGCCCCCTCCTGAAACCTCGTAAAATTCATCGTCGCCCCTTAATGATCGGCAAGGGGCGACGCGTTCTCCAGAGCTTTAGGCTCCCGCCTCTCAGGCTTCGCCGAAGCGGACCTCAGCGATCTTGCCGCCGAGAGTCTCAGCGAGGGCACGAACACGGGTCTCCGCCTCGCGTCGGGCGCTGTCGAGGATGCCCTGCTGAAGCGCCGCGCTCCGCAGGCGCCGACGGGCGACGCCTTCCGCCTCAAGGGCGATGGCGTCGTCGCGCCAGAACATGCCGCGCTTGCTGGAGAAGAGCCGCGCGTCGACCTGCGCGGGATAGACGCGCGGATTGGGGAGGACCAGCCGGAGACCGGCCGGCGTACGCTCCGCGTGAAGCTTGCGCAGATCGACGCCCGCCTCGACGCTGCCGCGCACGTCCAAAAGCGCCTTGTTCTCCGTGGTCGCCCGCGCCATCGCGTCCGCACCGGGAAGGGCGGCAAGGAGCCCTTGGGGCTTCTGATACGTGCCGTGATCCACCACGTCCGCGTACTCGAATCGCGCCGTATGCAGTTCGCCTAGCGCACGGAGCCGCTGGAGAACGGGGGCGGTGGGAACTTCCGTGCCCGATCCGTTGCGTTGCCCCAGCGCGGAAATCAGCGCAAAGGCTAAGACCCCACTGATGGCCCAGGGAAGCAGGTGGCGGCGATTCATCCCTTCCTTCAACGCCGGGAGGCCTGGGAACGATCCCAGGTCTTGGCAGGGATTTGAGCGACCTTCCCTTCCGCGACCACGATCGTCCGGTCTCCTCCTGCAGGTCGCACCAGGGCCGTTCCGGTGAGCTCGCCGAAAGCGGGCAGGATGCCCGTCTTCCCGCCGAACCAGAAACAGGGTAGGCGTCCGATCTGAGGAAGGTCCACCCCTGGGTGAAGATGGCCGCAGAGCACGTAGCCGTTGGGATCTTCGCCCGGAAAGTGGTGAAGGGCGAACGGCCCCTCGATCCGCCCTGGCGAGACCGCTTCGATCTCCCAGCCGTCCCCCCGGTCGTGGTTACCCAGAACGAGGAGCATCTCGACGGTCTGCGCCTCACGCCATGCCTTCAGCGTCTCGACGTTCTCCGTCGTCCTGCCTGACCGGGCGTGCCAGAGATCGCCGAGGACGACGACGCGTCGAGCCTTCGTCTCCTCGACCGCCTGCCCGAGGGCTTGCAGCGTGGCCGCCGTCGAGCCGGCGGGCACCGGCACGCCCCCGGCGCGGAACGCGGCACCCTTTCCAAGGTGGAGGTCGGCGACGAACAGCGTCTCGGCCGCAGGCCATAAGAGGGTTCGGTCGCCCCGTACCTGGAGAGCCTCCCCCGCCACGTCGATGCTAAGCGTCCGCTTCATCTTCCAATTCGCCGGTCAGCCGGGCGATGCGGTCGCTCAGGCTCTCGCTGCTCACCGTCTCCTGCCAGCGGCTCACGAGCAGGGGGAAAGCGAGCGGCGTCGGCCGCTTGGGAGCGGTCTGGAGTATCTTGGCGGCCTCCAGGCGGCGCAGGGTCGCCACGAGACGTGCTTCCTCAAGCTGCCGCTCAAGTACCTCGCGACGAGCTTGGCGTAGCAGGAGATTATCAGGATCGTAGCGGGCGAACACGTCGTAGAACAGGCCGCTCGTGGCCTGGAGCTGCTTCGCGTTCTTTCCCGCGCCCGGAAAGCCGGGAAAGACGAGGCCCGCGACACGGGCGATCTCGCGGAACTGCCGCTTCGCCATCTCACCGGAGTTGAGGGCGGCCTCGATGTCCTCGGCTACTCCTTCCGGACAAAGAAGGCCTTCCGCGAGCGCGGCGTCGAGCGGCGCAGGGATGGCTGAGAGCAGTTCGAAGCCGTAGTCGTTGGCGGAGAGGGAGAAGGTGATCGGGCCGAGACGGGCCATACGATGGGCCAAAAGGGCGGCTAGCCCTTCGTGGACGAGCCGACCTTCGAAGGGAAAGACGAAGAGGTGATGTCCCTCGCGATCCGTGACCCGCTCGATCAAGAGCTCGTTCTCATCCGGCAAGGCTGACCATCGGGCCTGTAGTTCCAGAAGCGGGGAAAGAGCCCGCATCTCAGGGCTTTCCAAGACGCCGTGCTTCGCCTGGGCGAGGTTGCGGCGAATCGCATCCGCCAACGAAGGGCTGAGGGGCTGGCGACTGCCCGACCAACGCGGAACCGCGCCCGCCGTCGAAGCGGCTCGGCGGACCCAGGCCGTCATGTCTTTGACCCGCACGAACTCCAACGAGCGACCCGCGAAGAGAAAACGGTCGCCCGGCTTAAGACGTGAGACGAACGACTCCTCGACCGTTCCGAGCTTGCCGCCCTTCACGAACTGGACGATCATCGCCGCATCCCCCACGATGGTCCCGATGCTCATGCGGTGACGACGCGCGATCTCTTCGCTATCCGCTCCGTACACCCCGTCCTCGCGGAGGGTCACGCGGCGGTACTCAGGATAGGCCCGAAGAGATTCGCCGCCCCGAACGACGAAGTCGAGCGTCCAACGCCACTCATCGTCCGATAGCCCTCTGTAAGCATGTGTCGTCTCGACCTCTTTCCTCATGCTATCTTCCTGAAAGCCCGCCCCGCAGGCGATGGTGACGAGGTGTTGGGCGAGCACGTCGAGAGGACGTCGCAGGCCTTCGCGCGACTCGATCCGTCCCGCTTCCGACGCCTCGCGCGCAGCCGCCACGTCGACCAGCTCGAACGCGTTGGTCGGGACGCAGCTGACGCGCGACACGAGACCCGGTCGGTGTCCGCTTCGGCCCGCTCGTTGGAGAAGCCGCCCCACCCCTTTGGGAGAGCCAATCTGAAGGACCCGGTCGACGGGTGGAAAGTCGACGCCGAGATCGAGAGACGATGTGCAGACGACGGCGCGAAGATGGCCTGCTTTCAGGCCGCTTTCAACCTCGTCGCGCGTCTCTCGCGCCATGCTTCCGTGGTGAAGGGCGACAACGGTCTCCCAATCGGGGCGCGCGTCGATAATCGCCTGGAACCAAAGCTCCGCCTGAGCGCGAGTGTTCGTGAACACCAGGCACGTCTGCCCCTCCTCGATCGCCTTAACCGCCTGCGGGACCATTCGGATTCCCAGGTGGCCCGCCCAAGGAAAGCGTTCGATCTGGGGCGGCAAGAGGGTGTCGATCTGGGCGGGCTCACCCTGGACGCCGTGGACGACGCTTCCAGGCCCGCCTGCCAGCAGCGTGTCGCGCGCCTCCTCCAGGTTACCGAGGGTGGCCGAGACGCCCCAGGTTCGGACCTCCGGCCGCATGGCGCGGAGGCGTGCGAGGGCCAACTCCGTCTGGACGCCGCGTTTGCTCCCCATCAGCTCGTGCCACTCGTCGACGACGATCAGACGGAGGTCGGCGAAACGCTCCGCCACGTCGGGCTGGGCCAGCATGATGCAGAGGCTTTCGGGCGTGGTCACAAGGGCGGTCGGAAGACGAAGCGACTGCTTCTTACGGAGCGACGACGCGGTGTCGCCGGTACGAAGCTCGACGGACCAGGGGACGCCGAGGGCTTCGAGGGGCGCGACGAGGGAGGCCGCCGTATCCGCCGCCAGGGCGCGCAGGGGGGTGATCCAGAGTACGCGAAGGGGCGGGCTCTCGTCACGCTTGCGCGAACTCGATTCCGGGCCGCTGTCACGGAGATACTCGGCGACCGGCCCGAGCCAGGCGGCGAGGGTCTTGCCCGTCCCGGTCGCCGAATGGATCAGGCCGCCCCTTCCCGCGAGGTACTCCGTCCAGACCTCTCGTTGGAATGGAAAAGCCGTCCACCCACGTGCGGCGAACCATTCGTCGATCCTCTCCAGCATTCTCTACCGAACGTCTACGTCCCTTTGGCCCCATTCGACCGACGGGAAGGACGTAGAATAGGGCGGACGGATGAACTACTTCATCTTTAGCACCGAGGGCGACTGGGACACGACCAGCCTCTACTTGAACGGCGAGGAGTTTCCCGCCAACCGGCTGTACCTTCGCTTTGAGACGGGAAGGGACAACGACGGCGAGCCCCGCAAGGGCGGACTGTCGCTCGGCGGCGAAGCGACGGCCTACGCCCTTCCCCAACAAGGCGGAGCGGGCGAGTGGGCGCTCTTCCCCGGCAAGATCGACCTGGACTTCCCAACCCACAAGGTGACGATCGAGAACTCGTCACCCACCTTCGCGATCGAGCTCACAAGGGTGTGGCTGGACAACGTCGACGTGTCGAGCCAGCTTCTCGACGTCGAGGTCGATATCGATGCGATCGACAATCGCGTCACGGCGTACTTAACGTTGTTTAAGCCTCACCTTTTCGGAGCCGACGAGGTCGCCACCTACACGCTGCTATGAAACGAACCCTATCCATTCTTTTCGCCATGATCTTGGCGATGTCGCTCGTCGCCGAGGGATTCAGCCAGCGGAGCTTCGGTCGGAGCGGAGGTTTCGGCGGCGGTCGCTCGTCCTTCGGCGGCGGAAGGTCGTCGTTCGGCGGCGGAAGGTCGTCGTTCGGTGGCGGTTCCTTCGGAGGTGGCTCGAACCGGAGCTACTCGCGGCCCAGTGCGCCTTCGTACTCGAGCCCGCGCACCTACTCTGGCCCCCGGAGTTCGCCCGGCTCGTTCAACCGGAGCGGTTCGTTCGGCAACTCCGGGAGGGTGAACTCTTCGAGCGCGAACCCGAGCCGAAACTACGGCGGGGCGTATGGCTCTTCCCGATACGGCGCTCCGACCTACTACGGCGGAACGCCCTACTACGGTGGCGGCGGATTCTGGTCGGGTTATGCGATCGGAGCTCTCTCGTCGCGTCCCTGGTACGCCTACACCCCCTTCTATCCCGGCTTCTACGTCAATCCGCCCGTCTACCAAAACGGCGCGTATTACGGTGGCGGATTCAGCTTCGGCAGGTTTATCCTTGGAATCCTGATTATCGGGTTCATCGTCTGGCTCGTCGCTCGCCTCCTTGGCGGCGGCGGGAAAGGCGTACGGTACACCAACTACCGCTAGAAAACAGAAGGACGTCTCTTTTGAAACGTCCTTCTTTCTGGCGCGTCTTTAATAAGTAGGACCATGAACGGACGTTGGATCTCTTTCCTCGCGACAACCGCTTGCCTTGCCTTCGCCGTCGTCGCTCCGGCCCAGGATAGGGGACGTCGTGGTGGAGGAGGGGGCGGAGGATCAAGCCCACCTCGGAATAGCGGGGGTGACTCCCGGCCCGCGCGTAGCGGAGGAGGCGGTGAGTCCCGGCCTTCCCGGAGCGGCGGCGAGTCGCGTCCGGCTCGAAGCGGCGGCGATTCGTCGCCCACGCGATCGGGCGGCGACTCGCGCCCGTCGCGGAGCGGGGGCTCATCCCGAGGGGATTCGTCGGGGAGCGGTTTTCCCACGGGGGGCGGCGATAGTCGACCGGCTCGGAGCGGCAGCGGGGAGACGCGTCGATCGGGGGGCGGCTCCGCTGACCGGAGCGGAAACTCCTCGCGCGGCGGTTGGACGGGCGGCTTCGTGCCCAACGATCGCGTGACTCGTCCCTTCCGCTCACGCCCTCCACGGAGCGGTACCGTGAACTACGGCACCCGGTCCAACGGCTACGGCGACGCCCGTCCGATGCGCTACGGAAGCGGCGTCACGCGCAACATCCTTGGCGTGCAGATCAACCGCTCCGACGCGCGCCTCGGCTACAACGCGACTCGCGGCGGGCTGTTCGGTGGCCTGCGTGTCGGTTACGTCGGTTACAACAACTTCTGGCTGGACGACTACTTCGCCTATCCCTTCTACGTGTTCAATCCCTGGACGCCGAACACGCTCTGCGTCGCCTCCCCCTGGTACCGCTACTCCTACCTGCCGCCTTACGTCAACACGTCCCGAGTGGTGGTTGTGAACAACTACACGTCGTCTTGGGATGCGCCGGGTTGGAACAACTACGACTACCGTTATCAGACGCGCGACACGCGGGACGACAATAGCGTCCGTCTCGGAGACGCCCTTGACGACGTTCGCGACGCGTTCGAACTGAACAGCACCCGCTATGGAGAGCGCGTTCTGCCGCAGTCGGGGCAGGTCGCCATCTTCAACGATGGCAAGTACGACTATTCTCTCGGAGCCGACGACTTCCAAGACATGTTCTTCGATGGCATCGAGCAGTCGAAAACGGTCAAGTACGAGATTTTGGAAAGCCAAGTGCGCGGCGACGAGGTTCGGCTTCGCGCCCGCCATGAGTACACCGACTCCTGGGGACAGAACCAAGTCGTGTTCCACTCCTACACCCTGCGTCGAGAACGCGACGGTCGGTATGTGATCCGAGAGTTCGGGACGGACTAAGACGAGTTCCAAATCGTTAGGCCTGAATGCCCTTCTTCACCACAGCTTCCGATACGTGATTCGGCTGGGCGTCGCCGTTCCGGTCAGGATCACGTTCCGCTGGGGGACCATTCGTCTCGCAGCGGCGAGTGGCTCGCCCGTTCCCAGGTTTCGTGCGTAGGCGGGAAACATCGAACTCGTCAAGAGCAGAGCCAATCGATGGCCCTTGGCAAGCTCGTGCGCCGCGTCCCAAGGTCGAACCAGAGCGGTGTAGAAGCGTCCGGGCGCGAGGAGGGTGGGGTCCGTCAGGCTGTCGCGGTAGGAAGCCCGGAGCTTGCCCGGGATACCGAACGCGCGCATCGAACCATCGGGGGCAACGTCCAGCAGAGTCGCGAAGAAATCGGTGTCTTTCGCGTTCGTCTTGAAGAACAGGCGGACCTCGAACGGTCCCGCGATGGCGCTCGGCTTCGTCAGGACCTCTCCTTTGAACAGGGCGTAGCTCCCCTTGGCTGGAAGATCAACCTTGGTGGTCGAACCCTCCACCGCCTTCGCCCGGTCTTTCGCCGGATTGTAGGTGTAGACCATCGCTCCCGATTCGCCTGGATTCGATGCCAACGCACCCGGCGCGAGGTAGCGCGTTTCGAAAGTCGAGGTCGAGGCTGGCCAGCCGTCGAGGGCGACCCAGCGGTTCGCGCCGGTGACGAACGCCTGGACGTGCGGCACGTCTTCCAGGCCCACGGAGCGCTCTTTGAGGTAGGTATCGAAGAAGCGGAGAGTCAGTCCGTCAAGGTCGAATCGGGCATTGGGGCCGAAATCAACGTCGCCCAGGTGGGTTGTGGTGTTGAAAGCGTGGGTCCAGGGCCCGTACACGAGCCACTGATCCTTGCGTCCAGCGTGGCGCATCGCCTCCCAGTTCAGTTTCGTCCCGATGCCGTCGCCATCGAACCATCCGGAGACGTGCAGGGCAGGGACGTTCGCCTGGGCGAGACGGTCCTGGTGGTCGAAGCCTTTCCAGTCGTTCAGGCTCGTCCGACGCAGCCAACTCTGATAGATCGGGTTCGGTTCGCCGAGAACCGCGCTGTCGACCGCGTTCAGCGGCAGTCCTTGTAAGCCGAGCGGATTGGGAAAATCTCGCATCGCTGCCGTCAGGTCGGCCTTCTTCCCTGCTACGATACGCGACCACCAGAGCGCTCCGTAGAGGTAGAACGTCCCGTATTCGTAAGGCAGGTTCCGCATGGCGTCCGGTGGGGAGACCTGAGGCACGATGCACCGAAGCGCAGGAGGACGTTCGACCGCTGCCTGCCATTGGTCGACGCCCGCGTACGATCCGCCGATCGTTCCGACGTTCCCGTCGCACCACGCTTGGCGTGCGACCCAGGCGATCGCGTCGTAGCCGTCTTTGCCCTCGTTCACGAACGGGTCCCAGGAACCGTCGCTATCGCCCCGACCTCGGCAGTCCTGAGCGACGTAGACGTAGCCTCGAGACGCCCAGTAGTCGGCAAGGACGAGCGAAGTCTCGCGTCCATAAGGGGTTCGCTCCAGGATCGCCGGGAAACGGCCCCGCCCCCGAGGGCGCACCGCATCCGCGACGAGCGTCACGCCGTCGCGCGTCCGCATCCGCAGTCTTGAGAGTCGTTCGACCGCATAGATCGGCTGGCTGAGTTCCGGATGGTTCTCCTTTGCGTCGTCGAACAGTCCCTCCCACCCCTTGACCAGAAAGCGAAGTCGTTGCCCCGGCACGTCCATCGCGACGACCTCGTCCTTCGAGTCAAGGTCGTACTCGATCTCCGATGCGCCGATCAAAAGGCCAAAACGACGAACCGACTCTTCCCGGCCTTCAAACCGCACCGTGCGCCCCGGTTTGGCCGTGACCGTCACCGGAACCTCGGAGCCGGCGTCCATCAGGTAAGCGGTGGTTTTCCGGCTCTCGCCCGCCTTAAGGCCCTTGATCGGGCCCGACGTGAGCAGCCCCGTCGTGAGTTGGGGATGCAGGCTGCCCGCGATGTCGACGGGAAGCGTATAGTCCAGACTTCCCTTCTTCCCTGCGAGCGTGTAGATCAGCTTGCCTGGAACGTAGTCGAGCCGGATCTCCGTCGGCCCCTGCTGGCCCGTGGCGGCGTAGCGGACGACCTTGCCGTCCACTACCCTGCCTTCGACCTTGGTGTCGATGGACGACGCGCCCATCGTGAACCGCGTTCGCGAGCGGAAACCGTTCTTCGGAAGCCGTTCGTACGTCGACTCGCCCACGCTCTTGCCCGCGAACACGACGTCCATCCGGATTGGAGCTTCCTGGATCGGTTGGCTGAGGGCCGGAGCGAGAAGCCAAGCCAGGAGGAGGGGCACCGATCCATTATGAAGGCCCGCGTCCGCCATCTTGGTGGGCGCGGGCCTCGTTTCGAACGTGCTCCGCTTACTTGAAATCGATGGAACGGGTCTCTTCGACCTTCGCACCATCCTTGTAACGAAGCGTCTTGACCTGAACGTGATCCCCCCACTTGACCGAAGCCATCGCGTCCTTCAACTGCTGGCCATCGGAGATGGTCTTGCCGCCCACGTTCTGGATCACATCGCCTGGTCGGAGGCCGAGACTTGACGCGATCGAACCCTCGTCGACGCTGACCACAACCGCGCCCGCGACGTCCTTGGGCAATCCGAACTGGGTGCGAACCGTCTCATCAGCGTCAGCGATGCGGACGCCCAAGTGGGCGGGCTCACCCTTGGCGCGAGTCTCCGGCTTTGCGCCCGGAGTCGCGTCCTCCTTGAGGTTGAAGGGGTCGCTCTCGTCGCCCTCACCCCCACCGAAACCAGGGAACTGTCGACGAAGATCACCGAGGGGATCTCCGCCTCCCAACCCGCGTCGGCGGGTTGGTCGAGACTGCTCGTCCGCCGGAGCCGCGTAGGTCTTCAGCTTCAGGCTTACCGTCTTCGTCGCGCCGCTCCGCACGAAACGGACGGGAACGGTCGCGTTCGGCGGGTAGGCCAGCATCGAATTGCGCAGATCGGTTGCACTTCGGATCGGTCGGTCGCCGACCTTCACGATCACGTCGCCCTCCTTGAGTCCTGCGACCTTGGCCGCCCCCTCGTCCAGGAGCGAGGTGACGCGCGCGCCGCCATCCTTGATAAGGCCGGTGCGCTCGAACTCTTTGACGTCCTCGATGCCCACGCCGATCATGCCGCGCGTGAGTTTGCCCTTGGTCATCAAGAGATCGGCGATCAGCCGGACTTGGTTGCTCGGGATAGCGAAGCCGATTCCGTTGCTGCCGCCGGTCGGGCTGTAGATCGCGGTGTTCATCCCGATCACCTGCCCGTCGATGTTCACCAGGGGACCGCCGGAGTTGCCCATGTTGATCGCGGCGTCGGTCTGGATAAGGTCGCTGTAACGGCGGGTCATACCCGAACCGCCGCCGATGTTGGTCGTGCGCCCTAGCGCGCTGACGTGACCGATGGTCACGGTGTTCTCCAGGCCGAACGGCGCGCCGACGGCCATCGCGAACTCGCCCGGCTCGACGCTCGTGCTGTCCGAGAACGTGAGATAGGGAAGGCTCTTGGCGTCGATCTTGACGACCGCGATGTCGCTCGAGTCATCGTTCGAGGAGGTGACCTTGCCCTCGTAGGTGCGTCCGTCCTTCAGGGTGACGGTGACCGTCTTCGCGCCGTCGACCACGTGGTCGTTCGTGATGATCCAACCGTCGCCCGAAACGAGGAAGCCGGAGCCCTCGCCTTCCGAGACCATCACACGCCCGTCGCCGCTGCTGCGGCCCGCCTTGATGTCCACCACCGCCGGGCCGACCACGCGGGCCAGGGTGCGGAACGAGGCGTCGAGGCTACGAAGCTCGGGAAGGCCGTCCGTCGTGGCGCCGGCCAGAGTGGCCTGGGGCTTACCGAGAACGACGTGAGGGCCGGTCTGGGCGACCGCCGAGGTGGCGAGAGGCGAGTGTCCGGAAAAGACGCCCGCCATGCAGACCGCGCCAAGGCCGAAGCCCGCGGCGAGAGTAAGGGTAACGCTCTTGGGTGTTCGAACGGGTTGATCCATGTCTTGGATGTTCCTACTCCGAGCCGGTTACGTTCGCGGCTCGTGACTGTCGATTTCAACGCTCGGGAAAGCCGAATGGTTTCGCGGTCTAGGGATCCTGGGCTTTTGCCCGCCCCTGCAGAATCCTGACGTAAGCGGCGAGGACCCCTTCACGGACCGAAACGGGCACATCGTCGCCGTACACCTCGATTCGGACGCCGTCCACGTCCTCTCCGACCTTCGGCCCTTCATCAGGCCTCGGGGGCGGTGCGGGGGAAGCTCCGGTACGGAACTGGAAGACGGTCAGACGCACGAGACCGTCGCCCCATTTCGTCGCCATCGTCTTGATCCCGCGCCAGTCGAGAAGGTCGTCTCCCTGACGGTTGAAGCGCTTGATGCGTCTTGGCATCGCGGGCACGAAACCGAGGCGCTGCTCGGCTTCCCGGCTTCCCGGGAAAGCGACTCGCTCCGGGGGCCGTTGGGTCTCCCGTCGAATGCCTTCGCCTTCCGGGGCTCCGAACGTGTCTCGGTCGAAGCGGGCGGGAAAGCTGATCCGGCTGACCCGAAACTTCACGGTGACGTTCCCGAGCGCGTCGACCGTCTCCGTCTTCAGCGGGACGAACGTCGCCGCATCGAGGGTGAAGCGGTGGGTCTTCAGCGCCGCGTCGCGCGGGGCGGCGACGATCACCAAGGCGGGTCGGCCCGCGAAGGTGACCTTGTTCTCCATCTCGAGCCGGTAGTTGCGCCGAATGAGCTCCATCCGACGATCCAGGTTGTTCTCGGACGGCGGCGCCGTATGGATCTGGACGAGGTGGCGATCGGGAAAGTACGTGATGTAGGACGTACCGTCGTCGATAAAGACGCGGCCCTGCATCGCGAGCGGTCCGATCACCTCGGTTCGTCGACGTCCGGCGGCGTCGACGAGGAATCGGACGCGCATCATGTCGCTTCCGCGGTACGGCTTTTCGACGTAGGCGTCGACGTTCACGCCGGCATGCTGGTCGAAGCTTCGGCGGAGGGCATCGAGAGAGTCGGTTCCTTTCTGGGGGAATACCAGGGCGAGAGTGGCGAGACCGAGCAGGTTAAGGGACATCGTTCGACGTCAACAAACCGGTGCCGCCCGCAAAGTCGTCGGCTCGGGCATAGGCTTCGTAGCCCCGCGCGAACGTCTCGGTGTCGAAAGCCGCCTTCGGAACTCGTACCACCGGCGAAGGTCCGGGAGTGGGGGACGGCGCATGGCCGACGATGAGAACGGCGAGCGCGCCCGCCGCCGCGAGGCCCGCGAGTTGGAAGCCCACCAGGGGGCGGAAGCTCGGCAGGGAGAAACGAGAAGCCCGTACGGGAACGCTCGCCTCTTCACGAAGGCGACTCATCAGCCGCCGCTCGAAGTCGGGGGCAGGCTCGGGAGCGCGGACACCCAGCAGGATGCCCTTGAAAGCCCGAAGTTCGCGCTCCTCGTGGCGGCAAGCGTCGCAATCGGCGAGGTGGAGACGGACGGCGTCGCGCTCGGAGGCGGCCAGTTCACGATCGAGATAGGCGGAGAGCATCTCCACCGTGGTCTTACAGTTCATCGGCCCACTCCTTGTAGGTGTTCGGTGCGTGTTTGAGAAGGTAGGAACGGAGTTGCTTGCGCCCCCGGTGGATGCGCGACCGGACCGTACCGACGGAGGTTCGCATGATCTCCGCGACCTCCTCGTAGGCGAGCCCTTCGACGTCGGCGAGCAGGACGGCCTGCCGGAACTCGGCGGTCATGGCCATAAGGCCCGCCTGGACGGTATCGTCCACGGCGTTGCGCATCAGTTCGCGGTCGGGTGCGCTCTCAGGATCGGGGACGTCCCATCCGGCAGAGCCGTCGTGGCCGGAGTGGTCGAGGCTCGTCGTGCGGAGCTTGCCTTTACGCCGCACCAGATCGATGTGGGCGTTCGTCATGATCCGGTAGAGCCAGCTCGCGAAAGGGAGAGTCTCGTCGTACCGATGGAAGAAACGGAACGCCCGGACGAAGGTCTCCTGCATCAGATCCTCGGCCTCGGAGGCGTTGCCCGTCAGCCGGTAGGCCAGTCCGTAAGCGGGACGGTAGGCTTCGCGGACGAGGCTCTCGAAGAGGGCCTGGCGGTCCGGCATGGCGGTCGGTCGTTCCTTGAGGGAGAGGGTAAGCATGACGACGGTCCGATTTAACCTACGCAACCCTATCTTCCTTTTGTTCCGCCGTCTCGTAAAGGCCGTTCAAAATCCGTTTGATGCCCCGCTTGATCCGCCACTCGCCGAAGTTGATCAGCAGGCCGAGCTTCAGGTCCGAGAGCCGGAGGTAGGTTTCCAACTGACGGAAGTGGACCGGCGCGAAGTCCCGGACGGACTTGATCTCGACGAGGACGCAGTCGTCGACCAAGAGATCCGCCCGGAAGCCGGTGGCGAGCAAAACCCCGTTGTAGCGGACGGGGACGGGATGTTGCCGCCGAAGTGGCAGCTCGGCGCTCGCCAGCTCGTAGGAGAGTGCGGCCTCGTAGACCGACTCCAGCAGCCCGGGCCCCAACGCGGCGTGGACGCGGTGAGCGGCTTCCACGATCTCGCGCGCGACCACGTTCTCCCGGATCATCTGTCTACATTATAGGCCTTTGCCTTCGACTCGAATCCCGTGGGACACAAGTATCCTTTAGGCATGACGTGGTTGCGACCGCTGGCCCTCGCCGCCGGAGCCCTCTTCCTGGCTGGTCCGATCTACGTCTTCTCGCCCTTGCTGGGAGGCCTGCTCGTACTGGTAGCGGCTATCGGGTGCGTCTGGGCTGCGACGCTCGGGATCCTTCCCCGCCTCAGATCCCGCGACCCCTACGATCTCGGCGAGCTACGACGGGTCCACCACGAGGAGGAGGTTCGGGCGATGGACGACGAGGGCGCGCTGGGCGATCCTCAGCGCGTCGTCTGTGGCCGCTGCCTGAACGAGTTCCCCTATCGTCTCGGAGCCTGCCCAAAGTGCGGGCAGAGCCGATAGTCGGACGGCCTAGCGAATCGGAATCGGGCGGGTCGCAGCGTCGAACGACGCCGCTTTAAGCTTGTCGTAGGCGTATTCGGTCAGAGTCTCCAGGTTTACGACGTCCTCTCGGTTGTAGGCGAGCAAGGTCTGGAGGGCGGTCTGGTGGCCGCGCTGGTGCTGGCGCCACAGACGGATGGCGTCGAGACCGGTAAGGCCGTCCGTGTCCTCGCCCCGGCTAAGGCCGAGCTGTTTCTCGATCGACTTCAGACCGCCGCGCAGGCCGAGACGCTTCAGCGTGGGGCAGAGGTCGAGATGGATCTGGTCGAAGTGCAGACTGGAGAACCGCTTCCGGAGCATCGGCAGGTCGAAGCTCGCGCCGAAGAACGTCACGACCATCGAATACTGGGAGATCAGGTCGGGAAAGTTGCCGAGGTCGACGTCGCGCACAAGGCCGGTGAAACCGTCGCCGTCGTACATCCCGATCGTGGTGATCGCTGCGCCGGACTGGCCGCCGTCGGTCTCGATGTCGAGATAGACGCAACGATCGCGGAACTCGGGCCAGGCGCGCCAAGCCTCGGCCATCCCGAGGCTTCGGGAGAAAAACTGATGGTGGCCGCTGGCGAGCGCGTCCTGGGAGCGGTTGAGGTGGGCCGAGACGTCGCCCTGCGATGCCGTGCCGCAGGAGAATCGGTCGAGTCCGCCGAGGAGGTCCGACCAAGAGTGGCAACCCGCCGACCAGAGGGCGCGCTCGGTCTGCGCGCCGACTCCAGGGATATGGACGAAGGTCCGTTCGAGCAAAGGGGCTAGAAGCCGCCCTTGCGCGGCACGTCCTTGACCTTGCCCTTGACTTTCATCGGGCCAGCCGCATTGAGAGGAGCGGGAACGATGACGGTACGGCCGTAGGCGCCCCAGTCCTGCTTCTGCGGATTGGACGCATACCAGTAGTAGCCCGTCTCCATGTTCTTGTCGAACTCGCCGTAGAGGCGAGCCACGCCGTTACCCCGGAAGGTGCCCTTGAGGTTGCGTCCGAAGAACTGGATCGCACGGAACTCGCCGTCGACGCGGATGCGTCCCTTGCCGAAGTAGACCTGCCGCTTGTGCTCGGGCCGATCAAGCTCCAAGCGAACGCCCGTACCGGGAGTGACGGTCCCGTTCAGGCCGCTGACCATAACGGTCCCCTCGAACTCGATGTCGAGAGCGCCGCGGGTCGTGTCCGGCCCGGCGGGCAGGATCTTGAACGAGCCGACGGTCGTCGAGATGTAGAGCGTGTCGGTCCCGGCCGGGGCCGCCGGAGCGGGCGCCTGAGCGTGGGCGGCGCCGCCGAGGAAGGCGGTCGTGAGGAGGGCGCCCATAAGGAGGGCGGGCTGAGGGCGCATCATGTCGAGTGTACCGAACAACCTTTTCCGCTCTGTCCAGGTTCCCAACATTGCGACAACACACGCCTAAACGGCGTAGGAGCGGCGGAAGGACGGTACGATGAAAGCTGTGATGGTGAAGGGTCCGGTGGTGACGGCGGTCGTCGCCTTCCTCGCGATGGCGGGGGTCGTGGGCGCGTTCATGAGCGGCGGAAGCCGGTACGTGGACATCGCGGAGGCCAAGGAGCTGGGAGGCGACAGCCTGCACCTGGCGGGCGTGATCAAAGATCACAAATCCCATACCGACCGGGAGACGGGCCACATCCTCTTCGAACTTACGGACAAAACGGGGGTGACCTGTGAGGTCGAGCACGTCGGCGTTCGTCCCGCGAGCCTGATGGACGCGGACAAGGTGGTGGCGGTGGGCTCGTTCCACAACGGCAAATTCATCTCCCGCGAACTGCTCGTCAAATGCCCAAGCAAGTACAAAGAGGACGACAAGGACCCCTTTAAGCGCTCATGAACGAGATTCCCGCCGGCACACCTCTCGCCGCGCCGTGGTCCCTCTTCGCGGGCGAGCTTGGAAAGGGGAGCGTCATGGCGGCCATCGCTTTCTTCGTCGCCGCGTTCCTCGTCAGCCTGATGCGTCGCGATCGGCTCGACCGGGCCGGAACCCTCGCCTTCGCGCTCGGCTGCATCTCCCTTCTCGTCGCCTTCGGCGCGTTGACGACCCTCTTCGTCAAGGACCAGTTCCAGTACCAGTACGTCTGGTCGCACTCGGACTCCAAGACGTCCCTCGCCTACAAGATCGCGAGCGTCTGGACGGCCCAGGAAGGCTCCTTCCTGCTCTGGGCCTGCTCCGCCGCCGTGTTCGGACTCCTGACCGTGCGCGGCACGGGCCTTTATCGGCGCGCCTACGTCGGGACGTACTCGCTCTTTCTTGGCACCCTCGGCGGCATCCTCGCCTACGAGACGCCTTTTAAGATCATCCCCCAGCTCATCGCCCACGGCAAGACGTTCGTCCCGCCGGAAGGCAACGGGATGGTCCCCTCGCTCCAGAACTACTGGGTGATCATTCACCCGCCGGTCGTGTTCCTCGGCTTCGGCAGCCTCACCGTGTTCGCCGCCTATGCGGTCGCGGCGATGCTCCAGGGCGACGTCCAGGACTGGGTGTCGCGCGTCCGTCCCTGGACCCTCCTCACGACCGCCGTCCTCGGCCTCGGCATCGTCATGGGCGGCCTCTGGGCCTACGAGACCCAAGGCTGGGGCGGCTTCTGGGCGTGGGACCCGGTCGAGAACGTGTCGTTCGTGCCGTGGCTTTTCACGGTGGTGCTCGCGCACGGAATCATCGTCCAGACCGCCCGCAAGAAGTGGGTCGGCGCGAACCTCTGGCTCGCGGGGCTTCCCTTCCTCACGTTCGTGTACGGCACGTTCCTGACTCGGTCAGGGCTGCTCGACAAGGTGAGCAACCACAGTTTCGCGAGCATGGACGGCAACGCGCGGTTCATCCTCAAAATATTCCTGTTCGCGGCGATCGGCCTCTTCGCCGCCGTCTGGTTCGCCCGTGGGCGCGCGGTCGCCGCGCAGGCGGTCTCGGACGCGCCGCAGGACGAGCGGGGTATCCACCGCGAAGGGATGTACCGCTACGGCATGACCCTGCTCGGTTTGATGGCGACGGTGATCGCCCTTGGTATGAGCTGGCCCGTCGTCACCGCCCTGCGCGGCGGCGAGGGAAGCGCGATCAAGGAGCCGGTCTACCACCTCGTTGTGACGTGGTTCTTCCTGCCGCTCATGGCCTTGATCGCGGTTACGCCGTTCGTGTCCTGGCGCGCGGTCGACGGCAAGTCGCTCGGGGAGCGGCTTTTCGGCGTCCTGTGCGTCTCCGTCGGCGTCACGGGGCTCCTGCACCTCGTCATGCTCTCGACCCCCTTCGGCGTCCACCTCGAGCCGGGGGCGACGGTCGCGGCTCCCTTCGGTCGTCACGTACCTCTCGCGCTTTGGATGCTCGTCCTTCTGTTCAGCGTGGTGTTCGTGGTCGTCGCCAACCTCTGGCGAGTCGTGGAGATGGTCCGGCGGAGCGCGATGGGGACGGGCGGCTTCGTCGCCCACCTGGGTCTCTCGGTCCTGCTCGGCGGCCTGATCCTCAGCCGTGGCTACGAGCGCACGTCCCAGCTTACGATCCGCCCCGGCGCGTCGGACTCGGCTCTCGGCTACACCGTCGCCTACAAGGGCGCGACGACTAAAGACTTTTTCGATCGAAACCGCAAGTTGGAGTTCGACGTGACGATGCCGAGCGGCGAACACGTCACGATGCTGCCGGGCCAATACAAGCACGGCGATCCGAACGACCCTAAGGTCCAGACCTGGCCTGCGATCGAGCGGTTCTCCACCCACGATGTATATCTCGCCACTTCGGCGCCCCAGATCATGGCGACGGAAGAGCCCGTGGCGATGACGCCGGGTCAGACTCGCGATCTCGGTGAGTCGACGATGTTGGAATATCTCGCGCCGACGAACAACGGCAAGTTCGGCCAGATGGGCGCCCAGTTCGGAGCCAAGCTCCGCCTCACGGTGACCGACGCCCGAACGCAGGAGCGTCGTCAGTACATGGCAGCGCCAAGCCTGGAGATCACCCCGGAGGGTCTCATGCCTTCCCTGCCCCGCTTCGGACCCGACTTCCGAGTCGCCCTCGTCGGCGGCATGGACGCCAAGACCCAAGGCGTCAAGGTCGCCCTCCTCTACTCGCCGGAGATCTACTACGTTCAGCTCTACGAGAAGCCCTACACGGGGCTGATCTGGCTCGGTACGGGGATCATGACCTTCGGCGGTCTCCTGTCCGCCTACGCTCGTCGCCGCGTCGTCGCCCGGCAGCGACGAACCGCTCCTGCCCCTCGAAACGATGCGCCTGTCCCAGCTCCTCAAAGCTAAGCTCCACCACGCCCGCGTCACCTACGCGAATCCCGAGTACGTCGGGAGCATCGAACTGGGGGCCGACCTCATGGAGGCGGTCGGCCTTCAGGACGGCGAGCTGGTCCACGTGTGGTCCGTCGACGGTACCTCTCGCATCGAGACGTACTGCTTCGCCGGGCCGAACGGCGCGGTGGGTCTGAACGGCGGGGCGGCGCACTTCTTCCATCCGGGCGAGCGCATCATCGTCGCGGCGTTCGACCTTTCGGACGAGCCGATCGTGCCCAAGGTCGTGCTTTTGGACGAGGACAACCGGATCGTGCGCGACATGACGCCCTTCGCTATTCTCGGCTGACCCATTAGAGGAATCGTTCGGCCTCCGCCGAACGTCCCTTCCCCGTGAACCTGGAACCGCTTCTCGAATCGTCCGGCGCGATCCTTCGGGGTCACTTCATCCTGACCTCCGGTCGGAGAAGCGACGTCTACTTCGAGAAGTTCCGCGTTCTCGAACGGCCCGACGTGCTCTCGGCCCTCTGCGCGGAGATCGCGTCCCAATTCTCGAGCGAGGGGATCGATGCGATCGCCGGCCCGACGACGGGCGGCATCATCATCGCCTTCGAGGTGGCCCGGCAGATGGGTCTCCCCGCCGTCTACATCGAGACGGAGAGCGGGGAAAAGACCCTCCGCCGGGGCAAGACGCTGGCGCCGGGGACGCGCGTCCTGATCGTGGACGACGTGCTGACCACCGGAACCTCGCTCGTCGAGAGCCGAACCGCGATCGAACGAGCCGGGGGAACCGTTGAGGCGTTCGCCGTCCTCATCGACCGTTCCCCGGAAGGACTCGATCTCGGCAAGCCGCTTCATCGTGCCTATCGGGTAGCGGCGACGAGCTACGCCCCGAACGAGCTTCCCGACTGGCTCGCCGCCATTCCCCCCGTTAAGCCGGGAACCCGAAGCCCCGCCTGACGGTTGCGAGCATTTGACTTGCCTTGCCCGAATGGGCAAGAATGACGTGGCTTCCCTATGAGGACGATCCTTCTCCGACCCCTCCTCGCGCTGTTCGCGACGGCGCTTGCCGCACTCGGTTCCGCGGGCACGATCACCGTAACGTCGCCGACCGCGAACGCCTTCCTGGGAACGGGCAACACGCTGTCCTTCAACATCTCCGACGCCAGCGTGGAAGTGAAGGTCACGGCGCTCGTCACTAATCCGAGCGGAGCCACCTCGACCTTCCAGACGACCGTTAGTCCGGGAACGGATGGGAAGGTCAGCGGCACGATCGGCCTGACCTTCGGCAACGCGTCGCCGGAAGGCCCCTACTCGATCAAGGTGACCGCCACCGAGGTCGGGAACGCCTACAACGACGTGCCCGCGATTCCGGTCAACGTCGACGTGGTCGCGCCAAAGTTCATCGAACTTAGCCCGGTCAGCGGCAGCTTTACCAAAGGTATCGTCCGCATCCGGGCCTCGCTCCAGGAGACGAGCCTCAAGGATTGGCGCGTTAAGGTGAACGACCAGGACATCCCCAACGGGACGGGAGAGGGAAACGACGTCTCGGTGGATTACGACCCTGCCAACCTCTCCTCCGACCAAGCCCTCTCGATCTCGATCGTCGCGACCGACCAAGCGAACAACCGGACCACCAAGACGATCAGCGTCACGCTCGACCGCGTCAAGCCGACGGTGCAGATCGTCTATCCGACATCGAGCACAAAGATCTCCAGCAAGCAGGACGTGACCGTCCTGGTGGATGTGACCGACGCCTCCGTTTCAAGTCTTGACCGCACGGGCATCGACGTGATCGCCAAGCGAACGGACGGCGTCTATATCGCCCGCGTTACCCTCGTCTCGCTGAAGTCGACCAACGGCGCTACTCAGCGCTGGACGGGTCGCATCCGCTACGTTAAGGGGCTGCTGCCTTCCCGCTTCGTGCTCTCGGCCAGCGTCATCGATAAAGCGGGCAACGTGGCCACGCTCCAAGAGGTCACCGTCCGGTACGGAAACTAGCCCGCATGAATTCTATCGCCCGATCCGCCCTCTCCCTCGCCACCACGGTTCTCGGGGCCGTTCCCGCCGCCGCCCAGGTGCCCGATCTGCTTAACGCGCTCGATGCGGGAGGACGGGCGATGGCGACGGGCGGAGCCAACGCCGCGACCAACGTCGATACCTACGCGGCGTACTACAACCCGGCGGCTTTGGCGTACCTCGACACGCGTGCGGCGGATCTCGCCTACCGGAACCTGCCGAAATCGCAGACCACCCTTACGGGCCAGCGCAACGATCCGGACTTCGAGACGGACGGCCAGTCGGGTGAACGTTCGCTTACCCACGCGGGCTACGCGATGCCGATCCGAACGCTCTTCGGTCGCGGTTCGGGCACCCTTGCGATCGCCTACACCGTAGGCGGCTACGTCAACGACCGCGCGACCTCTTCCAATCTCAGCGACCCACCCCTCACTTTCCAGAACTATCGGCTGGATCGAGAGGCGAGATCGACCTTCTACTCGCTTTCCTACGGCAAGGCGATGAGCGCGGGCTTCGCCTACGGTATCGGGCTCGTGGTCGCCTCACAGAAGGTCGATTACTCCGAGACTGGAACCTCCTCGGACGGATCGGTGACGCTCGACGCCAGCGACTCCTCCAACGATACGGGCGTTGGCGCCATCATCGGCCTGTTGTACACGCCCCCGAGCCAGAACAACTTCACCTTCGGCCTGAGTTTCCGCTCGCCCATCAGCCTCTCGGGCAGCGACCAGTACGACCGGATTCCGGGACGCCTGATCGCAGGCGGCACGTACCGTCGCGAGGGATACCGCCAAGGCAAGGACTACGTTCTCCTCGGCGCGCAGGTCTCGCAGTACTTCTCGGGCGCTTCATCCGAGTACTTCCAGCGCGACGCGCAGACCGTCTTCGGTTTCGGCGCCGAGTACAACGTCGGTATCGACGCCGGACGGATTCCCCTGCGCGTCGGCTTTACGACCGTGCCGAGCGCAGGCGACGGCTATGGAAGCCGCAACGCGGCCACCTTCGGCTTCGGTCTGCGCCCGAACCGGATTCCCGTCGGGCTCGATCTGAGTTGGGCCGTCCCCGAAGGCGGGGGCTACGACTTCAGTATCGCCGCCTCCTACCGGTTCAAATAACATGACGGCAAAAACCCTCGCTCTCGTCCTCGTTGCCGCCCTCTCGACCGCCGCGGGCGCCCAGACCTGGAGTCGTTTCTACGAAGCCGGTCTTGCGTCCGCCCGCGCGGGACGTTGGAGCGAGGCTCGCGGGGATTTTCTACAAGCCGCCGCCGGACGGACCGAGGACCAAGCGACGCCCACCATCCTGCCCGGACCGGCCACCGAGCGTAAGCTGTGGCGCAACGGCGCCCCTTACTCCCCGAACTTCCTCGCGGCCTACGCCCGCTACCGCGAATCGCTTCTCACCGGCGACCCGACGGAATCGGCCAAGACGATGCGCGAAGCGGCGAGCGAGTTCGAAACGCTCGTAGAAAAGGGACAGACGAGCCCAGAGGCGTTCTTCTTCCTCGACGTCGTCTACACGAAACTCGGAGACGCCGACAAGCGTCAGGCCACCGCCGATCGGATGGCGAAGACGAAGCCCACCTTTAAAGTGGATACGGAGCCGCTCGCGCCCGAAGAGCTTGGCGCGCTCGGCGCACGAACAACCGCGCCGGGAACGGGCGTCCCGCTTCTCAACGGTACGACTGGCGTCGCCGTAACTCCCGGCGCGCCCTTCGGCGCCGGCCCAAAGGTAAAGGTCGGCGGCATCGTCGCCGCCCTTCCGGACAAGTACGCGCTCGTGATCGGGGAGAGCGACGTTCGAATCGCGAGCGCTGCCCTTCCCTTTGCCGCGAACGACGCCCAGCGGGTGCGCGACTCGCTGATCTCGTTCGCCGGCTATCCGGCAGAGAACGTCAAGATGCTCCAAAACGTCTCGGCCTCCGCGATCAAGACCGCCGCCGACGCTCTCGCCGCGATCATCGGCGAGAACGCGACGGTAACGATCTACTACGCGGGAACCGGGGTCAATCTAGCGGGCAAGGACTACCTCGCGGGAACCGACACAGATTCGGCGTCGGACGCCACCCGGATGCTCGCGAAAACCGACCTGTTCATGCCGTTCGTCCAGCGTGGCGCGCGGGTGTTCGCGTTCTTCGAAGCGAACCGTCCCATCGATTCCAGAGGTGCGTTCTTCGGCCGGGAGTCGGTGGGGATCGGCTCGATCTCGCAGGTGCAGTCGACGCGTCCCGGCGATGTTTGCACGATCACCTACGAAGGTGGTCAAGCGGTCGGCCTCTTCACCAACGCCTTCGTCTCGACGCTCTCCGACCTTCGTGCGAACCGCGTTCCGATCGGCGAGTTCGTGTGGCAGGTGGTCAATGGTATGCGACGTGGCAACACGGGCACCACGGGCGGCGGCGGCACCCAGATCTGCACCCTGCCGGTGATGACCGGCATGGCGTCCGACGCGAAGTTCTAAACGACGAGGCGCTCCGAGGCGATCCTCAGCCCATCTAGGGTGAGGGTCGGTTCGAACGAATCGATTCGCTCGCAAAGATCGAGGAACATCGCGCCCAGACCACCCGTCGCGAGCACTCGGCAATCTCCACCGAGTTCCCCTTCCATACGCATCGCAAGGCCGTCGATGGCCGCCGCGTAGCCCAGCACGATGCCCGACTGGAGCGACTCGACCGTAGAGCCGCCGATCGCTCGCGCAGGGGCGGCTAGAGCGAGACCTTCAACATGCGGCAGCTTCGCCGCGCGACGGAACAGAGCCTCGCTGCCGACGAGGATGCCCGGCATGATCGCGCCACCCACGTATCGCCCGTCGCGGTCCACCGCGTCGAAGTTCGTGCCCGTTCCAAAATCGACCACGATCAGCGGCGGTCGGTATCGCTCCAACGCCCCGAGGGCGTTCGCCAAGCGGTCGGCTCCAACCGAGGTCGGCGGCGTGTAGGCGACGGTCAGACCGACGGACGCGCCGTCGCGTAGGAACGTCGTCTCGATGCCAAGCCACCGCTTCGTCAGGAGGCGGATGGGCTCGACCATCGGCGGCACCACGCAGGCGCAGACGACCCGCGCGACGGTCCAGGGAAGGCCAGCCATGTCGAACATGGTGCGGAGCCAGGCGCCGAGCTGGTCCTCGGTCGTCTCTGGATCGGTGGCGTGGCGCCACTGGGCCGCCCAGCGGCCCTCATGCCAGACTCCGAAGACGGCGTGGGTATTGCCGACGTCAATCGCCAAGAGCATGGGTGAGGTCGACCCTCCCCTCGACGTGACCGCCCAATCGTTCGACCGCCGCGTCCACGAGGCTCTGCGTCACCTCGTCGCGGAGCCGCTCTTCCTCCGCTTCCACCATGATCCGAAGCATCGGCTGGGTGCCGCTTGGACGGACTAAGAGCCGCCCCCGGCCCAGAAGGCGCGTCTCCGCGTCCTCCAAGCGATCCTGGAGCTTCTCCTTCCAACCCTCAGTTGAGGTCGCGCCGACGTTCACGAGGAGTTGCGGCCAGGGGCGGTAGTCCTCGTAGCACGAGGCGGCGGAGCGTCCCGAGACGACGAGGGTCCGGAAGAACTCTAGCATGGTGACGAGGCCGTCGCCGGTAGGCTGGTGCTCAGGGAAGATCAGGTGGCCCGACTGTTCGCCGCCGCAGAGGGCGCGCGTCGCCTTGATGCGCGCGGCGACGTGCTTGTCCCCAACAGGCGTCCGTTCGAGACGGATGCCCATCTCGCGCAGGTAGACCTCGAAGCCGCCGTTGCTCATCACCGTACCGACGACCACCGGCGGGTCGAGCCGCCCTTCGGCCTGGAGGTGAGCGGCCCAGATCCCGAGGGTCCGATCGCCGTTGATCAACCTCCCCTGCCCGTCGCTGAAGACCGCCCGGTCGGCGTCGCCGTCGAAGGCGACGCCGACGTCGGCGCCCGTGATGCGGGTGAGGGTCTGAATCGTCTCCGGCTTGGTGGCCCCGCCGTCGGCGTTGATGTTCATGCCGTCGGGCCGATCGCCGACGACGATCGCCTCGGCCCCGAGCGCGCGAAGGACCCTCGGCGCGAGCGCATAGGCGGCTCCGTGGGCGGCGTCGACCGCCACCCTCATCCCGGCCAGTCCTTCGGGCACGAGGGCGACGAGGAAATCGAGGTAGGCGTCGAGCGGCTCGGTCGACGTGAGGATCGTGCCGACCGCGTCGCCGGAGCCACGCTCCGCCGGTCCTTCCTCCATACGCCGCGTCCAGTCGGCCTCCTGCTCCTCGGTCGATTTCACCCCTTGGTGGGTCACGAACTTGATGCCGTTATCGGGAGCGGGATTGTGGCTCGCGCTAACGATGATGCCAAGACCGAAACCGCCATACCGAGCCGCATAGGCGACGGCGGGTGTGGGGGCCACGCCCAGAGAGACCACGTCGATGCCCATCGAGGCGAGACCCGCCGAGAGGGCGGCCTCCAGCATCGGCCCCGAGCGGCGCGTGTCCCGTCCGATGGCGACCCGGTTCGGCACGGACGAACCGCGAAGCCAAGCCCCGACCGCCAGCCCTAGGTCGAGGGCGAACTCGGGAGTCAGCTTCGCGTTCGCCACGCCGCGAACGCCGTCCGTGCCGAACCGGGGTCGGCTCACGCGGGCCTCTGCGCCAAGCGAACCCGCGCGGGGCGGATCACCTTGTCGTGCATCGTGTAGCCGGGTTCGATCTCGCCCGCGACATGGC
>Ga0160428_1000881_pt1 | contig 27569 bp, 22 predicted proteins | sample SolpanmetagenomM_FD_108198 | JGI IMG/M metagenome (GOLD analysis project Ga0160428, IMG submission 108198) | Solar panel surface microbial communities from Lawrence Berkeley National Laboratory, California, USA - M | ecosystem: Engineered > Built environment > Solar panel > Unclassified ... | reverse complement strand
TGGCTGGAAGGGGGGGACGATTTTGTCCGGACCTACGATATTGCGGGCGACATTGGCGATGTGGCGACGCTCGCGGCGCGGCTTCGATCGCTGCATGTCGCGACAACAGAGCCGCTGGATCAATCGGTTCGCAGCGGCACGCAGACCGATGGCCCGTTATTGTCGCGAATTGATTCCGAAATCCGCATCTTGAGGGCAGCGATCGAAGCAGCGGTGCGCGACTATATAGCGCGATTGCCTTCGTACGATGCGATGCATCCTTTACTGTCCGTGCCTCGTGCCCCGCTGCGCTTTGCCGGAAGCTGGTCTGTCCGGCTGACGGATGACGGCCATCATGCGGATCATGTCCATGGCCATGGTTGGATTAGCTCGGCACTCTATGTCGGTCTTCCGCCTGCAGTGGGCGGGGGGGATCAGGCGGGCTGGCTGACTCTGGGTGCGTCGCGGGCGTTGCTGCCCGATCTGGCGCCGTTTCGCCGCATCGAACCAAAAGTGGGTCGCCTGGTCCTGTTCCCCTCGACGATGTGGCACGGCACCAACCGCTTCGGCGCCGGCGAGCGTTTAACGGTTGCGTTCGATGTGGCAAGGATCGCCTGATGCCGTCCAACTCCCACGATCTTGGTGAAGCGGATTTACGGCGTATAGCAGGTTGGATCCGCGCCGGTCGGCTCGAGGATGCACGGCAGGAATGCGCTGCGGCCTTTTCCCTGGGCCGGCCAAGCGATGCTTTGCTCGGGCTGGCGATCATGCTCGCGATGCGCAGCAACGACCCTGCGGGCGGCGCGCTTCATTTAGAGGAGTTGATCGCGCGCCATCCGGGAGACCGGACCGCGCGACTACGTCTGGCCGAGGCCTATATTGCGTTGGGCAGATTCAGTCGCGCTGTCGAACTGTGTTCGGTTCTGAGCGACAATCCGGCTGCGCTCCGTTTGACTGCCTACGCCGAGCATCAAAGCGGCGATCTCGCGAGTGCCCGGCTGTCTTACGAGACGGTGGTCCGGCACTTCCCTGACGATACTGATAGCTGGGCCAATTTCGGGAATGTCCATGCCGCGTTAGGCGACACGGATGCTGCGATTGCGGCGTTGGAACAGGCCATCATGCTGCGCCCGAGCGACGCGCGGCTCTACCTCAATCTTGCGCAGGTTCTCGAAAAGGCGGACCTAAACGAGGCGCGAACTCGGGTTTTGCGCTCCGCGGCAGAGGTTCAGCCCGACGATCCTGAAGTTCAACTCGCGCTTGGTCTCGCCGAGGCGACGCTAGAAAACTTTGCCGAGGCCGAGGCCGCATGGGAACTGGCGATCAGCCTTGCTCCGGGCCGTCCTGGAGCCTGGCTGGACTTGGGGATGCATTTTGAAAACTGCAATCGGCTGGAGGATCTCGATCGATTGATCGACCGAGCCCGACCGCATCTCGGACCGGAAATTGCCCTGCTCGAGGCATGGTCGGCGTTTCGGCATAAAGATTTCGATGGTGCTGACCGTCATGCGAAGGCGATGCCGGATACCTTGAACGCCGTTCGCCGCTATCACCTTCAAGGCGAGATCGCCGACCGTCGCGGCGACGCTGCCACCGCGTTTAACTTCTATTCGCGGATGAACGCAGAAGCGCTGGCTGCCGCGCCAAAGCTTGCTCAAGGCGCCACGTACCGTGAAATCGTCGTGGCAAACACCAAGATCATGCGTCCCCTCGTCACACCCCGGGGCGTGCAGATCGACGATATGCCGACCCCCACTTTCATAGTCGGCTTTCCCCGTTCCGGCACAACGTTGCTCGATACAATATTGGGTCGGCTCCCCGCTACGGTCGTACTCGAGGAACAACCGTTGATCTTAGCAATCGAACGGCAGATCGGTGGCATCGGCAACGTGCCGATGTTGAATCAGGCCGAAGTCGCGGCGCAACGCAAGGCATACCGGACTCAGTTAATGGATCTGGCGCCGGGTGCGGCTGGCAAGCGGGTGATCGACAAGCACCCGTTGCATATGGCCCGCATGCCCGTAATTGATACGCTGTTTCCACGCGCGCCTATCCTGTTCGTCGAACGTCATCCCTATGACGTGGTACTCAGTTGCTTCGTATCGAATTTCCGCCTCAACCATGCGATGCGCAGCTTCACCGATCTCCGCGAGGCGGCGCTGACCTATGACGCGGTGCTGTCAGCTTGGACGTGCGCCCGCGCGATCTACGATCTGAATGTTCATGTCGTGCGCTACGAACGATTGGTGATCGACGCGGAACGGGAAATACGCGATGCCCTCCATTTCCTGGGTGAAGGCTATGACGAGGCGATCCTCGACACCGTTACCGCGGTTAAGGAACGCGGTCGCGTCCGGACCGCGAGTTACGCACAGGTATCGGAACCTATTTATCAGCGCTCGGTCGCGCGTCACGAGCGATATAGCGAGCAATTGGAGCCCGTCCGGTCGATCCTGGCACCATGGGCCGAACGGATGGGCTACAACGCCTAGGCGAGGGCTAGTTGTTGTCCTTGTAACGATTGGCCTGCCGCAAATCGAGCGCCTGCCGGTCTGTCGCATTCTGCTCTACCCATTGCTGCGCCGTCCGACAATCACGCTTACGATTGAGGCGTGATCCCGTCGTTTCGAACTCTCGACAAACGATCTTGTCGGGGTTGCCGCTAGCCTTCGAGGATTTGGCTGGCGTGGTCGCTGCGGGTTGCTGCAGCGTCTGGGCGGCGCTTGCAGCCGGGACGGTGGCCAAAGCAATACAAATCGTGGCAATCCTGAAGCGCATGAGTCTTCCTCGGCAGTCGGGTGGTCGATTGGAGCGAACGCAGGATGTCAGGGCTTTATATTCAAGGCAAGTCCCCCGTCCCCCTCGTCCACCCGCACCGTCGCGCCGTCCTTCACGTCGCCGCGCAGGATGAGGTCGGCGAGCGGGTCCTGCAGATAGCGCTGGACCGCGCGTTTCAGCGGGCGGGCGCCGTAGACCGGGTCGTAGCCGACGCGGCCGAGCCACAGACGTGCGGCGTCCGTCAAATCCAGCGTGATCTTGCGGTCCGCCAGCAGCTTGCCGATGCGCGAGACCTGGATATCGACGATCGGCGCCATCTCGCTCTGGCCGAGCCGGTGGAACAGGATGATCTCGTCCAGCCGGTTGAGGAATTCCGGGCGGAAATGCGCACGGACGATATCCATCACCTGCGGCTCGACGCTCGACACGTCCTCGCCGTCCGCCAGTTGCGTCAGATACTGGCTGCCGAGGTTAGACGTCAGGATGATCAGCGAATTGCTGAAATCCACCGTCCGGCCCTGGCCATCCGTCAGCCGCCCATCGTCCAGCACCTGCAACAGGATGTTGAACACGTCGCCATGCGCCTTCTCGACCTCGTCGAACAGGATCACCTGATACGGCCGGCGACGGACGGCTTCGGTCAGCACGCCGCCTTCCTCATAGCCGACATAGCCGGGCGGAGCACCGATCAGCCGCGCGACGGCGTGCTTCTCCATGAACTCGCTCATGTCGATCCGCACCATCGCGCTCGGGTCGTCGAACAGGAATTCGGCCAGTGCCTTGGTCAGTTCGGTCTTGCCGACGCCGGTCGGGCCGAGGAACAGGAAGCTGCCGAGCGGGCGGTTCGCCTCCTGCAGTCCGGCGCGCGCGCGGCGCACCGCGGTCGAGACGGCCCGAACCGCCTGCGCCTGGCCGATCACGCGCTTGCCGATCGCGGTTTCCATGCCGAGCAGCTTGGCACGCTCGCCCTCCAGCATGCGGTCGACCGGAACCCCGGTCCAGCGGCTCACCACCCCGGCAATGTCGTCCGCGGTGACTTCCTCGCGCAGCATCGCGCCCTTGGTCGCGCCCGCCGCGTCGGCCAGCTGCCTCTCCAGTTGCGGAATGCGGCCGTAGGATAGCTCGCCCGCCTTGGCGAGATCGCCGCCGCGTTGCGCCTGCTCCAGTTCCAGCCGCGCCGCATCCAGCTGTTCCTTCAGCCTGGCTTCGGCCGAGATCTTGTCCTTCTCCGCCTGCCAGCGCGTCGTCAGCTCGGCGGATTGCTGCTCCAGATTGGCGAGGTCGCCCTCCAGCGTGGCCAGCCGTTCGCGCGACGCGGCATCGCTCTCGCGCCGCAACGCCTCGCGCTCGATCTTCAGCTGGATGATGCGGCGGTCGAGCGTCTCGATCTCCTCGGGCTTGCTCTCCACTTCCATGCGGATTCGGCTGGCAGCCTCGTCCATCAGGTCGATCGCCTTGTCGGGCAGGAAACGGTCGGTGATATAGCGGTTCGACAACGTCGCCGCGGCGACGATCGCGCCGTCCGTGATGCGCACGCCGTGATGGAGTTCGTATTTCTCCTTCAACCCGCGCAGGATCGAGATCGTGTCCTCGACGGTCGGTTCGTCGGCGAACACCGGCTGGAAGCGCCGCTGCAACGCCGGGTCCTTTTCGACATGCTTGCGATACTCGTCCAGCGTGGTCGCGCCGATGCAATGCAGTTCGCCGCGCGCCAGTGCCGGTTTCAGCAGGTTGGAGGCGTCCATCGCCCCTTCGCCCTTGCCAGCGCCGACCAGCGTGTGCATCTCGTCGATGAACAGGATGATCTCGCCTTCGCCGGCCTTTACCTCGTCCAGCACGCCCTTCAGCCGCTCCTCGAACTCGCCGCGATATTTCGCGCCGGCGATCAGGCTACCCATGTCGAGCGACATCAGGCGCCGGTCCTTCAGCGTGTCGGGCACGTCGCCATTGGCGATGCGCAGCGCGAGACCCTCGGCGATCGCGGTCTTGCCGACGCCGGGTTCGCCGATCAGCACGGGATTGTTCTTCGTGCGGCGGGCGAGGATCTGGATCGTGCGGCGAATCTCCTCGTCGCGGCCGATCACCGGGTCGAGCTTCCCGTCGCGCGCCGCCTGCGTCAGGTCGCGGGCGAACTTCTTCAGCGCGTCGAAGCGGTCCTCGGCACCGGCGGAATCCGCGACGCGTCCCCCGCGCACCTGGTTGATCGCGGCGTTCAACCCCTCGGGCGTGACGCCCGCGGTCTTCAGCGCCTTGCCCGCCGCGCTGTTCAGCGACAGCGCCAGCGCGACCAGCAGGCGTTCGACGGTGACGAAACTGTCACCGGCCTTTTGCGCGATCTGCTCTGCGGAATCGAGTACGCGCACCGCATCGTTGTCGAGCCCGGGCGTCTGTTGCGCGCCGCCGCCCGACACGGCGGGGATCTTCGACAAGGCCAGGTCGGTCTCGCTTGCCGCACGCTTCGCGTCGCCGCCCGCGGCGGAGATCAGGCCCGCGGCCATGCCCTGCTCGTCTTCCAGCAGCGCCTTCAGGATATGCTCCGGTGCGATGCGCTGGTGACTCATGCGGATCGCGACCGTCTGTGCGGATTGCAAGAAGCCCTTGGCCCGGTCGGTGAATTTCTCGATGTTCATAATCAGCCCTGTTGGATTGTGACCGCGATGTAGTGTGGTAATTATGCAACACAAGATGTCGGTAGACTTTAATCGGTGGGACTGACGGAAGCGAGGTTAAGTTAGGCCACAACGTCGTCATTCCCGCGCAGGCGGGAATCCATAGGCCCCGATGTATCGAATTCATCACAAACGACAGCCAGTACGGATTCCCGCCTGCGCGGGAATGACGGGGGCGGGCGGGCGCCGCACCCCTACGGTATCGCGCGGTCTGGCCACAAACCCATGCATGCCGCTCGACATGAGCCACGACGCGCAATATCCAGTTGCAAACAACAACGATAAGAACGGGATGTCGGGGATGATGCGCACGATCGCAAAGGGGCTGCTTGGCCTGATCGGTCTGTTGGTGGCCGTCGCGATCGGGTTGATGCTGTGGGAACCGCTGTTCGCCGCCACGCCTGCGCCGCCGCCGGCGCGCAGCTACGACACGGTCATCGCGCGCGACACGTTCGGCGTTCCGCATATCTTCGGCAAAACGGATCCGGACGTCGCGTACGGCGTGGCCTATGCGCATGCCGAGGACGATTTCTCGACCCTGCAGGAAGCGATCGCGATGGCGCGCGGGCGGCTGGGTGCGCTGACCGGCGAGGAAGGCGCGAAGGTCGATTATGCCCTGGCGCTGCTCGGTGCCCGCGCGACCGTCGACCGCGATTACGACAAGCAGCCGGCCGATGTCCGCGCCTTGCTGGACGGCTATGCCACCGGCCTCAATCGCTACGCCGCGCGACATCCGGGCGAGGTCCGCATGCGTCGGCTGTTCCCGGTCGATGGGCGCGATATCGCCACCGGCTTCGTCCTGCGCACGCCGTTCTTCTTCGGACTGGATCAGGTGCTCGGCGCGCTGACGGGCAACCAGCCCTTGCCCAGGGAAAGCGCCGGGCCGACGCCGGATTCGCCCGATCCGACGGCGATCCCGGCCGGCCGGGAGGCCGGCGGCGAAGGCAATATGAACGGGTCCAACGCCTTCGTCGTCGCGCCGAAACGCTCGGCGGACGGGTTCACCCGCGTCGTGTCGAATTCGCATCAGCCGTGGAAAGGGCCGGTCGCATGGTACGAACTGGTCGTGCATTCCGGCACCGGCTGGAACTTCGCCGGTGCCACTTTTCCCGGCGTACCCTATCCGGTGCTGGGGCATAACGAGCATCTCGGCTGGACCAACACCGTGAACCGGCCGGATCTGGTCGACGTCTACAAGCTCGCGATGCAGCCGGACGGTACGCATTACCGCTTCGACGGAAAGTCGCTGCCGTTGCAGGCCAGCCGGATCTGGCTTCACGTCAAGGTCGGTCCGTTCGTGCTGCCGATCCCCAAGACGATCTATCGCGCGGTGCAGGGGCCGGTGATCGTCAATGCCTCGGGCGCCTATGCGATGCGCTATGGCGGTGCGGACCAGTTGCGCATGGTCGAGGAATATTATCGGCTGACCCGCGCACGAAACTTCGGCGAATGGCAAAAGGCGCTGGCGATCCAGGGCGTTTCGGCGACCAATTTCCTGTACGGCGACGCGGCCGGCAACATCGCCTATTTCTACAATGCCGCTTTCCCCAACCGCAAACCGGGGTTCGATTATCGCCAGGTGCTGCCGGGCGACACGTCGCGCGACCTGATGGCCGGCACGGTGCCGTGGGCGCAGGTGCCGCGCAACGTCAATCCGGCCTCGGGCTTCCTCGTCAATGCGAACAATACGCCGTTCCAGGCGGCCGGCGCCGGGTCCGAGATGAACCCGGCGGACTGGTCGCCTTTGCTCGGGATCGAGACGGACACCACCAATCGCGGCACGCGCGCGGTGGAACTGATGGGGCAGGACGGCAAGATCAGCGACGCCGATCTGCACCGCATCAAATACGATACCGGGGTCAGCCGGTTGAGCTGGGCGGCACGCTGGTATGAGGCGGTCGGCAAGGTCGATCCGCGCGGCGACAAGCAGATCGCCGCCGCGCAGACGCTGCTGGGAAAGTGGAACTGGCGCTTCGACGGCAACGATCCGGCCGAGGCGCTCGCCGCGATCCTGCTGCGCGCCGGGCAATCCTGGCATTATCCGCGCAAGGCGCCGAAGGATCCGCGCGCCGAGCTCGTCACCGCCGCGGCCTATCTGGCCAAGCATTTCGGCCGGCTCGATCCGCCGCTCGGGCACGTGCTACGGCTGCGGCAGGGGCCGGGAAAATACGCCGTCGATCTTCCGCTTGACGGCGCACCGGACGTGCTGCGCGCCGCCTCGACCTGGGACGAGGCGCCCGATGGCCGCCTCGTCGTCAAGCACGGCGACAGCTTCGTGATGTTCATGGCGTGGGACACAGCGGGGCGGGTCTCCTCGACCTCGATCCAGCCCTATGGCGCCGCGACGACGCGTCCGGGATCGCCGCATTACACCGATCAGGCGCCCTTGTTCGTCACGCACCGTACCAAGCCGGTGCGGTTCCGCATGGCGGATCTGCGCGGACATACCGAACGGGTCTACCGCCCCTGAAGCGCAGTCGCCGGGCGGGGCGCGGGCGGGGGCGAGCTCCGAGCCGCGGCGGCAGCGAGTTTCTTGACCTGAATCTATCCGTGCCGGCTGGCGGAGCCGCGTGGTCGCGCCTACGCTTCCTGTGTGAAGGTATTCGATTCACGGCGCGATTATCGCTGGGTTGCCCCGTCGCTGCTGCTGCCGCCGCTGCTGCTTGGCGCATGCTCGCCGGGCGTGCTCGATCCCGCGGGCCCGGTGGCGGCGGGGGACCGGATCGTACTGCTCAACGCGCTGACGATCATGCTCGGCATCGTCGTTCCGACGATCCTGGCGACTTTGGTTTTCGCCTGGTGGTTCCGCGCCGGAAACAGCAAGGCGACCTACCGCCCGAGCTGGGCCTATTCGGGGCGGCTGGAACTGCTCGTCTGGTCGATCCCGGCGCTCGTCGTGATCTTTCTCGGCGGTATCGCCTGGATCGGCAGCCACGATCTCGATCCGTCCCGTCCGCTCGCCTCGAAGGTCGCGCCGCTGCGCGTCGACGTCGTCGCGCTCGACTGGAAATGGCTGTTCATCTACCCCGATCAGGGCATTGCCAGCATCAATCGCGTCGTCGCCCCGGTCGGCACGCCGATCGCGTTCCACATCACCTCCGCCACGGTCATGAACAGCCTGTTCGTGCCGCAACTGGGCGGGCAGATCTATGCGATGGCCGGCATGGAGACGAAGCTGCACCTGCAAGCCGATCGGCCGGGCAGCTATCGCGGTATCTCCGCGCATTATAGCGGCAAGGGCTTTCCCGGCATGGTCTTCCGGGTCGATGCGGTGTCGCCGCAGCAGTTCGCAGGCTGGGTCGGGCAGGCGAAGGCGGCCGGGCCGGTGCTCGATCGCGCCGGCTATCTCGCCCTGCTCAAGGAAAGCCAGAACGTTCCGCCTTCCACCTACCGGGCGGTCCTGCCCGGGCTGTTCGACGCGGTGGTCCGGGATTCCGGCACGGTGTCGGCAAAGAGCGCCAAGGACGGCAGACAGCAATGAACCCCGACGTCGCCCCGCAGACCAGCTTCCTGTTCGGCAAGCTCGGCTGGAATGCCATCCCGTTCGACGAACCGCTGCCGATGGTCGCGTCCGGCGTGGTCGCCACCGCGATTCTCGGCGTGCTGATCTGGACGTGGCGCCGCGGCTATTTCCCCTATCTGTGGCGGGAATGGATCACCTCGGTCGATCACAAGCGGATCGGCGTGATGTATTGCCTGCTCGCCGGGCTGATGCTGCTGCGCGGTTTTTCCGATGCGATCATGATGCGCTCGCAACAGGCGATCGCCTATGCGAACAACGGCTATCTACCGTCCGACCATTACGACCAGATCTTCAGCGCGCACGGCACGATCATGATCTTCTTCGTCGCGATGACGTTCATGATCGGGCTGATGAATTTCGTCGTGCCGTTGCAACTCGGCGTGCGCGACGTGGCTTTCCCGACGCTCAATTCGGTCAGCTTCTGGCTGACGGCGAGCGGTGCGCTGCTGATCAACGTCAGCCTCGTCGTCGGCGAGTTTGCGAAGACCGGGTGGGTGGTCTATCCGCCGCTGTCGGAACTGCGCTTCTCGCCCGGGGTGGGGGTGGATTATTATCTGTGGGCGATCCAGATCTCGGGCGTCGGCACGCTGTTGTCCGGGGTCAATCTGGTCACCACCATACTCAAGATGCGCGCGCCCGGCATGGGCTATACGCGCATGCCGATGTTCTGCTGGACCGCTCTGGCCTCCAACCTGCTGATCGTCGCCGCCTTCCCGATCCTCACCACGACGCTCGCGATGCTGACGCTGGACCGGTATCTGGGGTTCCATTTCTTCACCAACGAACTCGGCGGCAACGCGATGATGTTCGTCAATCTGATCTGGGCCTGGGGTCATCCAGAGGTCTACATCCTGATCCTGCCGGCGTTCGGCGTGTTCAGCGAAGTCGTGTCGACATTCTCCGGTAAGCCCTTGTTCGGCTACCGTTCGATGATCCTCGCGACGATGGCGATCTGTATCCTCAGCTTCATGGTCTGGCTCCACCACTTCTTCACGATGGGCGCCGGAGCCGACGTAAACGGCTTTTTCGGCGTGACGACGATGATCATCGCGGTGCCGACGGGGGTCAAGGTTTTCAATTGGTTATTCACGATGTACGGCGGCCGGATCCGCTTTACGACGCCAATGTTATGGTCCGTGGGCTTCATGGTCACCTTCGTCATAGGGGGAATGACCGGCGTCCTGCTGGCCGTGCCGCCGGCCGATTTCGTGCTGCACAATTCCGTGTTTCTCGTGGCGCATTTCCATAACGTCATCATCGGCGGCGTGCTGTTCGGTGCCTTTGCCGGACTGACCTATTGGTGGCCGAAGGCGTTCGGTTTCCAGCTGGATGAGAAATGGGGCAAGCGCGCCTTCTGGCTGTGGATCACCGGCTTCTACGTCGCCTTCATGCCGCTCTACGTGCTCGGTCTGATGGGCATGACGCGGCGTTTGCAGCGGTACGACGTCCCCGAATGGCAACCCTGGCTGCTCGTAGCCGCGGTCGGCGTCGTGCTGATCGCGGGCGGTATCGCCAGCCAGATCGCGCAGATCGTCGTCAGCATCCGCAATCGCAAGCAACTGGCCGACGTCACCGGCGATCCGTGGGACGGGCGCACTCTCGAATGGATCACGACTTCGCCGCCGCCCGCCTTCAACTTCGCCGTACTGCCGGACGTCGAGGGCGAGGAGGCGTATTGGAACGTGAAGTCGCTCGCCCGCGAACGCCAGCGGCTGAGCGAACTGCCCGATTATGCCGATATCGAGATGCCGAAGAACTCCCCGACCGGCGTGGTCTGTGCGTTCTTCGCCACCGCGATGGGTTTCGCGCTGATCTGGCACATCTGGTGGCTGGTCGCCCTTGGCTTCGTCGGGGCTTGGGCGACCTTCGTGATCTTCGCCTGGCGCGACGATCCCGAATACGAGATCCATGCCCGCGACCTGGAGGCGCATGATCGCGAACGGCGGCAGGCGAAAGCGAAGCTGCTCGGCTTGCGTGAAGGCGATGTCGCATGAGCAATCCGGCGGCGGGCAAAACCTCGGACGGTGAGGATCCGCACAATCTCGGCCATGACGACGATGTGCCGATCAGCGAGCAGGGACCTGCTCCGAAGCGGATCGTGGTCGCATATGGTTTCTGGATCTTCCTGCTGTCGGACTTCATCCTCTTCTCGGGGTTCTTCGCCGGCTATGCCGTCCTGTCCGGCGCCACTGCCGGCGGACCGTCCGGTCGCGAACTGTTCGAACTTCCCCTGGTCGCGGTCGAGACGGCGTTGCTGCTCGTGTCGAGCTTCACCTGCGGTCTTGCCGGGATCGCGCTCACCGTGCGCAACATGCGCTGGTTTCAAAGCACGATGGCGGCCACCTTCGTGCTCGGCGCAGGCTTCCTCGCGCTCGAAGCGTATGAGTTCACCCACCTGATCGGCGAAGGCGCGGGGCCGGGGCGTAGCGCGTTCCTGTCCGCCTTCTTCGCCTTGGTCGGCTGCCACGGATTGCATGTCCTGCTGGGTCTCGTCTGGTTGACGACGATGATGGCCCAGGTCGGCGCGAAGGGCTTTCGCGACGATATCGAGCGGCGCGTGCAATGCTTCGCGTTGTTCTGGCATGCGCTCGACATCATCTGGGTCGCGGTGTTCACGATGGTCTATCTGTTGGGATCCGGCACATGAGCAGTCATCACGAGGCGCATCGCGACGAGCGGGGCGCCGATCTCGCGCCGGGCGAGGACACGCAGGATCCGAAGGGGATCGTCCAGCGGGTGCAGGGCTATCTGATCGGGCTGGTGCTGGCCGCGTCGCTGACCGCGGCATCGTTCTGGGCGTTGAAATCGGGGCTGATCTACGGCCCCGGCGTGCCGGTCGCGCTGATCGCATTGGCGATCGCGCAAATGGGCGTGCATCTCGTCTTCTTCCTGCACATCACGACCGGGCCCGACAATGCCAACAATGTGCTGGCACTCGCGTTCGGCGTGTTGATCGTGGCATTGGTGCTGATCGGATCGATCTGGATCATGGCCAATCTCGACCATAACACCATGCCCGCGGGTATGATGCAGCAGATGCAGCGCTAGCGGCACGCTGTTCCGGATGCGGCGCGGGTATTGCGCCACGAAGAAACTCCCGCCGACTTTCCTAGGCCGGCGGGAGCGGACGCGGATCAGAAGCTGACGCGGCCCGTGATGCCGTAATAGCGATCGGCATCGCGCGGGATCTGGTAGCGATAGGCGCCACCCGGCCCGCCATTGATGATCGAGGCGGCGAAGCTCTGGTCGAACAGGTTCCGCACCTGGAAGGTCAGGCGGTAATGATCGTCGGTCGAAGTCACGCCGGCGCTCAGATTGACGAGGCCATAGCCTTTGATCGTGCCCAGGCGGCGCTGCACCGCATCGGCTGCGAACAGCGATAGCTGCTTGCTCTGATACGACCCCTGCGCGCCAAGCGTTAAATCGAACGCACCGCCGGTACGCCAGCGATAGTCTGCGCTCAGATTGCCCTTCCACTTCGGTGCGAAGCCGAGCGGCGTGCCCGATGGGATCACGGCCGCGGTGGGTGTCGGCGCGTTGAACTGATCGACGTGCGCGTCGGTATAGGCGACGCCGCCGGACAGGCTGAAATCGCGGAACGGGCGGTAGATCGTGTCTAGTTCGACGCCGCGGGTCGAGACTTCGCCGGCATTGGTAAAGCGGGTCACGACCACGCCGGCCACCAGATCCGGGTTGTTCGCCTGGAAGTTGTGATACTTGGCGTAGAAAGCGGCAAGGTTGAGCACCAGCTTGCCATCCGCCAGCGTGTTCTTCAGGCCGATTTCGTACGCGTCCGACGTTTCCGGCGCGATGACGTTCGTGCCCGTCGCGGTCAGGTTGAAGAAGACGTTGTACGCCGGGCCCTTATATCCGCGCGAATAGCTCGCATACGCGGTCGAATCCCGCGAGACGTCGAACTGGACGCCGGCCTTGCCCGACAGGTTGTTGTTGCTCGTCTTCGCGGTGAACGGCACGCCGTTCGAGGCCCCACCGTTGAACACGCCCTGATCGAAATTGCCGTTGATTCCCGGCCCGGCCAATGCCGTCGCGCGCTTGTGGAACACGTCGAGGTGATCGATCGAATACCGCAGTCCGCCGATGATGCGGAAACGCGGCGCGACGTTGATCGTCCCCTGGCCGAAAAAGGCGAGGTTGTCGAAAGTCGACCCGAAATCCGCCGTCCCGGTCGGGAACGTCGTGGCCGGCGCACCGGCGCTGCCGCAGGCAACGAGCGGACTGGGGGTCGTGGGAGGGTTGGTGTTGCACACGACATCGTTGCGCGTGAAGATACGCTCGCTGACGGCGCGCGAATAATAGGCGCCAATAACGTAATCGATGAACTGCTTGCCCGGGGACGCGAGACGCAGTTCCTGGCTGAACGTGTGCCCGGTCTGCGGACCGAAATCGTGCAGCTGGTTGAAGCCGACATAGGCGTTCGGCAGGAAATCGCCGTCGCGGATTTCGGTGTTCTTATAGTTGCGATAGGCGGTGATCGAGGTCAGCGTGTGATCGCCGATGTCGAGATCCCCCTGCAACGAGAAGCCGTAGCCGGTTTCCTTGGTCGCGGTGATCAGGTTCTGCGCGATGTCGCGGGTCTTGTCGCCGTAAGGCGTCGGCAGGACGGCGCTCGTCGGATTGGCGACGACCGCGCCAGCCGCGGAGAGCGGCGGCGTGGCGATCACTTCGGCGCAGCATTTGTCGTCGTTGCGATGATAATCGGCGATGAAGCTCAGCCGAAGCGAAGCGGTCGGATCCGCCTCGATCTGCAGGCGCCCGCCATAATGCTTGAAGCCGTTGACCGTTTTGTTGACGGCGGTGTTGTAGATGTTGCCGTCATAGGAGTTGTAGAAGCCGGTGATGCGCGAGCGCACATCGTCGCCGAGCGGGACGTTCAGCACTGCGCGACCGCGGAATTCGCTCTTGGTGAAGAAGCCGGCTTCGACATAGCCGCCGAAATCGCGCGTCGGTTTCTTGGAGATGATGTTGATCACGCCGGCGCTGGCATTCTTGCCGAACAAAGTGCCCTGCGGACCACGCAGCACTTCCAGTTGATCGATGTCAACGAGATCGCCGAACGCTTCGCCCGCGCGAGCGAACACCACGCCGTCGACCACGGTCGAGACGGATGGTTCGCCGGCGATCGAGAACGTCGCGGTGCCGACGCCGCGCAGGAACAGCGACTGGTTGAGCGTCGTACCGGATTTCAGGAAGTTGAGCGCCGGAACGAGATATTGCGCGCCCTCCAGGCTGACCTTGCCTTGCGCCGCCAGCGCGTCGCCCGACACGACCGAGACGGCCACCGGAACGTCCTGCAGGCGCTCGCTGCGTTTCTGCGCCGTGACGATGATTTCCCCCGGGGCAGCCTCTTCGGCGGCGGGGGCGGCATCGACCGGCGCGGTCGCCGGGGCGACCTGCGCGATGGCCGGACTGGCGATCAGCGCGAACACCGCGGCGCCAGACAGATACAATGCTTTCATTCTTCCCTCCACTGAAACCCCATTCGAACGATGGGATATTATCGTTGTCTCGTGCCTGACAGCGCAATCAGGCTTTGCCGCGGCAAAGCCCGACTTGTCAGAAACCCAGTTCGCTCATCTCGACAGCGCGATGCTCGCGGGCGCTGATTTCCGCGGCCGTACCGATCGCCACCGCCATCAGGCCATCGCGCGCAGTGACCTCGACCGCACCTTCGCCGCGCACCGCGGCGTTGAATTTCTGATGTTCGTAGAAGGTCGAGCCATGATGACTGCCGGCATTGAGCGCGGTCTCGTCTACCTCGACGACGCGGCGTTCCACGCGCTTGTCGTTGCGGAACCCGACGCGCGGCGAATAGACCAAAGCCCCTTCCGGAATCAGCACGTCCAGCCGCGCCGTGTCGCCGACGGCGGTGATCTCTTCCTGGTTCTCGGCGCCGTCGGCGAACATCGACAGATCCAGCATTGCGCGTACGCCATTGGAGAAATCGACCGTCGTATAACTGTTGTCGATGATGTCCGGCGTCTCGCCGCCATACCGCTCCTCAAGATGGTTCACGTCCATCGCACCCGAACAATAGACCCGCACCGCTTCCGCCCCGGTGATCAGCCGCATCAGGTCGAAGAAATGGCAGCATTTCTCGATCATCGTCCCACCCGTGTTGCGGCTGAAGCGGTTCCAGTCGGCGACCTTTTCGAGGAACGGAAAACGATGCTCGCGGATCGACAGCATCCGCAACGCACCGATCCGGCCGTCATGGATCTCGCGGATGAATTCGGCGGCGGGCGGCATGTAGCGATATTCCATCGCGGTCCAGAACACCGCGTCGGACGCTTCGGCGCGCTCGACGATCCAGCGGGCATCCTCGATCGTCGTCGCGATCGGCTTCTCGCACAGGATGGCGAGCCCGGCGTCGAACAAGGGTTCCAGCACCATGCGATGGGTATAGTTCGGGCTGGCGACGATCACCGCGTCGCACAGTCCGCTCTCGGCAAGCGCCTCGGCCGAGCCGAAGCGGGCGACGGATTCGCCGCGCGCACCCAGTGCCGTCATGCTCTGTTCCAGCGAGGATCCGGTCGGATCGGCCAACGCCGTGATCACCGCGCCCGGGGTGATCGCGAGGTTGGTGATATGTTCGATGCCCATCATCCCGGCACCGACCAACCCATATCGTACTTGCTCTCCCACGCGTCTCGCCCTTATATGACAACGATGTCTGAAACGCACCTTACACCCGAAATGCGGTCGCTCGGCAAGAGCGGATTGCTGGCCTCACCGATCGCATGGGGGATGTGGCGCTTCGCCGGCGTCGGCGTGGCGCAGGGCAGGGGGCTGATCGAGGCGGCGTTCGACGCCGGGATCACCTTGTTCGATACCGCAGACATTTACGGGTTCGACGGGCAGGGCGGCTTCGGCGACGCGGAATCGCTGCTGGGCCAGGTGTTCGCCGAGTCACCGGGCTTGCGCGACCGGATGGTGCTGGCGACGAAGGGTGGGATCACCCCGCCCGTGCCGTACGATTCGAGTGCGGCGTATCTGGAGCGGGCGCTGGACGATTCGCTGCGCCGGTTGAACACCGATCGTGTCGACTTGTACCAGATCCATCGTCCGGACATCCTTACGCATCCGCAGGAGATCGCCGCCACGCTCGAGAAGATGGTCGCATCAGGCAAGGTGCGCGCGGTCGGCGTGTCGAACTATACGCTCGCGCAGACTACGGCGCTGGCCAGCTTCCTGTCGATTCCGCTCGCTACCGTGCAGCCGGAATTCTCGCCGCTCGAAATCGATCCGATCACGTCCGGCCTGCTCGACCTGACGATGGAACGCGATATCGCGGTTCTCGCCTGGTCGCCGCTGGGTGGCGGGCGCATCGCCGAGCCGGGATCGGCGCGGGAACGTGCCGTCGCCGCGGCGCTGGACGTCAAGGCGGCGAGCGCCGGAGTCAGCCGCTCGACCGCCGCCTATAGCTGGATCATGGCGCACCCGGCCAAGGTCATCCCGATCGTCGGCACGCAGAATGCCGGCCGGATCGCTGAACTCGCCGACGTGCACACGGTCGAATGGACGCGCGCCGAATGGTATGAGGTCCTGGTCGCCTCGCGCGGGGAGAAGCTGCCATGATCCGTCCGGCTTGCGAGATCAGCTGGTTCTCGGCGTTGTGCGATGACGATTACGAATTCCTCGGCGTACCGGACGCCAGGCTGAAATCGAGCTGGGAGCATTGCCGCGACATCGTGATGCAGGCCGAAACCGGCGGCTTCGACAACATCCTGCTGCCTTCGGGCTATCAGCTCGGCATCGACACGACCGCCTTCGCCGCGGCGATCGCGCCGATGCTGCGGCGCATGGCGCTGCTGATGGCGGTGCGCATCGGGGAAAGCTGGCCACCGCAACTCGCTCGCCAGATCGCGACGATCGACCGGTTGCTCGGCGGACGCCTCACGGTGAACATCATCTCCAGCGATCTCCCCGGGGAAACGCTCGCCAGCGCACCGCGCTACGCCCGCACGGTCGAGGCGATGCATATCCTCAAGACGCTGCTGAACGGCGAAAGCCTGGATCATGACGGCGCGTTCTGGAAGCTGAAGGTCGATCCGCCGCGCATCGGCACCGTCGATGGCAAGGCGCCCTTGCTCTATTTCGGCGGGCTTTCCCCCGATGCGCGGGAAGCGGCGGCGAAAGGCTGCGACGTGTTCCTGATGTGGCCGGACAAGCAGGAAACCGTCGCCGCGATCATCGCCGACATGACCGCCCGCGCCGCCGCCCACGGCCGGACGCTGAAGTTCGGCTACCGCGCGCACGTCATCGTCCGCGACAGCGAAGCGGAAGCGCGCACCGCCGCCGATCGCCTGCTGTCGAAGCTGGACGATGCGGAAGGCGCGGCGATCCGGGCGAAATCGCTGGACTCCACCTCGACCGGTGTCGCCGCGCAGGCCGCCCTGCGCGAGAATGCGGCGGATGACGGCTATGCCGAGGCGAACCTGTGGACCGGCGTCGGCCGCGCCCGGTCCGGCTGCGGCGCGGCGATCGTCGGCGATCCCGACCAGGTCCTCGCCAAGATCAACGCGTATCGCGATATGGGGATCGAGGCGTTCATCCTGTCCGGCTACCCGCACGCAGCGGAAGCGGATTTGTTTGCCCGCCACGTCCTGCCCAATATCGACCACGCCCCGCTGACACGCTAACACGGGTTGGTTTCAGGAGAGGCGTACGTGGCAGATAGCGAAGACCAACCGCTCGTCGTCGGCATCGGTGGGACGATCGGCGGGATGTCGTCGACCGAGCGTGCGCTGAAGATCGCGCTTGATTCCGCCGCTCGCCAGGGCTTTCGCACGCGGATGTTCGGCGGCGCCGAAATGGGGCGCCTGCCGCTCTACGATCCCAAGGCGCTGGCCCGTACGCCGGACGAACGGGATTTCGTCGAAACGGTGCGCAAGGCGTCCGCGCTGATCATCGCGTCGCCGGGCTATCACGGCAGCATATCGGGCGTGGTGAAGAACGCGCTCGACCTGCTGGAGGAAACCGCGCGCGACGAGAAGCGCCCATATCTCGCCGACATGCCGGTGGGGCTGATCGCGACGGCCTATGGATGGCAGGCGACCGGCAGCACGATCGCGGCGTTGCGCTCGATCGTCCATGCCTTGCGCGGCTGGCCGACGCCGTTCGCCGCCGCAATCAACACGCAACTCACCAAGTTCGACGACGAAGGCGGTGCGAACGACCAGGCCGTGATCGATCAACTCAACATGGTCGGACAGCAGGTCGCGCGTTTCGCTCCGCTCAGCCTGCAAACCAATGGCTGAGCCCGGCCGGGATCGCCCCGCCTGGGGCGCACCGGGGCCCGCCTGGGATCGTCGCCGTGCGCTCGGCCTGATCGGGCTCGGTGGGGCGGGGGTCGTCACTGTCCCGGCCTGGTCCCAGGCTTTGGTCAAGCTCGGCCTGCCGGGTGGCAACGATGCTCGTCCGACGGTCGGCGGCTATCCCGGCAAGGGCGACATGATCCTGCAACGCGCCCGCGCGCCATTGCTTGAGACGCCGATGGACGCGTTGGACGGCCAGGTCTTCACCCCCAACGACCGGTTCTTCGTCCGCTGGCATTATAGCGACATCCCGACGAGCGTGGACGTGCGCAGCTTCGGTCTCACGATCGGCGGCGCGGTACGCACAAGGCTGAACATCTCGCTGGCGCAATTGCTGACGATGCCCCGCGTCGAGATCGCCGCGATCAACCAATGTTCGGGCAATTCGCGCGGCTTCTTCTTGCCGCGCGTACCAGGCGCGCAATGGGGCAACGGCGCGATCGGCAATGCGCGCTGGGTCGGGGTCAGCCTGCGCCATCTGCTCGATTTGGCGGGGGTTGCGCCGGGGGCCGTGGCGGTGCGCGCGGGCGGGCTCGATCGACCGCCGCCGGGCGCCGCGCCGTTCGAGAAGTCGCTCGCGATCGACCATGCCCGCGACGGCGAAGTGATGGTCGCATTCCAGATGAACGGCGCCCAATTACCGCTGCTCAATGGGTTTCCGCTGCGACTGATCGTGCCGGGCTGGTATTCGACCTATTGGGTCAAGGCGCTCGACCGGATCGAGGTGCTGGACGCGCCCGACGCCGGTTATTGGATGGACAAGGCCTATCGCATCCCGGACACGCCCGGCGCGAACGTCGTTCCGGGCGCCAAGGATTTCCCGACCGTGCCGATCAATCGCATGGTCCCGCGCGCCTTCTTCACCAACATCGCCGATGGGGCGAAGGTCGTCGCCCGGTCGCCCTTCTACATTCGCGGCCTCGCAATGGGCGGGACCAGTTCGGTCGCGCGGGTCGATCTGTCGATGGACCATGGGCGCAGCTGGCATGCCGCGCCACTGGGGCCGGATTACGGCAAATACGCCTTCCGCCTGTGGGAAGCGACCGTTCCGGCGCAGCCGCCCGGCCAATATTCGATTCTCGTGCGCTGCACCAATGCCGCCGGGCAGACCCAGGTCCGGCAGCCGAACTGGAACCCCGGCGGCTTCATGCGCAATGCGATCGAAAGCGTCGCGGTGACGGCGGCATGACCGGGCGGACGATCGCCTTGTCGGCGCTGGCCCTGTTCGCGGTCCTCGTTGCCGCCTGGCTGGCGTTGATCCACCGCGTCGACCCGGTCGCCGCCCCGCCGATCGCGGCGCTCGGGTCCGCGGTATCGGGCGGTGGCGTGACGTTGGCGTCGGACAGCATCACGCTGCCGGACGAAACCGCCGCGCTGCCGGATACGCCGGGCAATGTCGTCATCACCGCGAACTGCACCGCCTGCCATTCGCCCGAGATGATCCTCACGCAACCGCCCCTCGGCGCGGAGAAGTGGCAGGCGACGATCGACAAGATGCGCGGCGTCTACAAGGCACCGATCGCGCCCGCGAGCGACAAGGCCCTGATCGCCGCGCTGACGGCCTTGCCCAATCAGACGGCGGCGAAATGACGCAGGGCATTCGCTGGCCGAAAGGATATTCGCCCGCGGAAAGCCCCATACACGTCGTCAACCGCATCGAGACCACCACCGCGGCGGACCTCGTCTGGACGCGGTTGATCCACGCGACGGGATGGCCGGCGGCGTACGCCAACGCCCAGCATGTCGCGATCGAAGGCGGCGGGGCTGATCTGTTCGCCGACGCGCGCTTTCGCTGGAAGACGTTCGGCGTCATGCTCGACACCCGCGTGGTGGAGTTCGAGCCGGGAACGCGGATCGCCTGGATCGCGGAGGGCCGCGGCGTGCGGGCGTATCACGCCTGGCTGGTCACGCCCTTGCCGGAAGGCGGTTGTACGATCCTGACCGAGGAAACGCAGCATGGCTGGCTCGCGCGCATCGCCCGCCGGCTGTTTCCGCGCCGGATGGAATATTGGCATCAACGCTGGCTGGAGGCGCTTGCCGCCTGACCAAGGTTGGACCGGTTCGCGCCGTTTGTCGGGCAGGCCCCCTCTCGTCCATCCCGCCACAGGGAAATCGATGCGAGAAGCGACACCCGTGAAAGGTGAAGCCGATCGCCAGCGAGAGCCTATTTCGACGCAAGCTTCGCTTTCACCGCTTCCTGCGCCAGGTCGACGCTAGACGATTCCACCCGCTCCATCCAATGCCGGAAGGTCTCTCTCGGCGCACCGTCGATGATGATCCCCGCCGAATAGGTCAGCGCCTGATCCGTGTCGCGGGTCGATACCTTGATCAGGTCGTACATGCTGTTCATCTTGGCCACCCAGTCTGCGGGGGGCTTGAGCACGTCCTCGAACGCACTGACGAGAACGACATAGTCACAGGCATCGCCCTTTGTGCAACCGCCGAGAACGATCGCCAATCGGTCCTTTCCTGATCGGATCACCGACGTGGCGGTGTCGCCGTCCCGCTCGAACGGGTCGATGGCATAGCCCATCTCGCGCAATTGCCGCTCGAACGTCGCAGTGTCGTGCGTGGTGATGGTCGGGTCGGCCGCGGGCGCAGCGCCCGCCAGCATCGCCGCGAACAGCATTGGAACGATCATGATGTCTCCCCGAGCGCCGGTCTACCGCGTCGGCACCGGTTCGTCCCCGGAATAATCGTAGAAACCGCGTCCGGTCTTGCGACCGTACCAGCCGGCTTCGACATATTTGACGAGGACCGGGGCGGGGCGGAACTTTGGATCGCCGGTTCCCTCGAACAATACGCGAGTGATCTCCAGGCACGTGTCCAGCCCGATGAAATCGGCCAGGGTCAGCGGGCCCATCGGATGATTGAGCCCCAATTGGCAGGCCAGGTCGATGTCGGGGATCGTCGCGACGCCTTCGCCCAGGGCGAAACAGGCTTCGTTGATCATCGGCATCAGCACACGATTGACGATGAAGCCCGGCGCATCGTTGGCCCGGACGACCTTCTTGCCCAGCGCCTTGGCATAATCCTCGATCGTTGCGACTGTCGCGTCGGACGTGGCCAACCCGCGGATGATCTCGATCAGACCCATCACCGGCACCGGATTGAAGAAATGCACGCCGATGAAGCGCTGCGGATCCGGCGAGGTCTGCGCGAGCCGCGTGATCGGAATCGACGAGGTATTGGATGCAAGCACGGCATCCTGCCCGAGCACTTGGCCGACTTCGGCGAAGATCGCGCGTTTGATTTCCTCGCGCTCGGTCGCGGCCTCGATCACCAGCGCGCATGGCCCCATCTCGGCCACGCTGTCGACACACTCGATCCGGCCCAGCGCCGCGTCGCGCGATGCCGCATCCAGCTTGTCCTTCGACACCAGACGGTCGAGTTGCCTGGCGATCCCGGCCTTACCCGCCTCGGCACGCTCCTTCGAGACGTCGCTCAGCAACACGCGATAGCCCGCCTGCGCCGAAACCTGCGCGATACCGGCGCCCATCTGCCCGGCCCCGATCACACCAACCGTCTGCATCCCGACTCTCCTTCGCGCCTGCTCCTAGGCAATCGCGCGCCGATGATCCACCGTGCCGCACCGCTTTCTGCGTTTGCCCTCGAGGGACGGCATGCCTGTTGCCGCACGGTAAATTCTGGCAGAAGCCCCCGATCACGATCGTCTCCGGGAACCGTTCCGATGTCCACCTATGCCGACCGCCTCGCCGCCCTGCGTGACCAGCTGAAACGGGATCGCCTCGATGGTTTCGTCGTGCCGCTGACCGACGAGCATATGAGCGAATATGTCGGCGCCTATGCGCAGCGCCTCGCCTGGCTCACCGGGTTCCAGGGCTCGGCCGGCAGCGCCGCCATCCTGCCCGAACGGGCCGCGATCTTTACCGACGGACGATATACCTTGCAGGTTCGCCAGCAGGTCGATGGCGCCCAGTGGGACTATGTCCCGGTTCCCGCGGTCAGCGTCGCCGACTGGCTCGGCAGCTATGCGCCGCAGGGCGGGCGGATCGGGTACGATCCGTGGTTGCACACCAGCGCCTGGGTCCGGCAGGCAAGCGCCGCACTGGCGGAACGGGGTGCCAGCCTGGTCGCGGTCGATACCAATCCGGTCGATGCGATCTGGCCGGATCGTCCGCAGCCCTCCGATGCCAAGCTCGCGGTCCAGCATGACGACCTCGCTGGCGCGTCGTCGGCCGAAAAGCGCGCGCTGATCGCCGATTGGCTGGCCGAACATCATGCCGACGGCGTCGTGCTGACTGCGCTCGATTCGATCGCCTGGGCGCTGAACGTGCGGGGCGGGGACGTCGCGCATACCCCCGTCGCCCTGGCCTATGCGATCGTCGATGCGGACGGCACCGCGGACCTGTTCGTCGCGCCCGAAAAGATCGGCGACGACGTCGCGCACCATTTGGGCAACGCCGTTCGCGTGCGTCCGCGTGCCGAATTCGCCGATGCGCTCCGGCACTATTCCGGCAAGCGCATCGCCGCCGATCCGGAACGCGCCGTCGCGGCGATCTTCGACGCGCTGGCGGCCGGCGGGGCGACCGTCATCGCCGAGCGCGATCCCGTCATACTGGCCAAGGCGCTGAAGAACCCGGTGGAGATTGCCGGCCATCGTGCCGCGTCGGCACGCGACGGGGCGGCCTTGGCGCGCTTCCTGCGCTGGTGCGAGATCGAACTTCCCAAAGGCGGGCAAAGCGAATTGTCGGCCGCCGCCAAGCTGCAGGCGTTCCGCGAAGCCACGGGCGTCCTGCTCGATACGTCGTTCGATACGATTTCCGCGACCGGCGCGAATGGTGCCAGCCCGCATTATCACGTCACGGAGGAATCGAACGCGCCGATCGAGCCCGGGCAATTGTACCTCGTCGATTCGGGCGGCCAATATGCCGACGGCACGACGGACGTGACGCGGGTCGTTCCGGTCGGGCCGCCGACGGACGAAATGCGCGATCGCTTCACGCGCGTGCTGCGCGGCCATATCGCTCTCGCCGCCGCGATCTTCCCGCCCGGCACCACTGGCGGCCAGCTCGATGCGTTCGCGCGGCGGCCGTTATGGGAAATCGGGCTGGATTATGCGCACGGCACCGGACACGGCATCGGCGCATACCTTTCGGTGCATGAGGGGCCGCAGCGCATCGCGCCGCCCAACTATCCCGGCGGCGGACCCGCCGAGCCGCTGCGCGCGGGCATGATGATCTCGAACGAGCCCGGATATTACAAAGCGGGCGAGTATGGGATCCGAATCGAGAATCTCGTGCTGGTCGAAGAACGCGCTTTTCCGGACGGTGACACGGTCATGCTCGGTTTCGAGACGCTCACCTTCTGCCCGATCGAACGCAGCCTGATCGTCGCGGAGATGCTGACCGACGCCGAGCGGAACTGGCTCGACGCCTATCACATGCAGGTCCTGACGGTTCTCGGCCCGCAGATGGAAGGGGAGGATTTCGCCTGGCTGCAGCGGAAATGCGCGCCTATCGCTTGATCGGATCGTCTTCCGGCGGGGGCGCGTCGGCGGCGCGCGCCTGCGCCTTCCGTCGTTTCAGATTGTCCCGCAACGCCGCCGCCAGCCGCTCCGCTTTCTCGTCCTTGTGATTCATTACCGTCTTCGCCTTGACATTCACGCCGCCCTCGTCTCTTAGGCCGCTTCCGCCGAAAAGTGGAAATGCTGCCGTAGCTCAGTGGTAGAGCGCATCCTTGGTAAGGCTGAGGTCGTGAGTTCAATCCTCACCGGCAGCACCATTTTCCCCCGTAATGTTGTGCATTGCGAGGAGTGGCCCCGATCCTGCGGACGGTGATGTCGGTGGCGATTGGGTCGCCGGCCGTCCGCCGATCCGCTCGGCCAGAAAATCGACGAAGACGCGCACGCGTGCCGGCATCGTCGTTCCACCGATGAACAAGGCGTGCAGCGGCTCGCGATCTTGCGGGTTATAGTCTTCTAGCAACGGGATGAGCCGTCGTGCGGCGAGTTCCTCTCCAACGGCAAAGCGTCCGACGCGGGCGATGCCGACTCCCGCAAGCGCAAGCTGGGCGAGCGATTCGCCGTTATTCGCCTCAATCGATCCCGTCACCGCCAGCGCCCGGTCGCGGCCTTCCTCGCGGAACGGCCAGCCGGGTTCCGCGCGGCGGAAGTTGAAGCTGAGGCAATTGTGCGCGAGCAGGTCGTCGGGGACTTGCGGCGTGCCGTGCCGCGCCAGATAGTCGGGTGAGGCGACCACCACCCGGCCCGTCTCGCCTAGCTTGCGCGCGGTCAGCGGGCTGTCGGCGGGCTGGCCGAAGCGGATCGCGACATCCGCCTGCCCGGCCAGCACATCGACGATCCGGTCGCTGAGGTTCAGGTCGACGAGGATGCCGGGATAGCGCGCGGTGAAGTCGCCCAGTAGCGGTACGACGAACAGCCGCCCATGCGCCAGCGACGCGGTGACGCGCAGCCGACCGCGCGGGGACGCCTGATCGGCGATGCTGCCCTCCACCTCCGCCAGATCGGCGAGGATGCGGCGCGCGGCGCGCAGATACGCCTCTCCCTCCGCGGTCAGCGCCAGCGCGCGGGTGGTGCGGACCAGCAGCCGGACGCCGAGCCGCGCCTCGATACGGGCGACGATGCGGCTGACCGCGGAGGGCGTCAGGCCCAGCGCCCGCGCCGCCGCCGACAGGCTGCCCTGCGCCGCGACGCTGGCGAACACCGCCATTTCTCCCGATCGACCGCCTACGTCCATTTGTGACTCCGAAGCAACGCTGCTGGTCCCATTCTCCGGCTACCGGACGGTCGCGCAAGCCATCATCTCGGCACGAGCAACAAAGGATCGTTTTTTATGCGCCTCAACCTTCCCCTGCTCGCGCTCGCGATGGGCGCGTTCGGCATCGGCGTCACCGAGTTCGCGCCGATGGGGATGCTGCCCGGCATCGCCAGCGATCTCGGCGTGTCGATCCCCGCGGCGGGGCTGCTGGTCAGCGCCTATGCGATGGGGGTGCTGATCGGTGCGCCATTGATGACGCTGACCACCGGGCGGATCGACCGGCGGACGTTGCTGGTCGGGCTGATGGCCATCTTCACGCTCGGCAACGCGCTGTCGGCGCTGGCGGACGGCTACTGGACGCTGATGATCGCGCGGGTCGTCACCTCGTTCAACCACGGTGCCTTTTTCGGCGTCGGATCGGTCGTGGCCGCAAGCCTGGTGCCAGCCGACAAGCGCGCGGGTGCGGTGGCGGCGATGTTCACCGGACTGACCGTGGCGACGATCGGCGGCGTGCCGCTGGCGACCTGGGCCGGCGAGGTGCTGGGCTGGCGCACCGCCTTCGCCGGGATCGCGGCCGTCGGAGCGGTGGCGATGCTGTCGCTGCGGCTGGCGCTGCCGTCGCTGCCGGTGACCGGCGATGGCGATATCCGCGCCGAACTGCGCGTACTGAGGCGCGGGCCGGTGCTGGCGGCGCTGGCGCTGACCGTCGTCGGGGCGAGCGCGATGTTCACCGTCTTCACCTATATCGTGCCGATCCTGCGCGAGGAGACGCACGCCTCGACCGGGTTCGTCACCGCGATGCTGGTGCTGTACGGCGTCGGGCTGACGATCGGGAACACGATCGGCGGGCGGCTCGCTGACCGGTCGATCGAACGGACGCTGGTCGGCAGTTTCGCGGTCCTCGCCGCGGTGCTGGTGGTGTTTGCGGGCGTGATGCACTGGCCGCTTCCCTCCGCCGCCGCGATCCTGGTCTGGGGCGTGGCCAGCTTCGCGATCGTGCCGCCGTTGCAGATGCGGGTGATGGAGGCCGCGGCCGACGCGCCGAACCTTGCCTCGGCGATGAATATCGGCGCGTTCAACCTCGGCAACGCGATCGGCGCGGCGCTGGGCGGCGGCGTGATCGGCGCGGGACTGGGTCTGCCGGCGGTATCGCTGGCGGGGGCGGCGATGGCGGCGGCGGCGCTGGCGATGCTATTGCTGATCGGAAGGCGGCGCCCCGTTGCCGCCTGCGCAGCGTAACCTGCGGGCTGGCGATGATCTTCGCCGGCGCAGCGCCCCAGTCGGTGAAACTCCGTCGAGGGTAACGTGCATTTGGATACTTGTCAGAGCGGCTTCGATGTATCTGTCATCGCGAAGGTTCTGGACAGGCCGTGATACAGCTTTTCCCTGCAGACCCATTGGCTTGCCGCATCGGCGATGAAGGCGGTGGCGAACATCGGCAGCATCAGGCCACGGCTTGCCGTCGTCTCCGACAGGATGATCACTGCGGTCAGCGGCGCACGGACAACGCCGGAAAAGTACGCCACCATGCCCAGGATGACGATCGCGCTCGCGGGTTCGCCGGGGAACACTTCACGCAACAGGTTGCCGACCCCCGCGCCGACGGCGAGCGAAGGGGCGAAAATGCCACCGGGCAGCCCCGCGATCGCCGTCGCTGCGGTGGCGACGAGCTTGGCCGGCCCGAACCACAAGGGTGCATTCACGCCTACGATCATCGCCCTGGCAGACGAATATCCGGTGCCCCAGGTAAGCCCGGTGGCCACACCGAGCAGCGCGACGATCATGCCGCATATCCCGGCGAACTTGACCGGGTTGGCGCGCGACCAGCGGGTCATGCGATTTCCGGCAAGCGCCATGCCGAGGACGATGCGGGAGAACAGGCCCCCCGCCATGCCACCGCAAATCCCGGCGACGGGCGCGACGAGCAGCGCGGCGGACAGCGGCATGTGCGCGCCGATCGCGCCGAAATAGATGTAATCGCCTTGCACGGATTGCGCGACCATGCCGGCAATCACGATCGCGGCAAGGACGAGCAGGGTCACGCGCTGCTCATACGCCGCAGCAAGTTCCTCGATCGCGAACAGCAGGCCGGCGAGCGGCGTGTTGAAGGCGGCCGCAACGCCTGCCGCCCCCCCGGCAATGACGACGCCGCCACGCAGCGGCACGCGCACCAGGCGATGCGTGAACCCCATCACCGCGGCCGCCAGCTGTACAGTCGGCCCCTCGCGACCAACCGAGGCACCGCTCAGCACGGCGCCGATCGTCAACACCGCTTTGGCAACGACCGTGCGGATCGAGATCAGCGACTTGGTGGCTTCGTTCGGATTGGCCTGCGCAGCGATGACCTGGGGGATGCCAGATCCGCGCGCCAACGGGGCGTATCGCCGCGTCACCCAGACCAGACCCATGAACGCGGCAGGCGTGGTGATCAGCGGTACCCAATGCCAGGTCTTTGCATATCGATCGAACAGCCCGCCCGCCCAGTCGGCGGCGGCGGCGAACATCGTGGCGACGATGCCGACCAGGATCGCGCCGGCCAGGATGG
>Ga0160428_1000880_pt1 | contig 27571 bp, 22 predicted proteins | sample SolpanmetagenomM_FD_108198 | JGI IMG/M metagenome (GOLD analysis project Ga0160428, IMG submission 108198) | Solar panel surface microbial communities from Lawrence Berkeley National Laboratory, California, USA - M | ecosystem: Engineered > Built environment > Solar panel > Unclassified ... | reverse complement strand
TCGGAGCAGATGAACGGCGCGATCCAGGAGATTTCCGGCCAGGTCGGCCGGGTTTCGGAGCGGGCGCAGCAGATCGCCGTCCAAGCCGAGACGACGGACGCGACGATGCGGCAGCTCGCCGAGAACGCCCGCAAGGTCGACACCGTCGTCGGCATGATCAAGTCGATCGCCGACCAGACCAACCTGCTGGCGCTCAACGCGACCATCGAGGCGGCGCGCGCCGGCACGGCGGGGCGGGGCTTCGCGGTGGTGGCGAGCGAAGTGAAGGCGCTGGCCGAGCAGACCGCCAAGGCCACGGGCGAGATCACCCAGCAGGTCTCGGCGATTCAGAACGCCACGGGCGAGGCCGTCGGCGCCATCGAGATGATCACGGCCGCGGTGGGCGAGCTGTCGAAGCTCACCCTGGCCATGGCCAGCGCCGTCGAGGAGCAGGCGGTCTCGACCCACGAGATGGCGGGCAACATCGGGGGCGTGTCCGAGGCCGCCAACGCGACGGGTCAGCTCGCCCAGTCGGTCCAGGGCATCGCCGAGAGCCTCGCGGGCCATTCGGCGAGCCTGTCGGACAGCGTGACCCGGTTCATGAAGACGGCCTGATCCGGCTTCGGCCGCCGCAGCGGGACGCGCCGCGTCCCGACGGGGTGCGGGCCGGCGGGAAGGCGTGAAGCCGGAGGCGCTCAGTCCCGGGCGAGCTGCGCCTTCCCGATAGCGAAGACCCGCCCGTCGCCCAGGAGGTGGGCGGTGAAGCCGTTCGGGAACAGGCTCTCGATGGCCTTGTCGCGAACATTGAGCCCACCCGCATAGGCGCCGAAGGCCGGCATCACCAGGCGGCTGCCGTCCGTGACGAAGCAGCGGCGGCGCACCGCCCGGCCGCGCATCGCGACCTTGCCGCAGGGATGGAGATGACCGGCGATCTCGCCGGGTACGGGTTGCGGGCTCGGCTCGTGGCGCAGGATCAAGCCGCCGACCGTCAGCGCCTCCGCGTACCGGCCGCCGACGCCCTCGCGCACGGCGGCGTCGTGGTTTCCGGCGATCCAGACCCAGTCCCGGCCATCCTGCAGCGCCGCCACCATCGCCCGATCGCCCGGCTCCATGCGCTCGGGCCCGCGGGCATCGTGGAAGGAATCGCCCAACGCAACGACGCGGGCGGGATCGTGCCGCACCACCGCCTCGTGCAGGCACGCCAGCGTCTCGCGGGTGTCGTAAGGCGGCAGGAACTGGCCGGAGCGGGCCGCGTAGGACGAGCCCTTCTCAAGGTGAAGATCGGAGACGATCAGCGTCCGATGCTCCGGCAGCCACAGGCCGCCGCAGAGGTCGAGCACCAGGGTCTCGCCCGCCAGCAGCAGGGTGGGGTGCTTGTGGGTCTTCTCGAGTCTCAGGCCGGCCGCCAAGATCGCATCCTCGGTGTCGTCGGGGCAGGGCGGATCGGCGGTCAGGACAGAGCCTCTTGGAGAAGCTCCGCCTCGGCCTCGGCCAGGATCTCGTCGGCGCCCTCGCCGTAGACCCGCTCGCGCCCGATCTCGAGCATCACGGACACGGAGAGCGGCGAGACCCGGTCGAGAGACCTGTGGATGATTCGCCCCTGGATGCGCTCTAGCATCATGCCGAGGCGCCTCACGTCGAGGAGTCCGGTTGCCGCATCCTGCCGCGCCGCCCGGAGCAGGAGGTGGTCCGGCTGGTGCTTGCGCAGAACGTCGTAGATCAGGTCCGTGGAGATCGTGACCTGTCGCCCGGACTTCTTGAGGCCCGGATGATGACGCTCGATCAGCCCGGCGATCACCGCGCATTGGCGGAAGGTGCGCTTCATCATGGCCGATTCGTCGAGCCACGCCTCCAAGTCGTCGCCCAGCATGTCGACCGCGAACAGGTCGCCGATGAAATCCGGATCGCGGGCGGCGCGCTCGGAGACGTCGCGGGTCGTCCAGATCGCGATGCCGTAATCGTTGGCGGCGAAACCGAGCGGCCGCAGGCCGTCGCGCTCCAGCCGGCGCGTGAGCAGCATGCCGAGCGTCTGGTGGGCGAGGCGGCCCTCGAACGGGAAGGCGGTCAGGTAGTGGCGCTTGCCGCGCGGGAACGTCTCGACCAGGAGGTCGCGCTCGCCCGGCAGGACCGAGCGGCGGCGCTGCTGGAGCAGATACTCGCCGATCTGCCGCGGAAGCCGGTCCCAGGCAAAGGGATCGGCTATGAGCGCGCGGACCCGCTCGGCCAGGAAGGTCGAGAGCGGGAATTTGGCGCCGGCATAGGAGGGGATCGCCGGGTCGGTGCCGGGCGGCGCGCGCGTGACGAGGCACTCGTCCTCGGCCAGCCCCTCGAACCGCAGGGTTTCGCCGGCGAACAGGAAGGTGTCGCCCACGGTGAGCGTCTCGGCGAACTCGTCCTCGATCTCGCCGAGCACCCGGCCGGTCTTCGGCAGGACGGTGCCGGGCTTTCCGCGGAGGGAACGGCCCAGGCGGACCCGGACCCGCGCCGCCTCGACGATGGTGCCGACATTCATCCGATAGGCCTGCGCGGTGCGGGCATCGCGCACGCGCCAGAGCCCGTCGGGACCGCGCAGGATCTTGGCGAAGCGTTCATAGGCGCGCAGCGCGTAGCCGCCGGTGGCGACGTAATCGACCACCTGCTCGAACGATTCCCAAGTGAGGCCGGCATAGGGTACCGCCGAGACGATCTCGTCGTAGAGATCGAGCGGGTCGAAGGCGTCGGCGCAGGCCATCCCGAGGACGTGCTGGGCGAGGACGTCGAGGGCACCGAGCCGCGCGTCCGGCGTGTCCTGCGCCGCCGCCTCGACGGCGTCGAGGGCCGCTTGGCATTCCAGCATCTCGAACCGGTTGCCGGGGACAAGGTAGGCTTTGGAGGGCTCGTCCATGCGGTGGTTGGCCCGGCCGATCCGCTGCATGATCCGGCTGGCGCCCTTCGGTGCCCCGACATTGACCACGAGGTCGACGTCGCCCCAGTCGATGCCGAGGTCGAGGGTGGCGGTGCAGACGATCGCCCGCAACTGGCCCGCCGCCATGGCGGCCTCGACCCGACGGCGCTGCTGCGCGTCCAGCGACCCGTGGTGGATGGCGATCGGCAGGGCGTCCTCGTTGAGCCGCCACAACTCCTGGAAGGTGTACTCGGCCTGCAGGCGGGTGTTCACGAAGACCAGCGTCGTCCGGTGCGCCCGGATCAGGTCGTAGATGGCCGGCATCGAGTGCCAGGCGGTGTGCCCCGAGATCGGCAGGGCCCGGCCGAGGTCGAGCATGCGCAGATCCGCCTTCGCGCCGCCGGCCACGGTGACGAGGTCGGCCATGGGCGCCGCGATCCCGCCATCCGCTGCGGGGGAGGGTGGTCCGTCCGTCAGGCCGGAGCGGGCGCGAGGTGCGGCGCGACGGGGGGCTTCGCGACCGCGCTCGGACGGCTCATCGTCGCGGGCCCCCTCCGTCTCCCCGCCCTGCAGGGTGCCTTCCGCCGCGGAGGGGGGAGGGGGAAGCGGTCCTTGGGGCACCAGATACTTCCGCAGCTCATCCGGCTCGCGCACCGTCGCGGAGAGCCCGATCGCGGCGAGTCCTGGGCTGAGCCGGTGCAGACGCGCCAGGGCGAGCGCCAGCAGGTCGCCGCGCTTCGAGGTGACCAGCGCATGCAGTTCGTCCAGGACCACGCAGCGCAGACCCGCGAAGAACGCCGCGGCTTCGCGATGGGCGATCAGCAGCGCCAGCTGCTCGGGCGTGGTCAGCAGGATGTCGGGCGGCCGGCTGATCTGGCGGGTGCGCTTGTGCGCGGGCGTGTCGCCGGTGCGGGTCTCGACGCGGACCGGCAGCTCCATCTCGGCGATGGGCGCGTCGAGGTTGCGGGCGATGTCGACCGCCAGCGCCTTCAAGGGCGAGACGTAGAGGGTGTGCAGGCCCTTCGGCCTCAGACCCTGCGGACCGCGCTCGGAGAGCGCGACGAGGCTCGGCAGGAAACCCGCCAGCGTCTTCCCGGCCCCGGTCGGAGCCACCAGAAGGGCCGACCGGCCGGCACCGGCGATCCGCAGCAGGTCGAGCTGGTGCGACCGGGGTGCCCAGCCGCGTGCGGCGAACCAGGCCCGGAAACGCTCCGGCAGGATCTCGGCCGGATCGCTCAGGCGAGCGCCATGAGGAAGCGGTCGATCAGCTCCAGCGCGCGCTCGCTCATGGGGCTCGGGTAGCGGGCGAAGACGTGGCAGCCGCCGGGATAGATCGCCGTGTGGCCACCGTTGCCCGCGGCGGCCCACCGTGCCGACATGTACAGCGTGTCGTCGAGGAGGGGATCGGCCGTTCCGATGGTGAACAGGGCCGGCGGCAGGCCCTTCAGGTCCGCGTAGATCGGCGACACGTCCGGCCGGCGCCGGTCGATGCCCTCGCGGACGTAGCCGTCGGCGAACTTGGTCAGGTCGCGGGTGTTCACGACGAGCCGTTCCTCGCCCCAGTTCCGGACGGACGGGGTCAGGCCCAGATCGAAGAAGCCCGCGTTGAGATTGGCCCCCCGGAACGCCCGCGGCAGGTTGTGCTTGTCGCGCAGCCGCAGCAGCACCATCACGGCGAGCTGCGCGCCCACGGACTCGCCGCCGATGGTCAGCGCGTGGATGCCGAGCTCGGCCTTGCCGGGGCCTGCGAGCCACAGGGCAGCCGCCTCGCAATCGTGGAGGGCCGCCGGGTAGGGATTCTCGGGGGCGAGCCGGTAATCGACCGAGAGGGCGACGAAGCCGCACGCATCGGAGATCCGCTCCAGCCAGGGATCCTGCTCGTCGGCCGAGCCCCAGACCCACCCGCCGCGGTGAATATGGAGGTAGGCGCCGCGTACCTTGGTGCCGGGCTTCGGCCGGATCACCCGGAGCCTGAGCGGACCGTCGGGACCGTCGATCGTCAGCCACTCGGCCCGGTTGCTGTGCGGCATCGCGGGCGCGGCCTTGGTGCCGGCGCGGCGGCGCGCGCGCACCTCGGCGATCGGCAGCGACCATGGATCGGGCAGAGCGGCATGCGCCGCGACGATCTCGGCGTTGAGACGCAGCGTCTCGGGATCGATCGTCGCCGGGTCGAACAGGGCGTGGTCGATCATCGTGGGTTTGGTCCCGTCGGCACTCTGAAGCCTCTCACGAAACTCCCGGCTAACCGAGAGGTCTCCCATCGGCGACGATTGCGCAAAGGAAGTTTCGCGCGACGCTTAACCCATCGCCGGTCCCGCGCATCTTGGCGAGACCGCCGCCGCTTGCCATCTCGGGTTCGCGGGAGAAACCCGCCAACGCTTGATCGGCGCTCGGGTTTCGTCGCGGTGTGGTGCGCCGGCCACGGTTCCGCCCGCTTCGTCGCCGATCCGGGGCCGTGAGATTTCCAGAGGACGCGATGCTCGTCGATCACGACAGGCGCCTGCACGGCGCACCGCCGGACGGCACCTACGGCGCAGGGGCTTACCGCCCGCGCGATTCGGCGCTGCGGCGCTTCCTCGGCGGCTCCCCGACGGGCGTGTTCCTGCGCCTGCTGTTCCTGTCGGTTCTGGTCGGCGCCTTCATGGCGATGCTCGGGATGACGCCCGGGCGCCTGTTCTGGCACGTCTACGATTCAGCGCGTGCCCTCATCGACGTCGGACTGGCCTCCCTGCATGATTTCGGCGGCTGGATCGTCGCCGGGGCGATCGTGGTCGTCCCGCTGTGGCTGATCGCGCGGCTCGTGGCCGTGTCCCGGTGACGGGTGGCGCCTCCGCGCTGGGCTAGCGTCCGCTGAGGATGCGGGCCGCGGGTCCGGCGAAACCCACGCATCGCCGCGTGCTGGCCCTGGCGCTGCCGATGACGCTCGCCAACGTCACGACGCCGATGCTCGGCTTCGTCGGCGCGGCGGTGATCGGCCGGCTCGGCGACGCGGCGTTGCTCGGCGCGATCGCGCTGGGTGCCGTGATCTTCGATGCGATCTTCTGGTCCTTCGGCGCCCTGCGCATGGCGACGGCAGGGTTGACCGCCCAAGCGGTCGGCGCCCGGAACGGCGTGGAGATCGACCGCATCCTGGTCCGGGCGCTGGTGGCGGGCATCGGCATCGGGCTCGGCCTGATCGTCCTGCAATGGCCGGTCGCGCGGGCCGCCTTCGCGATCAGCGGGGCGAGCGAAGCCGTGATCACGGGCCTGTCGACCTATTTCCACATCCGCATCCTGTCGGCGCCGTTCGTTCTGGCGGGTTACGGCGTCCTCGGCTCGGTGCTGGGCCGCGGACGAACCGATCTCGGCTTGCTGCTGCAGGTGGCGATCAACCTGACCAACGTCGTCCTGACGCTCGTCCTCGTCCTGGGCCTCGACCTGGGACTGGCCGGCGCGGCGCTCGCCACGCTCTGTGCCGAGGCAATCGGTCTCGTGTTTGGTCTGATCGTGCTGTCACGCCTCGGATGTCGCCCCTTCCGGGTTCCCCTGCGCGACGTGCGCGATGCGGCTGCGATCCGCAGAACCCTGAGCGTCAACGGCGACGTGATCCTGCGCACGCTGGCGCTGATCACCGGCATCGTGCTGTTCTCGGCCCTCGGCGCCCGGCAGGGCGACGTCGTGCTGGCCGCCAATTCCGTCCTCTGGAATCTCTTCCTGATCGGCGGCTTCTTTCTGGACGGCTTCGCCACGGCGGCTGAGACCTTGTGCGGTCAGGCGGTAGGCGCCCGGGACGCCGAGGCCTTTCGGGCGACCTCGGCCTTGAGCCTGCGCTGGTGCCTGGGCTTCGGCCTCGGCGTCGGCCTGCTCTCCCTCGCCGGAGGCCAGGGCTTCATCGACTTCGTCACGACGAATGGGCCCGTCCGGGAGACCGCGCGAACCTACCTGCCGCTCGCTGCCCTGGCGCCGCTCGCCGCCGCGGCCCCGTTCGCGTATGACGGAATCTACATCGGTGCGACTTGGACGCGGCCGATGCGCGACCTGATGCTCTGTGCGCTGGCCGCCTACGGAGCGCTGCTCGCGCTCGTCCATCTCTTGGATCTCGGCAACACCGGCCTGTGGATCGCCTTTGTGGGCTTTCTCGGCGCCCGGGGGCTCGGCCAGGCCATCGCCTTTCCCGCCCTCGTCCGCCGTACCTTCCCGTCGACCGTCGCGGCTTTGCGGACGGGCTAGCGGGGATCCTTCCAGCCCGTCGCGGTGGCCGTCGGCGCCGCCCGTACCACCGTGCCGGTGGAGCGCGGCATGTCAGCGTCCGCGCGCCGCGGGTAGGAGCGCCGGACAGCGACCGGCCTGTACCGGTGACCGCGGCGGACGTGGCGGCGACCTCGCTCGGAGGAATTGCCCACGAAGCCGCCGACCACGGCTCCCGCCACCGCGCCGATCGGTCCCCCCACGAGGGCGCCCGCAACGGCTCCGGATCCGACGCCCAGGGTGGTCCGACTCTGTGCTGCGGCAACTTGCGGCACCGCCAGTGCACCAACCAAGAAGAGAGCGGCCAGGACTTTGCGCATGCCAACAATCCAAGATGAGCAAATTGATTTGACCGGCCTTCAAGCCGGAGATCGTGACGAAATCGCGACAAATCCAAGTGCAAGTACGGACCGTGTCAAATGCCCGCCGGACTCTCAGGAACCTTGGCGGGGAGACGTGGCTTGCGCGGCCGGCTGCGGTAGGGTGCACCGCAACGACGATCGGCCGCGCGCGGCCGCATGAGGGAGAAGTCCGTGGCCACGACGATGGACCTGCGCCTGCGCCGGAGCGTGCTCTACATGCCGGGATCCAACCAGCGCGCCCTCGACAAGGCCAAGACTCTGCCGGTCGACAGCATCATCCTCGATCTGGAGGACGCTGTCGGGCCGGAGGAGAAGGAGATCGCGCGCGACCAGGTCTGCGCGGCGGTCACCAGCGGAGCCTATGGCAGCCGCGAGTTGATCATCCGCGTCAACGCTCCGCAGACCCCCTGGGGCGAAGCCGACCTGCACGCGGCGATCCAGGCCAAGCCCGACGCGATCCTGATGCCGAAGGTGTCGTCCCCCGCCGTGCTGGAGAGCATCGCCGACCGGCTCGAATCCCTGGACGCCCCCGAAGGGATCGCGATCTGGGCGATGATCGAGACCCCGGCCTCGATCCTCAACATCCAGGAGATCGCCCGCGCCAAGCGCGACCCGCGCAACCGCCTGACCTGTCTGGTCCTGGGAACCAACGATCTCGCCAAGGATACCTGGGCGAAGATCGTGCCCGGCCGCGTGCCGATGCTACCCTGGATCATGATGGCGCTCGCCGCCGCCCGGGCCGAGGGCCTGGCGATCCTCGACGGCGTCTACAACGACATCGCCGACACGGAGGGCTGCCGCGACGAATGCCGGCAGGCCCGCGACCTCGGCTTCGACGGCAAGACGCTGATCCACCCCACGCAGCTGGAGCCGGCCAATTCGTCCTTCGCACCCACCGAGGAAGAGGTCCGACGCGCGAAGCTGGTGCTGGAGGCTTTCGAGCGCCCGGAATACGCCAAGCGCGGCGCCATCAAGCTCGAGGGTCGCCTCTACGAGCGGCAGCACCTCGGCGTGAATCGGCGCGCGGTAACCTGGGCCGAGGCGATCAAGGCGAAGGGCTTCTGACCCGATCTGCACCGCCGGCTCCGCGCGCGGCGCGGCGGGATCCAGCAGCGCCGGGCGCTGCGGCATCGCGCGGCTCGGGATCACTCCGCGACGTTCGACGGCGCGGGCCTCCCTGAGCCGGCGGGCGCGAACCGCGTCCGCTGCGTCCGCGGATCCCGCGCCGTCACCGCCAGGTGCCCCGTCTCCTCAAGCCCCGCCAGCGCGCGCAGCACCAGCGCGTGCTCCACCCCGAAGGTGCTGGCGAAGGCGCGGCTGTCGCCCGGCAGGCCGAGGTCCAGTGCCGCCAGGAGGCCCGCCGCCAACGGATCGAGGCCGGGTCGGGCGGCCGTGACCCGGTCGAGGGCGGCGATGAACGACGCTTCGTCGGGCGTCGCGCTCACGCCGCCGCACGCGCCTGCAGGGTCACCAGCACCGACTTGGAGGTCGGCGTGTCGCTCTTCTCGCCGAAGGTCGAGAGTGGGACGAGCACGTTCAGCTCGGGATAGTATCCCGCCAGGGCGCCGCGCGGCATGTCGAAGGGCACGAGGCGGAAATCTTCCGCCCGCCGGACGATGCCGTCGTCGTGCGTGCCGACGATGTCGACCCGCTCGCCGAGCTTGCCCCGGATCTCCGCGAGGTCGTCCGGATGGGCGAAGAGCACGCGGCGCTCGCCGTACACGCCACGGTAGCGGTCATCCAGGCCGTAGATCGTGGTGTTGTACTGGTCGTGGCTGCGGAAGGTCTGCAGCACGAAGGTGTCCTTGGACCTCGTCGCGATCTGGTGCTCGGTCTGGTGCGGCAGGGCATCGGCGGAGAAGTTGGCCAGCCCCGTGGCGGTCTCGAACACCCGCTCGGCGGCGAGGTTGCGCAGCATGAAGCCGCGCGGCTTGCGCACGCGCGTATTGTAGCCGGTGAAGCCCGGGATCGTGGCGGCGATCGCCTCGCGGATCCGGTCGTAATCGGCCGCGAATCCGGCCCAGTCGATGGCCGAGCCGCCGACGGTCGCCCGCGCCATGCCGGCGATGATGGCGATCTCGGAGCGCAACTCCTTCGAGGCCGGCTTGTTGATGCCGCCCGACCCGTGGACCATGCTCATCGAATCCTCGACGGTGACGATCTGGACCTTGCCGTCGGCGTTGCGGTCGATCTCGGTACGGCCGAGGCAGGGCAGCAGGTAACCGACCGCGCCGGGCACGAGATGGGCGTGGTTGAGCTTGGTGGCGACATGCACGGTGAGCTGGCAGGAGGCCAGGGCTTGGGCGACCACCGCCGTGTCGGGCGTCGCGCGCAGGAAGTTGCCGCCGAGCCCGATGAACGCCTTGGATTGCCCGTCCCGCATGGCCCGGATCGCCGCCAGGACGTTGTGACCGTGCCGGCGCGGCATCGCGAGGCCGAAATGCTGCTCCAGCGCGTCCAGGAAGGACGCGGCGGGGCGCTCGTTGATGCCGACCGTCCGGTCGCCCTGCACGTTGGAATGGCCGCGCACCGGGCAGAGTCCCGCACCCGGTCGGCCGATATGGCCGCGCAGGAACAGGAGGTTGGCGATCTCCCGGATCGTCGCCACGGAGTGGCGGTGCTGGGTCACGCCCATGGCCCAGGTGGCGATGACCCGCTGCGCCCCGAGATAGACGTCCGCCATGGCGGCGATCTCGTCCATCGTCAGGCCGGACTGGTCGAGGATCGCATCCCAGGTCGTCGCCTCGACCGCCGCGCGATAGTCTTCGAGCCCGGCGGTGTGATGCTCCAGGAACGCGCGGTCGAGAACGGAGGGACGGCCAGCGGCGCGCGCCTCCGCGTCGCGGGCGAAGACGATCTTGGCGATGCCGCGGAAGGCCGCCATGTCGCCGCCCGAGCGCGGCTGCAGGTAGTGGCTGGCGATGGGCCGGCTCGAACCACGCAGCATCTCGACGGTGTTCTGCGGATCGGCGAACCGCTCCAGGCCACGCTCGCGCACCGGATTCAGCACCACGACCTGAGCGCCGCGCTCGGCCGCCCGGCGTAGGTCTCCGAGCATGCGCGGATGGTTGGTCCCGGGATTTTGACCGACGCAGAAGATCGCGTCCGCCTTCTCGAAATCCTCCAGCAGGACCGTGCCCTTGCCGATGCCGATCGCATCGATCAGCGCGACGCCGCTGGCCTCGTGGCACATGTTCGAGCAGTCGGGGAAGTTGTTGGTCCCGTAGGCGCGGGCGAAGAGCTGGTAGAGGTAGGCCGCCTCGTTGGAGGCGCGTCCCGACGTGTAGAACTCCGCCTGGTCGGGATGGTCGAGCCCGCGCAGGGTCGCGCCGATCTCCGCGAAGGCCTCGTCCCAGCCCACGGGCAGGTAGCGGTCGCTCGCCGCGTCGTAGCGCATCGGATGCGTCAGGCGGCCCTGGCCCTCGAGGGCGTAGTCGCTCCAGGTCCGCAGCTCACTCAGCGTGTGCTTCGCGAAGAAGGCCGGCGGCGTGCGCTTGTCGGTCGCCTCCCAGGAGACCGCCTTCACGCCGTTCTCGCAGAACTCGAAGGATGAGCCGTGCTCCGGGTCGCCCCAGGCGCAACCGGGGCAATCGAACCCGTCGGGCTGGTTGGCCTTGAGCAGCGCGCGGGCGCCGGTGAGCGGCGCGCGGCTGCCGAACAGGTGCTTGCCGCAACTCTTCAGAGCACCCCAACCGCCGGCGGCGGACGAGCGCTTTGAAGCCCCGTCAGACTGGGCCATGAATTGTCCTGGACATGATGACGCGAAGGCTCTCGCAGCCGCGAGATAAGCGTCTCCGCAACCGCCTCACAATGGCGTGCGCGCGCAGGCCCCTCATGCATGACGCACAGGCTAAGCGCCCGCTCCGCAAAGCCTTTCTAAACTGACACCCGGAGGATCGCCGGAGGGGCACACAGCCCCGTCGACGTTGGGCGCGCGGCCGGGCCGATGCGATAGGCTCAGGCCCGATCAGCCGCCGCGGGCGAGGTCCGCCGCCTCTCGGCCGACGGCCTGCCGAAGCGTGGCGATCCCCTCCGCCCTCATGCGCTTCAGGAGCCCGGCCTTGATACGGCCGACGATCCCCGGACCCTCGTAGACCAGCGCCGAGTAGAGCTGCACGAGGCTCGCTCCGGCGAGGATCTTGGTCCAGGCGGCGTCGGCCGAATCGACGCCGCCGACGCCGATCAGGGGAAGGTCGTCACCGACGCGCAGCCGGGTCTGGGCCAGCATCCGGGTCGCCGGCCCGAAGAGTGGCCGCCCCGACAGGCCACCGGTTTCCCGGGCAAGCGTCCCCTCAACCAGACTCGCCGGCCGTGCCACGGTGGTGTTGGACACGACGAGCGCCTGGACTCCGCGGCGGCGTGCCGTGGCGCAGATCGCATCGAGGGCGTCCAGCGCCATGTCGGGTGCGATCTTCAGGAGGATCGCCGCCGCCGCGCCCGACGCGTCGCGGGCCTCAACCGTCCTGGCGAGCAACTCGTCCAGGAACGCCTCGCCCTGCAGGTCCCGCAGCCCCGGCGTGTTGGGGGAGGAGACGTTGACGGTCACGAAATCCGCCAGCGGCGCCAGCGCCCGGGTGCAGGCAGCGTAGTCGGCGAGGCGATCGACGGCTTCCTTGTTGGCGCCGATGTTGACGCCGACGATCCCGGCCCGCCCGGCCCGGGCGCGTAGCCGCGCGGCGACGACGTCCAGACCCTCGCTGTTGAGGCCGTAGCGGTTGATCACCGCCCGGTCCGCGGTCAGCCGGAACACCCGCGGCCGCGGGTTGCCGGGCTGAGGGCGCGGCACCACGCCACCCACCTCGACGAAACCGAAGCCGAGGCCGAGCAGCGCGTCCGGCACGCGCGCGCCCTTGTCGAAACCGGCGGCGAGGCCGACCGGGTTGGGGAAGCGGCGGCCGAGCACGTCGACGGCGAGGTGCGGATCATCCACCTGAGGCGCGCGACGGGGCATCGCCGCGAGGGCCCGCAGGGTCAGGTCGTGCGCGCGCTCGGCGTCGAGCCGGTGCAGCAACGGTCGGACGAGGGGGAAGGCGCGGTCGATCATGGCGTACCCAAACCGGCCGGAAAGACGTGGCGGCCGTCCGCGCCCAACGGCAGCGCCATCACCGAACGGACCGCGTCGAGGGACAGCACACCGTAGAGGTGCGGGAACAGATCGCCGCCCCGGGAGGGCTCGTAGCGAAGACAGTCCCCGAGGGCGTTGGCCTCGACGGTGACGAGCAGCAGGTCGGCCTGCCCGGCGAAGTGGCGCGCCGCCGTCTCGGCCACCTGGGCGGCCGTGGAGAAGTGGATGAAGCCGTCCTCGCGGTCGACCGGCGCCCCGGCGAACCGGCCTGCAGCCTCCGCCTCCCGCCACAGCGCGCGCGGACAGATCTTGTAGATGAGCGGCATCGAAGCTCCCTGGACACGGCCGCGTCGATAGTGGCGCCTCGGGTTGGCGGCAACACCTGGATTCGGGACGCATTCGAGGAACGATTGCATTCTGCGCGCTGTAGTTCTACTTTCCTACGACGAGGCTGAGCGTCACAGTGCCAGGCCCGAATTGGGACGCCGGATCGGGGTTCTGCCGCATCTGGTGACTACACCTGTATCCCGCGGGTGCCGACCATGACCGGCGGGAAGATCGTCCCACTGCCTCCGTAACGGCCGGGTTCCGGCTGATGCGACGGGGGTTCCGGCCCGCTCAAGGTGAGCCTCCGAGCCCGACATGCTGTCGCACGAGCAGATCTGGAACGCCATCGACCGGCTCGCCGAGCGTCACGGCTACTCGGCCTCGGGACTGGCACGCCGCGCCGGCCTGGACGCGACGAGCTTCAACCGCTCGAAGCGCGTCGGCGCCGACGGGCGCAAACGCTGGCCCTCGACGGAATCGGTCTCGAAGGTGTTGGCTGCGACTGGATCCAGCTTGGACGAGTTCCTGCGCCTCATCGAGGCCCGCGAGATCCCCGCCCGGACCATGGTGCCGCTGATCGGTCTCACCCAGGCCGGTGCCGGTCGCCTGTTCAACGACGAGGGCATGCCCACCGGCGGTGCGGGCTGGGAGGAGATCGAGTTCCCGGACCTCGGCGAGGAGCGTGCCTTCGCGCTGGAGATCCAGGGCGATTCCATGCTGCCGCTGTTCCGGGACGGCGATGTTCTGATCGTGTCGCCCACCGCCGGCGTGCGCAAGGGCGACCGCGTTGTCGTCCGCCTTCACGGTGGCGAGGTCCTGGCCAAGGAACTGAGACGCCGGACGGCCCGCACCGTCGAGCTCGCCTCGCTCAACCCAGAGCACGAGGATCGCACCCTGAACCTCGGCGAGGTCGCCTGGATGGCTCGGGTCATGTGGGTGCGCCAGTAGACCATCCCCGGATCCGCGTTCCGGGCCCCGTCTTGGCCGGACGGCCGTTCGTCGCTATCGAGGGCGCGTCGCGGGCCTTCCGCATCCGCTGAGCGCGAACGCAGCATGGCGCAACCCGGCACGGGTCACGGTTCGGACGACGACGTGCCCCTTTCGGAGGAGGCTCGCGCGCTCCTCGATGCGTTGCCGACGCCGAGCCTGCTCTTCGACGAGGGAGGCCGGGTTCTGCACGCCAATCCCGCCCTCGAGCGCCTCTGCGGGCGTCCGGCGGCGTGGCTCAGGGAGCATGGCCTCGATCCGATGCTGGCCAGCCGCGCGCCCGCGCCGGATCCGGCCCAGGACGCCATCCAGGAGTTCCCGGCGCTGCGCGCGGACGGGACGAGCTTCTGGGCCAGTCTGACGGTGGCCCCGCTGCCGACCACCCCCTTCCGGATCGGCCAGATCCTCGACGTCACGGCACGACGGGAGGCGGAGGGCGCGCTCGCCCTGTCCCGCCAGCGCGAGGCGCTGGGCCTGCTGACCAACAGCGTGGCTCACGAATTCAACAACTTCCTCCAGATCCTCATCGGCTACATCGACGGCCTGAAGCGTCGGTTGGGCGACCGCCCGGAGCCGTTCATCCAGCGCGCGATATCGCGATCGGCCGATGCCACCGAGCGGGCTGCCATCCTGACGCGCCACCTCCTGGCCTATTCCCGGCGGATCGCGCCCGAGGTCCGCGCCGTCGATCTCGACGTGATCGTGGCCGACCTGGCCGGGCGCCTCGCCCCCGATCTGCCGGCCGCGATCCGACTGAACGTGGCTCGGACACCCGGCCTGCCGCCCGCGATCAGCAACCCGACTCAGATCGAGTTCGCCCTGCGTCACTTGGTCGCGAACGCCTGCGAGGCGATGCCGGCTGGTGGCACTCTGACGTTGTCGACCTTCCGGATCGAGCCCGGCGATCGGATGATGCAGCAGCCCGGCGACGGCATCGTGGGGATTGCGGTGAGCGATACGGGCCAGGGCATGTCGCCCGAGATGCTGACCCGGGCCCTCGCACCCTTCCAGACCAGCCACGAGGCCGGCCGCGGCGCGGGCCTCGCGATCGTTCACGGTCTGATGAAGCGCCAGAACGGCACCATCACCGTCGACAGCCGATCCGGGGAGGGCACCCAGGTGCGGTTGTCGTTTCCCGCCGCGCCCGAGCGGGCGCTGCACTGACGGGCGGAAAACTGCCATCGCGCCGTCGTGGGGCAGGACTAAAACGCGGGCCCAGCCGTTCCCATATTGTCACTGGCGCTCAGCGCCATCCAGTTCTCGTCCTCAGAGGCGTGTCTATGCTCACCCAGATTTCGCGTCGCCGGCGCGTGGCCAGCCTGCTGGCTTTGGCCGCGGCGTTGACTGTCGCGGCTCCCGTGGTCGAAGCCCGTCCGGGCGGCGGCGGGTCCTTCGGGTCGCGCGGCTCCCGCACCTACACGGCACCGTCCGCTACGCCGACCGCTCCGGGCGGCGGCATGACGATGCAGCGGTCTCAGACCGCTCCGTCTCCCGGCATGGGCAGCCCCGGTATGCAGGCTCCTGCGACGGGCCGCCGGTTCGGCGGCGGCTTCTTCGCGGGCCTGCTCGGCGCCGGCCTGATCGGCGCGCTCCTCGGCGGCGGTTTCTTCGGCGGCCTGGGCGGCCTCGCCTCGATGATCGGCCTGCTCTTCCAGGTGGGCCTCGTGGTCGTGGTGGTGATGCTGGCCCTGCGCTTCTTCCGCCGCCGCAACCAGCCGGCCGGCGCCGGCGCGCCCTACGCCCGCTCATCCCTCGACGGTGAGCAGGGTCCCGGCGGCCCGATCGGCGGTGCGCCCGGGGCTCCCGCCGCGGGCATGTTCAGAGGTGGTCAGCGGCCGCCCCAGGCGCGTCCGGTGCAGATCGGCCCCGCCGACTACCAAGCGTTCGAGCGGCTGCTCGGCGATATCCAAGATGCCTATTCCCGCGAGGATCGCGTGACCCTCGGCAACCTGTCCACGCCCGAGATGGTCAGCTACTTCGACGAGGAGTTGCGCAATAACGCGTCCCGCGGCGTCGTGAACAAGATCACGGACGTGAAGCTGCTCCAGGGCGACCTGGCGGAATCGTGGGGCGAGGACCGCACCGACTACGCGACCGTGGCGATGCGCTACGCGCTCAAGGACGTGATGATCGAGCGCTCCAGCGGCCGTGTCGTGCAGACCGACTCCTCAGAGGCCACGGAACTGTGGACCTTCCTGCGCCAGCCCGGCCGCGGCTGGGTGCTCTCGGCGATCCAGCAGACCCGCTGATCGCTCGGGCGTCCCGGTCGGAGGACCGGGACCGTCGCATTCACGCCGGTGCCGTCTCGACGGTGCCGGCGTTTTTATTTTGCTCCCACAGGTTGGCCAAGTCGACGAAGCCCGACACGGGCACTTCTTCGGCGCGCGCGGTCTCGGCGATGCCGGCCGCGGCCAGCATGGTGCCGGCGTCGGCCGTCAAGGACTTCAGGCTCTGGCGCAACATCTTGCGGCGCTGGCCGAAGGCCGCGCGGGTCACGGCTTCGAGAGCCCCGCACCGGCACGCGAGAGGCCGGGCCCGCGGCACGATCCGTACCACGCTCGACGTCACCTTCGGCGGCGGAACGAAGGCCGACGGACTGACGTCGAACAGGATCTCGGCCTGTGTCCGCCAGCCGCACAGCACGGCGAGCCGGCCATAATCCGCCCGCTGCTCGGGTCCGGCGACGATGCGCTCGGCGACTTCCCGCTGGAACATCAGGACGGCCTGATCCCACCAGGGTGGCCACGCCTCACCGCCGAGCCAGCCGGTGAGAAGCGCCGTACCGACGTTGTAGGGCAGGTTGGCCACGATGCGCGCCGGACCGGGACCGATCAGCGGCCGCGGATCGAACACCAGCGCGTCCGCATCGACCACTTCGAGCCGGCCCGGGTAGTGCGCGGCGATGTCGGCGAGCGCCGGCAAGGCGCGCGGATCGCGCTCGATGGCCACGACCCTCGCCGCCCCTTCGGCCAGCAGCGCCCGCGTCAGGCCGCCGGGACCTGGGCCGACCTCGACCACGGTCACACCATCGAGCGGTCCCGCAGCACGGGCGATCCGGCCGGTGAGGTTGAGGTCGTAGAGGAAGTTCTGACCGAGCGCCTTCTTGGGCTCCAGGCCATACCGGGCGACGACCTCGCGGAGCGGCGGAAGCCCGTCCCCGGCGCTCAAGATCCCGCCCTCACAGCTCGTCCTCCGGACCGAAATGCCGGGCGCCCGCGGGCATCGGCCGGCCTGCGTAGATGCGGAACGGGCCCGCGTCGCCGCCGGACGGGACCGCGTCTGCGGCGGATCCGGTGGCCGCCAGCCGGGCGGCGAGCCGCAACGCCGCCACGAGGCTGTCGGGCCGGGCGATCCCCTTGCCGGCGATGTCGAACGCGGTGCCGTGGTCCGGCGACGTGCGCACGAACGGCAATCCGAGGGTGACGTTCACGCCGTCGTCGAACGCGATGGTCTTGATCGGGATCAGGGCCTGATCGTGCGTCGGCGCGAGGGCCACGTCGTAGGTCTCCCGAGCCCGGGCGTGGAACAGCGTGTCGGCCGGCAGCGGGCCGCGGATGTCGATGCCGGCCGCGCGCAGCCGGGCCACGGCCGGGGCGAGCACGTCCCGATCCTCGTGACCGATGGTTCCCGCCTCGCCGGCGTGCGGGTTCAGGCCCGCGAGGACGAGGCGCGGTTCGTGCAGTCCGAACCGGTCCCGCAGATCGCGGGCGACGATGGTGGCGGTCTCCTCCACGAGGTCCTGGGTGAGGAGCTCCGGCACCGCCCTCAGCGGGACGTGGATCGTCACCGGAACGACCGCGAGCATCTCGCTCCAGATCATCATCACCGGCCGGGGCGGCGTCCGGCCGGGGGGCACCGAGAGCGCGGCGAGGAACTCGGTGTGGCCCGGATGGGCGAAACCGGTCCGCGTCAGCACGAACTTGGCGATCGGGTTGGTCACGATCGCGCTGGCGCGCCCGGCCTTGACGAAGCCCACGGCGGCGGTGATCGACTCGATGGTCGCGCCCGCGTTGACGGAATCCGGCATCCCGGGCTCCGCCGCCACGGTGGCGCCGCTCGGTAGGGGCACCACCGGCAATGCGTGCCGGAACACCTCGGCGGCGGTCTCGGGATCGACTTCGGCGACCGGGACAGGCCGGTTCATCCGGTGGGCGAGACGTTCGATGAAGGCCGGATCACCCACGAGGAAGAACGGCGGCAGCAGGCGCGGACCGCCGCGCCCGAGCCAGGCGCTGAGGGCCAGTTCCGGGCCGATCCCGGCGGGATCCCCGAGGGTGAGGGCGAGGGGTGGCATAGACGGTCTATAGCGCCCGCGGCGGCGCCGGTCACCGCACTGAGGCGATGCCGTCCGCCGTGGTGGCCGTTCCGACGTTCTGGCGCAGATCCGCCTCGCCCAGGGTCTTCAGCTCGACACGCAGCAGGACGGTCTGGTTGCGCTCGCGCACGCCGGTGGCGGTGGCGATCGGCGAGTTGATGTAGTTCAGCGAGACGGTGGTGCATTCGTCCTGATAGCCGCCGCCGAAGCTGGCACCCGACAGGTAGAACCGACCCGGATTCTGGTAGATCGGCACGGTCCCGATCGGGTTGGCGAGGTAGGAGGTCAGCGCGTCCTGGTAGGTGTTGCGCACGTCGAGGTAGTGCGTGAGGTCGACCAGCAGCGAGCCGGAGACGAACCAGTTCGGCGTGATGTTGTAGGTCGCCGAGGCGGTGATGCCTTCGCGGTAGTGGCTGTAGCCCAGCAGCGGCTGCGCCTCGTAGTACGAGTAGAACGCCGACAGGGTGAGCGGCGCGAACGGTGCGAACCGGGCCGTCGCCCCGGCCTCGAACCGCGACACGTGGAAGTCCGACTGATTGAAGCGGGCCCGGCTGATGAACGTGATGTTCTGGTTCGGCGAGACTTGGAACCGGCCGACGAAGTCGGACCGCTGGGTCTCCAGACCGGAATCGAGGCCGACATTGGCGATGTCGCCGCGGCGGAACGAGTTGACGCCGGCGAGCTGGATGGACTCGCCGAAGAGCACGTTGGCGTACCAGCCGGAGGGCGTGACCACGGAGTACTGGCCGCCGAGATTGGTGCGCACGCCGCCTTCGACCCGGTCGTAGCCCGAGAACTTGTCCCATTCGAAGAGGGAGGTATCGTCGAACACGAGGCTCTGCGCATCCTCGTTTGGCAGCCGGCCGATCCGTGTCTCGGACGGCCGCGCGATGACCTGCCCGATCGGCTCAAGGGTGTGGACGCCCAGCGCGCCGAAATTCGCCACGAAGGGGTACCGGTAGTCGAGGCCGATCGCCGGCATGACGCGGCCGGCGAAGCCGTCATCGATCTTCGCCACCTGGGGGGCGAGGTCGTTCTGGTAGCCCGAGAAGCTGGGGTTGGTGAAGAACGCGTCGGTCCGCAGGTAGGCGAACGGCGTGAACTTCTGGCCGTAATCATCGATGAAGCTGCGGCGCCAGGACAGCTCGGCGGAGGCGCGCGTGTTCGTTCCCGCAAGCCCCTGGATGAGGCAGGTGCCGCGCTGGAAGATCGTGCAGGTCTGGTAGAGCGGGAAGCTTACGCCGTTCACGCTCGGCGAGAACAGGTAGCTCGAGGTGCGCGGCAGCCCCTGATACTGCGTGGTCTCGCGGGTCAGGCTGGTGATGTTGGCCTGGAAGCGCACCTCGCCGCCGATCTCGGACGGGCCATTGATGCGCTTGTCGTAATCGATGACCGGCGCCACGATCGGCTGCTGCTTCTGCCAGTCGAAGCTCGACAGGCCCTTGAAGTAGTAGCCCCGTGCCTCGAACCACGACCGGTCGCCCTGGCCGATCAGGTAGGCCGTCGAGGTCGCCTCGCGGAAGTAGTCCGTGGTGATGTTCTGATTGCGGATCCGGTAATTGTCGAGGAACCACTTGTCGGTGACGCCGACGAGGTCCCAGCCGGTCCGCCAACGCGGGTTGATGTAGAACCGGCCCTGCGATTCGACGGAGCCGCGGAAGTCACGCTCGCCGGCGCCGAGCGGGCTCGGCAGGAAGGCGGAGGGCGTCGTCTGCGAGATGCCGGACAGGCGCAGGTTGTAGAAGCCGTTGTCGATCCGCTGGCGGAACTCGCCCTGGGCCAGAAGGCCCTGGCGGCTGAGCAGGGTCGGCGTCAGCGTCAGGTCGTAGCTGGGCGCGAGGGCGATGAAGTACGGCAGCGACGCGCCGCTGCCGAGGGCCGTCGTCGTGATGAAGCGGGGCGCCAGGAACCCGGTCTTGCGCCTTACCGTGGGATCCGGGGCCTCGAAATACGGCAGGTAGGCCACCGGGATGCCGGCGATCTCCAGCGTGGAATCGTCGAAGTAGACGGTATGGGTCTCGTTATCGTGGACGATCTTGCTCGCCCGAAGCTGCCAGAGCGGCGGCGATTCCGGATTGTCCTTGCAGGGCTCGCAGGCAGTGTAGCTGCCGGAGTCGAAGCTCGTCTGCTCGCCGTTCAGCCGTTCCGCCCGGGGCGCCGAGAAACGCGTCCGCACGGTCTCGAACTTGCGCTGGACGGTCTGCTGGCCGCGGAAGGCGTCGATGAAGCCGGTCTTGAAGTCGTCGGTGAGCTCCATGCGCTCGCCGGTCACCACGCCGCCATCGGCCTCGGTGAGGCGGACGTTGCCCTCGGCGAAGACGCGGCTGCTGCCGCGGTCGTAGCGCACGCGGTCGGCCTGGAGGGTCCGGGGGCCGTAATGCAGCTCGGCGTTGCCGCGGGCCGTCACGGTGCTGCGCTCGTTGTCGTAGACCAGCTCGTCGGCCTCGACGAGGAGCTTGTCGCCCGGCTTTGCAGCCGCCACGGCAGGGAGAGTCTGCGCGCGCGCCGACGCGGCCGCCGTCAGGGGCACGGCCAGCGCGAGCGCGGCCAGAAGGCCCGCTTTCCGCAGGATGTCGGTGACCTTACGCAACGCGCGTCCCAACCCCTGTGACGTGTGCCGCCACGACCCTCAAACACCCGTCTCCCTGCCGGCGACGCATCGCAGCGGTCAGCCGTCTTCCTGGTACAGAAGCGTGAGCGTACCGAGAAGACTGCCTACCACGGCCGGGAACCAGGCCGCCACCGGTGCCGCGACGAGTCCGGACGCTCCGAGCCCCTCCATGACCTGTCGGACCACGTAGAGGGCGAAGCCGGCCGCGACGCCACCGAGGACGAGTTTGCCGACACCACCAAAGCGGAAGAACCGTAAGGAAACGGTTGCGGCGACGAGCACCATGGCGACGAACAGGACCGGCCTCGCCCACAGGACATCGTACTGAAGCCGGTATCGGGTGGCGTCCAAACCGGCCCGCTCGGTGCGTGCGATGGTTGTGGGAAGTTGCCAGAAAGGCACAGATTCCGGAGGGGTGAAGCGCTGCCGGACCTGCCCGGGATCGAGATTGGAGGCGATCAGGTAGGTGTCGAACGACTCGGGGGGCATCTCGGGTGTGAGAACGCGCACGTCGGAGAGCTCCCAGTACCCGTCGTGGAGCGTCGCCCGGGCCGCGACCAGCTGCTGGGCGAATTTGCCGGCCTCGTCGAAGGTGAAGACGGAGACGCCCGCGAGCGTCGTCGTGCCTTCGATGGCGGTCTCCGCGCGCACGATCGCCTCGCCGTCCAGGCCCCGCTGCCGGATCCAGAGGTCCTTGCCCGAGCCGGCCTTGGTGGCCTTGGCGAAGATTTTCGCCTCGATCTCCGTGGAGCGCTGCTTCAGCATCGCCGAGACCGGGTTGTAGATCCCCACGGCCGCCGCGCCGAGGGCCAGCGCCACGAAGAAGCCGGGCTGCAGGAACTGCCACGCGGAGATCCCGGCGGCCCGGGCGACCACCAGTTCCAGCTTGCGCGAGAGCTGGAGCAGGGCCGCCATGGAGCCGAACAGGACCGCGAAGGGCAGCACGCCCTCGGCCACCGCGGGGGTACGGTAGAGCGAGAGCTGCGCCATCAGCCCGGTGGATGCGCCCTCGGCCTCGCCCGCGCGGCGCAGCAGCTCGACGAAGTCGAGGGTGTAGACCAGCGCGAAGACGGTGATGAAGACGCCGAGCACGGTTCGGGCGAAGCGGGCGGCGAAGTAGCGCCCGAGGGTGGGACCGATCAGCATCATCGGTCAGGCCGCCGGCGCGAGGCGTCGCCCGCGGTGCAGGCTCCGCACGCCGCGGACCAGCGCGACGTTGAACGCCCGCACCCGCGGTCCGAAGAAGATCAGGAGGCTGGACAGCGCCATCGCGGCAAGCGGGACGCCGTAGATCGCCGCCACGGCCCCGGAGCTGCGCGCAGCGGCGCTGACGGCCGCGAAACCGCCGATGCGCAGCGCCACGACGGCGAGGATCGCCCCGGCGACCGCCAGGCCGCGGCCCTGACGGGTGGTGCGCGGGTCGCCGAGCGCCGCGAAGGCGATGAAGACCAGGGCCAACGGGTAGAGGCAGGCGGAGAGCCGATCGTGCAGCTCCGCCCGGAAGCGGCCCTTCTGCAGCTTGTAGTAGCCCTCGCTCTGGTCGGGGAACAGGAGCTGCGCCGTTGAGCGCTCCCGGGGCTTGTAGATTGTATCGGAATCCGGGGGCGCGAAGGCGGCGAGGTCGATCGTGTACCGCTCGAAGGTCAGGATCGAGGAATCGCGCGAGTCCTTCTGCTGCTGGTGGACGCTGCCGTTCTCCAAGATCAGGTAGCTCTGGCCCTCGACGTCGACGGCGTTGCCGCGCTCGGCGAGGTAGACCTTGGTCTTGCCGGCTTCCCGGCGGTCCTGGATGAACAGGCCCTTGAGGGTGCCGCCCGGCCCACGCTCGCGGAAATGGAAGGTGATGCCGTTGTCGAGCTGGGTGAACTGGCCCTCCTTGACGACGTTCGCGATGAAGTCGCCGCGCACCCGCGTGATCACGTCGCGCAGCTCCTGGAAGCTCGCCGGCATCACCACCACCACCAGGAACCCGACCAGAAAGCTGACGATCAGCGCGAGGGTCAGGAAGGGCCGGAGGAGCGAGCGCGGCGGCATGCCGGCCGCCGACATGACGATCAGCTCGGAATCGCCGTTGAGCTTGTTGAGGGCGTAGACGGTCCCAATGAACAGCGCGACGGGCGCGATCACCACGACGAGCGTCGGCAGCGACAGGCCGGTGACGAACAGGAAGACCAGCAGCGTCTGGCCCTTGGCGGTCACGAGGTCGAGTTCGCGCAGGGCCTGCGTCAGCCAGATCGTGCCGGTGAGGCCGATCAGGCAGGCCAGGGTGGACCCCAGGGCGATCCGAAAGATGTAGCGCTCGATCTGCCTCATTGGCCCGGCAGTCCCGCTCGTCCTCTCGCGCCCTCGAGCTGGCAGGGACCCGACAAAAGGGGCGATTCCAGGGCTGTCGCGTCGCGTTGCGTTCTCCGCCTCAGCGGCTACACAGGGCGAATGGCTCAGGCGGCGACGCGTGGGCGCGATGTGCGGCTCCGGGATGACGGGCAGGGCGACGGGTATGGCGGACGGTATCGAGATCGGTTTCGGTCCCCTCGGACAGAGCGGGCAGGGCCCGGGCGGATCCGGCGATCTCGTCGTCTTCGTCGGTGACGACCTCACCCTGAGTGCTGCGGCCCGCGACGCGCTGGGCGCGGCCGGGTCGGATCTCGTCGCGCGCGCCGCGGCGTCCGAGAAGTTCAAGGGCCGCTCCCTCAGCGCCTTGAGCCTGCCGGCCCCGTCCGGCGTCAGCGCGGAGCGCCTCGTGGTGGTCGGCCTCGGTTCGGACAAGGACCGCGCCAAGACCGACTGGCCGGTGCTGGGCGGCTTCACCGCCAGCAAGGTCTCCGGGCGGACCGCTCGGATCGTCCTCGACTGGCCGGGTGCATCGGTGACGGCTGCGCAGGCCGGCGAGTTCGCCCTCGGCGCCCGGCTGCGCACGTACACGTTCGACCGCTACAAGACCAAGAAGAAGCCCGAGGCCGAGGAGAAGGCCGCGACGGCTCTAACCCTCTTGCTGGCCGACCACGGCGCGGCGGCCCGAGAGGGCGACACCGCGCAGAGCCTCGCGGACGGCGTGATCCTGGCGCGCAACCTCGTGAACGAGCCGCCGAACGTGCTCTTCCCCGAGGAGTTCGCCCGTCGCGCCGCCGAACTCGCCAAGCTCGGAGTCGAAATCGAGGTCATCGAGCCGGCGCGGATGCGCGAACTGGGCATGGGCGCGTTGCTCGCGGTGGCGCAGGGCTCGGCCCGCGAGCCGCGGATCGTGATCATGCGCTGGAACGGCGGAACCGCTGGCGAGGCACCCGTGGCCTTCATCGGCAAGGGCGTGATCTTTGATTCCGGCGGCGTCTCGATCAAGCCCGGCGGCGGCATGGAGGACATGAAGGGTGACATGGGCGGTGCTGCCGCCGTGGTCGGCGCCCTGCATGCCCTGGCGGCCCGCAAGGCGCGCTGCAACGTCGTGGGCGCCATCGGCATCGTGGAGAACATGCCGGACGGCGGCGCCTACCGCCCCTCCGACATCCTGACGTCGATGTCCGGCCAGACCATCGAGGTGATCAACACCGACGCGGAAGGCCGCCTCGTGCTGGCCGACGTGATCACCCACGTGGTCCGCAGCGCCAAGCCGAAGGCGATCGTCGACCTCGCCACGCTCACGGGCGCGATCATCGTGGCGCTGGGCCAGGACATCGCCGGCATGTTCTCGAACGATGACGCGCTCGCCGGGAACATCCATGCGGCGGGCGAGGCGACGGGCGAGAAAGTCTGGCGGATGCCGCTGATCCCCGCCTACGACAAGGCGATCGACTCCAAGTTCGCCGACATGAAGAACACCGGCGGCCGTCACGGGGGCGCCGCCACCGCGGCCTCCTTCATCAAGCGCTACGTCGAGGAGGTGCCGTGGGCCCACCTCGACATCGCCGGCGTCGCGATGTCGTCGAACGCCAGCGAGATCAACCGCAGCTGGGGCGCCGGCTGGGGGGTGCGCCTCCTCGACCGGCTGGTGCGCGACCACTACGAGGCGCGGTAGGATCGCGCCGGGTCGTGCGGGTATGCGCACATCCCGCATCGGCTCCGATCATCGGACGGTCCCCGCAGCCCCGGGACCCGCTGGGATCCGGAGCGAACGATGAACCGCGCAGGGCTCAGCGCGGTGCCTGATCCTGTCGGGACGTCGGTTGCGGCCGCGCCGCGCCGGTGGACGAGCCTCGTCGGGCCGGCATTGCCGGTCCTCGCCATGCTGATCGCCCTGGCCCTGGCCGCCGCCACGGGCTTCAGCCAGCGCTCGGCACTGCCCGAGGCGGTCGAGCCCTGGATCTTCGGCTATTTCGCCACGCGCTACCCGCTCTTCGCCTTCGCGCTGATCTACGGCGTCGCGCATCTCGCCCGCGTGGCCGTCGGGCCGGGCCCGGCCTCTATACCGCGCCGGGCGCTGTTCGGGGTCGCAGGTGTCGCCGCACTGCTGACGGCGGGGCTCTACCCGACCTTCGGCGGCCTCATCCTGCGCGCCGGCTTCGCCACCGGCGGCATGGCGTTCCTGACGCATCAGCCCCTCTGGCTGGCCTACGGCCTCGGCGCCGGGGTCGCGGCCGGCCTGTTCGGTGCCATCCTCGGCCTGTCCGCCATCGCCACGAACCGGCCGTTTCGACCGCGCCTGCACCGAATCGGATTTGGCGCTCTCGCCTTCCTGGCTCTCTGGTTCGGCGCCGCCGTGATCGGACTGTCGGATACGGTCGGGTCGGGGCCGTGGCCGCGGCGGGCTTTCGCGCCGGGCGAGGCGGGCCTCGCCGCCCTCCTGCTCGTCGTCGCGGCTCTGCCACACGTCGCATCGGCGACAGCCCTCCTGCATCGTCGGGAGGCCTGACGGCATCGCCTTGCGGGTCAGCGCCCGTTCACGCAGAGTCGGCCCGTACTGCGTTGAGGGACCCGGCCGCCGAGAGCCGCGCCCGTGGGAGGCATCGCGATGCATGAGGCCAGCGTGATCGGGCACGGCGCTCAGGCGACCACGTCCGGACGGGCGACGGGTTCATTGACGGGCCGAGGACCGGAGCGGCCCTGGCTCGCCGCGTACCCGCCCGGTGTTCCGGCGGAGATCGACGTCGCGAAGCTCGGCACCCTCAACGGGCTGTTCGAGGCCAGCATGGCGGCCTTCGCCGACCGGCCGGCGATGCTGTGCTTCGGCTCGACCATGACCTACGCGACCCTGGGCCAGCACGCCCGCGATCTCGCCGCATGGCTGAAGAGCCAGGGTCTGGCCAAGGGCGACCGCGTGGCGATCATGCTGCCCAACGTGCCGGCCTACGCGGTGGCGATCTTCGGCGTGCTCCTGGCCGGCGGAACGGTGGTCAATACCAACCCGCTCTACACGCCCCGGGAGCTGACCCAGCAGATCACCGATTCCGGGGCGCGGATCCTCATCGTCCTGGAGAATTTCGGCGCGACCGTCGCCGCTTCGCTTCCGGGGCTCACCTTGGATCGGGTGCTTCTGGTCGGCCCCGGCGACGGGCTCGGGCTGAAGGGCCACGTCATCACCCTCGCCAGCCGGCACGTGCGCAAGGCGGTTCCACCATTCCGGCTGCCGGACGGCCTCGCGGTGCCGTTCGCCACCGTGCTGCGCCGCGGCCGCAACCTGCCGCGCGCCGCGGTCCCGGTCGGGCCCGAGGACCTCGCCTTCCTGCAATACACGGGCGGGACCACCGGCATCGCGAAGGCGGCGATGCTCAGCCACCGCAACATCATGGCGAATGTCGAGCAGTCGCAGCTCTGGTTCAACTCGAAGGACCCGAGCGTGCAGCGCTGCGCAGTGACGGCGCTGCCGCTCTACCACATCTTCGCGCTCACTGCGTGCTTCTTCCAGTTCATGCGCAGCGGCGGCTCCTGCCTGCTGATCCCCAATCCGCGCGACTGCGACGGCATGGTGAAGACGCTGAGCCGCACGCCGTTCACCCACCTGATGGGCGTGAACACATTGTTCAACGTGCTGATCAACCACCCGCAGATCGCGACGGTCGATTTCTCGAAGCTCGATTTCGTGGTTGGCGGCGGCACGGCGGTGCAGCGCGCGGTGGCGGAGCGGTGGAAGGCGCTCACCGGCAGCACCATCGTCGAGGGCTACGGCCTCTCGGAAACCTCGCCGGTGGTATCGGCTAATCCGCGAAACCTGCGGGACTTCACCGGCACGATCGGCTTTCCACTCCCCTCGACCGAGGTCTCGATCCGCGACGTCGCGGGACAGCCGGTTCCGATCGGTGAGCCGGGCGAGATCTGCGTGCGGGGTCCGCAGGTCATGCGCGGCTACTGGAACCGGGCGGACGAGACGGCGCGGGCCATGACGGAGGACGGGTTCTTCCGCACGGGCGACGTCGCCGTCATGCTTCCGGACGGCCAGTTCCGGATTGTCGACCGGATGAAGGACATGATCCTCGTCTCCGGCTTCAACGTGTACCCGAACGAGGTCGAGGACGTCCTGGCGACCCACCCGGCCATTCTCGAATGTGCCGTGGTCGGCGCGCCGAGCGAGGAGACCGGCGAGATGGTCGTGGCCCACGTCGTCCTGAAGGATCCGTCGGTTTCCCTCGACGACCTGCGGGCGCATGCGCGGGCGCAGCTCACCGGCTACAAGGTTCCCCGCCGGGTCGTCCTGCACGACACGCTGCCGAAGACCAACGTCGGCAAGGTGCTGCGGCGGATGCTGCGCGACGAGACGCCGCCGGACGCAGCGTAACCGACCGCGGGGGCCAGCCGAAAGATAAGGGTGCGGCGCTTGTTCCCGTGTCGGCCGGAGCTGATCTGTGGAATGGCGGCGGGGGGACTCAGGAGAGGCGGCGATGGTGAT
>Ga0160428_1000879_pt1 | contig 27587 bp, 31 predicted proteins | sample SolpanmetagenomM_FD_108198 | JGI IMG/M metagenome (GOLD analysis project Ga0160428, IMG submission 108198) | Solar panel surface microbial communities from Lawrence Berkeley National Laboratory, California, USA - M | ecosystem: Engineered > Built environment > Solar panel > Unclassified ... | reverse complement strand
CGCCGACCGTGCCGACCGGGGCCAGCGTGTGCGACGTGCGGTTGGCGGGGCGCCGCGGGTGGAGGAGTCGTGGACGCGAAGCCACGGCACGGTCTTGAAGCCCCGGCGCTACGCGGAGCATGCCAGCCGCGTGACATGCCCCATCTTGCGGCCGGGGCGCACATCCTTGCCGTATAGATGCAGATGCGCGCCCGGTTCGGCGAGGATCTCGCCCCAGCGATCCGCCTCGTCCCCGATGAGGTTCTCCATCGTGACGGCGGCGGCGGTGAGGCCGGTGTCGCCCAGCGGCAGTCCGCAGATCGCGCGAATATGGTTCTCGAATTGCGACGTCGCCGCGCCCTCGATCGTCCAATGACCCGAATTGTGCACCCGCGGCGCCATTTCGTTGAACACCGGGCCGTCCGCACCGACGAAGAATTCGCACGCCAGCACTCCGACATAGTCGAGTGCCTCCGCGACCCGCACCGCGAGCGCCGTCGCTTCCTCGGCCTGCGCCAGGACTTGCGGCGGGGCGGGCAGGGTGGAGCAGCGCAGGATCGCATCGCGGTGCACGTTGTGCGGCACCGGATAGCGCTGCACCGCGCCGTCCGCGCGCCGCGCGATCAGCACGGAGAATTCGTGGGTGAAGTCGATGAACGCCTCCAGCACCGCCGGGCCGCCGATCGAGTCCCACACGGCATCCGCATCGGCGGGGGTGCGGATCACCGCCTGGCCCTTGCCGTCATAGCCGAAGCGCGCGGTCTTCAGCACCGCCGGGGTGCCGGTATGCGCCAGCCCGGCACGCAGATCCTCGCGACTGTCGACCGCGGCCCAGCGCGCCGGGCGCCCGCCCAGTCCCTCGACGAAGCGTTTCTCCGCGACGCGTTCCTGCGACACGCGCAAAGCCTGCGGACCGGGATGGACCGGGACATGCTCGGCCAGCCATTCGACCGGGGCGACGTCGATATTCTCGAATTCGTACGTCACGACATCGCACGCCGCGGCGAAGTCCTTGAGCACGATTCGATTGTGGTAATCCGCGCGGGTCAGGCTGGAGGCGGTCTGCGCGGCGACGCTTTCCCGGTCCGGCGCCAGCACATGCGTGCGATAGCCCAGTTCGGCCGCGGCACTCGCCAGCATCCGCCCGAGCTGCCCGCCCCCCAATATGCCGATCGTCGATCCCGGCGGTAGCGTCTTCATGCCGGCACGCTCATTGCGGATCGGTCGCCACGCTCTCGGTCTGCGCCGCGCGCCACGCCTTGAGCTTCTGCGCCAGCAGCGCATCCGACGTGGCAAGGATCGCGGCGGCGAGCAGTCCGGCATTCTTGGCACCGGCCGCGCCGATCGCCAGCGTGCCGACCGGGATTCCGCCCGGCATCTGCACGATCGACAACAGGCTATCCATGCCTTTCAGCGCCCTGGTTTCGACGGGTACGCCGAGCACGGGAAGGTGCGTCATCGCCGCGACCATCCCCGGGAGATGCGCCGCGCCGCCCGCGCCGGCGACGATCACCTTGAGCCCGCGGATTTCGGCCTGCCCGGCATAATCCACGAGGCGGTGCGGCGTGCGGTGCGCCGAGACGACCTTCGTTTCGTACGCGACGCCCAGCGCGACGAGCGCCTCGGCGGCATGGCGCATCGTCTCCCAATCGGAAGTGCTGCCCATGATGATGCCGACCAGAGGATGCGTCATGCGGTGCGGGTTAGCGGGGGAGGGGGCGGAGGGCAACTGTACGCCGGTTCACTTGCCCGAACTTATGCCGCCCATCCGCCATCGATGTCATACACGCTACCGGTCACGAAGCCTGCCGCGTCCGAGGCCAGATAGGATACCAACCCTGCCACCTCTTCGACAGTACCGTGCCTCCGGATCGCAAGCGGTGAACGATTTTCGGCCGCATCGGGGCCGTCCGCGGGATTACGCTCGGTGTCGATCGGTCCGGGCTGTACCAGGTTTACGGTGATGCCGCGTCCCCCCAGGTCTCGCGCCATGCCGCGAGTCATGCCGACAAGAGCCGCCTTACTCGCCGCGTACAAGGTCGCGCCGCTGCCCGGCGTGCGGCTGGCGACGATACTGCCGATCGTGATGATCCGCCCGCCATCAGGCATTGTCGCCGCCACGCGCTGTGCCGCGAGAAAGGGCGCACGGACATTGACCGAGAAAACGCGATCGAACGCATCGGCGGGATAGTCTTCCAGCGGGCCGGTAATCGCCAGACCTGCGGTGTTTACCAGGATATCGATCCGCCCGAACCGCGCGACGACCGTGTCGATCGCCGCCGACAAAGCGGCGGGATCCGCAATATCGGCCTGGATCGTCAGAAGGTCGCCGCCTCGCTCCCGTACCTCGGCGGCGAGCATATCCGCCTCCTGCGCCCGGCTGAGATGGATCGCAGCCACCGCGGCGCCGTCCGCCGCCATTCGTCGCGTGATGGCAGCGCCAATTCCGCGCGTGCCGCCGATGACGAGGGCGATCTTGTCATGGAGCGTCGCCGTCACCGCTCGCTCAGATAATAACGATCCGTGGCGTTCAACTCGGCATCGAGTTCGTAGACGATCGGCTGGCCGGTGGGGATTTCCAGCGAGGTGATCTCGTCGTCGGGGATGTTCGACAAATGCTTGACGAGCGCGCGGAGTGAGTTGCCGTGGGCGGAGATCAGCACGCGCTGGCCGTCCTTCAACGCGGGCGCGATGCGAGCTTCCCAATAAGGCAGGACGCGGGCGATCGTGTCCTTCAGGCTTTCGGTCTGCGGGATGGCGATTCCGGCATAGCGGCGGTCCTGCGACAGATCGTAGGCACTGCCCGGCTCCAGCGCCGGCGGCGGTATGTCGAAGCTGCGGCGCCAGATATGGACCTGCTCGTCGCCGTGCTTGGCCGCCGTCTCGGCCTTGTCGAGTCCGGTCAGCCCGCCATAATGGCGTTCGTTCAATCGCCAGTCCTTCTCGACCGGCAGCCACAACCGACCCATCTCCTCCAGCGCGAGGTTCAGCGTCTTGATCGCGCGCGATTGCAGCGAGGTAAAAGTCTGGTCGAAATCCAGCCCCTTTGCTTTCATCAATTGCCCGGCGGCGCGCGCCTCGCCGACGCCCTTTTCCGTCACGTCGACGTCCCACCAGCCGGTGAAGCGGTTTTCGAGGTTCCAGGCCGACTGGCCGTGGCGGATCAGGACTAGGGTAGGCATTGGCTTCCTTATCGGTAATCCCGGTTAGCCTGGGATATGGTGCGGCACGAGCGTGCCCGATTACGGGGACACCCTATCTTTGCCGGGGGGGCACGGTGAAACGTCAAATCGTGTCGATCACCTCGGCCAGCACCTCCAGGCAAGAATGCGCCAGCGTCTTCGACCGCTCCGCGCCCCAGCCGAATTCGGCATCCGGATTCGCGTCATGATCCTTGAACGGCATTTCCAGCGTGAACGCGAGCGCACCGAAGCGGTTGGCGACCTGGTTGGTCGACATGCTGAGATTGGCCTTGCCCGGCGCCGATTTGCCATAGCCCATCTGCGTCTGGAAATCGGGCGTGTGCGCGGCGAGCCGGCGGCCGTAATCGTAGAATTGTTCGCCCTTGGCCTCGGTCCATTTGGGAATGCCTTCGAAGCCGGCGAAGAAATTGGCCGGGATCGCCTCGTCGCCATGCACGTCCATCGCGAAGACCGCGCCGGTTTCGTCCATCGCGTCGCGCACGCACAGCACTTCGGGGCTCCGCTCCGGTGTCGGATCATGCCACTCGCGGTTCAGGTTCACGCCGGCCGCATTGGTCCGCAGATGCCCCCGGCGGGTGCCGTCCGGGTTCATGTTCGGCACGACGTGGATCGTGGCCTTCTCCAGCAGCGTCCTCGCCACCGCATTGCCGGAGTCGGTCAGCCACTCAAGCGCGCCTTCCATCCACCATTCGGCCATCGATTCGCCGGGATGCTGACGCGCGTACAGCCAGATCGGCTTGCGACCGCTGCCGATCGTCAGGCAATCGATCGCCTGTCCGTCCAGCGACACGCCGAGTTCTCGGTGCGTGACACCCGATCGCGTGGCGATCCGCGCGACCAGCGCCTCATGCTGTTCCATCGTGTACGGTGCGAAATAGGCGAACCAGGCAAGGTCGCCATCGCCAGACCAATCCCATTCCAGAACGCCGTCCCGATACCGCGTGTCGGTCGTCCGCCATGTCTGCCGGTCGGTCGAGGCGCGCGTCCTGTAGTTCGGCCAGCCATCGGGATAGGCCGATTCGCCAGCGTTCAGGATGCGGAAGGTCAGCCTCCGACCCGCCGCGCCGCCGATGCCGGCGACGCGGAAGTAGAACCACTGGAAGAATTCCGAATCCTTGTCGCGACGGATCGTCAGGTTGACGGTGTCGCCCTCGACCGAGACGAGTTCGATATTGCCGCCGTCGAAGGCGGCGTTGACGGTGATGCTCATTTGACCGTGATAGTGCGACCGGATTCGCCGGGGAACCCCCGGAACAGCGCCGCCGCCAGTTTCGCCGCCGAATTGGCCGCGACCGCCGCCGGTGCGCGAACATCCGCCACGGTCTGCGCGCGGCCTTCCCAGATCACGGTTCCGTCGCTGCGACGGCGAATCTGCACGCCGAGTTCGGTCGCGATCAGTTCGCGCGTCCTGGGCTTGCCGATCGGGAAGGAAATCCCGCCGCCGACCCCGACACCCCCGCCGCGGTATCCGCCGCCGCCGACTCCGCCGCCCAGGCCGATCGATACCGGCGACCGCTCCGGTCCGACGTCGCGCGACGTGCGCGTGAAGCTGACCACCGCGAGATATTGCGCGGGCGTGCCGATCGGCGGTGCGGCGTAACCGACCGAGAGCAATTGCGTATCGACGGCCGCGGCATAGGTCTGGAATTCGATGCTGGCGGAGGCGCCGCCGGGCAGCGGCTCGACCTTCACCGTGCCACGTTCCAGCGGCGCACCGAGATGGAAGCGCGTTACGTCGACCGGGCCGTTCACCATAGGCGTGGTACAGCCGGCAAGGGCCGCACCGACGATCGCCAATCCCAAAGCTGCCTTGATCACGCTGCCGTCTCCGAAGAATATTGTTGCGTCTTGGTAACGCTCGACCACGAACGATGATCCGTGGCGGTTCCACGTTGGCGCGTGCGGGTTGACTTGGAAAGCCCTCGCAGATAGGCGCAGCCCTCATTTTCCGAACACCAGAATCAAGAAGCGATTTTCGAACATGAAGATTCGTAACAGCCTCAAGTCCCTCAAGGACCGTCATCGCGACAACCGCGTGATCCGTCGCCGTGGCCGCACCTACGTGATCAACAAGACGAACCGCCGCTTCAAGGCACGCCAGGGCTGATCTTGCCCCGGCCGTCTGCCGTCGTCTTCGACGTCGGCAACGTCCTTTACGCGTGGAACCCGAGAGTTCTGTACGAGCGCCTGGTCCCTGAGGATCGGGCGCTCGACGCATTCCTGCGCGATGTCGTCAGCCTCGACTGGCATTTCCAGCACGACGCCGGTCGTCCGTTCGCCGAAACCTCCGCCGAGCTGATTGCCGAGCATCCGCAGCATGCCGAGCTGATCCGGCGCTGGGGATCGCATTTCGGCGACAGCATCACCGGGATGATGCCCGGCATGGCCGCGCTCATCGACGATCTCGATATGGCGGGCGTACCGCTCTACGCCATCACGAACTTTTCCGGCGAGTTCTGGGCACCCTTCCGGGTGCGGGAGGCGAGCTTGTTCGATCGCTTCCGCGGCATCATCGTGTCGGGAGACGAAAAGCTGTTGAAGCCCGAACCCGAAATCTATCGTCTCGCGCTCGACCGCTTCGCTCTCGAGGCTGGCGACGCGGTGTTCGTCGACGACCGTGCCGACAATGTCGCCGGTGCGCAGGCGATCGGCATGACCGGATTGCTGTTCACCGACGCCGATACGTTGCGCCGGGACCTCGGGGCGATCGGCATCCTTGCCTGACATCGGTGGTGCGTGTACACTGCGTACACACAGGAGCGATGCCATGGAAATGTCCGTCCGCGAAGCCCGCGCCAATTTCGCCCACGCCCTGGAAGCGGCGGAACGGGGGGAGCGCGTCACGATCACCAAAAACGGCAAACCGGTCGCTGAACTCGGGCCACCGAAAGCGTCCGAACTGCCGAATACGCTCGGCGGCCTCGACTGGGAGCGGATGGCGCGCGTGCGGAAGGAGCTTGGGCTCGATAAGGTAGAACTGGAAGAAGGTTGGCAGGAGCGTTTTGACGATCCTGCCTTCAGCCGAGCGGTTATGGGGCTGGATGACGATTGGGATCCAGACCGATCGTGAAGATCCTGCTGGATACGCACTTCCTGGTTTGGCTGGCGACGCTGCCCGAAAAAATCACGAAACGTGAATTCGCTGCGTTGGAATTGCGCAGCGCGCCGCTGATCGTGTCCGCGATCAGCATTTGGGAGCTGCGAGTCAAATGGCACGCCTACGACCCGAAGCGCCGTGACAAGAACAGCATCGCCCCCGACCTAGCTCTGCGTTTCGCGGTGGCCAACGGTTTCGTCATGGCGCCGTTGGAAGCGTCGGACTGCGTCCTGCAAGTCGATCCGCCAATTCCACACAAGGATCCGTTCGACGAAATGCTGCTCGTCCACGCCGATCGTCTGGGTGCGCGTCTGATGACGCGTGATCGCAAGCTTTTTGGCCACCCGCTGACGGTTCAGCTGTAGCCCTTCAATTCGTCGCCCAGCAGCCGCACGACGTGCAGGACGTTGGTCGATCCCGGCGTGCGGAACGGGACGCCGGCGATCACGATGATGCTGTCGCCCGCTTCGGCAAGGCGGTGGCGCAGCGTCATGCGCTTGGCCTTGGCGACCATTTCCTCGAACGACTCGACATCCTTGGTGTGCACCGCGTGCGTGCCCCACAATAGCCCCAGCCGCCGCGCGGTCTCGATCTTCGGCGTCAGCACCATCAACGGCACGCCTGGCCGCTCACGCGCGACGCGCCGCGCGGTCGAGCCGGACGTCGTGAAACATACGATCGCCTTCGCTCCGATCGTCGCAGCGATCGTCTTCGCGGCCTCGGCCAGCGCATCCGACGTCGTCGGGTCGGCGCGCGTGATCGTGAAATGCACCCGGTCGCCGTGGGTCGGATCGCTCTCCACGGCATTGCCGATCGAATTCATCATCGCGACCGATTCGATCGGCCACGCGCCCGCCGCACTTTCCGCCGACAGCATGATCGCATCCGCGCCGTCATAGATCGCGGTCGCTACGTCGGACACCTCCGCGCGGGTCGGGGAGGGTGACGTGATCATCGATTCCAGCATCTGCGTTGCGACCACCACCGGGCGACCCAACCGGCGCGATACCTCGACGATGCGCTTCTGCAGCGGCGGCACGGTCTGCGGCGGCAGTTCGACGCCCAGGTCGCCGCGCGCGACCATTACGCCGTCGCACTGCTCGATGATTTCCTCCAGCCGGTCGATCGCGGACGGCTTCTCGATCTTGGCGAGCAAGGCCGCCTTGCCGCGGATCAGCGTCCGCGCCTCGGCCAGATCCTCCGGCCGTTGCACGAACGACAAGGCGATCCAGTCCACCCCCTGGTCGATCGCGAACGCGAGGTCGCTGCGGTCCTTGGCGGTCAGGGCGGCCATCGGGACGACCACGTCGGGAACGTTCAGGCCCTTGTTGTTGCTCAACATTCCGCCGACTGCGATCCGCGCTTCGATATGGTCGGGGCCATGACCCTCGACCCGCAGCACCAGCTTGCCGTCGTCCAGCAACAGGCGTGCGCCGATCTCGATCGCCTGGAAGATCTCCTTGTGCGGCAATTCCACGCGGCGCGCGTCGCCCGGCATGGGGTCGCGGTCCAGCCGGAACATCTCGCCGGTGACCAGTTCCACCTTGCCGTCCGCGAACCGTCCAACGCGCAGCTTCGGCCCTTGCAGGTCGGCGAGGATCGTCGTCGGGCGGCCGTATTTCTTTTCGAGAGAGCGGATCGCCTGGATCACTGCGACCTTCGACGCCTGGTCGCCATGGCTCATGTTGACGCGGAAGGCGTCCGCGCCCGCCTCGAACAATTTGCCGATCATCTCCGCCGAATTGCTCGCCGGGCCGAGCGTGGCGAGAACGCGCACCTTGCGCGAGCGCGGGCTGATGGCCTTGGTCATGTCCGGGTCCTTTGACTTGCAGCCTTGGCTCTAAAGGCTATCTCCAGCCGATCAACCGGGAGAATGGACAAATGGCGCAGCTCGAAGATCTGGACGACGCCGTCGCCGCGGCTGCATTCCGCCGCCTCGTCGCACATCTGCGCAACCGCGACGACGCGCAGAATGTCGACCTGATGGGACTGGCCGGCTTCTGCCGCAACTGCCTGTCGGACTGGACGCAGGAGGCGAGCGACGGGGCGATGACCAAGGATCAGGCGCGCGAGACGATCTACGGCATGCCCTATGCGCAGTGGAAAGCCGAGCATCAGGCCGACGCCACGCCGGAGCAACTCGCGCGCATGGCGGAAAGCATGAAGAAGAACCCGGCCTGACGGTCCGCCCGGCGCCATGCCGCCGGGCGCGCGGCGCCCGGCCGGCGCGGCGTGCGACGCCGGGCTTGACCGATCGTCCCGGTCCGCGCGACACACTCGCGTAAGACAGGGGAGAGAAATCATGACGTTACGCTGGATCGCGCCGATCTTTGTGCTCATCGGTGGTGTGGCGAGTGCGCAAACCGCACCCCCGCAAGCCGCTCCTCCCCGAACTTTGCCCGCACCCGCATCCCCGGGCGTGGCGGCGGCCAAGGTCACGTACATCCATGCCGGGACCCTGCTCGACATGCCCGGGCAGAAGCCGCGCGGCGCCAGCACGATCATCGTCCGCGACGGCCGGATCGCGGAAATCCGCAACGGCTTCGTCGCGCCGGAAGCAGGGGCGGCGCTGGTCGACCTGTCGAAGCAGTTCGTCCTGCCCGGGCTGATCGACATGCACGTCCATTTGTGGGGGATCGGCGGCGACCCGATGCGCAACAGGCTGGAAGCCCTGACGCGCGACCGGTTCGACGACATGATGACTGCCGCGGTCAACGCGAAGACGACGCTCGGCGCGGGCTTCACCTCGGTTCGCGATCTCGGCGGCGATCCGCGCGGCATCCGCTCGCTACGCGATGCGATCGATCGCGGCGAGATCGACGGCCCGTCGATCACCAATGCCGGCGAGATGCTGTCCGTCACGGGCGGCCATGGCGATTCCGGCAACGGACTGGCGGAAGGTTTCGCCGATGCGGTCCACAAGGCCGAGATCAACCTGTGCGACGGCCCGGACGATTGCCGCCGCGCGGTGCGGGCGCAGGTCGCGCTCGGTGCCAGGGTGATCAAGTTTGCGGCGACCGGCGGAGTGCTGTCCAACGTCGCGGGCGGGCTCGGTCGCGCGATGACGCCCGAGGAGATGAAGGCGATCATCGATACCGCGCACGCGCTCGGCCGCAAGGTCGCGGCGCACAGCCATGCCGCGGAAGGCACGAGGGCTGCGCTGGTGGCCGGGGTCGATTCGATCGAACACGGGACGTTCCTCGACGACGAGACGATCGCCTTGTTCAAGGCGAAGGGCGCCTATCTCGTGATGACCGAAATGGCTCCGGTCGCCGCGCTCGCCCAGGCGCGGAGCGGCGCGCTGCCCCCCGCCACGATACCCAAGGCCGAAGCGGCGGCGGCGGCGATGCTCGCCAGCCACCGCAAGGCGATCGCCGCGGGCGTGAAGATCGCGTTCGGTACCGATACCGGCGTCTCGCGGCACGGCGACAATGCGCAGGAATTCGCCCTGATGGTCAATGCAGGGATGACCCCGATGCAGGCGATCCGCGCCGCGACGATTTCCGCTGCGGACCTGATCGGCCGCGACGATGTCGGGTCGATCGCGCCCGGCAAGGCGGCGGACATCATCGCCGTGACCACCTCGCCGCTCGACGACGTCCGCGCGCTCGAACATGTCGATTTCGTCATGCACCGCGGTGTCGTTGCGGTCGCGATCCCGAGATAGCAATTGATCGAAGCGCGCCTCTTCCATAGACGCGCCCCAGCTTGTCACCCGCCGCGATCGTGCGATGCGGGTGCGGACGATTGGGGATCGAAACATGAGTGAAGAGCGTGGCGAAGGCATGGGCGGCGGCCGCGTGGCCGCCGACGAATTGCGGCTTCTGGTCGAGCGGGCGGAGCGTCTCGAAGAGGAAAAGAAGGGGATCAGCGACGATATCAAGGACGTGATGGCGGAAGCGAAAAGCCGTGGGTACGACACCAAGGCGATCCGCAAGATTCTGGCCATCCGCAAGAAGAAGAAGGACGAATATCAGGAAGAGGAAATGATCCTCGAAACGTACCTTCAAGCGCTCGGAATGCTCTGATCCCGAGCCGGAAGGTCGATCGGATCGTTCGATGGAAAGCGACCGATCCCGGACGCGACCCCGACCCGAACGGTAACCTGTTCACCGCGGTCGGGTCGTTTCCAGGGCGCCGGATACGCAGTCCGGTTTTCGGACATAGAAAGCGGTGCCGCGCCAGCCAAATTTCCTGAAATGCGCGCTGCGCGGTAACAGGCTGGCGGCGGCGCATCGGGCATCGCCGAGAGTCGATAGAACCGGACATCGCGCGAACGTCGAACCGGCGTCCGTCCTCGAACATGGAAACACGTCACATGGGGATGCCGCGCATGGATCACCGGATTGCCGACCTCGCGCAGCGCCTGCTCGGGAAATCGAGCCATGCGCTCGACGAGGAGGAACGGCGGGTCCTGCTCGGCATCCAGGAAGGCACCCTGGTCAGCCGCGATGCCGCGGACGAGGCGGACGATCGCTCGACTTTCGGCGAACGCCTGTCGGATCGGGTCGCGGCGGTCGGCGGATCGTGGGGCTTCATCATCAGCTTCACGGTCATCCTGTTCGGCTGGATGCTGCTCAATTCGGACGTGCTGGCACATTTCGGTGCGGCGTTCGATCCGTATCCGTACATCTTCCTCAACCTGATGCTGTCGACGCTCGCCGCGGTGCAGGCCCCGATCATCATGATGAGCCAGAACCGGCAATCCGCGAAGGACCGCATCGCCGCAAGCCTGGATTACGAGACCAACCTGCGCGCCGAACTGGATATCCTGCGGCTGCATCAGAAACTGGATGCGGAAGTGGTCGATCGGCTGTGCCGGCTGGAGGCGAAGATCGACGGCTTGGCATCGCCGCCCGTCAAAGGCTAGAAGCGCGCCGCGACCCGTTAGACCGAGCAGCCCAAAGAGAGTTTCATGGCAGGCCATTCCAAGTTCAAGAACATCATGCACCGCAAGGGTGCGCAGGATAAGAAGCGCTCGTCGCTTTTCTCCAAGCTCAGCCGCGAAATTACCGTCGCGGCGAAGATGGGCCTGCCCGATCCGGACATGAACCCACGCCTGCGGCTCGCGATCAATGCCGCCAAGGCGCAGTCGGTGCCGAAGGACAATATCCAGCGCGCGATCGACAAGGCGACCAAGGGCGAGGGCGAGAATTACGAGGAAATCCGCTATGAGGGCTTCGGTCCCGGCGGCGTCTCGCTGATCATCGAGGCGCTCAGCGACAATCGTAACCGCACCGCGACCAACGTCCGCACCGCCGTTGCCAAGAATGGCGGCAATCTCGGCGCGTCCGGGTCGGTCAGCCACAGCTTCGACCGCGTCGGGCTGATCACCTATTCCGCCAGCGTGGGCGATGCCGAGAAGATCTTCGAGGCCGCGCTGGAGGCGGGTGCGGAGGACGTGACGTCGAACGAGGACGGTCACGAGATCTGGACCGCGCAGGCCGATCTGCACGAGGTGCTCAAGGCGCTGGAGCCGGTCCTCGGCGAAGCCGAGGGTGCCAAGCTCGCCTGGCGTCCGCAGACGATGGTCGACGTCGACGAAAGCGACGCGGCGACGTTGTTCAAGCTGATCGACACGCTCGACGACGATGACGACGTGCAGACCGTGTGGGGCAATTACGAAGTGTCCGACGAGGTCATGGAGAAGCTCGGTTGATCATGGCGGGCCGCCCTCCCCGACGGGGAGGGGGGTACATGCTTCCGCGGCGGGCATGATCATCCTGGGCCTGGACCCGGGGCTCGCCACGACCGGCTGGGGAATCATCCGCGCCGAGGGCAACCGGCTCTCGCATGTCGCCAATGGCCATTTGAAAACCGACAGCAAGGAACCGCTTGCCCGTCGGCTGTCGCATCTCGACAGCATGATCCGTGCGCTGGTCGCGGATCACTCGCCCGGCACTGCGGCGGTCGAGGAAGTGTTCGTCAACACCAACCCGCAATCGACGCTGAAGCTCGCGCATGCGCGCGGCGTGGCGATGGCCGCCGTCGCCCGCGACGGTATCGAGGTCGGGGAATATGCCGCGCGTCTGGTCAAGAAGGCGATCGTCGGCACGGGTGCGGCCGAGAAGGCGCAGGTCCACGCCATGGTCACGCGGCTGTTGCCCGGCGTGAAGATCGTCGGGGCGGATGCGGCCGACGCGCTGGCGGTGGCGATCTGCCACGCGCATCATGTCGCGAGTGCGCGCCGCATCCCCTGATTCCGCTTTCCTCCCGAGCGGCGTTCCTGTTATGTGCCCGGCGTGACTATCTGTGGGAGCCTTTCTTCTCGACCGGCCTGGTCGTACGCTCGCCTTGACTGGTCGACGTCTAGCCTGATCCTTCCTGCACTTTCGTCACCCCCAGGCGCGGGTCGGCGATGATCGCGCACCTCAAGGGCATTCTCAGCGCGTCGGATATCGACCATGCGGTGATCGACGTCGGCGGGGTCGGCTATCTGTTCGGCGCATCGTCGCGCACCTTGTCCGCGATCGGCCCGGTCGGCGAAGCGTGCATGGTGCATACCGAAATGCTCGTCGCGGAGGATTTCATCCGCCTCGTCGGGTTCGCGACCGCCGCCGAGCGCGACTGGTTCCGCCTGCTCACCGGCGTGCAGGGCGTCGGGGCGCGGGTCGCCCTTGCGATCCTGTCCGCGCTCGACGCCGCCGATCTCAGCCGCGCGATCGCCAGCCAGGACAAGGCAATGGTCGCGCGCGCCAATGGTGTCGGCCCCAAGCTCGCCGAGCGCATCGTGCGCGAGTTGAAGGACAAGATCGGCGCGATCGCGATCGGCGGTGTTAGCGTGACGGCACCGACCGGGGCCGGCGCGGATGCCGTTTCGGCCATGCTCAACCTCGGCTTCCGCCCGGCCGAAGCCAACGCCGCGGTCGCCAGTGCGGAAGAGGAACTCGGCGCAGGCGTGACGCTGGATGCGCTGGTTCGGCTGGCGCTGCGCAAGGCGGCGAAGTGATGGGACGCAGTGGATTACCGCGGGCGAAAGGGTTATAACGGGAACATGACCGAATTGAACGTCGCCTTGCCAGCGGAACTCCAACACTATGTGGATGGGCGGGTAGCGCAGGAGGGCTTCGCCGACTCCGCGGCGTTCCTGCGCGATCTCGTGCGCCGCGATCATGACGGATATGAAGCCGACGTGCAGCGCGTTCGGGCATTGATCCAGGAGGGGATCGACTCGGGTGTGCTGGAGGCCACGGCTGAGGACGTGCTGGACGAGATCATCGCCGGTATCCATCAGCGGCATGGCTGATCTCCGCGTCAGCGCGAAGGCGCGTCGCGATCTCGAACAGATTGGTGATGTCGGAGCGGCGGAACACGGTGCACTCGTTTCCGCCCCGTACGTCGAGGGTTTTCGAAGGCTGTTCCTGTTGCTTAGGGAGCAACCTTTGGCTGGTCGCGACCGATCCGAATTGGGCGCTGGAACGCGGTCTCTGTCGCATCGACCGCACACCATCCTGTATCGCGTCGCGGGTGAGACCGTCGTGATCGATCGTATCATCCATCAGGCGCGAGATGTCGGCCGCATAGTGTCAGGCAACCAATGACCGACGACCGCATCCTTACGCCCGCCCGCACGCCTGAGGACGTAGACGCCGCCCTGCGTCCGAAGAACCTCGACGATTTCGTCGGGCAGAAGGCCGCGCGCGAAAATCTCCGGGTGTTCATCGCGGCCGCCAAATCCCGCGGCGACGCGCTGGATCACGTGCTGTTCTTCGGCCCGCCGGGGCTCGGCAAGACGACGCTTGCGCAGATCGTCGCGCGCGAAATGGGCGTTGGGTTTCGCGCGACGTCCGGCCCGGTCATAGCCAAGTCGGGGGACCTGGCCGCATTGCTGACCAACCTCGAGGACGGTGACGTGCTGTTCATCGACGAGATCCACCGCCTTGCGCCGGCGGTTGAGGAGGTCCTCTATCCCGCGATGGAGGATCGCGCGCTCGATCTGATGATCGGCGAGGGGCCGAGCGCGCGCAGCGTGCGGATCGACCTGCCGCGCTTCACCCTGGTCGGTGCGACGACGCGCCAGGGGCTGCTGACCACGCCGTTGCGCGACCGGTTCGGCATTCCCGTGCGGCTGCATTTCTACACGGTGGACGAACTCGAACGCGTGGTGACGCGCGCGGCGAGCCTGCTGGCGCTGGGCATCACGTCCGATGGCGCGCATGAAATCGCCCGCCGCTCGCGCGGCACCCCGCGGATCGCCGGGCGGCTGCTGCGCCGGGTTCGCGATTTCGCGCATGCCGCGGGGCACGACATGGTCGATGCGCGCGCGGCCGATTCCGCGCTCAACCGTCTCGAAGTCGATTCGCTTGGGCTCGATGCGATGGACCGGCGGTATCTCATGATGATCGCGGACATCTATCGGGGCGGCCCGGTCGGGGTCGAGACGCTTGCCGCCGGGCTCAGCGAACCGCGCGACACGATCGAGGAAGTGATCGAGCCGTACCTGATCCAGCTCGGCCTCGTCGCCCGCACCGCGCGCGGACGGTGCCTCAATGCGCTTGGCTGGAAGCATCTCGGCCTCAATCCCCCCGCCGGGGCGCAGGACGGATTGTTCGACTGACCAGAGCCCGTCCTGCGGCAGGTGTGCGTCGCCGCCCGGCCCGCATGGTAAAACGGCAGCGTATCGCGCTCGGGTTATGGCCCCGCCGCCGGCAACCTGCTAGCCACGCCTGATGCCATCCGCCGTCGCCTCCGCCCGCGAAATCCTCGTCCGCCTGCACGACGTGATGGCATCGCGTGCCGCCGCGCAGGCCAAGCTCAACGCGGTCGTCGGTATCGTCGGCGAGGGCATGCACAGTGAGGTCTGTTCGATCTACCTGCTGCGGGAGGGCGTGCTGGAACTCTACGCCACCCGCGGGCTGGCGCAGGAGGCGGTGCACGTCACCAAGCTCGCGCTCGGCGAAGGGCTGGTCGGGACGATCGCCGAGGATGTCGAGGTCCTCAATCTCGACGAGGCGACCAGCCACCCCAATTTCGTCTACAATCCCGAAACCGGCGAGGAACGCTTCCACAGTTTCGCCGGCGTGCCGATCATCCGTCGCGAGCGGGCCGTCGGCGTGCTGGCGATCCAGCATGTCGACCGGCGCCGCTACGACGATGTCGAGATCGAGGCGTTGCAGACCGTCGCGATGGTGCTGTCGGAACTGATCGCCAATGCCGAACTGGTCGACGTCAACGCCGCCGCATCGTCCCGCCCGCAGTCGACGGCCGCGATCCGCATCGCCGGGCTCAAGCTGGTCGAAGGGATGGCGAGCGGCTGTGCGGTGTTTCACCAGCCGCGCGTCACGATCGAGCACACCGTCGCCGAGGATACCGAGGCCGAACGTCACCGCGTCTATGCCGCGTTCGACAAGATGCGCGAACAGATCGAGCGTATCGCCAGCCAGGCCGAATTCGGCGTCGGCGGCGAACATGACGAGGTGCTGCAGACCTACAAGATGTTCGCCTATGACGAGGGCTGGAGCCGCCGCATCAACGAGGCGATCGATTCCGGGCTGACCGCGGAAGCGGCGATCGAGCGCGTGCAGCAGCGCACCCGCGCGCGGATGCGACAGATCGACGATCCATTGCTGGCGGATCGCATGCACGATCTCGAGGATCTCTCGAACCGCTTGCTGCGCATCGTTTCCGGCCAGATGGGCACCGCGGCGCAGGGCGGGCTCAAGCAGGATACGATCCTGATCGCGCGCAACCTCGGTCCGGCCGAACTGCTCGAATATGACCGTCGCCGCTTGAAGGGCGTGGTTCTGGAGGAAGGGTCGCTTACCGCGCACGTCACGATCGTCGCGCGGGCGATGGGCGTGCCGGTGCTCGGCCGCGTCAAGGGCGTCCGCCGCGCGATCGCCGAGGGCGATATGCTGCTGCTCGACGTGACCGGGGAGGCGAGCGTGTTCGCGCGCCCGTCCGTCGCGATCGAGGAAGCGTTCGAGACGAAGCTGCAATTGCGCCAGAAGCGCCGCGCCGTTTTCGCCGCGCTGAAAGGCGAGTTGCCGATCACGAAGGACGGACACCGTGTCACCGTGATGGTCAATGCCGGCCTGCGCGACGATGTCGCCGCGCTCGACGTGACCGGCGCCGACGGAATCGGGCTGTTCCGCACCGAATTCCAGTTCCTCGTCTCGGCGACCTTGCCCGCCAAGACGCAGCAGCAGCGGCTGTACAAGGATGTGCTCGACGCGGCCGGCGACCGCCCGGTGATCTTCCGGACGGTCGATATCGGCGGCGACAAGGCGCTGCCGTATCTCGTCAAGGACGATGCCGAGGAGGAGGAAAACCCGGCGATGGGCTGGCGCGCGTTGCGGCTGGCGCTCGACCGCGACGGATTGATGAAGGTCCAGGCGCGCGCCTTGCTGGAGGCTTCCGCCGGACGCACGCTCAACGTGATGTTCCCGATGGTCTCGGAACCCTGGGAGTATGACGAGGCGCGCAACCTGTTCGAGGCGCAGCGGGACTGGATGCGCGGGCGCGGCAAGAAGATGCCGATCGAAATCCGCTACGGCGCGATGCTGGAGGTTCCCGCCCTGGCCGAGATGCTCGATATCCTGCTGCCGCGGCTGGACTTTCTGTCGATCGGCACCAACGATCTGACGCAATTTCTGTTCGCCGCGGACCGCGCCAATCCGAAACTGGCCGAGCGCTACGATTGGCTCAGCCCGGCGATCCTGCGGTTCCTGGCGCGCGTGCAGGCGCCGGTCGCGGCAGCCGGCAAGCCGCTCGCCGTCTGCGGCGAGATGGGCGGTCGTCCGTTGGAGGCGATGGCGCTGATCGGTTTGGGCATCGATCGGCTGTCGATCACGCCGGCCGCCGTTGGCCCGATCAAGGCGATGGTACGGTCGCTCGATCGTGCCGCGCTGATGACGAAGATGCAGGCGCTGCTGTTGGATCCGCCGCGCGACATGCGTGCCGCATTGGCAGGCTGGGCGGCCGAAAACGGCGTCGAGCTGGCGTAATCCTGACGGTCCCGGGTGCGCGGGGCGTTGACACTTGACTGCCCCTTTGTGAGACACGGGTTAAACACGCAGGAAAGCGAAGGGGGCACACCTTCTTCCGGCCGGAGACCGAAATGACCGACGCAACCCCGGCAGACGACGCCACTCTGTTTCCCAAGACCGCGGGGGAACGGTTGCGCGAGGCGCGCGAGGCGGAAGGCCTGTCGCTGGCCGAGGTCGCGGCACGGACGCGCGTCCCGGTACGGCATCTGGAAGCGATCGAGACGGACAGCTTCGCCACCATGCCGTCGGTCACCTATGCGGTAGGCTTCGCCAAGGCCTATGCGCGGGCAGTCGGACTCAACGAGGTCGAGATCGCACGCGAGGTCCGCGGGCAGGACAAGATCGGCGTGCGGCGTACGGAATACGAGCAATACGAGATCGACGAGCCCTCCCGCACGCCGTCGCTCGGCCTGGCGGTGATCGCCGGGATCGTCGTGGCCGCGCTGCTGATCGCCGTCGGCTTGTGGTACGGCACCAATCTGTTCAGCGGGGAATCGGCGCCTCCCGCGGCGGCAGTCGACAATGCCGAGATCATGCCGGCCCCGGTCGCATCGTCCGCCACGCCGCCCGCTGCGGTATCGCCGGCTGCCGGGCAGGTCGTGCTGACCGCCACCGACGAGGTGTGGATGCGGGTCTACGACGCTACCGGGAAGACGCTGTTCCAGAACACGCTGAAGCCGGGCGAGAAATACGAAGTGCCCGCCGATGCCAATGGACCGATGATCAATGTCGGGCGGCCGGACAAGCTGCAGATCACCCTGAACGGATCCGCGTTGCCGGCGCTCGGCACCGGTCGCGTCGCGATCAAGGATGTGCCGATCGGCGCCGCGGCGTTGGCCGCGCGAGCCAGCGGCACGCCGACACCCAGCGCTACGGCCAGCACGACGCCCTCCGCTCCGGCGACGGGGGCAGCGCCGGGTGCGTCCGCCCCGCCGCCGGCCTTCCGCGAGAGCAATGCCGCTTCGTCGCGGCGCTCCGGCGGCACTGTGTCGCGGGCCGAAACGACCGCGCCTGCGCAGGGCGCTCCGGCGCCCGTCGCTCCGGCTCCGGTGCCGACCGGTGCGCCGGCACCGTGATCGTCCTGGGAGCATGAAAATTCGCACCGTCTCACCGCTTCACTCACCCCGGGGTCATTCCATGCGCTTTCGTCTGTCGATCTGTCTTGCCCTGCTTGGAACGACGGCGGTCCCGGCCAATACCCAGTCGCGCGATGTCGGTATCGACGTGCGGGTCGATCGGCTGGAAGGACAGATGCGGGCGGTGCAGCGCAAGGTCTTCCCGACGTCGAACGGCAAGTTCGCCGCTCCCGAGATCACCGGCGCGGAACCCGTCGCGACGCCGATCGGCACGCCTTCCGATACGCCGGTCACCGACCTGACGGCGCGGGTCAATGCGCTGGAATCGCAACTGAGCACGATGACCGGCCAGATCGAGCAGAACCAGTTCAAGCTGCGCCAGCTCGAGGATGGATTTGCCGCCTATAAGAGCGCGACCGATGCGCGCCTTCGGGCTTTGGAAGGCGGCACTTCCGCCGGCGGACCCGTGCCGAACGCTTCACCGGCGGCTGGCGCGCCGACGACGATGGACGAACAGGTACGGGCGACGGCGTCCAACAACCCCCCCGCGGCGACCAGGTCGGATGCCGCTGCGGCGAAACCGGTGACCGCAACGACGGTGGCCAGGGATCCGGCCCGCGCCCAGCGTCTTAACGCGGTCGAGAAACCATCGACCGACGATGCAGGCGAAGACCTGTACAATTACGGCTATCGTCTGTGGGAGGCGAAACTGTATCCGGAGGCGGAAGCGCAGTTCAAGGCGCTGGTGAAGGATTACCCGCAACACCGCCGTCTGAGCCGCGCTCAGAACATGCTGGGTCGGGCGTTGCTGGACGACGGCAAGCCCAATCTCGCGGTGCTTGCCTTCTACGACAATTATCGCACGCAGCCGAAGGGCGATCGCGCGCATGAAAGCCTGTATTACCTGGCCCAGGCGTTGACGATCCTGAAAAAGCCTTCGACCGAGATCTGCAAGGTCTATGACGAACTCACCGATGTCTATCCGGACAAGCTGAACGACGCGATGAAGGCCGGCGTCGCACGCGGGCGGGTCGTGCAGAAATGCGCCAAGTAATACGAAGCGCACGGGAATGAGCGATGCCGCGCCGGTCGCGCGGTTTCGTCTCGATTGCGAAGCGGCGCTGGGTCGCGCGATCACCCCGAAGGATGTGCTTGCGATCGCCGTATCGGGCGGGCCGGACAGCATAATGCTACTTGCTTTGGCCGCCGCCGCCTGGCCGGGCCAGGTCATCGCCGCAACCGTCGACCATGGTCTGCGCCCAGCGGCTGCGGACGAAGCCGCGATGGTTGCGCGATTTTGCTCCGTCGGGTGGCCAGCCCAGAAATCTCCCGGCGCGCCAAAAATGCCTATTCCGCACGCGATCCTGAAGCCTGCGGTTCCGATCGGCCCGACAAACGTTCAGGCGATGGCCCGCACCGTCCGATATGAGGTGCTGACCGATTGGGCGCGTGCCGCCCCGGCAACGATATTGGCCACTGCGCACCATGCCGACGATCAGGCCGAGACGTTTGTGATGCGCGCCGTGCGAGGGTCAGGGCTGGCCGGGCTCGCGGCGATCCGCCCCTGTCGACACCTGGACAACGACCTCGCCTTGCTCCGCCCGTTGCTCGACTGGCGAAGAGCGGAGTTGCGTCTCTTGGCCGAGACGTGGGGGCTACCGTTCGTCGACGATCCCAGCAATTCGGACGACCATTACGACCGAACCCGCTTCCGTGATCTGTTGCGCCGCGAACCATGGTTGAACGCGGACCGGATCGCCCGATCCGCCGCCCACCTGGCCGAAGCGGAGCGCGATCTGCAGGCGATCGAAACCTGGCTTCGGGAAACGCGCAGCCTGCCGGCCGATGCCGGAGAGCGCCGGATCGACGTCACCGGCCTGCCGCGCGAAATGTGCCGCAGGCTCGTGCGGGCCGCGATCACCGAGCTGCGGACGGAATTGGCGATCCATGCCCCGCGCTGGAGTTCGGCAAGCAATGTCGAATCGCTGCTGGATGCGCTGGAAGCGGGGAAGGGGGCAACGCAGGCGGCGATCATGGTCTCGGCCGATGCCGCAATCTGGCGGTTTCGAGCCGCACCACCGCGACGGGACACCTGATCGGCTTATTCTGTCGCTGTTGCATTGCCATTAACTTCAGTGCGCTTATCTTGGCGGGGAAGAAAGGTGCGTAAAAACCCATGAGCGATAACGACAAGCAGCCCGGTCAGGACGGAAACGGCCCGAATCCGTGGATGAAGAGCCTTTTGATCTGGGTCGGCATCCTGCTCGCGCTCGCCGTGTTCGTGACGATGTTCGATTCGCCGAGCCGCCAGCCGCCGGGCACGGCGATCGCGTATTCGTCGTTCCTCGACAAGGTTCAGGAAGGCAGCGTCAAGGACGTCAACGTCGCGGGCGAGGTGATCTCGGGTACGCTGACGAACGACACGAAGTTCAAGACCTATGCACTGCCCGATCCGCAGTTGATCGATCGCCTGCGCGCGAAGAACGTCGCGATCACCGCCAAGCCCGAGGAAGGTCCGGCGATCTGGCAGGTCATCCTCGTCCAGTCGTTGCCGTTCCTGCTGTTCCTCGGCATCGCCTTCTTCGTGCTGCGCCAGATGCAGAAGAATTCGGGCTCCGGGGCAATGGGCTTCGGGAAGTCGCGCGCCAAGATGTTGACGCAGAAGGAGGGTCGCGTGACCTTCGCTGACGTCGCCGGTATCGACGAGGCGCGCGAGGAACTGGAAGAGATCGTCGAGTTCCTGAAGGACCCGACGAAGTTCGCCCGGCTCGGCGGCAAGATCCCCAAGGGCGCGCTGCTGGTCGGCTCGCCCGGCACGGGCAAGACTTTGCTCGCCCGCGCGATCGCGGGTGAAGCGGGCGTACCGTTTTTCACGATCTCCGGTTCGGACTTCGTCGAAATGTTCGTCGGCGTCGGTGCGAGCCGTGTTCGCGACATGTTCGAACAGGCCAAGAAATCGGCCCCGTGCATCGTGTTCATCGACGAAATCGATGCCGTCGGTCGCCACCGCGGCGCCGGGCTCGGCAATGGCAATGACGAACGCGAACAGACGCTCAACCAGCTGCTGGTCGAGATGGACGGGTTCGAGGCGTCGGAAGGGATCATCATCGTCGCGGCGACCAACCGTCCCGACGTGCTCGACCCTGCACTGCTGCGTCCGGGCCGCTTCGACCGTCGCGTGACGGTGCCGCTGCCGGATATCGAAGGCCGCGTGAAGATCCTCGAAGTCCATATGAAGAAAGTGCCGCTCGCGCCGGACGTCGATGCCCGTACGCTGGCACGCGGCACGCCGGGCATGGCCGGTGCGGATCTGGCGAACCTCGTCAACGAGGCCGCGCTGATGGCGGCACGCCTCGGCAAGCGGTTGGTGGCGATGGCCCAGTTCGAATTGGCCAAGGACCGCGTCATCATGGGCACCGAGTGGAAATCGCTCGTCATGACGGACGACGAGAAGCGCATGACCGCCTATCACGAGGCCGGCCACGCTCTGGTCCGCGTCCATGAAAAGGCGTCCGATCCGATCCACAAGGCGACGATCATCCCGCGCGGCGGCGCGCTCGGCATGGTCGTGTCGATGCCGGAGCGCGATAACTACTCGTATCACCGCGACAAGATGTACGCCGATCTGGCGTCCGTCATGGGTGGTCGCGTCGCCGAGGAAGTGATCTTCGGTCACGACAAGGTGTCGAGCGGCGCATCGTCCGACATCAAGCAGGCGACCAAGCTCGCCCGCGCGATGGTGACGCAATGGGGCATGTCCGAGTCGATCGGCCCTTTGCAGTATGAAGAACAGCAGGGGGAAACCTTCCTCGGCTATTCGCAGACGCAGCGTCACAACATGTCGAACGAAACGGCGCTCGCGATCGACGGCGAGATCCGCCGCCTTGTCGAGGACGGGCACAAGCGCGCGACCGAACTGATCACGCGTCATGTCGACCAGTTGCACGAGATCGCCGGGGCGCTGCTCGAGTTCGAGACGATCACCGGTGACGAGATCAAGGCGATGATTGCCGGCACCCCGATCAGCCGTGACGGCGGACCGAAGGCGCCGGTACTGGCGGCGGCCGGCACGTCGATCCCGAAGACGAAGCGGCCCAAGGGCCCGTTCGGCAACCCGACGCCGCTCGGCGCGTGATGTAACCGAACGATTTAATCGACGGTTCATCGCCGTCCTCATAACCCTCCCGCGAGCATGCTTGCGGGAGGGTTTTTTATGCGGCCGAATGGCTTTGGGATCGGGTCTGCGCTGGTACTGGCGCTGATCGCACAGTCGTCGATCGCGTCGGCGCAAATCGCGCCGCGTGCGCCGGCCGGCTCGATGACGGTCCGCACCTTCCTCGAAAAGGTCGCCAAGCTGAAAGGGCTGGGCCCGCTGGCTCTTGCGTCGCGCGATCTGGGCGAGGTGAAGGAAGAGGCCCGTGCCGCCGGGATGGCGCTCAAACGCGACGCGGATGCGCGCCAGAGCGCCGGTAAACCGCCACTGGCCTGCCCGCCCAAGGACACCAAGATGGGCAGTGGCGAGTTCCTGTCCGCACTGGAATCGATCCCCGCCGCGGGCCGGGATATTCCGTTGAAGCAGGGCTTCGCCCTCGTCCTCGCGAAGCGCTATCCGTGCACGAAGAAGACCTGAAACAGGTTCAGCCGGTCAGCCCCATGACCAGCAGCAGGACGCAGAAGGCCAGCAGCGCGACGAACGCGAAGACCAACAAGGCGATCGTCCGCCACAAAGCCGAAACCTTCCCCAGTTGGTAGGCGCCGCGGAGTTGCGCGAACATGTGGATCGGCGGGATGAACGGAATCGCGAAGGCGAACACCGAATCCGGAGCACCAAGCTTTCCGAGCACCGACAGCAATACGACCAGCCCCATCATGAAGGCGAGGGAATAGGTCACGAAGATGGCGTGGTCGTACAGCTTGTACCGCCGTCGCCACAGGAACAGCAGGGCGACGAACGGCGTCGAGATCGGGATCATCGCCCAGCTATATTTGTAGGCGCTGGATTGCAGCTTGTAGAGCATCAGCCCGGGATTGGCATTGGCCTTCGCGATGCCGTGATCCAGCGCGGGCCACCCGGTCTTCATATCGGTAAAGGTGAAACCCTTGTCGCCCGGCTGTAACGATCGCATCGATTGTCGCGCCTGGCGCAGGCTCGCGACGGTCGCTGTGAGTTCGATCCGCTCCTGTGCGGTCAGGTCGCCGGGCTTGCGCTGCTTCTCCAGTGCCTCGGTCAGTTGATCGTCGATCATCTTCGTCGCGCGGGCGCGCTGCACCTCGTTCAGGTTCGGCCCGTCGAATTCCCCGGCGAAGGTATGGATCGTCGCGAAAAGCAGGAAGACGATGAACAGGAACAGCGCCAAGGGCGAAACGAAGCGCGCGCGTTCCCCAGCCACGTAGCGGCGCGTCAGCGCGCCCGGATGCAGCACCAGCATCGGGATCGTTCGCCAGATCTTGCCCTCGAAATGGAACACGCCGTGCAGCAGATCGTGCCCGATCGATCCGAGCGTTCGGTGGACATGTTCGTTCTGGCCGCACGCATGGCAGAACTGGCCGATCAACGCGGTGCCGCAGTTCAAGCACAAGCCGTGCGCATCGGCATGCGGCCCCACCCCGCTCGATCCCGCCCCGCCCGATCCCGGCACGCCGGTGCGCGGCTCGACCGCGCGGCCCAGCAGCGCCCCCGTGGCGATGTCGCCCATTGCTTCGATTTCCCCCGTCATCGGCGCAGAACCTATCACCGGATCGCGCAAAAGCGATAGCGCTTTGGCAAGGCACGGTTCGCGTGATACCGGAACCGGCATGAGCGAAACGATCGATGCCGAAGACCTGATTGCGGACATGAGCCGCCGCGCGCGCGCCGCGACCGGGATCGTCGGCGCGCTCCCGTCCGGTTCGAAGTCGAAGGCGTTGATCGCCGCCGCCGAAGCGCTGCGTGCCGCGGCCCCGGAGATCCTCGCAGCGAACGAACAGGACATGACGCAGGCCCGTTCGGCCGGGCTTTCGCCGGCGTTGCTCGACCGGCTGTTTCTCGATGCGAGCCGGATCGACGGCATGGCCGCCGGCGTCGATGCGATCGCCAGGCTGGCGGATCCGGCAGGTGTGGTGATCGACGAGATAGCGCGCCCCAATGGCTTGATGCTTTCCCGCGTGCGCGTGCCGATCGGCGTGATCGGCATTATCTATGAAAGCCGCCCGAACGTGACGGCGGATGCGGCGGCCTTATGCGTCATGGCTGGCAATGCCGTTATCCTGCGCGGCGGTTCCGAAGCGGTGCGAAGCAACCGGGCGATCCACGCCGCGTTCGTGCGCGGTCTCGGCGCGGCGGGGATGCCGGCGGATATCGCGCAACTGGTTCCGACGACCGATCGTGCGGCGGTCGGCGCGATGCTGACGGCGAACGGCGCGATCGATCTCATCGTTCCGCGCGGTGGGAAAAGCCTCGTTGCGCGCGTCCAGTCGGAAGCGAAGGTCGCGGTGCTCGCGCATCTCGACGGCATCAATCATGTCTATGTCGACGCCTCCGCCGACCCCGGAATGGCGGAGGCGATCGTCGTCAACGCCAAGCTCAGGCGCACCGGCGTGTGCGGCGCGATGGAGACGCTGCTGATCGACCGCGCCTATCCGGAAAGCGGTGCGCTGCTTAGGGCGCTGTCGGCGGCGGGGTGCGAAGTGCGCGGCGACGATGCGGCACGCGCGATCGACGGGGCGATCGTGCCGGCCGACCCGGCGGACTGGGATACCGAATATCTCGAAGCGATCGCGTCGGTGGCGATCGTCGACGGGGTGGACGGCGCCATCGCCCATATCGCGGCGCACGGATCGCACCATACGGACGCGATCGTCGCGAGCGACGCAGCCGTCGCGGAGCGGTTCATCGCCACGGTCGATAGCGCGATCGTGTTGTGGAACGCCTCGACGCAGTTCGCGGACGGCGCCGAGTTCGGGCTTGGCGGGGAGATCGGCATCGCCACCGGGCGGCTGCACGCGCGCGGTCCGGTCGCACTCGAGGGGCTGACCACGTACAAATGGGTCGGGCGGGGCACCGGGCAGGTCCGACCGTGACGATCGACCGCGGCGCATGGTGCGGCCGGACCCGATACCTTCCGAATAACCCGAACCGCCCGAGCCAGATGCTCGCCCCGACGTCTTGATGCGGGTCGGCCTGCTCGGCGGATCGTTCAATCCCGCACATTCCGGGCACCGCGCGATCAGTCTTGCGGCGATGCGCGCGCTGGATCTCGACGAAGTCTGGTGGCTCGTCAGTCCCGGCAATCCATTGAAGACCGGCGCCACCGACATGGCGCCGCTCGCCGTGCGGCTTCGCTCGGCGCGAGCGATGGCGCGCCGCGCGCCGATCCGTGCCACCGATCTCGAACGCCGGCTGGGCACACGCTATACGATCGACACGTTGCGCAAACTCGTCCGGCGCTATCCGGGCACTCGCTTCATCTGGCTGATGGGCGGGGACAATCTGGCGCAATTCCATCGCTGGCGCGACTGGCGCGGAATTGCCCGTACGATGCCGATTGCGGTTATCGCCCGTCCGGGCTATGAGCATGCTGCCCATGCGGGTCCCGCTATGGGTTGGTTGCGACGCTGGCAGCGGCCCGTATACCAGGCAAAAAGCTGGACGATGTGGAGACTGCCGGCACTCGTGCTGTTGCGATTCCGCCCCGACCCGACCTCCGCGACTGCCGCGCGCATGGCCGATCCCGCTTGGATGCGGCACTTCACCCGATCAACATAGGAATTGTCTTGGCCTCTACCTCCCCCGTCATCCGCGCGACCGATCCCGAGGAAGTGGCCGCGCTCCACGCGCTGATCCTGGCCACGCTCGACGACGATCAGGCGGTCGAGACGGTCTCGATCCCGCTCGCCGGCAAGTCGAGCATCGCCGACTTCATGGTCATCGCCAGCGGCCGTTCGACGCGGCAGGTCGCGTCGATGGCGCAGAAGCTGCAGGAGAAGATCAAGGGCGAACTGGGCCGCCAGACGCGGATCGAAGGCCTGCCGACCGCGGATTGGGTGTTGATCGATGCCGGCGACGTGATCGTCCACCTGTTCCGTCCCGAGGTACGCAGCTTCTACAATCTCGAGCGGATGTGGGCATTCGGCGACGCGCCCGAGCCTGCACCGACGCCCGCTTTGCATCCGGATTTCGCGGCGTTCGACACGTCGGAAGAGTCGGACGACTGACCCGGATCGTCGTGCCGGTCGAGCGCGTGCCATGCTGCTGCATATCGTAGCGCGCGGGCGGATCGGGCGCAGTCCCGAGGCCGATCTGGTCGCGCGATATCTCAAGCGGGTGACGTGGCCCACCAGGATCACCGAGCTTCCCGATACGGGCGGCAAGCTACCACCGCTCGAGCCGCAGACTCGCATCGTGATGCTGGACGAATTGGGCGAGGTGCTGCCGTCCAAGGCATTCGCGGAGAAGCTCGGCCGGTGGCGCGACGATGGCGTACGCGAGACGCGGTTCATGATCGGGGCGGCGGACGGCTTCGACGATGCCGACCGCGCTGGCGCCGACATGCTGCTGTCGTTCGGGCGCGCGACATGGCCGCATATGCTGGCACGTGCCATGCTCGCCGAACAATTGTGGCGCGCCGCGAGCATCCTCGCCAACCATCCCTATCATCGCGAGGGATAGGTGCCGGGCATTCGTCATCTATGGGCCGGGGCGGCACTGCTCGCGGCGACCGGCATAGCCGTTTCCGCCGTGGCGCAGGACCAGCAAAAGCGCCTTGCCGAGGCCCGGGCCCAGTCGATCGCCGCCGCGGCACGCTCGGCTGCGCTCGACCGGCAGGCCGAAAGCGAGCGGGATCAGGCGCAGCAGGCGCGCCAGCAGGAGGCAGCGATCGCGGCGCGGGTCCAGCAGGCCGAAGCGGATATCGCGGCCGGGCAGGCGCGAACGGAGATCATCCAGCGTCTGATGGCGGGGCAGCGACGGCGCCTGGATCAGCAGCAGGGCCCGATCGTACGGCTGGTCGCCGCGCTTCAGGCACTGGCGCGGCGCCCGGTGATGACGAGTGTCGTGCGGCCCGGGTCGCTCGGCGACATCGTGCATGTCCGCGCGGTTCTGGCCGGTACCCTGCCGGTGATCCGGGAACGGAGTGCCGGTGTCCGGACCGAACTCTCCCGGACGCGGCGCTTGCAGTCGGATGCCGCAACGGCGGCGCGGGCCCTGGCGGAGGCGCGCGGGCGGCTCGAAACGCAGCGACTGGCCTTGACCCGTCTCGAAGCGGAT
>Ga0160428_1000878_pt1 | contig 27591 bp, 29 predicted proteins | sample SolpanmetagenomM_FD_108198 | JGI IMG/M metagenome (GOLD analysis project Ga0160428, IMG submission 108198) | Solar panel surface microbial communities from Lawrence Berkeley National Laboratory, California, USA - M | ecosystem: Engineered > Built environment > Solar panel > Unclassified ... | reverse complement strand
GTGGCAGCCTCGATATCGGGGGTTCCTCCAGGGATGTAGTGCTTTTTTCGCGTTAGATTCATGTCATTGATGCTTAGGGATGCGTAGAGTGACTTACCCATGCGTTCTGGGTGAACATATCACTCTTGATACCTCCGGGAGCTACGCCAATGTCAGCGAAATTCTTTTCTTAAGCAGAACAACCAGGAAACCACATACCGATACCGTTGACGGTGATACCACGCTTGCCGAAGTCGGTAGCGAAAGCCTTGACAATACCAATAACAGCCATCTTGGAAGCGTTGTACAAAGAGTGGTCCTTGACACCAAGCAGACCAGCCGCAATGGAAGACATGAGCACAACACGTCCGTTCTCCTCAATGTACTTGTATGCTGCCTGACCAACGAAGAACTGTGCGCGGGCGTTCAAGTTGAAAACGTGGTCGAACTTCTCCTCGGTAATCTCCTCAGTCTTGTCCCAGCTCTCGGTTCCAGAGTTGCTCATGACGAAATCAATCTTGCCGAAAGCAGCCTTGGCCTCCTCGAAGAGACGCTGGATCTCGCTGACCTTGCTGACATCGGCCTGGATGGAGACAGCCTTGGCGCCATTGCCGAACTTGTGAATCTCAGCACAGACTTCCTCGGCGTGGGACTTGGAGTTGGCGTAGTTGACAATAACGGAGCAGCCACGACGACCGAGCTCAATAGCACATCCACGACCAATACCACGGCCGGCACCAGTGATAAGGGCGACCTTGTTGTGGAGGGAGGCGGTGGGGACGGTAACGACGGACTGGGACATGCTTTCGGTGGTGGTAGTCGGAAGGGTTTAGTGGTTTAGGTGATTCTGTGAGGGAGAAGGTGCGTTAGAGCTGAGGGAAGGTGCAATGGAGGTGGTTAAGAGTATGCTGCTTTGAAAAGTGTTGAGATGGAACGGTAGACAACTGCATGCATGCTCGACTTCGACATTGGATCGTCCCAACCCTCAAGTCCGGTAAATCAGGGGCAAACTGGAGACCGTGCTTCGCTGACCTGCAGTAGCGCCATCTGCCAGATCGCTGAAGAAGAGATGCTTGACTTACAAAGTAAATACTGAACGAGAGTAAGAAGAAGAAGAAGTGTAGATACAAGATGCAGTAATGGTCAATTGAGATTGAGATTGAATAATGAGAATCAATAGCAGCAAGCACGGCAGTTCATGGTTATATTATATAATTGTCGAAAGCATCCCGTCGGTTCGGCTGGAGCATCCCGAAACGGGTTCGAGGATGTGATGAGGAAAGAGGGGGCCCGAAAAATCATCACCATCTTCTTGCTTGAGAAGGGTAATATCCATGCGTTGCTAGGTGATGGATGATAGCTCGTTGCCTGTAAAGCGGTCTTGCATCTCATTTAGTGATACAAGGTTTGCAAGATCAGAATAGGAGAAGATGTACGAAGCGACTACGATAGCATGTTTGCACTTCAAATAGAAATCTTGAATTCATTCAATCGATTAACTGTATTATGTTTCGTCAATGTCTACCTCCTATATGAGGTGCAAATCTTTAACCACAACTCCTCAAAGGAGCGATCTTGGAATCATATCAAGCCGCCATACTCCTAGCGCGCAATGCATCAAATCCGTCGTCTAATCATACAGTCCTTCGTCATCACCAGCATTTCCGAACCCATCAGCACCATCTTGAGCACCATTCTCATCGGGAAAGCGGAAGAACGCATTACCACTGGTGTTCTTCATGCTCTGAGCGAAAGCTTCGTACCTCCTGATCTCGACATCGCTGACAGACTTGCGAGCCGATGCCATAGCCTCCTCGAAGTGACGCTTGGTAAGCTCGGGAACAGGGTCTTCTGCGTCGACGTCCTCCTCCATAGCAGTGTCCTCGCCTTCGCCGTTCTCCTTCTTGGTAGCCTCGCGAGCTTTGGTGCGCTCAATGTCGAGACTGATGGCCTCCTTGATGGCAAGCTTAACAGCACGTTGTGTGATAAAGCCAAGATCGGCACCAGAGAAGCCGTGTGTTTTGCTCGCAATGTAGTCGAGGTCAATGTCAGAGGAGACAGGAGTCTTGCGGAGTTGTGCCTTGAGAATACCAGCACGAGATGGCTCATCGGGTAGAGGGACGTAGACGAGAGTGTCAAGACGACCAGGACGGCAGAGAGCGGGGTCAAGCTGCTCGGGCCTGTTTGTAGCACCAATCACGAAGACGTTCTTCTTTGCGGTCATACCATCCATTTCTGCAGATTGTGTTAGTGGTGCTCAACGACAGAAAAACGTGAAAGTAAAGGCTTACCAGTAAGAAGTTGGTTGACGACACGGTCGGATGCGCCGCCAGCATCACCTTGAGATCCACCACGAGCCTTCGCAATAGAATCCAACTCGTCGAGGAAGACAACACAGGGTGCAGCAGCGCGAGCCTTGTCAAAGATGTCTCGGATGTTACTTTCAGACTCACCGAACCACATGGAAAGCAGTTCAGGACCCTTGATGGAGATGAAGTTGGCGGAACACTCGTTGGCGACAGCCTTGGCGAGCAACGTCTTACCAGTACCAGGAGGACCGTAGAAGAGCACACCACGAGAAGGTTGCATGCCAAACTTGAGGAACTTTTCGGGGTGGTCCACTGGGTATTGGACACTCTCGATGAGTTCGCGCTTGACTTCCTCGAGACCACCAATGTCGTCCCAGCGAACGTTGGGTGTCTCGACAACAGCGACCTCGCGAAGAGCAGATGGGTTGGATGTGCCGAGAGCGAAGCGGAAGTTGTCCATCGTGACACCAAGTGAGTCCAAGACTTCTGCGTCAATCGTGTCCTCCTCAAGATCGATGAGGTCCATCTTTTCACGAATCTGCTGCATGGCAGCTTCAGAGCAAAGAGAGGCCATATCAGATCCAACGTAACCATGAGTCTCGGCAGCGATGGACTCCAAGTCAACGTCGTCGCCGAGCTTCATGTTCTTGGTGTGGATTTGTAGAATTTCGAGACGGCCAGTTGGGTCGGGGATTCCAATGTCAACTTCACGATCGAAACGTCCGTAACGACGTAGCGCAGGGTCGATAGAGTTGGGACGGTTGGTGGCGGCCATGACGACGATGTTTGATCGCGCCTTCATACCGTCCATGAGAGTGAGCAATTGAGAGACGACTCTGCGCTCGACTTCACCGTTTGTCTTGTCACGCTTAGGTGCAATAGAGTCGATTTCATCGATGAAGATGATTGCGGGCGCATTCTTTTCTGCTTCCTCGAATGCCTTGCGCAGGTTTGACTCTGATTCACCAGCCATCTTTGACATGATTTCAGGACCGTTGATGAGGAAGAAAAAGGCTCCAGTCTCGTTTGCAACGGCTCTTGCCATGAGTGTCTTACCAGTACCAGGAGGACCAAACATGAGGATACCACGAGGTGGCTTGATACCGATCGACTTGAAGAGCTGAGGATGTCTGAGTGGAAGTTCGACAAGCTCTCGTACTTGAGCCATTTGCTTTCTGCATCCACCAATGTCATCGTATCCAACTTCATTCAGGTTGCCCTCCTCATCTTCACGTTGAATGGGCTCTCCTTCACAGTGAATGACTGTATCTTGTGCGACAATACCATACTCTGGAGGATCCACTTCAACAACCTTGAACTCGACTTGTCTCATACCACCACGAACTGTGAAGAGATCGCCTTGTCGTACAGGACGGTATGCCTCTCTGAAGTATGGCGCAAGGAAGACATCGAAGAGCGAGCCGGTGATGCCCTCGATAGTGTCGGCAATAGGGAGAACAGCAATACGCTTGGCCTTTAGATGTTGTTAGTGATTGAGTCCTGGCACATAGAAAGCACTCGTAAACTTACGTATTTGATATCTGGGCAAGGGTGGACCGTGATAATGTCGCCGTGCTTAACACGAAGGTTGTGGCGAACGACTCTGTTGATTCGGGCACTGCCATCGTCCAGATCATCATCGGCCAGAACAATCAACACTGTGTCCTTTCTCTTCTTGCCCTTGACGAGTACTGTGTCACCTCTGAAGAGCTGCAGAGTCTCCATTGTGTTATTTGAAAGCGCAATAACGGAGTTGTCATCGCTGACAGCGTCGGTAACACTGAGCACTATGTGTCAGTGATCTGGCTGCGGTTCTAGTTCAACGCCAAGTACTTACATCAAAGAGTTTGGCTTCTTCTTCTTCCTCAGAATGGCTGTGGCAACATCATCGTTTCCCTGGAATATGATCAGTTTTCTGGCTCTTCTGCTGAATTGTGGCGATGGAGGGATTTACCTCTTTCTTCTCGGCACCAGAAGGATCGCTGTGGAGTTATTAGTAAATGCACACTTGTTGTAGATTTCCAACAGTGTTGCTACATACTTGCTGAGATCGATCTTCTTCTTAGGCTCGACGTGAGACGGCTCAGCAGACATGCTGGGCAAGCTGATTGTGTGTTAAAGGTGTGGTCTTAGGCGATACAGTGGACGTAAAAAGCAAAGGCGCAAGTGTAATGTGATAAGGAAGAGGAATAAACAAGCAGTGAGGCGGAAGAAGTTGTGGTTGATGTAGTTTGACGAAGTGAACTGAGCGCAAAGTGTCGATGATGCAGGGAAGTCAGGGTCACAAAGGCGTTTGGAGACACATGGAAACTCTCGGATTTAGACCCCTTATCAGGCACCAACAAGTTTACGACGACAATAAATATATTTGACTACAGTATTCTAGAATATACTGGATTCTAATGCTGACTGCCAATGCTGTTCATTGGCCTTGTTGTGTCCCGTTCTTGACATTGAGTCTGTGCCAACGTACGGTAGCCGTCGTCTAGCGACATTCCGGTCTAGAGATCAAGTTATTCAGATGCTGTACACTTTGTACTTATCCACCAGTATTCTGCCTTCGAGCGTAGGCCTAGCTCAAAGCCTGGACCTGACCTGATCCTGTCCTGCCCTGACGTGGCATTACCGTGTCCTCTATATAGACTTCACGTGCATATATCTTGCAGTCTGAGCGTGTGCTATTCGTGGTTGGCACGGCATAATTTTAGCTCAGAACAACTACCGGACGCAGCAAAGACAGCCGAATAGACTGTCCCTGTCAGATGCTGGGCAACATAGGTGCTGTTCAGTAAGCAGTCTGGCACGAGATGGTCGTTGTTCTCTAATCCATAGACGTGCTTAATCTTGTAGATATTGCCAAATTCGATCATTTCTTCCCCTTCTTTTTCTTCTTATTCGCCGCTCCCGCATCCTTCGTCACTGGTGCAGCTTTCAACGTCGATGCAGTCGTCTCGTTCTGCTCAGTCGCCATTGCTGAGTCTTGTGGTACTTCCGTCGCTGCTGCATCCTCGATTGGCTCAGCACTTTCCGGTAGTGCCGCCATATGCCTTCCCAGTCGCCCCAATGTTGCGATCAATCGTCCCACCTCCGCGCCTTTATCTGTGCGATATTTCAAGCAGACTCCTGATACAGGGTCAAATGTTTTCAGCGTCAATGTCGCTCGTGGTGTATAAGTGGTAGGAGTTGTGGGCACGGCATCGTTATCTGCTGCGTCTGTCTTTTTGGTCTTCGGAGGAGAAAGTAGCTTGTATTTCGTAGTTATGCGTGTCTTTTAGTTGGTGATTAGCGGTGTACGAGCGCAGGTAAATGGTGCCATTTCTTACGGTAGAGGGGCGTGCTTGGAGTAGAAGTGAAGACTGTTTGAGCCACTGCTCACTCGTATCGAAGTATGGCATGGCGAGGCCCTGTATGTTGTTGTTATTGGATGTCTAGAGTGAAACCACGATGCTGGTTACAGATCAAAGACGAGGAGTCAAGCGGAGTCAGCTCCGGACATATATATCGACATTGGCGGCCTGGCCTTTTTCTCCATTGGACTGTCAACCATGAGACTGGAATCTGAGACATCGCCAGTCGATCAAAAGTAGGTCTTTTTCCTCTATGCCCCCTTGTGTCGTTCGTGTGACTTCTGTGCATTCCGACCACCTTGCAAGCCAAATGCGAGAATAGAATTCCGAGGTCAAGCCAAGATGGATTCAGAAGTATTGCAGAACGAGGTAGAGAGGCAGGAGTAACCTGTGTACTCCCTCGTACGTTTATGACGATGTGGGTAATATAGGTAACCACTTCAGAGATTCAAAAATTCGTTCAAAGATTGAAAAGAAGAGTTGACCAAAGCGTCACGAGAGTATTTTGGAAGACGACCTTGTGAAGAGGTCACCTTGGTCAATAGTGCACCGAGAATGTCTTCTCTATTCAATGCTTCTACACCGACCGAATATTTCTATTCACTTGAGACATGCTAACCATGCCATGTCATCGTAGTGAAAATGGCAGTCCAGCAACCACCATCGAAGATCTCCAGAAACGCTGCCAGATACTTCTGAACGACCTCGAACAATTCCAAACGCATCTAAAATCGACTCGACGAGAGACTTCCGTCGAGCTGCGGACTTTTGACGGCAATATAAAAGCCGATCTCAAGGCACTCCAGAAACTTGATCTTAACCATGAGCGGATCGCCCATCTTCTTCGCTCCACAAATGTACCCTTCTTTGAGGCCGTCTGGGAGGCAGCTAGACGAAGTAAAGGTGTGATAGCCTTTGTCAAGCGTTTTTACTGGGAGGATAAAGGCAGGGTATCACGATCCGCCACTAGACCGGAGGCCGAAGGAAGCAGAAGCGACATCAAAACACCCACGTCGAAGTACAAAGATAGTGCTTTGGTGGATATCGTTGCGGACAATGGCGCAACCTGGATTAAGGTGTCTACGGTCACACAAAATAGACTGATATGGCAACTGGCTCGTCAAGGCTGGAACCCAGATGATGATGAGTCTGAATCGGATGACGACGATCAAGACGTTACGCTCGACAATGAAGAAGTGTCGATACTCCGTATGGCGCAGGAGCTGAACAAGGCATCTCTCGAGACACGAGTGTACTTCAAGCACCCACGTATCCATCTCATCCTGCCAAAGCTTTCACTGCCTTTGCTGCCACCAGTTCAATACCTGATCAAACGCATCAATCGTCTGTATCCTTCAATCACAGTCAGCCTGGGCGATTCTTCATTTCTCGCTACGCCCGCACCAACTCTCAATACTGCCCTTGGGCAAGGCTTGGTTGTGGATTCGATAGCATCTTTGACACCAACACTGAACATCGACTGCACTATTCTCCTGGCCTTGGTCTCCGACCTCAGTCATGCCCGCGACTGCATCACTCGTGAAGACTGGTTTCATCGTGCCACTTTACGACAAATAGAGATGGAGAAAGAGGAGGCTTTACTACCTCAGACTTTGTATCCTGCGCTGGAAGGACGAAATCTATTGTGTACAGCAGAAGCTGCTAAGAGAATGAACGAGATTGTTGCCACGATTGCGACAGAGAGCGAGAAGAAGAGGACGAAGTTATTGCTCGGGACTGATTTTCCGGACAATAACGCTGAAGGTGTCACAGCAAATAGCGATGAGAATCTACTGGCAAAGTGGGCCGAGCTGAGTGACTACCTACTACCCAAAGACTTTCGCCTGCCAATTCGCATTATTTCTGCCGATTCTAGCTCATCATACCCTAGCGCCACTGATACCGGTGTAGCAGCAGCTGTCTCAGGCTCTTTGAGCGCGTTGAACAAGAGCGTATTCTTATATGGATGGCGAAGCGGTGTTTGCACTATGACGTCCAACCGGACCGTGGTCAAAGAAGTGGACATTGTCATCTCCACTGAACTTGACACAATAGCGAGAAACAAAGCTGCCGGCAAAAACGAGCAATTTGAAAATGAGTTTGTTGGACCACAGATCTGGCTTTGTGGGACGAGTCGAAGTTTGATTGGCAAAGAAAAGGGTAGACACTGAGCTATTTTTTAATGAGCCGAGATTGCAAATTTGCTCATGTCTAGCAGTGACCAAATATCGAACAAAACGCCACTGATTTCTCGATCTGGACATCTATGTGACTCAAAGAATTAGGTCAGCATCAACACCAACGGCGAGGTCAAAACAGAAGGGTGCTGGTCCTTCTCATTGCTCTTGCCAGCGTTGAACAAGACTTCAGTATGACGCTGCGTATGATACAGATAATATCTACAACACAATTATAGTCTTAGCTAAGAGATTATCGTAGACACAATATCACCGACACAGGGAAGGTTGTAGGACAGAGAAGAGAAATACAGTCGAATGCCTTCGAACCTGTAATCATCAGTGATCATGTCTACAGCCAGGGTGGTGTTGCTCGCCAAGCTCCTCTTCTCTAGCATGGCTTTCTAGCTCGTTGTGGTTATCACCGAGTTGTTGGCAAATATAAGGCTTTGTCGCACATCGCATACATGTACAGTACAGCACTTGTTCAGATGCCTCCTTTGCCACGCTCGGCTTTTCTTTTCCTTCTTCTTCGTTCTTACTTTACCAAAACGTCTTCTTGTTTCTAATATACCTACATCTCATCTCGTGCGTGGCTTCCACCGCCTCTTTCCCTACCTCCTTTCCAACACTGTTGGGGCTACTGTATTCTCCTTTATCTCGGCTTTCAAAGCAATCAGCCAACCGACGGATCAACCAAACACAGCCTCTGTTTTGCACCTAAGTGAGGCGAGTAGTGGTGACAAAGGGTGTCCAACAGAAAGCAACATGAGAGCACACGGAGCAAAATAGTGCGCATGTTTTTCGCGACTCCCCCTTCGACAGCCCGATCGTTCATTCAGCTTCCTCGCAAGGTCGACCAAACGTGGATAAGCCCAAGGATCAGTCCACCTGTCTTGCTAACGTGCCGTTCACCAGCCTCGGATCCTTACACAAGGCTATGTTCGCCTAAGCAATTGCCCTCGTGTATTTTCTCCTTCCATATGGTACCATCTGCGTTTATAGGCCACTGGTTGCACGTCCTTCTTTTTCTTCGCACATTATCTTGGTCTCCTCGAGGCTGTCGTAACGAAAGTGTGCGCTACAAAACATAACGATTAACATGAATATCGCCAGCTGGATGCCCGTTATAGCGGGTACTATCGCTTTGTCATTACGCTTATATCAGGCGTGTCGCTGGGAATAGGATACAACTCGATATTCTGGTAGGTGTTGTTAGCCATGTCGTAGAGATCATATGAAAGTGGTCGATCGAACGGAGGGATCGAATGTCCTGCGTAGAGACTTGGTGGCGTTGAGCATTTACTTTAGCTTTGGCATTGCCTCGGGTAATGTAAGGAATGGCACTATGTTGGGGCAAGCGGGCGGGCATCATATTTCGGTGCGGAAAGGTGAAAGTGTACGTAAGAGCTGGATGGAATGCATCGGCAGTTATCCTAATAGATGTAAGATCAAGGCGGCGGGGGTAGGATTTGATGACAACGGGATTGGGAACTGGAAGTCTTCATATACTCGCTGGAATCTTAGTGTGAATGTCACCGTCACAAAGCGCAGAGCATATATTCAGTTGAGAGCTTGAAAACCTCCTAGAGGGTGTACGTAGGCCTTGCCTATAGCTGTGTTGACGTGGGCGGTAGCGTGTCCTGCGGAGCTGCATTTCGTTAGTAGAGGCTTTGCTGCGACTTTGACGCGTTTGGCGTCCCAGATGGCAGGATCTTCGTTTAGACAGCAAGCTAGGAAGTTGAAAAAGAGCTCTGCTAGTAGCCTAGTACGCCGTCGGCATCCCAGGTCAAGCCTCGCCCTGCGAGTAGTTGTCGAAAGTATTACTGGTCAAAAAACTGGAAGTCCTCCTAGTCAAGGTCGAAATATGGCTCATCGTTATCGAGATCTCCAGATTCGTTGTCGTATTGCTGGCTAGTAATAGTGTCAGCCGCTTGATGCTTTCTCTTCTTACTGCTGTCCACATCGCTAGGAAAACGAGAGACACAACCACTGCCTTTCCCCTTCACACAATGCCTTGATACCAGACCACGCAATGAAGGCTCTGAAACATTCGCTGATCACATTTGCCGAGACGTTGGCGAAATTGTTGATGAAGGTGGTGTACTCGCCTGGAATCTTAGCACAAAATCTACGCCGTCACGAATCGCAAAGCATTGCATACTCGATTCGTTTGTAAAAATCCCTAATTTCGCTTCGAGATCCTATCAAATCTATTTCGTAATTCAGCATATGGAACCAGTGTGAAGCATACCCATCATAATTTGCAGCGTAAAAAGTTCCGATTCCTATACTTAATCCCATTAAACTCCTCTTTGAGATGCCTTTGAGTTCCCAATCATATCTACCTGCCTAGTCCGTAGTGTGAAGTATACCCATCCCTAATCCCACAACGCCATTCCCTATTCAACAATACTCCAAGTCCGGTCTAATCTTCGAATACAACTCCGTATCCAGGAAGTTGAAATGCGGGTCCACCTGACAAAAAGGTGCTCTCAGCAACGTCTCAGCAGTAGGTCGATCCTTTGGATCACTAAGATAAAATGTCAGCATGAACAACATTCCTTTTTTAGGCCTTCCATCAATCAATACTTACATATTGAAACAGTCCCACATGAAGCTCAACGCCTTAGGACTGATACTCCCACTGACATCTTCCGGAATAGGTGGTGCCTGATTCAGATTCCCCAGCTTGTAAATAGCACCAATAGCCTCTTCCTTGCTCCAAGGTCTTCTACCCGCGAACATTTCAAGCACGACGCAGCCCAAACTCCAGATGTCTACTTTGGCGCTATACCCGACGCCTTGAGAACGTACGACTTCGGGCGCCATCCAGAAGACGGAGCCTTGCATGGACATTGTACTATCGTTGCCATACACATTATCGCTTTTCTTGGAGATGCCAAAGTCGGAGATTTTGCATGTGCCGTCCATATCGAGGAGGATATTGTCCGCCTTGAGGTCGCGATGGAGGATGCCTTCGTTGTGCAGGTATGCGAGTCCACTGAGCGTCTGTCTTGTCAACGAACTGACGACGCACTCTTCGAACTTGCCGTGTTTGCGCAGACAACTACCCACAGAGCCACCAGAAATGTATTCCAGGAAGATAGAGATGGAGTATTCCTTTCGTTCGCAACCGAGATATTGCACAATATTGACGTGGTCGAGGTGTTGCATTGTGTCGATTTCAGAGTCTAGAGCTGCGACCATGTCTTTTATCTTGTCTTTGTCGGTAGTGGCCTTTGGTTTGACCTCGACTTGCTTGACGGCAAGGAGCTCTCCGGTGGTAGTGTTCATGCCGAGGTAGACTTTGCCAAATGTGCCTTTGCCGATGAGTTGACCACGAACCCATTTGAAGGTAGGTTGACGTTGTGGGACGGGTTGGGCTGCAATGACAGCAGCGGCAGTGTGGGCAACGGCAGTAGTATCTGGTATTGTTTCGAGAGCGAGGATGCGACTGTTTCGGATGTCTCTGGCGTGGACCTCTTCGATACGGGCACCAAACATTTTGGTGCTCTTGCGTCGCTGAATGTTGCCTGCTCGCAATGCACTGAGGCGATTGTTCATGCCCACCTCAGACGGCTTCTGCTCTTGCTGATAGGCGCCTCGAACAACTTCACGAATTGACTTGGTTCTTCCTAGTCCTGGTGCTGCGCGCCGAATATTACGTTGTGCTAACGTTTGAACTGTAAATGCCTTTTCTGCTGGGACATGGAATGGCATATCTTGGGCACTATGTGGTGATGCAGTGGAAGATTGAGGTGTGTCTGTCACATCCTCCACGAGGGGTTGATCGAGATCCACATTAGGGAAGAAGTCGTCGAGATGTTCGACAAGTGCTTCTGGTGCTGGACGATGTGCCCAAACATCGCTGACGAATGACTGGCGACGTTGCATTCGACTGGACTTAGCACCAAAGTAAGAACTACTCGAGGTTGGAGCAGTCGAGGCAGAGTCACCACGACTTTCTTCCGGGAAGGCGCTACCATCTGTGAACGATTCGAACGACATCTGCTTCCTTGGTGTAGGAAGCTTTGGAGATTGGAAGGTAACAGAGTCTCCTGCTATGCTGGACGAAGCCGTTGCAGCTTTGATAATATCCCGTCTTAGAGGAACAGCAAAAAGATCGTCATCTGAGGCATCATGATTCGACGAAGCCTGTATAGAGGGGTTCTTCGACAGACTGTCAGGAGCCAATGGTACTGCGAACAAGCCATCGTCTGAGTCGTCGTCGACGTCATTTTCTTGATTACCATTACTGTCATCCTCTTCATCTTCTGAGGGTGGTCGGTCGAAAGCGACTTCGGCCTCAACAAATTCGGTGGTATAACCTTTGGCACTAGATGCACGTGATGATGTCCTATCAGGTGATTCTCGTGTCGGACTGACAGTAGGGGATCTACGTTGTCCAAGTTCAGGCTGAGATGCTTGCCTAGGAAGGGAGTTTGCGCGGATGGACATCTTCCGAGTTGTCGGTGAAATCTCATCATGCTTTTCACATTCATACTCTGGGATCTTGAACGGCACATTGCCCTTGCTCATTGTGAAACCTGGTGGTGAGCCTCCGGGGCTACTCCTGCCAGCACTAAAGTTGACCATGGCCATCGATCTCCCAGCTTCACCAAGATTACCAAAAGAGCTCTTTGGTGTGTGGAGCTTGGAGGTAGACGATTTTGAACTCAGTGGAGTAGGTACATCAGGTCGGTAAGCCGAAGACATGAAATCTGCTGCTATGGGTAAACCATCCACAGTTGGTTTGCGTCGAAGTTCGCGATCCTTTTTGCTCAGTCGAGGCATTGGTTCGATACGATCACTCGCGGATCGACGATGTTGTACGCTAGTCCGCTTGGATAAGGAGTTCACTTTGGCAAGCATCGAGGAGTCTGGTGGGGCAGGTGGTGGTTTGCGTTTCGGCATCATACCCTCGGAGCCTACGCTCATGAAAGGTGTCTGACGTGGTGCATCAAAATCAATTACTCGCTCACCTCTGATAGGCCCACCAAAGGTTGGTGGCCCATCGATGGGAGAACGTGCGCTCTTCTTTTCGCGCTCGCGAGGCCATAATTGTGACTTACGAGCCGGTCTTACCCGGATACCGTCTTCGAGTCGGGGGCCATTCTCACGAGTAGCACTCTCTGGAATTGGTGAACGAGGCTTGACTTCCGAAAGTAGTCCTTCGTCAGCACCGTTAGGAGGCATGTAGTCGAAAGGCGACGGCATATCTGATGAGTATTGCGGTGTCAAATGAGGAGGGGATTGGGCGGTAGGTTCGCTATTAGCGTGAACAGCCACAGACCCAGTTGTGAATATGGTGGGCGATATTGTGCCAACATAGAACATGTGGGAAGCGGTCGAATCTGCTTTGTGTTGTAGGATATCTAGCAGAATGTTGTCGTTCACAGCTTTCTCATGCTGGTGTTGTCCAGGACTGGTGGTGTGAATTGTGAATTGGCGCGCACCATCTGAGATCCCTAAGTTGTAGGCCAACAAGCTGCGAAAGGTTTCGACGGAGTCAACAGCTGACACATCTACCAACCTGTAGTTCCACGAATCTGGCGTTACCATAATAAATCGCTTGTCAGATGCTCTAGCAATTGCACGACTATTACCCAGTACTGGCGTCTTTCTCTCCTCGTTTGGTGTCAAGATCTTGGGCGAAGAAGCTGTCGTTGGGTCACCTCGGTGTCCAGTAGTCTTTGTGAATGGTAGCGTTGGTGTGAAGGATGGACTGGAAGGTGAAGGAGCCAGATAACCATCAACCGAAGGTATTCCTTCGTCCTTCTTCGGGTTTCTACGCAATACCCTATTGAAGAAAGTTCTGTGTTCTTTAGGTGCTGTCGCAGAATCTGGAGGTCCTCCATTTCTAGCATGATCCCCTGTTCCAGAGTTTGTAACTTCCATGCCTGGTCGTCTGGGGTCGGCATTTGATTGACCTGAACCAAACCAACTTCCTGCAGCGTGAGTACCACTACCACCACTTCGATCACGGCGATGTCCGTTTCCACCCATAAACCTTGCCTGTTGCGCTGGATTCGTGTTCGCTAAGCCAGTATAAGCCATCTTCAACTGATTTGGCCCTGGGCTGAGCTGAGGTGTGTTGCTGTCACTAGAAGGTTTATTGCGCTCCAAACGTGCTGGTGCCAGACTTTGGGCACTGCCAAGTGTTTCTCTAGACTCGCTCGGACTATGTCCTTTGATCGAGTTGTTCTCTGGAACAGTCTTGCCAGCCAATTCCCGAGATGTTGTCGCCTGATGGCCTGCTCGACTCTGACTGTTGTCGGATGATTCGTCATTCAGAACATTGATGTTGTTGTAGAAAGAACTCCGAGCCAAGGACTTGACAGCTGATGGTGAAGTCGGATGGCCGCCAAACGTGCGCATGCTGGGCGAGCCATCTCCACCGTCTGCTGTTGAGGGAGTCGTCATATGAATCTCTGGGCCATCTGTGTTCATATTGAGGAGCTGAGCTGAGTGCCGTCGTCTTGGGTCCTTTGCGTTCGTCGATGCGCCTCGATTATCCAATAGTGTACGCATGAGCTTCCATAACCTTTGCCTCTCTGCTTTTTCATGCTTCTCTTCCTGTTCATTCTGAGGCGCAGCAGAGAATTCTCTTACAGCAGGGATAACAGTGTTGTAGAAGAGATCTCGTCCCCTTCCGATGTCCAGAAAGCGAGTACCTTGTAGGTCAAGCTTCTTGAATGCCTCTTGGTAGGCCACAGGATAGTCGTTCTTGGCCAGCCAAGAAGTGACTCTTTCCATTGGCCATTGCACAGCGGGCTCGTGAGGAGGGTCTGGGGCACTATTGGTATTACCATCATTGCCGCGCGTGGCAGCTCCTGGTGATACACCTCTAAGTTCTGATTTTGGGTTCACCCCAAGATGTTGTTCAGTTTGTAATCTAGGGAACATCTCTTGAGACACCGTGGTGGGCGTACTGATAAGGCGATCCTGCCTAGGCGATACGCGCAGCTCGAGATTTGTGTTACCCGGCATATGTGTGCGATGCATACCATCTGGAATATTTGCTTGATTCTGATTCCGTAATGGCGTATATCCTTGGAGTGGTGTCAAAGGCGGTATGCCAACCCCTACACCGAACGATTCACCATTTGGTATGTATCTCGCAGACATGACTGGTTTCTCTTCTTTAGGTGACCTAGGCTGAGCCATCATTGAATTGGCTATCGATGCCGCCTGAAAGTCGTGGTACGCGACCGGGCTATAGGATGTTTGCGGCGTTGGCGTAGATAGCGGATGTGGTATATAGTTTGGAGCTCTTGACCAGGCTGGTATCATTGATCTGTGCATATTCTGCTGAGGTGGTGGACCAGTTGGTGGAGGTCCAGGAGGTGGAGGTGGGTAGGCATACTGTGGCTGGGGTGGAGGGACAGCATGTCTCAAAGGTGGAGGAGGAGGAATGGCACTAGGCGGTGGTAAAGCCTGTTGAATTCGGGGGAGTGGCGGAGCTGGAGGAAAGATCTGTTGACGGTTAGGGTCATATGAAGGAGGCATTGCTATGGCTCATGATGAAGGGCCGCGCGGAAAGTGCGTGAATATCCTCAGTGGGCGAATATCAAAGATCAAAGTGAGCACAAGGTGAGAGATTCCTTGTGTATTGCAGCGATGCGACGACTGATACTTGACTAGATGATGCTGACGGTTTGCTACGACAAGGTCAGTACAAGCTTAGGCGATTTGAAAGTCAATCGGGACGCAAGATAAGAGCAGAAGCAACAGTAGTAGTGGCGAGGAAGGTCCAGACGACGACGATGTGAGTGGCAATGAGGAGAAATAGCAATATCAAACATTGATACCGGCTTAGTTGATGTTGACTCTCGTATCCTGATCCTGATCCTAGCGCACTGCAGCGAAAAGGGGCGCCAAGGCCTAAGCCACGTGCAATCGACGGCTCCAAGTGGTTCGCGCTAACCAACGTCCAGATCGAAGCTTAATTACCAAGTCTCGGTATTGGGGAGCAGATATTAGGCGATGCCATTTGTAACAGTAGTACGTCTGACGGGCGTCACGGAGAGATAGGTGGATGCGGAAACGCCACGGCCAGGATAAGGTCAAGCAAAACAGACGAAGGTCATGGTGCAGTTTCGAAACAGAGGTCTGTTGAAGGATGCCCAGTCGCTCAAAAGAGGACATGCGAACAAATCGATTGTTGTAGGTAGGGATGCCTTGCCTTTATCCTAGCTCCTTCGGCTGAGAGGAGTATGCACAGCCATTCTTTAGATAAAACACATTAGCAAAGCACACAATGCTTCAGAGCACTCATACCAAGAAGTCCGCTTCATGGTGGGGCATGATATAGCCGTTGTCTCCCGGAACCAAGGCCGTGGCACAAGCTTCGCTGCGTCATCTTCATTGACTTCAACCTAAGGAAATTTCAGGCAACTTCTCTTTTCAATATCTTGACCTCGATCCGACCTTCTTTGATAACACCAAATCAAATATGTCTGATGTCGACACTCGCGCAGCGTCCCTCAAAACGTCCAATCAGTGTGGCTGAATATTTGTACCAGCGCTTGCACCAGGCAGGTAGCATCTTAACCTTTCCGCTGGTATTCTCATTCTAACCTTTCTAGATTGGCATACGAAATGTCTTTGGCGTTCCCGTGGACTACAATCCCGTTGATAATCACGCATCCTCTTCTCTTCACTTCCGTGCATCAACTATTGATCAGGATATCATCTACAACTCTCGATTATCTAGCTTGGAGCAGCTTGTGCAGCAGATGGATATGCCAGGGTCAAAGGCATTTCAGCAATGATTACCACCTTCGGTGTAAGCGAACTCCCAGCTCTCAACGGTGTTGCTGGTTCCTATGCCGAATATGTGCTCGTTGTGCATATCGTTTGGAGCTCCATCAACAGTTTCACAGAAGAATGGCATGCTCATCCATCATATCCTTGGGACTGGGGACTATACTGTCTTTGAGAAAAGTGAGTCAAATAATACCGTGTGCAGATTTCGCGGCTAATCCCATCCCTTTCCAGTGAGCGCCAATATCTCATGTGCTGTCTCTCGTCTCAATGATGCTGCATCTGCGGCTGATCTTATTGACCACGCTATCCGTGAATGCTACCTGCAAAGTCGTCCAGTATACATCACTCTACCAACAGATATGGTACTGCAAAATGTTGAAGGCGATCGACTCAAGACCAAAATTGATCTTACATTCGCCGAAAATGACAAAGAAAAGGAAGACATTGCGTGCAGGACTGTCTTCGTTACCTGCAGGAGTCAAAGAAATCGGTAATCTTGATTGATGCTTGTGCCATGCGTCACCGGGTATGTCTCTCTTATGCTCCGATTGCCAGTCCGAGGTGCTAATAGTGATTCAAAGGCTCTGGAAGAAGTGCACGAATTGGTCAAAACTTCTGGGCTACCCACATTCACAACTCCCATGGGCAAAGGTGCAGTTGATGAGACTCTTCCCAACTTTGGTGGTCTATACGCCGGAGACGGTAGCAACCAAGGCGTGCGAGAGATTGTAGAATCAGCAGATCTTGACCTCACCATCGGAAGCATCAAGAGTGATTTTAACACAGCCGGCTTCACCTACAAAACCAGCCATCTCTCCACCATCGACTTTCATAGCACTCATGTCGACGTCAAGTGGGCCATAAGGATGAACAATGTTTTGCACAGAGTTACTAAGGAGATGAAGAAATTCGACACGAAACCAGTGTCTTCTCATGACACAAGAAGCCTGAAGAAGGCGGAGACCACGATATAATCAAACATGCATGGTTGTGGCCTCACTTTACTGCTTTTTCAAGGAGAATGATATCATTTTGACGGAGACTGATACTAGTGGCTATGGTGTATTTGAGACTCGCTTTGGCAAGCACACGATAGGTATTTCCCAGAGTCTGTGGGGCAGTATTGGTTTTGCGTTTGTGGTTTTGCGTTTGGAGCATCGATGGGTGCAGCTTTGGCGGCGAAAGAGTTGGGCAATAAAAGGACGGTTTACTGGAGAAGGTACTTCTTTCGTCACTGAAAACAGGTCAATCCTCTGAGGATTTGCTAATCCGAATACAGGATCGTTCCAGCTCACCATCCAAGAGCTGAGTACAATCATTCGCCAGAAGCTCACGCCGATTATGTAAGACTCCACCAATACTCCCCCCAAACAAGCTTATCCTAACCCAACATCCCTAGCATTATAATTCAAAACGAAGGCTACACAATCGAACGCATGATCCACGACATGGACGCAATCTACAACGACATCGGCACCTGGCGCTACGACCAACTCCCCTCCGTCATGGGCGCTCACGAAGGCAGCTATAAAACATACGACATCAAGACAAAGCAGCAACTTCGCGATTTGTTGCAGGATAAGGAGTTTGCTGAGGGTATTTTGTTGCGATGGATGGTGCTGATGCGCCAGTGCCGCTGAAGTTGACGGCGGAGGCGAGCGCGAAGAATAATGCGAAATCGAATTAAGTCAAGTTGTGGGGCGATGTGTCGAAGTCTTGTAAATGAGGAAAGAGCGCAGAGAAGGAAAGAACAAACCACCAACATCCAGATAAGTTTGGGTCGAGATCAAAAATGTGAAAGCATCATTCCTAAACCCTAGTTTCGCTTCCTCAACTTCGTTTCTGCTTCATCAACATCATCTTATCATCCAATACATCACGCAAACGTCTTGTATGAGATCTCTTACTCTATATCATCACTACTGCCACTCGCCGTCACCGCGGCACTCTTCACGCCGACATCTCCTTCAACTCAATCGGATCCGTCTCGGCTCATCTCGTCTCATCTTTCCAGCCAGATGTCAGCGACATTCTCTCCATGACCTATTTCTCCTACCACGTCGCCGCCTATCTCCTCGCGCCCGCTGTCGTCTGCCTCGGAAGACCGGACCTCACCCACTGCACCATCGGCAATGCCCACACCGTGGGATGCATTCACAACATCGCCTACAGTCAGCACACTAGCACCATCAGATAGCATTTCCAATGTGGGCGCGGCAGAGTCAGCTCCAGCAAAGTCGGACGCACGCAAAGTCAGCACCCTCCCCACGCCGTCGTCGCCTCCTGTGGACAGAAGGCCACGCCCGCCTCCAACACGCACAATTGCTGCAATCTTAAGTGTTTCCAATAGCATCTCCCGTGAGGCACTTGAAGAGCTCGACGCTGCTTTCACTGCTCTTCCCATCAATCAACATCCCACTCGCGGTAATCTGATCAACCGCCTTCTGCACGTTCGAGGACACCAACATGGTAATCCGATAACCCGCCTCCTGCGTGTTCGCCAACACCAACAAGTCGACCCTGCTACGACGGCAGTCTACCTCTTTGACAATTTTGCCTATCACGTGGCGCCTCATGAACATCAACCCTGGCGTCTCCAACCTTGGGAGACGCAGATTGTAGCTATTTACCGAGAAGTTTGTGCTGCGCCTGGCTGTGCGGAGGGTGCCGTGTGGTGTCCGAGCCATACAGAGAGGGAAGAACAAGTGAATGTATTGCTGACGGCCTTGTTTGGGATTATCAAGGTGGTAAATTCTGAGCCATGCAGATTGCAGCCGTGGTTGTCCAGAAGGGCCGTTGAGCGTACTACTCAAGTGAGTATCTCTGTAGAGAAGCGGCTAGGATTGAAGGGGAAGCTTGAAAAGCAAGGTAAGCTCAATATCCTCCAGCACTACTCACATGGACCCTAAAGACTAATCATTCCATAGAATTCAAGGACGTTTTGCAGTTGATGCCTGGAGATGCGGCTGGCGTGAGCATGACAGTGGTACGGCTGCTGGAGGACGAATATTGTGACAGTGAAGAGGTGCTCACCAGTCCTACCATTGACATGCGGATGGGGCTTACGGCGAGGACGCGCGTCTGCTCTGGAGGAGGCTTTGGAGTCATCTCTACTCTGGAAGGGACACTCTGGGATATAGATCCATCGGATCCAGTATCTGTGCTTCGGGCTGTCTTCTCAGTTCGTAACAATTGGTATTCCAACACCAGGACCGAAACGGTGACGAAACTGCTCCGTTACATGGTTCGAAAGCTAGACAATCCACCATTCTGGTATATCTCCTTGGCACCGTATTGTCTCTACCCACTCTTGCAGGGCCTTCGAGATCGACGCTATCCATTTGGCGTGTTGCTAATGCGCAATGTTTGGTGGGGGCTCGCTTCGAATCTGCTAATGTCATTTATGGTGGATGCGAAAGGGTACAAGCTTGAATACCTGAGGAAAATACACGAGACCTGGCCTAAACGAAAGATGGTTCTGGTGGGAAGTGCTAATCTGGTGAGTCTAAAATCAGGACTAAAAATGCATGGGTACTAGTAAGACCTACTGATAATGGAAATGATGAGCTGACATCCGAGCAGTGTGACGCCATGGTTTTCGCTGAGATGTATGTGCAACAGCCAACTTGGATCGGTGCTATCATACTACGACGGTATCTTCTACAGAGTTCTTCGTCCTTTCATTGCAACGATCAACAATTGCAATATATTCTTAACAAAGTACCCAGGGCTCTGTGGTGTGTCGTGTCGGATACTGAGTGTGAGGAGGCGTATGTTCTGGTAGATCTCATGAAGCGCACTCAAGGATAGCTTTAGTAGAGTTCATAGATATAGACAATAAATCCTGACGGCACTCCCCTCACTTCTACTTTCTTTCCTCACGTCATAATACTAATATCACATCTCCGACAGTGTAACTCTGAGATTGCTTTTGAAATCTCTTTTTCGACATAGTTATAGCTCCACGGCACTCTTCACACCACTTGAAATGCCACGTTCCCCAGTACCGAATCTCCAAGAGACTTCGTCTGATCAGCACCGAGCATACAACTTATTGACGACATCCGCAAAGACCTTTTCATCGGTGATGACGAGCCTGGCTATAATTATAGTGTCGATGATCAGGAAGCCGATCTTCCCGCTAGCACTGGCGATAGTTATGCCAGCGATGAACTCTCCAGTCATTCGAGTTCTCCGGTTTTGGATCCAACGCGACTGTCACCCTTCTCGCGCCACATAGAACCTGATGGAATAGGGAGCAACTTCTAGCGCGACGAGCGAGATGTCGGCGAATATGTTACCTCTAACATAGATTCGACGACCGAGAGTGACGGAGCTTCAATGGACGAGGACACTAGCGACCCGATCGAGTCGTCTACCGGTCTAAACTCAATTGCAGGAGATGTAACCGCCCAGCCTAACAAGTCTTCTAGTTTGTGTCGATTGGCGTCAGACTATCCTCCAGCAGCATTGTTCGCACCTTCTTCTAGACATCCTTTGCGCCCCTCGCGTCGTTTAAGCAGACTACGCGCTGTCGCTTCTACGGTAGAAACATCCTCTCGACTTTCGTCTGATTTGAATCAGTTCCGACCGCCACTGCTGTTAGCATCTCGTCTCCCACGACTCTGACATTGCCCGCTCCGGGAGCCGCATTGCCATCTGTTGAGCCGAACGCACGACCATCTACCTTACTCTTCATACCATATATGAAGCCATCTTCTCCGATCCTAAATCGCCAAGAGACTTCGTCTGAGATACAATTTAAGCTCAAACATTTCTAATTCCACAAGCACTTAGTATAACCAAATCATCGTGTCCCTGCAGTAGTGAGCGGCAGACAAGTAGTCCAGAAGAGGCAAAGCGAGGGCTACAAAGACCTGCATAATTTGACAAACTTATGCAGTGTGATGAGACCGCGAGTCCGGTGGGCATATCCGAGGACTAGTATGCGATGCAAGAACCTATGCCGGATTCTGGTGGTGAAGATGGAGTTGGGCGATATGGCATAGGAAGAGATGTCGAGCGGATATACTGCAGCAGCACAAGCAATTTGGCGTGCGGGTGGGGGTTGTGCGTATCCGAGTTGCGGCTGCGACATTTGTTGGAGTAGGAGGCGCAATACCGCCTCTACGAATCTGCCGAGTGTAGATGCGCCATTATAATGGTTGCGTAGCCTGTCGCCACTGGAGGCGATGTACTATCTCTTTGACGAATGCAATTTATTTTGACCATACTTTGACTCGATCCCTAAGAGACGTCATCCGAGACGCGACTTAAGCTCAAACATTCCTAATCCCACCAAGCACTTCCTTCTGTCTAGCAATCCTCGCCTTCAAAACGCTGATTTCCTCTTCTTGTTCCTCAATAGTGCGTTGAACGTCTGGTAGTGCCGCAACTGCAGCTCTTGCTTTGCCAATGTTGACGCGAATGGAGGATACTGCACCGGAGAGTTGGTGCATGGCGAGTGGCTCTTGTGCTTTGTAATGTGGTCCGGATTGGGGAATCGTGTAGTCTGTGTCGGTGTCTAGTAGACGAGAAAGGAGTTCGTGGAGCTGAGGGAGTAAGTCGAAGAGGCTTGCTGGTGGGAGAGTCGGGGGGTTTAATTGGGGTGGGGGTGGTTGTTGGGTGAGGGTGAGGGAGAGCGAGATTGGAGGATTGGTCGGGTTTGGGGTTGGAGCAGTGGAAGACTGGATGGGTGGTGTTGAGTAGGACATTGTGAGAGTGCAGTGTGTCAGTCCGAGTTGTAGAGTAAGAGAAAAGAAAGCAAGACGGGTCAATTGAGCACCTTGTTGTCCCTTGCACGTGTCGGCTTTGCTTGGCGTTTCATCTGAGCTTCATCTTGAAACATGCCATGCAATATTCTGAAACTCATCATAAACACAGCACTATAAACACAATGGCAACGACAGCGAATGCCGATGAGTAAGTTGCACCACACTCACCCGGGCTTCACAAACCTTGCTAACATCTACGAAAAAGTGGCCTCAAAGACATCACACCCGGCGCAACCAACCCACGCGGTATACCAACAGCACCCTTCATCGACCGCGTAGAAGACTACGTCGCCAACCGCAGCCAAGTCGAGAGCGTGTTGAAGAACTTTCAAGAAATGATTTCGTACGTCTTGACAAAAACATCAAACTCCTCACACGCCATAAGCCACAACAAGCAACACGCTCGAAGCTACGATAATGACCAAGACGGATGGCAATACCTTTTGGTTAATGTTGTTATAGAAAATACCAATTCATGGAAACATCCACCACACGCCGCCTCTCCGGCCTCGACGACAAAATCCCAGATATTTCAAAAACACTGGAAATGGTTCAATTCCTACATACACGTCACGCCTCTTCCTCCTCTTCCTCCTCCTCTGACCTTCATACGACCTTCGAACTAAACGACACGCTCTACGCCCACGCCCTAATCCCCCCGACCTCCGAAGTCTATCTCTGGCTCGGCGCAAACGTCATGCTCTCCTACCCATTAGACGAAGCAGAAGAACTGCTCAGTGCTAAATTGGAGGGAGCAAAGGAGAAGAGAAAGGAGTGTGAGGAAGATATTGAGTTTTTGAGGGAGCAGATTACGACGTTGGAGGTCGCGACGGCGAGGGTTTACAATTGGGATGTTGGCGTGAGGAGGAAGGAGAGGGAGGGTGCTGGGGGTAAAGCTGTGAAGGTGGGAGAGGAGGAGGAAGACTGAATCGAGATATTGGGTTTGGTTTGACTTGGTCGTCTCGCGTATTCCGCTGCGTGCGTGGAAGGATGCGCAAATTGGGTTGAGCAAAGCAGACTTGATCGGTGCTTACTTGCTACGAGATCCAGATTGGCGAGGAAGAGCGTGGCATGCTCTGGTTTTCGATCACAGTACAAGACGCCGAAGCTGTCACCTTCAAGGCTCTACAGATGAGGCTCACTGAAGGTAGGTTGGTCTTCGGCTGAGAGAACTACCTACCTACGTTGGAAGTGATGTATACGAAAGGAAGGAGACCGAGGGCACGTCAAGCAGGCGGCTGTAGAGATTGTGGTATTCGAGGAGAGGTCGGAACTAGACAAGGTCTGTTGCGGTGCAGCAAAATATAGCATATTCGTGTATGTAATGGACGCCGCCATGGAGTCACGAAGTCGGAGGAAAGAAAGTATGCTCTTCAATTCTGGCAGAACCCGAATCTCAAATTTCAATCCAAAAAAAGGCCGGCACATCACCTCGACTTGTTTGCTTTAATCAGTTACCCATCCCATTGCAAACAAGCATTGGGTCGATGGATTGTAGATCAGTTATTGAATTGCGACTACATACTAAAACTACACAGAGTCAAAGCTATCCAGCCACAAAAATAAAAAAGTCCTTCGCCCACGGTCAAGAGCCACTACGGACACTCTCTCCGGTATAAACATGCAGAAGATAGACCAAAGTCCCAGAACATCCTTCGAAATGAAACGAACATCCTTCCGACAACAAAAAGATGGCCAACCACCTGGAAACAGTAAAGAAGAGAAAAACGAAATAAGTTTGTGAAAGCTGGGATTGCTGCCGCTGACGGTCGAGCAAATGTACTAGCGCCGCTATTGCTGATGCTGAAAATCCTTGGAGCTGTCCAGAGGGTTGTTGAATCCATATACGAAATGCATTTTGTCGCGATTCTGCCGTTTCAAGACATCGTGTAGAGTGCTCTACTGAGAAGAAGTACCATAAACACCCCAGAACTTCTCAGCGCCAAAGGTACCAGCGTTGTCCTGCTTCCATAGGTCGTTGTAAGCAGTGAACAAAATCAAGTTGCTAGAGAAGCTCGACTTCAAGCTGGAGATAGCCGCAGCCTGGTTAGCCTGGCCGGGAACGGCAGCACCATTGGCGTTACCAGAGCTGGGCCATCCAGACTCAGTGATGCGGGTGTTCATGCCACCACAAGCTTGAGAGACAGCCTGGGCACAGCCGACGACGTAAGGGCCAGCGTTGGAAGCGGTGACGGAAGATGTGAAGAAGGCGTGCGCGTTGGCCGCAGCATAGTCGGAGGCCTGGCAGAGAGCGGGGTTGGCAATCATGGCGTTCCAGGTGTCGACGGTGACGACGGGGCCGTTGTAGCCTGCGGCGCGGAGAAGAGAACGAGCAGTGTTGACAGCAGCGACGACGCTGGAGACGGAGGCTTGGCCAGAGTTGATGAGCTCGTTGCCGACGGAAACGGTGTCAAAGTGTTGCCAGTTGCCGTTGGCGAAGGCGATGATCTGAGCAATGGCAGAGTTGACTTGGGTGATGTCGTAGACACCAGCGAAGATCTTCATACCCTTGGCAATGGCAGCAGAGCCCACAGTGTTGAGCTGGTTGCAGTCGACACCGTACATGCGGACCATGGAGTAGCCATTGAGGTTGGCGAAGTCAGCGTTGACCTGGCTCTGAGACTTGCAGGTACCGTCGGCGTTGTAGGGGGAGTAGGTGATACCGATGCCACTGTTTGAGCTTGAAACGGGAGCAGCGGCGGATGATTGAGGAGGAGCAGCAGCTGCGGATGTTGGTGCAACGGAGGCGGTTGTGGGAGCTGGTGCTACAACAACGGACGCGACTGACTGAACGACTGATGCAACCGACTGGACAGGTGCAGGAACGAAGACTGCAGGAGCCGAGGAAGGCTTAGAAGCGGCAACTTGTGGTGCCCAGGCAGCAGGTGAAGCGAAAGCTGCAACGGCGATGGGAGCACTGGAAGAAGAAGCGATAGGTGCGACAGTTGCCTGAGGTGCGTTGACGTATGAGGTAGAGATTGGATTTCCGCTCTCGTCAACGTAGACGACGACATCGGGAGCAGATGCAGTGACGACTTCGGTGACAACGTCGACGACAACAGCTTGACGCTTGTCGTGTTGGTGTTGGTGACGACCTGATGTGGAGTGTCAGAGTGTTGTTCATGAAATATGTGAGTCTTGATTGATTGTCCTTACGGTGAGGTTGCGCAGCAGCGACGGACACAAGTCCAGCGATGAAAAGACCGGCCTTCATGATGATTGATGTGGTGTTTTTACTTGTAGTGTGTATTTACTTGTTTGTGCTTTGAGAGTAATGAACTGTGTGAGATGGACTGCCGTGTTAGCTATGACTGGTTTGACGCTGTGAAGTGATTGTGGTGAGGTGTAATGGCCTGAGGGTTAGATGGTTTCCGAGAGAGTGACTGGTTGTCTTTGATGTCGAGAGGCTTTCTGCTGGACGTCGATGGTCTCACTCTGGAACATGACACATGAGGTCGATGGCTGGTAGGAGAGAACAAAGAAGCAAAGAGCGGAAATGTACTGACGAACTAGTGTTGACGACTGGGACTGATCTACAGGTGGAATTTCAAGTTGAGCGACGAGGAATGCAGACTTTTCGTGCGTTTGTTTTGTGCTTTGAAAGACAAAAAGAGTGTGGCTTGAATGAATGAATGAATGTGATGCAGCGAGCTAGCGCGCAAGAAAAGCAGTAGTGAGTGTGGGTGGAGAGAGAGTGGTTTGTGGTGTTGTAGAGGAAGCAAGAATCAGGAAAGAGGATTGGGCTTTCTTCTAGTGAGGCACTTCCCGCCTTAGGTTGCCATGGGCGTTTGCAGAGGTGGGCGCTAAGGATGTCGCCGACATTACTTTCCCCACAACACCTCTACTTCGAGTTAGTCTCTTCATGCAGGTCCCGTTGGTACTACGTAACTGAAGTTGGCATTTGCTAATACTCCAACAATCTCTTGGTTGCGCATGGCGGCATGGCTCCATCGTGGACACACGATCACCATCAGCTGCGCACGCTCTCACTCTCATCCAATCGCCTACATATTACTCCTCCGGCGCAACAAAGGTTGGGGTGTTTGGCATAGAACCTGAAAGAATCCCACATTGGCAGTATCCAGTCCATGATCTGGGCAATGACTGGAGTAGTGACACAGCTAGCCGTAAGCCTTTCGATGTAGGCAGAAGTGTACAAGAAAGTTGTTCGTAGTTCTAGCTAGTGTTTCCATCTCGTCTCGTCTTGTGATTTTCGCCCCATCTCATCCCGTTAATCTCCCGGGCGACCTTACATCAACCTCTTACCTACCACCAAGACATCCTGAAGTGCTACCGTGTTGTTTTTTCATCAGGCACACTTTGCACAACCCATTTCCTCCATTGATACGGGCCGCGAGAGGATTGCAGAACGATTGAAGATCCTGCGACTCACCAGAATGTAGGACCACTATTCAGCCTTTAGACGGATGAGCCCGCGTGTTCCTGCGTGCTGCCGTGCTCCGGTTACTACCTTAATGACGAACGGTTCTTTCGGCTTGTTTGATCCTTCGAGAACATCGAGCTTCGACCACCAACAGCTTTGGGACTCGATTCAGAGAACATGATATTGTAACGTGGAGTACTTCGAACATGTCGGCTTCAATTGTGGTGTGGTGAATGCTTGATACCTTTCTTGTTATGTTCCGCGAAAAAGTGTGTACCTGATTCTGGGCGTGCCTGAAAATCTACGTTGGCCATTGACTTTAACGCCGTTGAGGGCCGAACCCAAAAGGGTAGTCGCGCGCTGATGGCCTGATGCTGGTGGAAAGACGGTGCTATTCCAAACATGCAAGATATGTCGAGGTTGAACTTGGTCTATCTATTATTCAAAGAGTATTTCGAGCATACATAACACATCTCTTCACAAATCATCACTTCCTGATCAACAAACTAGTTCCAGTCATCTCCTTTGGCTGGTCAACACCCATGCAGTCCAAGATCGTCGGTGCAACGTCACCAAGAACACCATCCTGCTTTTTCAAGCTCCATCCTTCTGGTGCATTGGCCATGACGAATGGAACCTTGTTCAGTGTGTGAGATGTCTTGGGCTTGCCCTCTTCGTTGAGCATCTCCTCGGCGTTTCTTAAAAAAAAAAAAAAAAAAAACGTTAGCAGGAAACCAACAACAATCTTAAAAAAAAAAACTCACCCGTGGTCAGAAGACAAAAAGAAAACGTATCCATTCTTTTTTCATGCCTCATACACTAAACCAATAGCCTTGTCGGTAACGGTGC
>Ga0160428_1000877_pt1 | contig 27605 bp, 20 predicted proteins | sample SolpanmetagenomM_FD_108198 | JGI IMG/M metagenome (GOLD analysis project Ga0160428, IMG submission 108198) | Solar panel surface microbial communities from Lawrence Berkeley National Laboratory, California, USA - M | ecosystem: Engineered > Built environment > Solar panel > Unclassified ... | reverse complement strand
TGCGGGTGCGGACGATGACGCTGCCGGACGCCTACCAGGATCACGACAGCCCCGAGAAGATGTACGCCGAGGCCGGCCTCGACGCCGACAGCATCGTCAAAACCGCCCTCACCGCACTGCCGGACCGGAAGGAAAGCCGCTCGCGCCTGCGGCTGGCCTGAGATCCGGCGCCCGCCACGCGACGGGGGCATTCCGCCGCGTCGCTTGCCGCCTGGGCGGTTCGATGACACAAGCGCGGCGCGGCTGGGGATCCCCGGCCGCGCTGGTTTTCGGTAACCCTCCAGATCCCTGATGGCAGAGGCCAAAACCGCCGGCTCCCTCGAGGTCGGCCCCGTGCTGATCACCGGCGCGAGCGGCTTCCTCGGTTCCGCCCTGGTCGACGTGTTCCGCCGGGCCGGCTTCCCGGTGCGCATCCTCGTGCGCGCATCGAGCCCGCGCCGGAACCTCACTTGGACCGACGTTGAGATCGCCGAGGGCGACATGCGCGATCCGGCCGCGGTGGCGGCGGCCATGCGCGGCCAGCGCTACCTGATCCATGCCGCGGCCGATTATCGGCTCTGGGCACCGGACATGGAGGAGATCGTCCGCACCAACCGTGACGGCACGCGCCTGATGATGCGCGCGGCCCTGGAGGCCGGGGTCGAGCGGGTCGTCTACACGTCGAGCGTCGCGACGATCCGACCGCCGGCCGATGGGGTGACCCCCTCCGACGAGACTATGCCGCTGACGCCCGAGACCGCGATCGGCGCCTACAAGCGCAGCAAGGTCGTGGCCGAGCGGGTGGTCGAGGAGATGGTCGCCCGCGACGGGCTGCAGGCGGTGATCGTCAATCCCTCGACGCCGATCGGCCCCCGCGATGTCAAGCCGACGCCCACCGGCCGCATCATCCAGGAGGCGGCGCTCGGCAAGATGCCGGCCTTCGTCGATACCGGCCTCAACCTCGCCCACGTAGACGACGTGGCCCACGGCCACCTCTTGGCGCTCTCTAAGGGGCAGATCGGTGAGCGCTACATCCTCGGCGGCGAGGACGTGTTCCTGTCGCAGATGCTCGCCGACATCGCCGGCATGGTCGGGCGTAAGCCGCCGACCGTGAGCCTGCCGCGGGCCGCCGTCTACCCGGTGGCGTTCTTCGCGCAGCTCGCCGCGCGGGTCACCGGCCGGCAGCCCTTCGCGACGATCGACGGGATCCGCATGTCGCGCTACCGGATGTTCTTCTCCGACCGGAAGGCCCGGGCCGAGCTCGGCTACACGGCCCGGCCTTATCGCGAGGGGTTGTCCGACGCGATCACGTGGTTCCGGCAGGCGGGGTACCTCGCATGAGCACCCTCGAATCCGCCACCGCGACGCGCTCCGGCAAGGGGCATCGCGACGAGAATTTCCCGGTCGCCTCGCACCTGATCCACCCGCGCCACCGCGGCGCGATCCTGGCGTTCTACAACTTCGTCCGCGCCGGCGACGACGTGGCCGACCACGCCACGCTGGCGCCCGAGCGCAAGATCGAACTCCTCGATCGGCTGGCCGATTCGCTGACCGGTGCCGGCCCCTCCGACCCGGAGGCGGAGCCGCTGAAGCGCGAGCTCGCCGCCCGCGCCCTGCCGCCGCGCCACGCGCTGGAATTGCTCGACGCCTTCCGGATGGACGCGCGCAAGAGCCGCTACGCGAACTGGGACGAGCTGATCCATTATTGCCGCTACTCGGCCATGCCGGTGGGACGCTTCGTCCTCGACGTGCACGGCGAGGATCCGGCCCGGGTCTACGGACCCTCCGACGCGATCTGCGCGGCCCTGCAGGTGATCAACCACCTCCAGGATTGCGGCAAGGACTTTGCGGCCCTCGACCGGGTGTACATCCCGCAGGATTGCCTCGACCGGCACGGCGCCACCGTGGCGATGCTGGGCGAGACCCAGGCGCCGCCGCAGCTCCGGGCGGTGATCCGCGAGCTGGGGCAGAAATGCCTCGACCTCCTCGACGAGGGCGCTGTGCTGCCGGACCTGATCGACGACCTGCGCCTGTCCCTCGAGATCGCCGCGATCCACCGCCTCGCCGTGGTGCTGAGCCGCGGTCTGCTGGAGCGCGATCCGCTCTCGGAGAAGGTCCATCATGGCAAGGCCGCCTTTGCCCTGACGGCGCTCGGCGGCGTCGCCGCCACCCTGGCACGCCGGCCCTTCCGCGGGCGGACGGTCCGGGCTGCGACCCAAGGAATCCGCTCGTGAGCGCCACCGCGACTCCCGCCTCGACCCCGGAGAGCGCAGCCCCGGCGCTGCCCGCCGCCGGCTCCTCGTTCTACACGGCCATGCGCCTGCTGCCGAAGGAGCGGCGGGAGGCGATGTACGCCGTCTACGCCTTCTGCCGCGCCGTGGACGACGTCGCCGACGACGGCGGTACCCGGGCCGTCCGGCAGGTCGAACTCGACCGCTGGCGGGCTGACATCGACGCCCTCTATGCCGGCCGCCCCGCGCCGCGGGTGCGCGACCTCGTGGAGCCCGTGCGCCGCTTCGGCCTCAAGCGCGAGGATTTCCAGGCGGTCATCGACGGCATGGCCATGGACGCCGTCGAGGACATCGTCGCCCCCGATGCCGAGACCCTCGACCTCTACTGCGACCGGGTCGCCAGCGCGGTCGGGCGGCTGTCGGTACGGATCTTCGGCATGCCGGAGGCGGACGGCATCCGGCTCGCCTGGCACCAGGGCCGGGCGCTCCAGCTCACCAACATCCTCCGCGACATCGATGAGGACGCCGAGCGCGGCCGCCTCTACCTCCCCCGCGAGAAGCTTCAGGCGATCGGCCTCGCCGATCCCACGCCGGTCGAGGCCATCAGCCACCCCCGCATCGGCGAGGTCTGCGCCTCCCTCGCCCGGGAGGCCGAGGACCATTATCAGGCGACCTGGGAGATCATCCGGCGCAGCCCCCGCAAGGCGACCAAGGCCGCCCGGCTGATGGCGGCGGCCTATCACCTCTACCTGAAGTCGGTGCTGGCACGCGGCTGGGCGATGCCCCGCGCCCGGGTGAAGCCCGGCAAGCTCGCGCTGCTGGGCGTCGTCCTCCGTCACGGCTTGCTCTGATGAAAACCGTCCACGTCGTCGGCGCCGGCCTGGCCGGCCTCTCCGCGGCCGTCGCACTCGCGGATTCCGGAGCCCGTGTGGTTCTGCACGAGGCGGCCAAGCAGGCGGGCGGCCGCTGCCGCTCGTACTATGATTCGGCCCTCGGCCTGACCATCGACAACGGCAATCACCTGCTCCTCTCGGGCAATGCCGACGCGCTGGGCTTCCTCAGGACCATCGGCGCACCCGACGACGCCCTGGTCGGGCCGGACGCCGCCGAGTTCGACTTCGCCGACCTCAAGACCGGCGAGCGCTGGCGCCTGCGGCCCAACGCGGGGCGGCTGCCCTGGTGGGTGATGAGCCCGGCCCGCCGCGTTCCAGGCACGAAGGCCCTGGACTACCTCGCGCCGCTCGGCATCCTCCGGGCCGCCGCCGGCAAGGCGGAAGGGGCGGGCGGCACGATCGGCGCGCATATGGCCTGCGAGGGCGCGCTCTACCGGCGCCTCTGGCACCCGGTGCTGCTGGCCGCCCTCAATACCGAGCCGCGCGACAGCGATGTCGGGCTGGCGGCACGGATCCTGCGCGAGACCCTGGGTGCCGGCGGGAAGGCCTGCCGGCCCCTCGTCGCCGTCGAGGGGCTGTCCTACGCCTTCGTCGATCCGGCGATTCGCTTTCTGACGACCCGCGGCTGCGAGATCCGCCTCGGACGGCGCCTGCGCAGCCTCGACCTCGCGGACGGACGCGTCGGGCGGCTGGTGTTCTCGGACGGTCCCGAGAGCCTCGGCCCGGAGGACAGCATCGTGCTGGCGCTGCCGCCGTGGGTTGCCCGCGAGGTGTTGCCCGGTCTCCACGCTCCGATGGAATTCCGATCCATCGTCAACGCCCATTTCGCGCTGGTGCCGAAGCCGGGCAGCCCGCTCGTTCTCGGCGTCGTCAACAGCCTGACGGAGTGGCTTTTCGCCTATCCCGACCGATATTCGGTCACGATCAGTGGGGCCGACAGGCTCCTCGAGGTGCCGCGGGAAGACCTCGCGCGACAGATATGGGCGGAGATCGCCGAGCTCTGCAACCTTGCACCCGACCTGCCCAGCTGGCAGATCGTAAAGGAGAAGCGTGCGACCTTTGCGGCGACACCGGCGGAAGCCGCGCGGCGCCCGAAGGCCGAAACCGCCTACGACAATCTCGTCCTGGCAGGCGATTGGACCGCGACCGGCCTGCCGTCGACGATCGAGGGAGCGATCCGTTCGGGCCAGACGGCCGCGCGCTCTCTGCGCGCGGGACCTGCCGCGCGCGCCGGAACCCGGATGCGCGGCGCAGCTTGAGGCATGGCGTCCGCCGCGAGGCGGTCGTTCGAGGCGAGGACTATGAGAGAGGCCGTAAGCAAAGTCGAGGCGCTGCAGCGCTCGAAGACGCAGGGGATCTCGCTCGACGACGTCGAGCGCGGCGTGGTGCAGGCGACGCGCGCGCTGATCGACCTGTCGCATGACGACGGGCACATCTGCTTCGAGCTCGAGGCGGATGCGACGATCCCGTCCGAGTACATCCTATTCCACCATTTCCGCGGCACCCCGGTCCCCGGCGACCTCGAGGCCAAGATCGGCAACTACCTCCGGCGCACCCAGGGCCGGCACGGCGGCTGGGCCCTCGTCCACGAGGGGCCGTTCGACATGAGCTGCACGGTCAAGGCGTATTTCGCCCTCAAGATGATCGGCGACGACATCGAGGCCCCGCACATGCGCCGGGCGCGCGAGGGCATCCTGTCCCGCGGCGGTGCGGCCAACGCCAACGTCTTCACCCGCTTCATGCTGGCCCTCTACGGTGAGGTGCCGTGGCGCGCCGTGCCGGTGATGCCCGTGGAGGTGATGTTCCTGCCGAAGTGGTTCCCGTTCCACCTCGACAAGATCAGCTACTGGGCCCGCACCACCGTCGTGCCGCTGTTCGTGCTCCAGGCAACCAAGCCGCGGGCCCGCAACCTGCGCGGCATCGGCGTGCAGGAACTGTTCGTGACGCCGCCCGAGAGCGTCCGCTCCTGGCCGGGCTCCCCCCATGCCACGTGGCCGTGGACGCCGATCTTCGGGTTCATCGACCGGATGCTGCAACGGGTGGAGAACCATCTGCCGCGCAAGAGCCGGCAGCGTGCCATGGAGAAGGCGCGCGCCTGGGTGAGCGAGCGGCTGAACGGCGAGGACGGGTTGGGGGCGATCTTCCCCGCCATGGTCAACTCGGTGCTGATGTACGAGGTGATGGGCTACCGGCCCGATCACCCGCAGGTCCGCGTCGCCTGCGATGCCATCGAGAAGCTGGTGGTCGAGAAGGCCGGGGAAGCCTACGTCCAGCCCTGCGTGTCGCCGGTGTGGGACACGGCCCTCGCCAGCCACGCGCTGCTGGAGGCCGGCAGTCCCGAGGCCGAGGCCCAGGCCCGCGCCGGGCTCGACTGGCTGAAGCCCCGGCAGGTGCTCGACATCGTGGGCGACTGGGCGGCGCGCAAGCCGAAGGTCCGGCCGGGCGGCTGGGCGTTCCAGTACGCGAATGCCCATTATCCCGACCTCGACGACACCGCCGTGGTGGTGATGGCCATGGACCGGGCCATGCACCAGCACGGGCTCGTCGCCGGCATGCCGGACTACAAGGCCTCGATCGCCCGCGCCCGCGAGTGGGTCGAGGGGCTGCAGTCCGAGGATGGCGGTTGGGCGGCGTTCGACGCCGACAACAACCACATGTATCTCAACCACATCCCGTTCTCGGATCACGGCGCGCTGCTCGATCCGCCCACCGCGGACGTGACTGCCCGCGTGGTCGGCATGCTGGCCCAGCTCGGCGAGACCCGCGAGACCTCCCGGGCGCTGGACCGCGGCGTGAACTACCTCCTGAACGACCAGGAGGAGGACGGCTCCTGGTACGGCCGCTGGGGGATGAACTTCATCTACGGAACGTGGTCGGTGCTCTGCGCCCTCAACGCCGCCGGTGTGGATCCCGCGGATCCGCGCATCCAGCGTGCCGTGTCCTGGCTGATCCGCATTCAGAACCCGGACGGCGGCTGGGGCGAGGACGCCAATTCGTACAAGATTGATCCCGCCTTCGAGGCCGGTTCCTCCACGGCCTCGCAGACGGCCTGGGCGCTGCTCGCGCTGATGGCGGCGGGGGCCGTTGACGATCCGGCCGTGACCCGGGGCATCAACTTCCTCACCCGCACGCAGGGCGCGGACGGGTTCTGGAAGGAGGAGCGCTATACCGCCACGGGCTTCCCGCGGGTGTTCTATCTGCGGTATCATGGCTACCCGAAGTTCTTCCCGCTGTGGGCGATGGCGCGTTTCCGCAACCTCAAGCGGACCAACAGCCGGCGCGTCCAGTTCGGCATGTGACGCTGCGGGCCGGCCTCAGGGCCGGCTCTGCTTCGCCGGATCCCAGCGCGTTCGAGTGTCCCGACGACCGACCCGCGAGCCCCGGTATCCGAGACTTGGCCTCCTCTGACGATGATCCCGCGGGACCGGGCGATCCCCACCCCGTGCCGGATCGATCCGCGGCCGCGCCACGGCGCTCGCGCCTGCTTGCCGACCTCGCCGGACTGGTTCACCAGCGCGCCATGATCGATCCCGCCGCGCCCGTCCTCGCCGTCACCGGGCTTGCCCGCGAGCGCCGCATGGCGGCCGGGGAGGGGGTCGAGGCGGTGGGAGCCGGCGGTAATCCGCACCGGCTCCGACAACTCCTGGATGCTCGCGTGCCGCCCGCCTGCCGGGCGGTGATCAGCTTCGGGATCGCCGGCGGCCTCGATCCATCGCTCAAGCCAGGTGACGTCGTCGTGGGCACTGGCGTCGTCGGCGAGGAGGGGCGGCGCGCCGCCGATCTCGACTTGTCGGCCGCGCTCCTCAACATCCTGTCCGGTGTGGGCCCCCGCGTGATCCCGGCGGATCTGGCCGGCGTCGATACGGCCATCCTCGCCGTGGAGGGCAAGACGGAGCTGCGGGCTGCGACGGGCGCGGCGGCCGTGGATATGGAATCCCACGTGGCCGCGTCCTTCGCGGGCCGGCACGGCCTGCCCTTCGCGGCGCTACGGGTGATCTGCGATCCGGCCGGGCAGGCGCTGCCGGCCTTCGCGGCCGAGGCGCTCACCGCAGACGGCGAGCCCGATATCGCCGCCGTGTTCTTCGCCTTCGCCCGCGGCCGGGCGCGGCTGGGCGACCTCATGCGGCTCGCCCGGGATTCGAACGCGGCCTTCGCGGCGCTGGGACGCTGCCGGAGCCGGCTCGGACCGGGGTTGGGCATCCCAGCGCCGGAGCGCTGAAGCCCCATCGAGGACCGTCCCGCTTCGCCCGCACGGGCGGTCGGTTCGAACATACGAAAATGCGCCGGCCTGTTCGGCCGGCGCCAGTCGAGGGTCACCACGAGACGGCGCGGGAACGGGGCCCGCGCCGGGAGAACCGGCCTCAGCCGGCGTTCTTGCTCAGCGACACCGCCACGAAGCGCGTCTGACCCTTGCCGCTCTTGACCCGCATCAGCACGGCCTTGCGCCCGCTCGATTCGGCGGCTCGGATCTGCGTCGCGACATCTCCCGGCCGGGACACGCTCTGCCCGCCGACGTCGAGGATCACGTCGCCCGCCTCGATGCCCTTGGCGGCGGCCGGCCCGTCGGGGTCGACCTGAACCACGGCAACGCCCTGGTCCGACAGTCCGACCTCGGAGGCCGGCGCGAGCTGCAGGCCGAGCCGTGGCTGGCCGTTACCCGAGGCGTCGTCGTCGCGGCTCGCCACCTTGGTGCCGTCCGTGGGCATCGCGCCCAGCGTCACCGTGGCGGTATCGGCCTTGCCGCCGCGCAGGTAGCTCAGCTCGACCTTGGCGCCGGGCTTCATGCCGGCGATCTTGCGCGAGAGCTCCCGGGCGCTGTCCACCGTGTCGCCATTGACCTTCTCGATCACGTCGCCGGCCTTCAGGCCGGCCTTGGCCGCCGGGGTTCCGTTCTCGGCATGGTCGACCAGGGCACCCTTGGCCTTGTCGAGGCCGAGGCCCTCGGCGATGTCCTGCGTCACCGGCTGGATCTGGACGCCCAGGTAGCCGCGGGCCACCTTGCCGTCGGTGCGGAGCTGCTCGACCACCGCCTGAACGGTCTCGGCGGGAATCGCGAAGGCCAAGCCGACGCTGCCGCCCGACGGGGACGCGATGGCGGTGTTCACGCCGACCACCTCGCCGTTGACGTTGAAGGTCGGGCCTCCCGAGTTGCCCTTGTTGATCGGAGCGTCGATCTGCAGGAAGTCGTCGTAGGGGCCGGCGCCGATGTCGCGACCGCGGGCCGAGACGATGCCGGCGGTCACCGTGCCGCCGAGGCCGAACGGGTTGCCGATCGCCACCACCCAGTCGCCGACCTGCGGCGCGGCCTTGCCGAACTGCACGTAGGGGAAGTTCGAGCCCTCGTTGATCTTCAGCAGGGCGACGTCGGTCTTCGAATCCTTGCCGATCACCTTCGCGTCGAGGGTGCGGCCGTCGTCGAGCGTCACCTGCACGGTCTTGGCGTGATCGACCACGTGGTTGTTGGTCACCACGTAGCCGTCGGCCGAGATGATGAAGCCGGAGCCGACCGCGCCGCGCGGGCCCTGACGCTGGGGCTGCATCCCGTTGGGACCGTTCTGGCCGAAGCGGCGGAAGAATTCGCGCAGCTGCGGCGGCACGTTCTGGAGGTTGCGGCCCTGGCTCGGTCCGTCCTCGTCGTCGCCGTTGCTGCTCGCCGAATCGTCGAGCTTCACCTTCACCGAGACGACGCCCGGCTTCACCTTGTTGACGATGCCGGCGAACGAGCCCGGCGGATGCTCGGGAGCCTCGATGGGGGTCTTGGGCAGGGCCTGGGCGTAGGCCGGGGTGGCGGCCGGCAGGTAGCCGCTGCCGAGGGCACCGCCGGCGATCAGCGCGGCGGCGGCCACGGAAGCGAGGGCGCGGCGCGAGGTGCGGACTGAGGGACGGGTCTCGGTCATGGGGGTCTGAAACCTCTCGGGACTGATCTGGACGATGCCGGCTCACGCGGCGGTCGATGGGATCTGTCTAGGGGATGGCCCCTGACCCCGGCGTGGCGGTCACATTACGGATCGGACAGGTGGCCGGCCGGAGGCCCTGGCCGACTCACCGCGCCCGGCCTCCGGAGTGGGTTTGAGCCGCATCCAAGATCGGCCGCTCGGTGTGGAAACCTTCGTAGCCCGTGCCGCCCGTCACATGCGCTGGGGCGGAGCCACGTCAGAATCTGGCGTGATCCGCCGGCCTATCGTCAGCAGCGGACCGGCACGATGTGGCGGTGGCCGATGCGGCGGGCGCCATGACGCGGATCCTGTTCGCGACGGCCATGCTCCTGGGATCGACCGTGGGGATCGTGGCGGCCGGGATCGATTCCGATTACCGCAGCTACTTCGACGCGAAGCCTTCCGTGACCGAGGGGGCGAAACCGAAGGGCTCGCAGAACAAGTCCCTCTCCGTCCGCGAGATCGACAGGCGCCGCCTGGACGATGATCTCGCCATCCGGACGGTCAAGCCCCTGAAGCCCGGATACCGCAACCAGACCGGGATCGACGTGCCGCCCGATTATTCCTCGCCTCCGCGTGAGCGCGGGTACGACGGCTTCGGAAGTTCGGCCAGGTCCGGCTCGTACGGCAGTGCGAACGCACCCAATCCCTTCACCGGGAGCCTCGGCACGCGCCGGTCGCGCCCGGCTGCGGGAGCCAGCCAGCTCTTCCGTCGATACCGGCAGGTCGACACCCGCAAAGCCCGTCCCCTGGCCATGGAGCGCGTGCTCCGCATTGACGTGCGAGACCCCGGCGGACTCGAAGCCGGAAGCCCGCTCGACCGATCCTGATCGGACGATACGATCGCGCATCGACGCACCCCCGCATCGCGACGCGCCGGGCAATCGGAGATGACCCGGCCGCGAAAGGGGGGATACCCGATCGCCCGGCGACGTTCGGATCGCACCTTCCGGCGGCTGCGCAGCACCTCAGGACGGGACCAACAATTGGAGGTCCTGAGCCGATCCCGCGCTCAGGTGCCGCTCAGCCGGGCCAGGGCCTCCTCGAGTTTCGCGAGGCGCACCGTCTCGCTCTCGCGCCGCTCGCGGTTCTCCTCGATGATCTCCTCCGGCGCGCGGGCGACGAAGTCGGCGTTGCCGAGCTTGGCGTCGATCTTCTTGATCTCGCCCTGTGCCTTGCCCTGCTCCTTCTTCAGACGCGCGACCTCGGCGGCGAGATCGACCACGCCTTCCAGCGGCAGGGCGGCGACGCTGCCGCGCACCAGCAGCTGAACCGAGTTCTTCGGCGGCGTCTCCGCGAAGTCGATCTCCGACAGCCGGGCCAGGCGCAGAAGCGTGTCCCGCCAAGCCTCGACCCGCGCCCGGACATCGGGGCTTGCCCCGACCAGCACCAGCGGGATCTGCGCGGCGGCGGGGACGTTCGTCTCCGACCGCGCCGAGCGGACTTGGCTGACCAGCTCGACCACGAACCCGACCTCGGCCTCGGCGGCGGCATCGGCGAGGCCCGCCAGATCCGGCCAAGCGGCGAGGGTCAGGAGGCCGCGCTCCGCCAGCCCCGCCCCCTTGATCGCCCACAGCTCCTCGGTGAGGAAGGGCATGAACGGGTGCAGCAGCTTGGCGACCTGGTCGATCAGGAACGCCACGGTCGCCTGCGTTTCCGTCCTGATGGCGGGCTCGACACCCTCACCTTGGAGCACGGGCTTGGCGAGCTCGAGATACCAGTCGCAGAAGATGTTCCAGACGAAGCGGTAGGCGGCGCCCGCCGCGTCGTTGAAGCGGAAGGCCTCCAGCGCGGCGGTCACCTCGTCGACCGCCCGGGCGGCCTCGGTCAGCGCCCAGCCATTGATCGCCCCGGTGACCGAACGCGGGTCGAAGGCGGGGTCGAGGCGGCAACCGTTGAGTTCCGCGAATCGGGCGGCGTTCCAGAGCTTGGTCGCGAAGTTGCGGTAGCTCTGGACCCGGTCGGCGGACAGCTTGATGTCGCGGCCCTGGACGGCAAGCGCGCAGAGGGTGAAGCGCAGGGCGTCGGCGCCGACCTGATCGATCAGCTCCAGCGGATCGACGACGTTGCCCTTCGACTTCGACATCTTGGCACCCGACGCGTCCCGCACCAGGGTGTGCAGGTAGACCGTGTCGAAGGGCGCCTGGTCGGTGAGGTGCAGGCCCATCATCATCATCCGGGCGACCCAGAAGAACAGGATGTCCTTGCCGGTCACCAGGGTACTGGTCGGGTAGAACCGGGTGAGTTCCGGGGTCGAATCCGGCCAGCCGAGGGTCGAGAACGGCCAGAGGGCCGAGGAGAACCACGTATCGAGGACATCCTCGTCGCGGGTCAGAGGCACCGGCCGGCCATGCTTCGCCTCTGCCGCGGCCGAAGCCTCGGCCTCGCTCTCGGCGACGAAGATGCCGCCCTCGGCGTCGTACCAGACCGGGATCTGGTGGCCCCACCAGAGCTGGCGCGAGATGCACCACGGCTCGATGTTGGTGAGCCACTGGAAGAAGATCTTCTGGTAGTTCTCGGGGACGAACTTGGTCTGTCCGTCGCGCACCGCCTGGAGGGCGCGCTCCGCCAGGGGCTTGACGTTCACGTACCACTGGTCGGTCAGGTACGGCTCGATGACCACGCCCGAACGGTCACCGTGCGGGACCGCGTGGGTGTTCGGCTCGGTCGCGCGCAGGCGCCCGCGCGCCTCCATCAGCGCGACGACCTCCTTGCGGGCCTGCGCCCGGTCGAGGCCGTGGAGCGCCAGGGCCTCGGGCTCCGGGGACGTTCCGTCGAGGAAGTCGGCGTTGCCCTCGAGCAGCATCCGGCCCTCGGGATCGAGGACGTTGATCAGGCCGAGCCCCTGCCGGCGGCCGACGTCGAAATCGTTGAAGTCGTGCGCCGGCGTGATCTTGACCGCGCCGGTGCCCTTCTCGGGGTCCGAGTATGCGTCGGCCACGATCGGGATCAACCGGCCGACCAGCGGCAGGCGCACCCTCTTGCCGACGAGCGCCGTGTAGCGCTCGTCCTCGGGATGGACCGCCACGCCGGTATCGCCCAGCATCGTCTCGGGGCGGGTGGTCGCCACCGTGATGATCTCGCCGGTCTCGGCGCCTTCCGCGTCCACCACCGGGTAGTCGAAGTGCCAGAGATGGCCCCTCGTCTCGATCTGCTGAACCTCCAGATCCGAGATCGCGGTCTGGAACTTCGGATCCCAGTTCACCAGCCGCTTGTCGCGGTAGATCAGGCCCTGCCGGTGCAGATCGACGAAGGTCTTGAGGACGGCGCGGCTCAGGCCCTCGTCCATGGTGAAGCGCTCGCGGGACCAGTCGCAGGAGGCGCCCAGCCGCTTCAGCTGGTTGACGATCGCGCCGCCCGATTCGGCCTTCCAAGCCCAGACCTTCTCGACGAAGGCCGCGCGGCCGATCTCGCGGCGGCCGGGCTCCTGGCGCTCCATCATCCGCCGCTCGACCACCATCTGGGTGGCGATGCCGGCATGGTCGGTCCCGGGCTGCCAGAGCACATCCTTGCCGCGCATGCGCTCGAAGCGGCAGAGGATGTCCTGCAGGGTGTTGTTGAGGGCGTGGCCCATATGCAGCGAGCCCGTCACGTTCGGTGGCGGGATCACGATGCAGTACGGCGGAGCTCCGGCGCGCTCGGGCTGGCCGGCGCGGAAGGCGTCCGCCTCGGCCCAGGCGGCGGAGATCCGCGCCTCGACGGAGGCGGGTTCGAAGGTCTTGTCCATCATCGCGGATACGGGCCGGCGCTTGTCCAAACGGGGTTGGCCCCGCTTTCGACCGTCGCGCCGCTCCCGTCAACACGCGGACGGCGACCCGCGGCCGCCGTATCCAGCCCGCCGGCTCAGCGGCCGCGCGAGACCCGCTCGATCTCGGCGCGCACGAGGCGCTCGACCACGGCCGGCAGGTTGTCGTCGAGCCAGGATTTCAGCATCGGCCGGAGCATCTCCTTGACGAGATCCTCCAGCGTGCGGGCATTCTGCGTCAGCACCGTGTGGGCCAGCAGGTTGAACGCACCGCTGACGCTGGCGTCGGTGGCCGGAGAGACGAGGGCGTCCGGCTCGGGCTGTGGGGCCTGAAAGAGCGGCTGCGGCGGCGGGCTCGGCGGCGCCGGCGGTTCCGGGATCGGCTCGGGCTCAGGCTCAGGCTCCCGCGCCACGGGAATGGGATCGTCGAAGTCGATCGCGTCGAAATCGAGCACGGCCGGCTCGGGCTCAGGCGCTACGACGCGGGGCCGCATCACCGGCTCGGCGACCTCGGCGAGATCGAGGACATCCTCGGGTTCGGGCGCGACCGTTTCAGCCGGCTTCGTGGCCTGATCGTCGGCGATGATCCGCCGGATCGAGGCGAGGATCTCCTCCATCGAAGGCTCGTGCGCCTTGTCGGCAGCCTTATCCTGGAACTTCGAATCCGGGATCTTGGGGCTTGCTGCACTCATCGGCAGGCGCACTCGGACGTGGGAGACTGGAATGCGACCCGAACGGGTCGCTGTTCAATCAGTATTCCATGCCGTTTCGTTGCGGCAAGCGCGCCCGCACCACACTCCCCGTGGAAAAGACCTCAGCGCCCGTCCGGCGTGCGCAGGCCGAACCACAGGTCCTTGACCTGATCGTAGTGCACCTTGGCGCTGTAGTACTCGACCGGCAGGGCCGTGAAGCGCGCCGTCAGCTGACCAATGGCCTGCACGACACCGTAGGAGTAGATCACCCGGTCCCGCTGGGCGACGATCAGGTTCACGCGCGAGGTGAGGAGTTCCTGCTGCGCGTTGAGCACGTCGAGGGTGGTGCGCTGGCCGACGCGCGCTTCCTCGCGCACGCCGTTGAGCGCGACCTCGTTGGCCTGGACCTGAGCCTGGGCGGCGATGACCTGCGCCTTGGCGGCCTCGAGCCGGCCCCAGAAATCCACGACCTGCGCGCGAACCTGATCGCGGACCTGATCGACCTGGATGCGGGTCTGGCCGACCGTCTCCTTGGCCTGCCGGATCTGCGCGTAGGTCTGACCGCCCTCGTAGATCGGGATGTTGAGCCGGCCGCCGACGAAACCGATGAAGAAGCTCGAGTTCGGGCCGTTCTGGTCATAGAGCTGACTGAGGGAGCCCTGCAGGCTCACGCTCGGGGCCAGCTGGCCCTCGAGCACCTTCACCTGCGCTTCGGCGGCATCCACGGCGTGGATGGCCGACACGATCTGCGGATGCTCGCGCAACCCGACGGCGATGGCCGCGTCGAGGCTCGCCGGCACGAACCGATCCAGCGGCCGGCCCGGCGCCAGCTGACGCGGCTCGACGCCGATGTTCTGGCGGTAGACGCCGATGCTGGTGCGCAGGGCGGACTCGGCGACGCTGACCTGCGAACGTGCGCCGGCGAGGCGCGCCTCGGCCTGGGCGACGTCCGTGCGCGTGACCTCGCCGACGTTGAAGCGGTCGCGCGTCTGCCGGAGCTGCTCTTCGAGCACCTCGACGTTGTTGCGGTTCAGCTCCAGCGTCGCCGTGTTGCTGAGCACGTTCATGTACGCCTGAACGGCGTTGTAGAGGACCGTGAGCTCCGTGTAGCGGAGCGTCTCGCGCTGGCTATAGACGGTCGATTCGGCGCGTCGGGTCAGGTTGTCGGTCTGGAAGCCGTTGAAGAGCGTCTGCGAGACCGTCAGGCTGGCGCTGCTCGGAAGGTAGGTCGTCCGGATCGTCCGGCTCGACGTGATGGTCTGGGAGGCAATCTCCGGGGACGCCCCCCCGACCGAGCCCGCACCGCCGACCGCGGTCTGGCCGGCACCGCCCGTGGCGAACGAGCCGTTCGTTCCGAGGCCGGTCGTGCCTGCCGCGGTGCCGATCCCTGTCGACGTTCCGAGGCTCGCCCCCGCCCCGGCCGTTCCCCCGCCCAGAGCGGCGCCGGTGCCGGACGTCGTCCCGCCCGCGGCGGTGGATCCGGCAACGTTCGTCACCGCGCTCGCGGACCGGGTCTGGAGGTACTGGACGCCGATCGCGGCGCCCACGTTGACCTGGGGGCGATACCCGGATTGGGCGATGGCGACGTTCTCGTCGATGGCGCGCACGCCGGCGCGGCTCGCGTTGAGCGACGGATTGCCTTGGTAGGCCTTCGCGAGCGCGCTCTCCAAGGTCTCGGCCGCGGACGGAGTCGCCGCCAAGATCGCGAGCGCGGAAACCATCCCGACTCGGCGGAACCTCAGGCAACTCGCTTGTGGACGCAGTGTCACGATGAACAAGCCCTTGCGGTCTCTTTGGAGCCGGATCTCCGAAACGAAAACGGCCAAGGTGCGGCGTTCCGTTGGTATCCGATCAAGCCCGCCCCACCGTCACGCTTAGCTCAAATTTGGCCCTTTGGCTCGGTCGCAGCCGTCCACGACGTCGGAATGTGCAGGGTTGGGGCAATAAGGTGACACATCCCTATAGCCCACCCTATTGCCCGCGGCGGGTCTGCAATCAGCCCTGCCTGGGTGCGGGGCTGGCGGCATTCTCCGACGCTGAAACTGAATTTGCGGTCGCGATTTGCCGCGAGGGCGGTTGTGGCGGCGGCGGGGCGCTTCGGCGCATCGCAAGGGGGGCTCCGGAGCGCCCGGCTCGAACGCGGGCGGCGGATGGCTGGCTCACGACGACCGCGGGCCTTCCCGGGCGTGGCGGGGATCATCGCCCCCGGCTCTCCCGCGACGGGATCGGGATGGGCGTTCAGGACGCGATCACCGCATCGAACTGGGCTTGACTGAGCGCGACGATCTTCTCGTAGCCCGCCGCCAGATTGGCTTGGAACCGGTGGACCTCGGCGAGATCGAGTTCGGCGGAGCGGAGGAAATGCAGCAGGCCCTCCCGGTCATCGAAGAAGTACCCGAAATCCCCGATGATGCCGGTCAGTTCCTCGCCGAAATCCGTCCTCAGCCCGATCATGGGCGTGCCGGTGAGGAGCATGTCCATCATGGCTCCGCTCGCCTGCAGCCGGTAGGGATCGCTCGGAAGATGCAGGAAAAATTCCGCCTGGGCGATCTGGTTGAGGCGATCCGTGTACTCCATCAGGAACGTCTTCTTGTTGTTGGCTCCTTCAAACTTGTTCGCGAGCACGACGACCTCGAAGCGGCGAGCCTCCGGAGCGATGCGTTCAAGGTTGCTCAGGAGTTCCTGGTTTCCGGGCAGGAGGGCGTGCCAGCCGGGGATGAAGAGGACCCGCGGTGTCCGAGATGCGGAAACGGCGGCGCTGCGCCTGTCTTCCGTCAGCGGCGCGATGCCCACCGGGTGGATGATGGAGACGATGCTGCCCGGTCTGGCGAGGGAGCCGATCATAGCCTCGATGTTGGCGCGGATCCTGCTCCCCAAGACGACGAATTTGACCCGCTCCGAAGTTCGAAAGAGCAGGTACCACTTCATCAGGGTTTTGATGCGCCACGCCTTCTTCGGCCCGACCGCGTTCACGAAGTGGCTGTGCAGCATCCAAAGGATCGGTTTCTTGCTCGCTCTCCAATGGAAAATGACCATATAGGCGAACAACAGATATTCGACATTCGTAAAAATGATTTGGTCGAATTGTCTGCCTGCGATTACCTGCCGAATCGTCTTCCTGATCTCGGACCTGCGGTGCCAGGGAACAAAGGTAATCTGAGCGCTGATGTCCGGGCCGAGATACTGCTTGAGCGCGTCGCAGTGCGTCGCCTCGGCGATCAGGGTCACGCGCTCATGCCGCGAGACGGCGAGGCGCGCGATCCCGGTGTTGACCAGGAGATGCGACTGACCGACCACCGAGGGGTCGATCAACAAAGCGCTTCGCTCGCCTGAAGGAGCTGGATGACTCGGCATAGTCAAGACCTCGGCGAAAATGGCTTCGGAATGATGAACGAAGCCGAAGACCGTTGGACGGTCTCGACCCGGTACGTAGAGCCATTCGCGGACTCATGCAGCGGGCCGGGGACCGGATTTGTCGAGCGCTGAAGGCATGTCCCGTCCATGGACCGAATGCCTCCGGCACCTCTCCCGCTGATATGTTTTATTATCGGTTCACGCGGCGCATGATCGCCACGCCGGGCGGCCTCAACGATCCTTCTTGATCATCCCGGCCATCGAGGATCTCAGGAACGTGAACTCGCTCCTGAGGTTCTTGCCCTCGATCGCGAACATGGCCGCGAAGTAGGCGATGGCCGCCGCGAAAATGGCGCCGCAGAGCACCACGAGACCGTTACCGGCCACATGCAGGACACTCCAGCAGACGATTCCGCTGATGAGCGCCGCGACGAAGGATCCAGCCATTTCCTTGCCGATCGTGAGGAGGCGCGCATCGGCGACGCGCACGACGAAGCCGCAGACGACCACGGCGTAGAGCACGTTGGATATGGTCACCAGCCACACGGATTCCCAGGCCGGCAGGAAATGGCCGGTCGCCACCGCTGCCACGCGGCCGAGGCCGAGCAGCACGGTCGTCAGGAAGAAGGTCAAGTTGGCGTTGAGGGCCAGCAGCAGCGCGGTCCCCATCGAGGCCGTGGTGCTGAGCGCGTAGCCCGGGGCGAGGATTTGCAGAAAGACCCCGGCTTGCGCCCATGTCGGGCCGAGGGCCTGCGCCAGGATCTCCGGACTGGCGGCCGTCAGGACGGCCGCGGTCGGGAACGTGACGAACGCCATGAGGCGGCAGACCTTGTAGTAGATCTGCAGCAGTCGTTCGTGCTGCTCGCTGAGGGTCTGCGCGTAGAGGGCTGACCAGGTCGGATTGCTGAACGCCTCGAACAGGAAGCGCGGAACTTGATTGGCGAAGTTGTAGGCGCCGAGGACCCCTGCGCCGAAGGCGTTGCCGAACAGCACGCTTTCCCCCGAGCGGCACGCGAGGTCGGCGACCCGCCCGCCCATCAGGATCCCGCCCGAGGACAGATGGCTCAGCATCGCCGAGGGCCGAAATATCGCCGCCGGCCGCTCGAAGGCGTACAGATTCAGGATGATGGCGCGGACGATGTAGACGGTCAGAAATTGGAACGCCAGGCTCTTGGCCCCGAAGCCCATCACGCCGAGCGTCACGGCGCAGGCCGCGCCGGCCACCGTGGCGGTGAAGTCGGCGATGGCGCAGGCGACGAGATTTCCGCTTCGCGTCAGGCGGGCGACGGGCAGCACCGCGAGGCTGAAGAACGGGAAGCTCATCGCCAGGATAAACATGAGCGTGTTGAGCTGCGGCTCGGACGAGGCCAGCGACAGCAAATACCCGGAGGCGATCACGACCACGGACAGCACCAGTCCGAATCCCATCAGCACCCAGAAGGCCGTCGACCAGACCTCCGGCGCGTTCGTCCGGTCCCGGGCGAGGGATAGGCCCACGCCGCCGTCAGCGATCGCGGCCAGGAACGCCACCACGGGGACGGCAAGGGCGTAGACGCCGAACTCCTTCGGGCCCAGCAGATGCGCCATGAGCGGAAGAAGCGCGAGTTGGATGAGGATCTTGACGATGCTCACCGTTCCGCCGGACCCGATGTTCCTCAGGAACAGGGTCGTCCGCTCGTGCGGCTGGGTGGCGGGAACGATATCGAGATCGGGATTCGGCACAAGGCCGCCATCCATCACCAGTTCGGGTGCGAGGGGGATAGGCCGGTGCGGTTGAAGCTTTGGCGCGCGGTTGGCGACATACTCGGTTTCCACGCAAACAATAGCCTGTTCGAGCTCTTTGATGTCCTGGCTCCGGCGGTGCACCACACTTGTATCGTGCGGGTCCTCGAAATTCAGAACGATCTGACGAGCATATTGGTAGATCTCATTGCGTTCAGCAATCGCACAATCACCCACGGAACCCATGGCATCTTGAATGATGGTGTAGAATTCTTCACTCCGGGGTGTTTGCGCCATCACGACACTGCTCTCAAGTCGCCTCTGGGATGCCTGGAAATGCCAAGCCGTTGATCGTGCGATAGCATTGGCTTCTCAGCAGGCTCGCCGCGCCGTACTCGGCCGGCGGAGAGCCGAGGCGGGTGCACGGCCGACGCAACTGTCCCGCTCCATCTGGGTCGGGCCGGTCGAATTTGGAGGCGGTTCAGTGATCTCCCGTGGGACGGCGACATCTGCATCGGGGTGCGATGCGACTCATCGGGCGCGCCTAAGGCGAGCCCGTGGGCGGTTTGTCTGATCATCCCGCTCGGCCCCGGTACCGGTCTCAACCTCTCGCGCGAAGCCCTAGGCGCCCAACCGTGTCGGCGTGCCGGGTAGCGGACGCAACCGCCGCCACCAAGCTGTCGTGACGGCACGAACCGGCTCGTCGAAGATCCTCAAGGCCATCATGCTCGCCAGCGGCAGCACGATCAGGAGAATGGCTGCTTCCGCCATGAAGTTCGTCGTCTTGAAGACGATTTGATAGGCGCCGTTCATCCAGCAGAAGATCGGATAATGGAGGATATAAATCGGATACGAGATCGCTCCCAGCCAGGTCGCGATCAGGAAGAGCCGTCCGGTGATGCGGACCCGTGCCGCCGTGACCACCAGCGCCGGTGAGAGCAGCGCGATCCAGGCGAGTTCCAGGGGCCACGGCATCAGGTATGGCAGAGGTAGAGCGAAGGTGACCACCATGAGGGCGAAGCACGCCCGGAAGACCGCCTTGCCGAACGCCGCGAGCTCGACAGTCCCTCTATGCTCGGTCAGGGTGAACAGGATCACGCCCGCGTAGAAGGAGTAGAGCACGCGCGGCAGTCCAAGCCAGAAGGTGCCGGCCGTGTCGCCGCCGATCCCGAACAGGGCGAGATAGGCCAGGGAGACGCCCGCGACGACGTAGTTCAGGCCGCGCCAGCGGAGGCGGCTCGTCAGGTACCAGGCGAGGTTGGCGAAGAGTTCGAGCCAGATCGTGTATTGCGGTCCGTTGAGCGGGAATAGCTGCGGACCGCCGATGGCGGGGGACGCGCCGAAGAACGGGACGCTGATCAGGTTGAGCGTGATGGCGGTGACCAGTTCGGCACCGAAGGTTGCGTCCCGACCCTGAAGCGTCCGGGCCCAGATGTACGACCCGCTGATGACCGTCGCTACGACCACCAGGGGCATAAGCCGGATCAGTCGGCTGATCATGAAGTCCGGCAACGTCATCCCGGCGGCGAAGCGGTCCGCGTACGCGCTGGCCAGCACGAAGCCGCTCAGGCAGAAAAACAGATCGACCGCGAGGCCTGCATTGACAGCATAGCCGGGACCCAGCAGCCAATGCTGGACGTGATAGACCAGAACGAAAAAGGCGGCGATGCCCCGAATGAGATCGAGGGTGGGGTAGTATCGTCGGCTATCTGGCACTGGGCACCACGTCGATTTCTTCCGGCAACGGCCGCTCCGTCACGCGAAGTCGCGCCGTCGCGCGTGCCGGAGGCATGAGAGCGGCCCCGATCTCAGAGGCGCCGGCACGGTGCATGCGGGTCCGCATGCTGTGGTCGACGGACCTTCCCCGCAGGCCGAGGGACGGTCGGCATGGTGGTTGCGGGACATTAGCTCGCGATCACGGAAAATTCTGAGTCCCAGGTGTCGCCTTATCGGTCAAGATGGGACCGGTCGATATCACACGGATGCAATACAGGCATATCAATAATGCGGTTACGCTCGCACCCCTCGGTCGGCCGGGGAATGGCCGGCACCCCGCAATCGCTTCGATCCGCTCCCGATCTTGATGACGACGCAATACCTTCGCGCTGGCGACGTCTCAACCATTCCGCTTCTCTCCGAAAAGCCGAGACGGCCGAGCGTGACCATCGGCAGGTTCAGGGTCGAGAGGCGTGGAGAAATCAGCAGTTTCAATAACCTGCATCATGGCGTCTCGACGCGTTAACCACCCGGCTCGTCGGCGGCGCGATTTAGATCGGCTGCTTGTAAGCTAAGCAGAATGCCTAGGGTTGTCTTCCCGGCATGGATAATTTACTCTGATTCTAATGACACTTATTGAACTCTAGGCCCAGGGAACAGCCTTCAATATTATTGTAGGTATTTGCTTTGCCCTAAGGTTAGCTGATCTCTGCGGCCTCAAACTCCGTCGGGATCGTCAAGTCGAGCGGGTTTCTGCAAACGAAAGGGTGATGAGCGAGAGGCCGAATGCAAACCAACATTTTCGAGACCCTCGATTGGTTGCCGGACGCGCCGGAGGATTTCCGTCAGCGCTGTCGAGTGTTGGCCGCCGACGCTGATGCGTCCGGGCGGGACGTCTACGCGCTCGCCAGTGCCAGATTGGACAACAACAAGCTGCGGGTTCTGGGCGGGGTCATCACGGGACTGATCGCGACCGGCGTGACGCTCACGCCGCTATCGCCGTTCAAGCTCGGTCTCATCGGAACGGGTACGACCGATCTCCTGCTGCCGCCGATGGTCGCGAGTGCGGCGCGGCACGGGATCGCCCTGCAGGTGGTCGCGGGCCATTACGAGAGCGCGCTCCAGGATGCGCTCGACAGTGGCTCCGGCATCAACGTGTCGCGACCCGATGCCGTCCTGATCGCGCTCGACCATCGCAGCCTCCCGATCTCGACCGTGCCGGGTGAGCCGGAGCGCGCGGAGCAGATCGTGGAGGATTGTGCGCAGCTCTACGCCGCCATCTGCGGCGCAGTGCGTCAGCACGGCGGCGCCTTCTGCATCCTCCAGACCCTGGCGAGCCCCCCGGAAGCGGTTTTCGGAAGCCTCGACCGCTCCGTGCCCGGGACGCTGGATTGGATCATCCACCGGGTCAACGAGCGCATCGTCGAATTGGCCCAGCGCGACGGGAATGCCCTGTTCGACGTGGCCCGACTCGCGGCGGTGGTGGGAACCGGCAACTGGTTTTCCCCACAGGAATGGAACGTCGCCAAGCTTGCCTTCTCGTACGACTGCGTACCTCTCTATGCGGATAGACTCGGCAGCCTTCTAGGCGCGCTGCGCGGCAAATCCCGGAAGTGCCTCATCCTCGACCTCGACAACACGATGTGGGGAGGCGTAATCGGCGATGACGGCATGGCCGGGATCAACATGCGCCAGGGGGACGCGACCGGTGAGGCGCACTTGGCCCTCCAGCAGGCCGCCCTCGAGCTGCACAAGCGCGGGATCCTGCTGGCGGTGAGCTCCAAGAACACCGACGACGTGGCCCGGGAGCCCTTCCGGACCCATCCGGAGATGCTGGTGCGCGAGAAGCACATCGTCGCGTTCCAGGCGAATTGGCGGGACAAGGCATCGAATATCGCCGCGATCGCGGAGGAGCTGAATATCGGTCTGGATGCGCTCGTCTTCATGGACGACAACCCCGTCGAGCGGGACCAGATCCGGCAGGCGCTGCCGCAGGTCCTCGTGCCGGAACTGTCGAGCGATCCCTCCGACTACGCGCGTCGGATGCTCGCGACGGGGGCGTTCGAGGCTGTCGCGTTCCTGCAGGAGGACAAGGGTCGGTCCGAAGCCTACAAGGCGAATGCGCAGCGGCTCGCCCTCAAGAGCGACGCCATCAACATGGAGGATTACCTCGCCTCCCTGGAGATGGAGATCCATTTCGATCGGTTCGACGAGACCGGCCGGAGCCGGATCGCCCAGCTCATCAACAAGAGCAATCAATACAACCTGACGACGCGGCGTTATACAGAGAGTGAGGTGGCCCAGCTGGAGGTCGATCCCCGGGCCTTCACCCTACAGGTCCGCCTGAAGGACAAGTTCGGCGACAACGGGATGATCAGCGTCATCATCTGCCGCGCGGAAGGGGACGACACTTGGCGGATCGACACGTGGCTCATGAGCTGCCGCGTCCTGGGGCGGCAGGTGGAGCATATGGTGCTGCAGGAAATCTTGCATCACGCGCGAGCCGCCGGCGTGCGGAGGCTCGTCGGTGAGTGGCGGCCCTCCGGCCGCAACGACATGGTGCGCGATCACTACGGCAAGCTCGGCTTCGCTCCCGACGGTGCGGGACCCGAGGGGAGCACGCTCTGGACGCTCGCGGCCGACCATGAAGCTCCCAGGCCGCGGATGACGGTCATCCGCACGGGCGTGCCCGTCTAGGGCATGCTCAGCGATCCGCAGATCGCAGGGACGCTTCAGACGACCGACTTCGCTGTACCGTCCGCCGCGTGCGCTCCCGCCCGGCGGACGGCACGTCTTCGACCGCGGCCGTCCCATGCGCCGCCGCCCGTGGCTTGACCGGATCCCGCAGGATGAATTTCGTCTCGCTTCATTTCATCGCCTTCACTCTGGTGACGGTGCTTGCCTACCAGGCGACGCGGAGTGTGACGGCGCGGCAGTGGGTGCTGCTGATTGCGTCGGCCTACTTCATCAGCACGTACATGCTCGACATCAAGTCGGCCCTGCCGCTCGTCGCCTTCCTCGGCCTCGGCTATGTCCTCATCGTCGGCATGAGCGCGACGCCGAGCCGAGTCTACGTGGCGGCCGCGGTCTGCCTGATGATCGGCAGCTTCCTCTACCTCAAGCAGTTCTTCTTCCTCACCGCGGTCGGCCTGCCCTTCATCTACGCCACCGTGGGCCTCTCCTACGTGCTCTTCCGGATCATCAGCCTGATCGTCGACCTCTCCAACCAGGATATCGACGGCAAGCCGAGCCCAGCCGCCTATCTCGCCTATACCTGCGGGTTCACCACCTTCCTGTCGGGTCCCGTGCAGACCTGGACCTCGTTCAAGAGCGAGTACGAGAAGCCGCCGGCCCCGATCACCGAGGGCGAGGTCCTTCGCGCGCTGTCCCGGATCGCCACCGGATATTTCAAGCTCGCCATCGTGGCGGCGGCCTTCGATTACCTGTTCCAGAACTTCAGCGTGCAGTTCGGCGGATCGGCCCACGGGCTGCCCTGGTTCAAGACCGTCTCCCTGTACACCGTCAGCGCTGCCGCCTATACGGGATATCTTTACTATAATTTCTCGGGTTACATGGATATCGTCATCGGAATTGGCGGTCTTCTGCAATTCAAGTTGCCCGAAAACTTCAACCGCCCGTTCTCGGCCAAGAGCTTCCTGGAGTTCTGGCAGCGGTGGCACATGACCATGTCGCAATGGTTCAAGACGTATCTCTTCACGCCGATCATGCTGACGACCATGCAGCGCCTGCCCGATCCGAAACATTCGGCGGCGATCGGCCTGTTCGCCTTCTTCATCACGTTCCTCGTGATGGGAATCTGGCACGGTTCGACGGCGGTCTTCGTGGTGTACGGCGTGCTGATGGCGTTCGGCGCCTGCGCCAACAAGCTCTGGCAGATCGCCATGCCCCGGGCTCTGGGTAAACCCGGCTACAAGAGCCTTCAGAAGCGGCCGGTCTACATCCAATTGTGCAAGGGCCTGACCTTCGCGTTCTTCACCCTGGCCCTGACCTGCCTGTGGACGCCGGAGATCGGCCAGTTGTTTGGCCTCGCCGGCCGTCTGGGTCTATCCGGTTTGCTCGTCTCGCTCGGCGCGCTGACCCTCTGTTTCGCGGCCGTTGACACCGTTCTGGCCCCGGTCGCGGCGATGGAGTTCAACGCCCTTTCCGGCCTGGAAACGCGGTACCGAGACGCCTGGACGGTCTCACGCTGCGCCGGCGTGATCCTCGCGGTGGTTTTCGTCTCGGCGATCCTCAACAAAGCCCCTGAGTTCGTCTACAAGGCCTTCTGATATGATCGTCGTTATTCGGGTCTTGTCACGCGTTATCCTGCTCACGGCGGCGCTTTATGCAGGCGTCGTCGGGATCGCGGCTTTCCTCGCTCCGCGAGGTTCCGAGGCACGGGCGGTGGATACGCGAACGGCTCCGTCGACGGTCTACGCCACGGCGACCAAGTATCTCATGTTCATGCAACCGGCGCTTCGCGAGAAGGGCCGCCGGGTGATCATCCTCGGAGCATCGAACGCCGACCTTGAGCTCAGGCCAGATGTCATCGGCCGCACGGTTCGGTGCGCGACCATCGACAACCTGTCGATCGGTAACGAAAATATCACCGAGCTTTATCAGACCGCACAGATCGCCGTTAGGAACAGGCAATTTTCCGGGGATACGTCCGACGTATACGTGCTGGGACTCTGGTTCGGATTGTTTGGAGACAGCAAGGCCCGCTGGAACGGGCCCGGCCGGCAGAACAACGAGAGCGACCTCGACATCGAGTTCCAGCGGTATGGGAACTACAGGAAGGCGGGCGATTTCTACGAGAGCCGCTTCGGTCCGGAATACGAATCCGTCGTCAACGGTTTGGTCAGCCCCTTCGCCCTGATCGAGAAGGTCTTCCGCGAAGCCACCTACCGGGCACGGAATTTCTTCTTCATACGCCCCGATTCGCGGACGGATGCGGAGCGTGAGGCGGCCGTCGTCTCCGAGGCGGAGAGGGCTGCGGCCGTAGCCTACTGGCAGCAGCAGCTCGGCTCCCGGGAGCATCTCGCTCCCGCTCAGTTCGAGCTGCTCGCGAAAACGATCAAGATGCTGAGCCGCGGCCGGAACAAGGTGATCGTGGTCGACCTTCCCGTGCCGAACTGGTGGGATGCGGCCGTGCCGATGAACCGTGAATACAAGGATCGGTTGGCGGCCCTGGAAACGGCCCTGGCGGGCGACGACGCGGTGCGGTTCGTGGGCCTCAGCCAGTACCAGAAACCGGAGAACTTCTCCGACGAAGTCCACGCCAAGCCGAGCGTCGCGACCATGATCGGGCAGGATGTTGCCAAGGCGATCAACGCGAGTGCATGCGAATCAACCCAACAGACATCCCTGACGCGATAGGAAATATTCGATGCAACAGAATGAAAAGCTCCAGCGGATCTTCCGCGACGTGTTCGATGACCCGACGATCGAACTTGAGCCGACCATGACGGCGGACGACATCGCGGAGTGGGACAGCCTGAGCCATGTGCGGCTGATGCTGGAAGTGTCGAAAGCCTTCGGCGTGCGCTTCTCGGCCTCGGAGGTGAGCAGCCTGAACAATGTCGGCGATCTGCAGGCGCTCATCTCATCCAAGGGAGGTGCATGATGCTGCCGGGGGGCATGCCGACCGGCGGCGCGGACGGGAGCGCGGCTCCCGCTTTTCAGTCCCTGAAGTTTCACCACTTCGCCGTCGCCACCGACGATCCCCGGCTCTCGTCCGAGTATCTCGTCGCCCTGGGCTACCAGCGCGGCGCGAACGCCTTCGATCCGCTCCAGAACGTCAATTTGGAGATGTGGCACCACGGCGCGATGCCCGATGTCGAACTCGTCTGGCCATCGGGCACGGGGGGGCCGCTGAGCACGATGCTGAGGAAGAAGGGCGTCGGGATCTACCACGTCTGCTACGAGGTGGATGACCTAGCCGGCACTTTGGACGCGCTTCACGCCAAGAACCTCAACGTCCTTGAGGTCGTCGAGGCGCGACCGGCGGTCCTGTTCGGCGGCCGCCCCGTGGCGTTCTATCTGGTCGAGGGATTCGGACTGATCGAGCTACTCGGCCCGGCCTGACGGTCTTCCGCTCCGGCTAGGGACTGCCTGCTGGCCGACCCACTGGGATAACCGGTGGGTCGGCTTTTCCACGAAGCGGTAGAATACGATTGCAACGCCGATGGAGGCGACGAGGGAGAGCGCGAGCGAGACGCCCAGGGGGATCGCGCCGTGGAAGGCCCTGACCATCACCTGAAGCACGATCGCATGGGTGAGATAGAGGCTGTAGCTGATCGTCCCGAGTTTGATCAGGAGCGGCCAGCGCAGGACATCTTGGAATTTCCTCCATCCAAGGGCGACAAACAACAGGATGGCGGCGCCGAGACTCGCCGACTCGTCCCGGAAGATCATCAAGAGAATCAGCGCGACGCATAACAGGAAGCCGGCTCTGATCGGCGTCGCGTCGAGGTCCGGGATCGCGCCGCGCGAAAACCGGATGGCGAGGAAGATCCCCAGCACGAACGGGAGCACGAAGTGCACCGTGACGTCGAGGCTTGAGAACACATCCGTACCGTGGAACGGCACCGAATCCTGTCGGAACCGATTGGCGACCAGTTCCACGACGACGAAAAGCCAAAGTACCCAGGGAATCCGAATCCCCAGCAGGAACAGGAGCGGCAGCAGCAGCGAAATGCGGAGTTCGTAGACCAGACTCCAGGCAACGCTGTTGATCGTGTTGGCGGCGGGTGTCCCTGCAAGCAGGAGGAATTGGGCGACGGTGCCGAGCCGAAGATGCTCGCTCCACATCTCGTTGAAGGTGATCGCCGTGTCGAACAAGGGTTTCGGATGGAGCATGAAGTAGCAGACGATGGCGATAAGGCCCGATGCTGCGTAAGGCAGGTAGATGCGGATGATCCGGCGCAGGACAAAGTTGGGATACGAGAACTTTCTGGAACTGTTGGCAATCCCGTAGACGATCACGAACCCGCTGAGCACGAAAAAGAAAATGACGCTGGAACGACCGTTGATCAAAAACCGCAACGGCGTCAGGCGCACCACGTCCAGAAAAATCGGGGCGGTCATGTAATGGTGGTGCAGGAAGACGAACAAGGCGGCCAGACCGCGAAGCGACTCAAGGTAGTCTAATCGGCGGGGTGCAAGGACAATCTTATCTTCCCTCGATATGGTCTTATACTCTGTCGCGAAATAAGAATCGGTCATATAGAAACTCGATGCGCGTCGGGCGCGAACACACAGGGGGGCGGGTTTTTTGGCGCTTCGATCCGGTGCGAACGAAGAAAAGGACGTTTTCTCAGCGCAATCGTCGTTCC
>Ga0160428_1000874_pt1 | contig 27615 bp, 11 predicted proteins | sample SolpanmetagenomM_FD_108198 | JGI IMG/M metagenome (GOLD analysis project Ga0160428, IMG submission 108198) | Solar panel surface microbial communities from Lawrence Berkeley National Laboratory, California, USA - M | ecosystem: Engineered > Built environment > Solar panel > Unclassified ... | reverse complement strand
TGGACTTTCGACAATCATCTTTCTTCTCACGACTAAAAGCATTGGCAACACCAACAGATCGACCAGCTACAGATCGGACACATACAGAACGGCCAACTTCGGATCGTCCAAGTGGAAGTCATAAAAGAAATGCAAGTACAGGTAGATTATCATATGCTTCTTCCGACAGAGATGATCGAGGATATCATAGTAATCATGCTGATGGAAGTGAAGTGGAAGGAGATGTGGAAGAGAATTCAGAACTCGAAGACGGTGTGCCTACAACGAGAAAACAACGTAGACGAACCCGACACCGACTTAAAAAAATGTTGTCATCCACCGAACCATCAACATCAATTCATAATCGACTTCCTTCGTTTGTTCGAGAACATAATATAACAAATCCAACATCCTTTGTTCACACTAGAAATGCCTCTCAAGATATTTCCCGATCAAATCTCTTCCGTCGATCTACAATGAATGATATTTCTGAAAATGAAAGAGCAGGAGTTTCAGAAGACGAAGGAAGAGAAAGGATTGCAAAAAAATGGCGTAGAAGTCTTGCCGGAGCAAAAACAATGACACAGAGTCAGCTGAATAAGCGAACAGACCGTGCAACTTCACCTGTAGATCCTAATCGACCAAGTCCATTCAGAAGATTAACCGCTTTTGCTGCCTTTGACGGTACGAGCTCGCCATTCCGAAATCGGACAGAAAGACATGGAAGTTTGGGTGCACAAAAATGGAGACAAGTAAAAGCAGGATTAAAAATGTTGGGACAAAAGAAGGAAGATGCCCGAGTAAGAATTGATTATGAAAAGTCTGCAGAACTTATGGCTGAATTATTAGCTGGTGCTCCTGCTGCTTTATTTCTGGCGAGTATGTATCAAAGAGATGACGACGGAAGACAAAAAATTCCTGCATTACTAGAACAATTAAAGATTTCTGTATTGAGTAGTTCGACAAGAGAAGATAAAGTTGGCGATAGTCACAGACATATACTTTTTAATATCGGTCTTGAATACGGTAATGGTCCTTCAAGAATGACTTGGAACGTTGTAAGATCTTTACGAGATTTTGCAAACTTGCACCTCAAATATAAACTTCAAAGTCAGACTGAGAAATATAATCCTTTAAAAGGTGATGATCGACATAAAGCAAAGATACCTCGATTTCCACGAGGCGCTTTTCCATATTTACGTGGTTTTCGTGGACTTGTTGATGAAGATTTTACTGATGAAGAACCAGCTCAGGAAAGTGGCGTGGATAATTATGATCAAGAAAGACCGAATGTTTTGGCTGCTAGGAAAAGAAGACATTCATCACTGTCTAGAATGCCTTCTTTTCATCGTAGAAAACCTAGTTCATCAGCCGTTAATTCTGATGGTCAAGTTACTGCGGATGATACCGTTGGTCCTGCACAATCCCGTACACTTTATCCAGATCGACAAAGAAAGAAATTAGAAGTATATCTACAACAAATGGTGAGATGGTTGATTTTTAGACCAGACAGTACTAGATTGTGTAAATTCTTGGAACTTTCTGCATTAGCCATGAGGTTATCTGTCGAAGGAGGTTACCATGGTAAAGAAGGACTTTTGACCATAACATCTAAACGAAGTTTTGAAGGACATGGTCTTCGAGCTATCAAATCCTTTCCACATCGACTAAAAACTATGCCAGCTAGACATAAACCAAAATGGTTTCTAGTTAGAGATAGTTATATTACCGCCGTTGAATCACCAGAATCCCTTTTACCTACCGAAGTCTTTCTTGTTGATTCGGAATTTACAACAGACAAGAATCGTAATTTACTTGGAATAAAAAAGTCGGATTCTCCTGATAACGGACATGTTTCAATGTTACCTGCACAACCTCAACATCACATCTTGAAACTTCATAATTCCGAACGTAAATTAAGGTTACTCGCCAGAAATGACAGACAGTTGGCACAATTCAAGGAATCTGTAGAATTCATGGCAAAGAACAGTGTTTGGTCAAAACGACACCGATTCGAGAGTTTTGCACCTGTTAGAAAAAATGTTTTTGCAAGGTGGCTTGTCGATGGAAGAGATTACATGTGGCAAGTATCTAGAGCGATTGATAATGCTCGTAGTTTCATTTATATTCACGATTGGTGGTTGAGTCCAGAAGTATACTTGAGGAGACCGGCAGCGATAAGTCAAAGATGGAGGTTAGATCGGTTATTACTTGAAAAAGCCCGTCAAGGTGTCAAAATCTTTGTTATTGTTTATCGAAATATTGAATCTGCTGTTCCTATTGATTCTGAACATACAAAAACACACCTTTTAGAACTTCATCCAAACATTTGTGTCCAAAGATCACCAAATCAATTTAGACAAAATCAATTCTTTTGGGCTCATCACGAAAAACTAGTCGTTGTAGATAATGCAATGTCTTTTGTCGGTGGGATTGATTTATGTTTTGGCCGTTGGGATGACTCTCATCATGTCTTGACTGACGATAAACTGACCGGCTTTGAACGTGATTTCAAAGGTCCAAGAAATGCCACGACGTGTCAATCATGGCCTGGAAAAGACTATGCAAACACTCGCGTACAAGACTTTTATGCACTTGGTCAACCATATGAAGAAATGTATGATAGGACTAGAGTCCCAAGAATGCCTTGGCATGATGTTGCAATGTGTATGGTTGGTCAACCTGCAAGAGATGTTGCACGTCATTTTGTTCAAAGATGGAATTATATTTTGAGACAACGTACACCGACAAGACCAACTCCCGTTCTACTACCACCTCCTGAATTTGATCAGGAAGAACTAGATAAAATGGGAATGTCTGGTACGTGTCAAATACAAGTTTTACGTTCATGTGCTGCATGGTCGATAGGAACACCAAACAAGGTAGAATGCAGCATCATGAACGCTTATGAACATCTCATTCGTAATTCAGACCATTTTGTATATATAGAGAATCAATTCTTCATTACAAGTTGTACTGTTGAAGGGACAAAGATTAACAACAGAATAGGTGATGCTCTTGTAGAACGAATAGAATTAGCACATGAAAGAGGTGATAAATGGCGAGCATGTCTTCTTGTACCATTGATGCCTGATTTTCAAAACAGTGTTGACTCTCAAGATGGTACAAGTATCAGATTGATCATGCAATGTCAATATAGAAGTATATGTCGAGGGGAAACTTCCATCTTTGCTCGTCTAAGAAGTAAAGGTATTGATCCTGCACAATATATTGAATTTTATGCTCTACGTCAATGGGGTAAGATTGGACCAAATCAAGTATTGACAACAGAGCAGCTGTACGTTCACGCAAAATGTATGGTTGTCGATGATAGATCTTGTATCATTGGTTCGGCAAATATAAATGAAAGATCAATGCTTGGTAATCGTGATTCTGAAATGGCTACATTAATCATTGATCAAGAAACGATACCATCTACCATGGGTGGCGAACCTTATCGAGTTGGTGTATTTCCACATTCACTTCGAATGAGATTAATGAGAGAACATCTTGGTGTTGATATTGATGAATTTTATCGTCAAGATGAAGATAGTGATGACAATGATTCTGCCATTATAGAACCTCTGATTCAACATCCTTCCCAGGCACTCGGATCTCCTATAGTATCACCACGGACCCCTCAAGATGAATTTGTTCCGAAACAAAAAGTAGAAAAAGAAGATCAAGCTATACTTGCAGGAGTAAATCCACAAAAATCTCTCATCAATAAAACGGGGACGGAAATCCTCGGTCATGTCATATTCGGTCCAAAAGATGATGATCGAGCAAGGACATTTGGAGAAAAGTTAGACCTCGATCTGGCAGGATTTGGAGTCGATAATGCACAAAAGTTGACTGATGAAGGTGTCTCTGCCGGAAGAGAATCATTTGTAAACACTCTTGGTCAAGAAGTACTTGCTACATCACCCGAAACATTGGATAAGCGTTGTAAATCATCTCACATCAAATCAACTCCTCCGAGTGGTCAAGGAACTCCTCAATCATCTACCACCCCACCTTGGAGTATGAAAAGAATGTCTACTCAAGAATTAGGACTTACACAACTATCTCAATTACCTGCTTTACCAATTTCAGATGATACAGACATAGGAGGTCCTCCCATCTTGCAATTACCCGAAAATAGTCCCATTTCTGCCATTGCCCCACTCATTGCATCAATTTGTCAACCATATGTTGAAAATGATTGTATGAAAGATCCTTTGAAAGATGACTTTTATAAATCAATCTGGCATCAAATTGCTGTAAACAATACAAAATTATATCGACAAGTCTTTAGATGTATGCCTGACTCAGAAGTTCAATCGTGGAAAGATTATCGAGAATATAATATTTATAGTGAAAAGTTTATGCAATCTCAAGGTGCAGGTCAAGGTAAGCCAAAACCGCCAAAAGACGCAGCTAATGTCACTGGTCCGCCTGGAACATCTGTTGCAGATGGGATTTTAGGTGATGTCATGTCTGGCGGTGGTTCTGCTACAAAAAGACGACTCAGCGAATTTGCAAACAAGTTTTTACGACCTGGAAGTCGTGCATCAGAGCGTGATTGGAAGTCTGACTCTACCGTCGATGACAAGGAGAAAAGAATTCGAAGTATGAGCATGTCTGATTTTGATGAAAAAACTGTACAAAAATTACAAACAGATGATATAAAAAAAGACCAGTCTAAATCAGCTGGAACGTCTCCGAATCCGGCAACGAATCAATCATCATTATCTCCAGATCCAGCAAAGGGAACACCCACACCCGAAAATAATACCGAAAAGCACGACCCATCTTTGGACAATAATAAATCAACCAATCCTCGGGGCAGAAATGTCACATTCTCAGCAGACGCCACCCCCATAATGTCTCCTTCTCCAGATCATACTACGGAGAAGCATCATGTTGAACCATCAGGCACATCAGAAACAACAGCTATACAATCAAATCCAACCGGAATTGTTCCCGAATCAACTGCCATAGGAGCAAGCGGTATAGGATCTATAATAGGAAGACGGAGAAGAGCCACTACTATCAAAAGCGGCCGTTCTCCATTCGCCGCTGCTCCCGAAGAAGTCCTCGACAAAGATAATGCAGAGACAATGTTGAATCTAGTAAGAGGACATCTAGTATTATGGCCATATGACTGGTGAGTGTCAAGTCTCGCACGTGATGTGAATAATAAAAAACGTGGGGAAGATTACTAATCCTTTTTCTAAAAATAGGCTCGTCAAGGAAGAAAAAGGCGGAAATTGGCTGTACAATATTGATCAAATCGCTCCGTTGGAAATTTAGTAAGTTTGCAAGCTTTTCCTTTCTCAGACTAGCGCTATCACATTTTACCTTTCTTTTTTTTTATATTTCTGGGTCACAAACCATCACACTCTGGTTGGGTTTCAGGGTTCACACCATTACGATTTAAAATGACGAGGCTGACTTGTTGCAGTGACTAAAAACAGTCGAGGGAGCGGTGTGGTGAATTTGACAGAGGGTGTGAACACTGTGCGGCGTATGTGTGATCAGACACACAAATAAAAGATCATTGCTTAGCATTAGGGTAAGTGGATAATCTTTTACAACTCGGATGTATGGTAGACTTTTTATATTCTTGAGATAATGAGGTATGAGCATGTCAAAACTGAAATATATGTAAATCGGTGATTCGACGTACGTATCTCAAACGGAGTGATGATCCGAGCTTCGTTCTCGTGGCAGATTTCAAAAACGACGATATTGGAGCAGGATATTCCCTAGGTAGGTTGAAAATCAATATTCCATACAGATTTCAGTCAATCCTTAGTTTCTTGAACGAATTGCAATCATATGCTTAGTTTCTCGTACGAATGAATACTATGACTCGTGTTTTCTGCTCGTGACATACTCTACTATATTGTCCTACCCCATTTGTTCATTCTGAATAATCAGCTAGACTACTGTGCAGACTTGATTGTTGTCATTGTTGCTTTGTTTGAGACAAGAATATAAAACAGGGATATCAATTTACGTGACTAATGGCATTGTATAATTAATCTTCTAGCTTATTTATATAATACTTGTGATCTTAAACAATTATTTGTACTGTAATGGTATCATTGTCATAGATTTGATGCTTTAGGTCATGACGACCACCCTACAGGGGTGAGACTGGTTTGCTCCAAGCACGTATTTGAACAAGTGATAAAATGGGATAAATAGACTATAAAAATGCAGACGTACGCTTCAAAAGACATATATAGTCCATGCGATAAGACAAGGAGAACACAAATCCGATACATGACACGCAAATGGTTATTGGATTCCTACGATCCATCCGCTTGGACTCGGACGAGGTGACATCATGACGAATACTGGTGTCTTGGCACAATCTTGTTTACTAACAATAGATATCAAACAATCCCAGAGGTTGCTTCATAAGGGTGATACAATTTCAAAGGGTACACTGCGTCTTCCGCGTTCGTTGCAAGGCTTCCCAAATTCGAACCACACCTCGGAAAATATTTTATTGATAATTTCAAGACGGGACGGGGCGTGCCAGACTAGTGTAGAATGTGGGAAGCAAACCCCACGTTAATTTCGACTAGCGCTGTCACATACGTTAGAAGTTCTATTTTCAGCACCACCAATAGGTTCAGAAAATAACAAAGACTTTAGGGCACAGACAAGACTTGAAACCAGGTAATGCGCGAGTTATGGTTGGCCATCCGGTATAGCCTTGGGAGCCTTGGACTGGGGTCCCTGCCCTCTTGGTCCATCCAGGCGAACCCTAGGTTGCAGAAACAAATTGGCGATGGATGTAAGCCGGCATGACAAGGCTTTCGTTGTCCAGTTTCGTACGGACCCCAGGTCATGTGGTGCTCTGCTGAAATTATCAATATTCTATCTCAATCAAATTATACTATAAATAGCGCAGTCTCGCTGTCCAGCTGCTTTTGGTCTCTCAGATTTCCTTCACAGTTGTCCAAAGAGTTTTGTCTTCCTCCGAAGTTTCCCTTTCCTTAAAAGTCGACCTAAAGCGTGGTTTCCAGAACTACAGCAATTAACAACTCTGGGCGAAATACAGTATGACGATGCTATCTCACCTGCAGGGGCTAAGGCCTTCGAGTCCGCTTGAAATTCCACCTTCTTCAACCCACTCAACATCAGCGAATTATCATGTGAGTCAGGCCGAGAGTCATCATACGCGTCAGCCTGCGAGTCAGCTTACTAGTGATGATGCGAACCGGTCGACTCAGTCTACGGGTCATCATACGAGTCAGCCTAGTCAAGCTATAATGCAAGCACATTCGTTGCAAGACTATGAAGACGGTCTTGTACACGACCTCGAGAATCTTCATGACGAAAGTAAACAGTGTCACATTAAGCCCGATGCATTAACAGAGGTTTGCCCCCGAAGCTAGCCATCCATTCGTAGTTTATGACGCGTGATAGATCCATGCACTGATCGAATTTATCTCTGGAATTCTTTGGAATATAACACTAATCGAGAGACACCCTCCGATTGACGAGGAGGTATGCATGCATAAGTTGTTGGTGATTGCATATGTTAGATGCTAATCCGGATATCAGTTAAGCGAATATACGACTATTGGTCCACGAGAGGAGGTAAAATTGATGGCAATTACGTCGAGAATTAAGCAGATGGAATTTGGTTTGTCACAAGTATACAAATTCCTTCCACCCTTTCCAACAAGGGATGGTATGTACGCAACGAAACTGGTACGTTGCGAGGCAGACAAGCTTGTCAAGGATTTGTTAAATCTTACATCTACCATTAAAGAACAGATCAAAGACACGCAAAGCAATATACGAAACCCCCACGTGACGAAAGATAGGCTTGCTAAAATCAACGAGAATATGGACATGATGTATAGTCAGCTCAAAAGCCACCACAGAATTGTCATAGCCGTCACTGCCATATCTAACAATGAGTACCGTGACTATGAAACATTTGAAGAATGGCACGCGGGTAATGTGAAGACTAGAAAGGCCGAGGAACAAAGAGTCAAGGAGATCGAGAAGATGGGCGGTGACATTAAATCATTTGAACAATGGCACAAGTGTGGTGTTTTAAGGAAAGAGTACGAGAAAAACAGAGCTGAATACATCCAAGAGATGTCTGCCAGTATCGAAAAGTGTAAAGAAGTGTTGACCATGAACGTTTCACAAGAGTTTATGCATTTTCTAGAACATGGCTAGCAGTTAGATGGATCTGCCAATATAAAGTGTGTCGCCACCTTTATTGCAGTTCATCTACAAGGCAGGAAGAAGGTTACTAGTGTCAATGATTATCATCACGCAAACGACAAATTGAAATCCAAGGGGTTATTTTGCGTGCTGCCGCCAGTTTATTTAGGTCTGACAGATTATACGATATCTTCGACATGTCTTACAAGCTTAGCTCCTCGAAGTCTGCAGTCTCGATTCTGAGTATCAAAGTAGTATAAATAAAGAGACAATTGACACCGTATATGAATTCTGGGTTAATCATGCTTACCTAAAATTTGAGCTCGAATCTTCCGTGTGACGCTCTAACTTACGTGCCCAATTATACCCGAGAATGACAACCGTTCCACCACTTTCATGGATCCCATCTCAATCAACAAAGACGCCAAAACTAAGAGCAGGAGGATCTAGTAAACCATGTGTAAGTCAATCATAGTTTGCAAAACTTATGTACCATATAGTAAGTGCATACTAATTTTACAGCTAGCGTAAATTATACTACGGAAAACGACTTAATACATAATCGGATATAGATATGAATTCCCTAGCAGACTACATTGTGTGAAATTCAGTCAATCAAGTTTGTTTACTTGTGATGTTGAGTTTGTAACAATCAATAATGAATAGATAATCATGATAACTAAAGACCTAGTGCACACTAGATAGAGTATTGATGAGCTTAAATGCGACACACACCATTGGCCACAAAAGAATTTCAAGAATGACATGAAATTGGTTAGACCTTCATAAATAAGTGGCAAATTTAAGATTGTATATCTTGTAGCTGCTAAAAATCGCCTGGACGTTCTCATCCAGACCCTGAAAGCATACGTGAGGCGAGATAGAATTTCGAATTCATTGTTGGAAGATAGATCTTTCTTGGGAATGAGATGAGATTACGTTGACCTCGCTCTGACGCTATGAACAACATGCCCATGTTGGACTTTTGCTACGACAGGCTTGAAAGACGATTTTGTATAAGAGCGTGTTCCAAAAAGTATTACTATCTCGATGATATGCTCTACTAACCGTGCAGCTTTTTGTAAGGTGTATTACTCAACACGAACTATCAAGGGAAACCGTATTAATACTACGTCGATATCGCTCAAATTTGAGCAGTATTAAATATTAGACTTTTTATCCATTTCCGTCCTGGACTTTTGTGATTATTTATTGATGCTTAGCTAATTATCATTGTCGGGTTCTTAGCTGACTAATCGATTCGATTTGATGATAATTGATGAAATAATCAGCCAATAAGTGTGATAACTGTGGTGTTGTTGATGCTCGAATAATTGATGTTATATCGCACTCTACGTAAACTATCGGAGCTAATTATGACTATATTAATTAAAAGTCTTTCGTGCCAAGACCTCTGAGTTTTACAATTATTCATGTGCACGTGACCGTGAAAACTCTTACTTCTGTAATTCCTACACAAACGTAGTTAGCTAATGAAAAGAATCGATTCTTATTCGATTATTATTATACATTAGTGCTCCACACGTTATTGCAACACATACTAGCGCTGTCACATTTTACCTTTTTTTTTATCATTCTGGACCACACACTATCTACCCGGATTGGGTTCCAGGGTTCACACCTCTACGATTTTAAATGACGAGGCTGTCTTGTTGCAGTGATTGGAATCAGTTGATGAAGCGGGGTATCATGCAGGTTGCTCCACTTCCGGACAGGACTAATGAAGTGACCCATGTTGGTTAAACCTCGTTACGACAGACTAGCCTTTGATGCGGAAGTTCACCATCCGTACCATCATTACGTATGTTACTAAAGCTGGAGTGGTGAGACGGCATGACTGACTTCATTGCATTATCCTAAAATTAAATGCAAAGTGGAGGTTTTTCTGCGACAAAAAAGGAAAGCTTTGCAACAAGAACAGCAGAATAATTATAAAACATATCGCACGGGCTTCGACATGTAACTCATAAACAATGTCTGGCAAATGATCTGTCGTGTTTGGCTCCAGAGAATCTTTCAGACCTCGAATAGCTTTGATTCGAAAGATGTTAAAAAAAACGGTGGCTATGTTGTGTAATAATGGTGCAGACTGAAAGTATCGATGACATGCTTACTGTTGACAATATCGCTCTCGAAGAACGCTATAAACCTCCTTTCGTTATATGCTCTTTCTATATATCATGTAGCACCTTAAATAGTGATTGCTTCCCGAGGCCTTGAAAGAGAACAGCGAACGCACATTATTCCATGTCCATCATGTTTACTGACTGTTTGTGCACATGCGTTTCCCAAAATTGCAAGCAGACGAGATGGTTCATAACGCAGCAAGAAATCATATCATCGAATGTTTTATGACAGATATGCAGTGTCAAGTGTTCTTTCAAACTGAACTACAGTGATGCACATTTACGACTAAAATATCTTGGCCGTACCACATCAGACTGTTGATTCTGTGTGTAACCAGATGATCTAGGGCAAGTCTCCTGCTGGGTGTGCGATATCCACGCCGCAAAACGAACGAAAAAATATGTTGGTGATTGAACCGTACCCTAGGTGGCAATGATACCCCTGCTCTCGAGTCTTGGCACATGATTTAAAAATAGCAGCAATTGAAAATTAAGGACTTCCAAAAAGCGGGTGGGGACTTGTTTCATGTGGCAGACTTTGAAATCCATCGGTTTCCAACCTGGTCTAGTGGTGTGAAGGGTTCAGGAGGGTGTGCTGGCGAGTTTGATCTCACGAGCGATATCACATAGTTGATACGATGGAATATGTGTGTAAAGTCCACGATGATGCGATGTAGAATTATATGCAAGTGGCAGCTTTGCAAATATACATAGTTGGCAGGTCATATTACTTTTCACATCAGAAATCTGTGGTTGGTGTTCTTTACGGCAAGGCTTTGTTGGTTTTCAGAGGCTGCCCGCTGATGACGCCATGTCCGCGTTGGAAAGTAAGCAGTTTCCGCAATCAGTTGTGCAACACGTCGATTCTCGGTCAGCATAAATAACCCCTTGTAATCACACATTTTTGTACATTTGTAATAACTCAAAGTTTCTCTACCGTTCTCTACTCATCCTCTCGTTCGCAGCGTCACAATTTGTCAGTTCAGCGTATCTGTATAAAACCAAATCATTGTCGTTTCCCTCCGGTGTTGAAAAAATGGCTTCTGGAGACAATACCACACCCTCGTTGAGATCTGCGATATGCCTCAAAGACAGCAATTTGAAGTCGATGCATCAATCTATGGATCAGATAGTTAAGCAACTGGTGGAAAACATCAAAAAAATCAAGAAACGAGGTCTGGAAAAAATAAGGGTGACGGAGTACGCCCCTGGGACGATCTCATCCAAGTCTTGGACACTCGCTGATTTTCTGGAACAGCTCTGGATAACTTTTTATACGTTATATGAAAGTCTTAAGAAGCTCGAATCATCACCGAGGTTGAGGAACGAGGGATTGGAGGAACAGAAATGCTATCATGACGCAAATCATGTCCATCGTGATGTAGAAGCCCTATATGGTCAAGTCTACGGACCAACATACAAGGAGCTATTTGACCACTATGCGATGGAGATTAAAGACAAAAGTTCAACAACTTATAATATGTACACGAATCAGATACGCGAAGATTTGCAGAAATTAAAAGTTGAAATAGTTACCTTGCATAGTACGGTCTGCAACGATACAAGAAAGAAACCGCACTTTGTCAAGCTGCGCAGACGTTTCGACTCGATACGCCACGCCAAATCGGATGATAGTTTTCAATCTCCAAAGTTCATATACAAATCCTGCATGCAGTAATTACCTAGCAAATACGCAGGACTAGAATTAGACTAAGTTATCGGAACTATTACATAGAGCGATGCGGATCTAGTTAGGATCATGCTTGCCTTAATTTGTTAAGAATTGTTGTATGCTTATTAGAAGCGATCTAGGAGAGGGAGGCTACATATATACTAATATTTATAACTATTTAATACTCTAATTAATACTGCATCTATTTAGTAACCTAGTATACTAACGATTTTAAATCACATTAACTACTATCTTATAACTAGTAGAAGAGTAATAATATAATCGTTACCTTTCCTTTCTATAAATCACTACTTACTAATAGATTATTATTCTTTAGTAGTAGATCTATTATACTCGTATAGGATCGCGGACATCATAGGGTTTATTTAAGTATAAATATTCTTATAATTACATAGTATATAGAGTGCTAAATAGGCCTTAGACTAGTAATATCCTACAACTTTCTTTCAAAACTTGAAACTAATACATGCTTAGAAAATGACCTCTTATGAAAATAACACAAAGCATGATCCGAGATGATCTTTTTCTTAGAATGGAAATTATCTCATCTCCTTTGCAAAACGTAACATTTAGGGTATACCGCCAAAACGATAGAATATCGGAAATAAGTGATTATTAATAAGCGCGAATTAAATAGGCCCTTAGTAGTCTTGACGGATATTCCTTGTTCATTGAAGGCTAATAGGCTTGTTGTGGCGAAGAGGCGAAGCTACGTTTACCTCATTTAAACCCTGTAATAGACCACATTAGTGGAGCTTTTGCTTACAAACTCCTCTACGTTTTCCCCTACGCTTCTTAAGTATACTTAATATAATAATGTCTAAATTGATTCTAAACGTGTTCTAGATTAATTTCTCTCGGAACAGATGATTTAGTAAAGCAGTACAAAGTATATATAGCATACTGACACTGTTATAAACTTCTTTGTAATCTACTTGTCTCTAATTAGTCTATAGTAGTATAGCGAAACGATAGTATAGCGCTATTATGGATTTTATACTGCGTACGAATTTTTCAATAGTATATTTGATTATTTTAGAAGCTATTTGAACAGTATCATTGACCTGTCTAAAGTAGGATGTTAACTTGCTGTAAATCTGTTGTAGTAGATGTTATAAAACCATTTGGACGCGTAAAAGTTTCGGCAAATTATTAGAACACAGCTTCGATGACTTTGGCCACATGGGGCGGAGACCAAGGTTTGGGGCTAATTAACCCGGCAGATCTACTGGAAGCGAGACCCTAAAATTTCCGCAAACGGAAAAACCAACAAACAATTTCGGGCCGGAAAGTGCCGTTTCTGGTTGGGTTGCTAAATTTAGACTGTCAAAGTCAGCGGGGAAATTCGCTCCAAATTTATCCCACCGTAGTAGAATTCTTCCAAGTCAAATGTGCGGGGAGTCATAGTAGTGATGAGCAAAATATAATCGTGGCGAATCGCTCTGGACTGTATCGTTGACTATATATGAAATATCAAATCCAACACCATCAAGTTTTGTAGGCTGCGATACTTTGAAACCTGGGAAATTAGCTATGTATCAGAAGTGATCTGCTGAGACCCCTTCCAACATCCGAGGGGTTCCCGTCCAACATTCAAGCCTTGCGTTTTCCAAGGACTGTGGCTTTTCTGTCACGCTGCTCTTTTCCGATTTTGTTATATAGTCGGTTCGTGTCCCCTAGACATTCTTCAACTTGTCATTCCTAAAGATTCGAAAGATTTTGTTCGTTGGAGCGAAATTTCACATACGATTTCATTGCTTTATCACTTCAAATTTGACTTTGCAGACCGCATCGCTACGAGATGGCAGACGAGCATATAGAGATCAGCGTGAATAATTTCAATGAGCTACTAGTGAAGTATTCAAGAATCGTAGAAGTCTTGACGCAATGCGCAAAGAAGCACCATGACAAGACTCTAAGCATCAATATCACAGAGGTTGTAAAGCTTTTGGAAGAAGCTCAAGACGATAAGGTATGTGACATTGCAGTCTAATAAGAAGCAAAGAATAATCGCAGCAGATCCATCATTCAGGGAGTCGTGCTATAACGACGTTGAAGGCTGCAATAGAAGAAATTCGCAAGCTTAAAGTTCAAGTTGATAATGAACGAATTCAAGAAGCTGAAAAGGCCTTGGAAGATTCCGAACGTCGCGCTGAGACTGAACTCGATAGGTCAATTAACCCAGTGAAAGAAATCCTAAAAAAGCTTAGGTTGCATGCGTTCGTGATGGAATCGAGACTGGAGACTATGGAAAGAGAATTAAAGAAGGGCTCTGCGAGCTATGATGACTCCATCCATTTGGTCATGAGTCATCGACTCAATTTGCTGTATGTACTGCAGTTTGCAATAATACCATCCGAGGTAAAAGTCGCGCAGCTGGACCTCTCCAATTCCTATGTGGCAGACGCGAGTGCTATTTCTGACAAGAGTGCGCAAAGTCTAAGTACAACATTATCACAGTTTCACGAAGCTTTGCGCAGTATCGAGAGGCATATGGTCGAGCTTAAATATATACCTGTACTCACGTCAAGTCGTGAATTAGACGTTCAAAATTCTGGAAACCAGACACAGAAGCACACTGGTCGTTATGGTGGGAATTTGGCCACTCCTCCTTTTGGTCTGCATTGCGATCTCCTGTCAATCAATCAACTCCTTCAAAAATTAGCCAAAGATATCAAACATATCGACGGAGCTATTCCATGGCTTTCTGATAGGGGCATTGTGACCACAGGAGAGACGAAAGATGTTGAAGTAAACCTTATGGCAGCTTCGGATAATCATAAAACCGCTGTAACATTGAGAAAAACGATCTTGGACAGATGTGAAGAAAATGCCGCACAGCTACAATCGACATTTCAAAAGGCTCTATGGAAGGCGCGGTGTGCATGTTTCGACGACGATGAAGCAGTTGAACAATTTATAGCTGTGGGATCGAAGTCATCAGCACTTTTTGACCAGATCACGCATAAAGCGATGCAAGCGAGAGTGGAGCTCGCGGATTTGAAGCTCACTGCTATAATTCCAGAGCAAAAGCTGTTGAACGAATTGTCGGACTTGATAAAAGGTATGAATTATCAAGCGCTGGTGGAGGACATCGTTAGGATAAAAAACAGTTATGTACCCGCAACATGGCTCGATCTTTGTGAAAACGCGAAGGACAACAAATATGGACTAGTATCCGAGTATATCGGTAAAAAGTATGTGGGGCAAGAAGATTTCAATACCGGAGAGAAGGAAGCGATACGTCAGGCCTTGCGCCGCCGTAGAGGACTCAGACGGTCCAGGGAAGCGCTTCTGGCGGGACTTGCAATTATTGTCAAGCAACCACACGGAGCGGTTGCTGCTCTTCCGGTTTCGGACCTGCAAGAACAAGCTACTCAGAACGAGCGGCCGACGGGGCCCGTGGAGTCCAAGAGTGACGTGATGAGGGATATAAACGCTGCTAGGTTACGATTCTATCAGACCTTACCAGCAACAGAATCCTCACTATATAGCATATCATCAAGAATGGTTACGAGTCAGTACTCTGAAATGGATCCTCGAACGAGACCACAATTAGTGAGCGACGTCCGAAAGACTTTCCGTCGTGTCTGTAATTTGATTGCCGATTGTCGAATTTTATCTAAATCCATGAAATTGTTAGAATCGAAGACTGGTAGCGATGGACTTTCGACCGCTACTAACCCTTCACGAGGTGGAGAACAAGCTCATCTTGAATTCGCAACGCGGGAAAAGCTAACGAAAGGTTTGGAAAACCTAGAAGAGGAAATCGCTGCTATGTTACCGAACGATCTAGCTGACAACTATGCCAACTTGCAGTCGGGGTTGCGTAGACTTCAGCGGGTGTTTGATCATTTGAGAAGCATAGTTGATATATCTCGCAATAGCGTAGAGCCCAAAGTCGAGACCCAATCCATCCATCAGCCTCATTTAGACAACTTAGATGAGCTGGTGGTACATGAACAAGCGTTGTCAAGCTGGCTTCGTGGTGTAGACATATTCTCGGTAACTACAGATAATCAGTCAGCACTTCGGCATCATATGCGGTCAAGTTTCCGGTTGCCATTCAACATGACAACCGTTGACACATCAACGAAGCTGTTTGCACCACTCACGCAACTCACCGGCTGTTCTTCTGTTAATAAATTGTAATTTATGCTGCTATATTATTGTATATCGAGTGTAATTCCGAGGACTACCAAGTCTATCAAGATTTTGTTTGAGTCACTCCTACGCCCTCATGCTTCTTTGAAAGGTAACATGACAATGGCGTCAGCCGTCTGTCCGACAATGGTCCAAATTATATCCAGATCTGCAGATGTTTACGAATCACAATAATGACTTTCACATCATGGTCTTTTCCATACCGACAGCATAGCGGACAAGTTATCGTATATGTCAAGATGCTAATCTGAGAATTTGGTTATAAATCGTGTATTTGAGGTGTATGTAGTCCACTGTAGTATAGAAATCTTATAAGCAATTGTCATGCATCTACGCCAAAGCATTGATTAAAGCAAGAAACCGTCCGAAAACATCCATCCGCAGATATTTGAACCCAGCACATCTGCAAATCCCGCAAAAGCTAGAATCAGACATGGCATCTAGTGCACAATTTATTGAAGCTCTACTATCTAAGTCTATGACCTCTTGATCTGAGATAGATTGCGTCTAGCTACATGTTCAAACAGACTTCGGAATAAAAGTAGTAAACGCATTCTAATCATGCCCATGCATTTCGCTTACCTGCATGTTCCAGTTTTGTATAAATTGAGTCCAGAAGGGTGCCGCAGACCATACGCTCAACAAATCAACGCACCATTCGCTGCACACAAGTGATCGTGAACTTATCAGACTGCCGTCAATCTCTACTTAGCAATAGCCATGTTTCAGGCTCTCGGATGCTAGACCTGACCACAAAATCCTAGTCGACGAATCATTAATAGTCTTGACCTCCGTTGGAAAACATCAATGAAATGTGAAACGCGATTCGTAAAATATAAATCAAGATCTTAAACTAAATTGATAAATTTATTTGGAGAACCAGTCGGATTTGTGAGTTCGTTCTGAACTCAGGATCAACTCCTCACATTACGAAATTGGATCAACGATTGTGTAGAAAATCAAGAATACCCGGCGGGCGGTAAGTAGGCTGGCTACATTTGAGTTAGAGCACAAGCTATCCTCTGAGGAGGAGACTAAGGTTTGAGCTTGTCGTTTTCAGCTGAAAATCGCGTCCTGCAGATTCAACCGTGCACTTTGAAGGTTTAGTTGGAAGTGCTCCAAAAATAGTACCACTTCATGCTACGATGAGTGAAAATCAAACTTGCGAGGTTGGATTCTGACTTTGACAGTGATTCAAGCGATACTGATCATCGAAGAATGAAGACAGCTTAACTTATCATATATTCGTCCCTGTCTCGTATATGGTGCGTATGAAATAGTCGGCGATGACGTGAGCACAATCAGCCTGAGCTTGTTCAAATCAGATTTGACTTTACGGGAAGACAAGGCTGAGGGAGAAAGTTCGATCTCAACATTGGACCGTCTACCTCGAAACAAGATGTTGCGTCATTTGCCGACAGGGCGCTAGGACCATGTTCCGCATTCGAAACAGTCGAGTTTCGAGAGCATTACATGTGGAGGTATTAATAAGCTCGAAGTCCCCGTCCTGGAAAAAAAACTTAAAATCTACCTCCATCATCAGACACTTTTCTAGTATGACAGATCCACCTGTAGACTTCGTGGGTGAGCTGTCCTTACTTGATCACAGGATACATGAAATCAACTTCCGTTTGATTACATGGTACACAAGACGATTTTCGTTTCGCGCTTTGGGCTATCTCGACGATACCTCCACACCAAACGGCGTCGGTAAGAATAAGAACAATAATATGCAACCTTACAGTATCGTTTCGAACGATAAAAGAATACTGGACGAAATTGTTGTGCCCCAGAAAATGGAAGAAGCTATCAAGCAATTGCAGCACATGATTGTCCACATCTGTCAATTAGTGCTGTTTGAACGTACAAAATGGAGCGACCCTGTGAATCCTGAAGGAGCCTCGCACGATGCCGGTTATAAGGATCGCTCCGAACATGGAAACATAGATATGGAAAGAACCAGACAGCGAGTGATAAGCTTATTAAACGGCGGCAATTGGGGTAAGGTTGGGTTAAAGCATTTGAAAGATCTAACTAAGACATCTAGAACCACTGCCTTGATGACGAAGGCCAAGAAATGTAGAAATCAAATTGAATCTTACATTTCTGATATGAGGCGACCCTATTCGTTACTGAACAAACTCAAGGAGGACCACGAATCAAAAGATAAAGACCCTCGGGTGATGTTCAAGGCTCTTTTACTTAGCATTGAGAAATCTCTGAAAGGATCAGACGATCTCCTCCTTCATGCTTTCAATGACAAGTCATCCAAACGTAGGAAGCTTGACCTCCTTGAAGTCGTTACGGACAGTTATGTATGCTACGTGGGGATTTTGGTCGATTTACAGGCCTTTATCGAAGAGAAGAATCGTCAAGAAAAATGGCCGGACCTGAACATAGAAAACAATGACACCAGTCTGAAGATCGCGCGGGTCTCGGTATTAACATCCTATCTGAAAGTTAGCAGGTTCCTTCTAGTTGAACCAGTGCGCATGTCAGTCGAGAAGTGTTTTGAAGAATTTGACGGTATGCTTGAGCAGTTCCGGACGTTTCTGGTGGATGTGGAAAAGACGGCTGGGGAAGCACCGCTACTCAAGCCTAGTTATAGCAACTCCGCAACGACTAGTAGTCGCCAGATAGAGAAGCCTAGCAATGAACAGATAAAGGAGCCACTGTCTGTGGGGCTCATGCTTGACGCGAACGAAGCTTGTGACTCGATCATTAAGATGTTCTTCGAGTGGAGGGTAACTTATGATGAGGCTATTAGCAAATTTGAGGTGGATGCGAATGAAGACAGCGATATGCTCGATAAGTCAAAGGCTTTGTTGGAAGACCCTGGTTTCCAACATAGACTTGGGGAACTGGAGTTACAACTTCAAGACGCTAGCAAGCTGTTGCAGACACAGTCGCAAAGGATGAAGTGGCTGATCCGCCGACTGCCTCAGCGCATAAAGACTGGCATCAATGTCGAAGTCGCGAAAAGCTTTGAGACAATAAAGCCTGTGTTGGAACGATCAGTCAGTCGGCAGGTGGATTCTAGAACAGTTTTGCATCCTGCAGCAGCTCTCTGAATCAACAACCCTCTCAATGCGATTCATTATATAGTCATATTTCTTACCGTCCTGTTCGTTGTATTAAGTCTCGGGCTGTGCTATGATATACGTATGTGATTTGATTAGCTTTGACGATGTTAGTGCTGTCCGTATGTTAATTTTACTGTCTATTTAGTATCTACAAGAGTCCATTAGCTCAAAGGTTTCTAGCATCCAACTATCCTCATTGTATCCAGATCATCGTGTATGAAAAGCTGAACGCAAGTCTTCCAGAATTCGTCCATGCCAACCTCATGATGACTTTATGCTAACGACGCTGTGGATATAAACTTGATCGAATCGGTTTCCTCTACTTTTGCCTGGACGTGTGGTCGATTTGACGATTACATTCAGAGTTATGAAGCCTTATCCGAGAAACACTAGCGCTACACACATTAACGTAACATTTCGTTCTACTTACAGTCAGAACCAGAAAAGACATGCCAACCTCATATTTGTTACATCAGGGCTTGAGAAGTCTAGCAGAAAAAGTGTTATAAATGGGTTTACATGAAGGCAAAGAGTGATAGCATCTGCATATATTCAGATTCATGTTTGCAAGCTCTGCTTACGAATCGTTTTGCAGCTGTATTGGAGCTGAATATCACAAGACAAGTTAAAGGCATGGAACAAAAACCGGAGTCAGATCTTTAGACTTCAAATGAAGATGTTTATTTCAAGGAATTGGGCCGTATCAATTCATGATTTCAACATACTGTAATCCTTTTCTGACTTCCGATATCGCTCATTTGCTTGCTATTATTATTCCGGAACATCATTGACGGTAAAGATCACACGACCAGAAATTCCAATTTACTTTTTATCCCCGCAAAAATCTCATCGGAAACCATTTGACGTCACCTTTTGATGACTTATTATTGATTATAATTTATAATAACTTCTATAGTTAACTTACACCACTTACAATTCATAACGCATAACAAATAATATCCTATATTGTTTTAAGGCATACGACTATACTGTAATGAGCTCGCCAAAATTAGAAACAAATAGATATCCTGAACAAACCTCTCACGGTCGTAGTCCTGCCATTTCGACTCCAACTGCATCAATCGATCCCAACAATTCTCTCAATCCTAGATCGGCGTTAGGAACTCCGCCCATCACAGCAGCCGTCCATAGTAATACAGGTAGACCCGATCTTAATACCCAGAGAAGTGCAGGACGAATTCGAACGTTATCATCTGTATGTATTTTATTATTTTATTATTTATGACAAAGGTGATACTTATTTATATCTTAGATCCAACTCGACTACGAAAAGAACTCGGAAGGCGCTAAGATCGCACCACAAAGGAGATTCAGTAGTGGTTTGTACTCACTTATAAGCACTATGTGAATCAAGACTAACATTTTCTTTCCAGATGAACTCAATGGACCGGTAGAATTTGAAGTTTATGTTGATGAAACATATGCCGCTTTGATTGAACGAGAAGATACAGATAATAATGTTCAGATAACGGTGGAAGATCAAGGACCAAAGGTAACTATCCATCATCAAGACGGAGACAAGACTTATAAAGACTGATTCGATAAATTAGTGGATCAATCTTGGCACTCTTAGATCCGGCGGACATTCGAAAAAAGATATTCGTACAACATACCATCTTTCTAATCTTCTTCAAGAACTATACCTTGCAAAACAAAAAGGCCTAAAGCGTATCGTATTGTCCGAAGAGAGAATCAACGAAAATCCCGTCAGTCGATTGGCAAGAATTATAAAAGATGATTTTTGGGGCAATTTGACCAGACGTATAGATGGATCAAATGTGGCAATGGTTGGCCGTGATCCCAAAGACTGGACGGACAAACCAAGACCTAGAATCTATGTCCCACAAGGAGCACCTGAACAATACGATTATTATCAAAGAATTGCTCGAGAAAATCCATCTGTCAATCTAGATGTACAATGGCTTGATTCAGATCCCAGTGATCCACATTATGTTCGTGATTTGAACACAGCACCAGGCTTGCTTGCTCTTGAGATGGAAAGAATTGCAGATACACCAAAAGGAGAACCCGATTTTCGAGGACTTCCATTCGTCGTTCCCGGTGGAAGATTCAACGAATTATATGGATGGGATAGTTATATGGAATCGCTTGGATTGATTATCAACGAAAAGACTGACTTGGCAAGAAACATGGTCCGACATTTCTGTTTCAGTATACGTCATTACGGTAAAATATTAAACGCAAATCGTTCTTATTATCTTAGTCGATCACAACCACCGTTTTTGACAGACATGTCATATCGTGTATTTGACAAGCTTAAACAAGATGCTAACAAGATTAAGGATGAGAATACGAGAACTCAACTCGAGAATGAAGCAGATGAGTTCTTGAGAATTGCCGTTCTTGCTGCAATAAAAGAATATTATGAAGTATGGGTGGCAGTTCCTCGATTAGATGAAGAGACTGGTCTATCAAGATATAGACCTCAAGGTGTCGGCGTTCCTCCAGAAACAGAAGCAAGTCATTTCAAGCACATTCTCACTCCTTATGCCGAAAAACATAACATGACTTATGCTGAATTCATTGCGGCTTATAATTATAACAAAGTTCATGAGCCTGAATTAGATAATTTCTTCTTACATGATAGAGCTGTCCGTGAATCTGGTCATGATACATCTTACAGACTGGAATATGTTGCTGCAGATTTAGCTACAGTCGATCTAAATTCATGTTTATATAAATATGAGACTGATATTGCTCATATTATTTCTACTGAATTTGGAGGAACTTTGAAGGTTCCGGCAGAATATTGTGCAAAAGGAAGAAGAGCAAATTATCTCGAAAGAGCGCAGTCTTGGACCGAACGAGCAGCTCATCGTAGACATTTGATGAATAAATACATGTGGGATGAATCAAAAGGTATGTATTTTGATTATAATACCATTCAAAAGCAACAAACTGGATATGAATCTGCTACTACATTCTGGGCAATGTGGGCCGGTGTAGCAAGTCCTGCTCAAGCTACCGTCATGGTTCGTTGTGCTTTGCCTAAATTTGAAGTTGGAGGAGGTCTCGTATCAGGTACAGAAGCATCTCGTGGTGTTACTAGTCTATCAAGACCAAATCGTCAATGGGATTATCCATACGGTTGGGCACCACAACAGATTCTTGCTTGGCATGGCATGTTAAGATATGGTTATCAAAAAGAAGCTCAAAGACTTGTTTATCGTTGGTTATTCATGGTTACAAAAGCTTTTGTTGATTTTAATGGTGTTGTGGTTGAAAAGTATAACGTCACTGATCCTAAGAGACCGCACATAGTTAGTGCAGAGTACGGTAATCAAGGAAGTGATTTTAAAGGAAGGGCAACAGAAGGGTAAGTCTTTCCATATCATTAATCTTTCTCTCAATCATGCTAAACTTATCATAACAGATTCGGCTGGGTTAATGCATCTTATATCATCGGTCTTGATATTCTCGACGAAGCAATGAAGAGAAGACTCGGTGCATTGGCGAGTTGGGACGAATATCGAGAAAAGAAAATGCCAGAACATCAATTTTCAATCAGTAGACAAGAACCTCTGGGAAGTCCTGAAAAGACAAAAAAGCCCCCTTTACCACTGTCTTCGCCATCGGGAGATACTATCGAGATTCCTTTTCACAAGTCGGTTCGTAGGGAGAGTGAGTCGAATTATAAACCTACTCGTTAAAAGAGAATAGTGCTCTTTACCAAAAGTGTCTTTGACCTAGTTATCATTAGCAGACTATCATGTCTTTCACCTAGTTATTATTAGCTGAGCATCATGTCTTTGACCTAGTTATTATTAGCCGACTATCATGTCTTGGACCTATTTATCATTAGCTGACAGTCATGTCTTTGATTGTAATCGTAGCTAAATTATATAATTAACATCCTATGACTCTACAATATTTCTCAACTTATCATTCAACGTGAAAGATCAGTATACAAACGCACTGTAATGGTCGCAACACTTTCATTTTCATGTAGTTGTACGAAAGTGAAAGAGGATACTAGACTATTTATCTAAAGAGTCTATTGATATATCCAAGTCTATATGAGATGATCTGATCCTGTACCATGTTTTTTCTATAACACTCTCGCCGACTTTTGCTAATTTACTATTCTCGAGCTTTTTCCAATCATATATCATGTTCAACTCGATCCTTCTACTCCGTGTAAAGGACATTCAAAATCCCAGACGTCATCGCTTTCACCATACCGCACATCCTTGAAACGGTTCGAGGACGTCAAGGATTTTGAGTCGCAGTGTCATGGCTAAGTTCCAGTCTGGACGGAATCAAACACTATAGCGCGAAGATCTCAGAGGGGTACATGATGTGATTTCAAATCATCACAATTCTGCTCTTCAGACATGTCTCTCTGATGAAAAGGCATTAGAATGTTCTATTCATACACTATGCTCCAACCCTTCTATAAGTTTTTGGTTTGTATCTCATCGGTCGAGAGTGGGAAAGATCATTGCACACTTTTAGACTGAGGCTGTCGATCTGCTGTAATGATTGGTATTTCTGGTTAAACTTGGTTTACCACAAGTCGTAGACATGGCTTGACTTTTCCATCTGAAGCCGTATATGTCAATGAAATAGTCGTAGTACCGCTTCTGCATTTCTTTCTCAGGGATGCTTTACGTAAAAGTAAGGTTGGTTCGTATGTCTATATTATAAATAGATTGTATAGATGTTCATACCGATCAAAGATGAAGTGTTTCCCCCCTCTGCTTCAAACACGCTACATTTATCCTGAGAGCAGCGTCAGTCTATCGCATACGACTTTTGGATATTTCTCCTTTGTAGTGTCTAGTCTTGTCGTGCTGGAAGTGCTTTGTTTGGCCTATCCTTTTTATCTCAAGCATGACCGTGCCTCAGCAGAACCTCGTTAGATATCATCTATAAGTGCACGATGCGTAAAAGAATAATAAAATCCATTGGCATTCTTCAGAAACACAGTCGATTCATCGTGACATTAGTGATCCATGAGAAGATAATCACTCAGTCCAAGATAGCTACTCCCAGCTCTTCATCCATGATTTCCGCTAAAGTTTTATACCTTACCTTATCCGTTCCATCTCTCTTTACCGTATTTTCAACACTTGGAGACGTCGTGGAAGTGACGGGACGATGCTGACCACTATTAACGTTTGGATTTGCATTGATAGCTGTCCGCAATGTCTCTGCTTGCATCAAAGAAGGTGCCAAGTTTCTGAAACTCGAATTAGATCATGTCAGAAATTGTCTGAGAAAGAGTACGTACTCGACTTTACCATGTACTACATAGCCCAACTTTGCTAATTCCTCAGCGAGTTGAAGTTGGTGATTATCGAGTAGAGACTCGTTGGGAACAACTATTAGAGGAAGACCTTGACGAAGGACTGCGAGGATTGTACCGGTTCCTATTCATCATTTCATAAGTCGCTGATTACACAGTCCTAGATCTTCACATTCACAGTGTCAAAGATGGAGGACGGGAGATGTATTATTTATGTATTGACCTACCTGCATGACTAATAATTACCCCTTCGTCTGACTTTTCCTTCTCATTTGTAGCGTTGCGACTCTTGACGAGTTGAAAGTAACTGTCTAATCCATCTGAATCGAGATCAAAGCCAGATATATGTATCCCGTTCACTATTATTGAATTTTGGCCTCCTTTATGGTCCATCGTGTCCGCCTTTAGACTACTAGATTGAATCTCGATTGTAGATATACCGGCAGACTCGGCAGATAGACCAAGCTCTTTTTCAATCCCTTTTATAGCCTCCTTCTCTTCATTCATGACATTATCGATACAATCCTGAAATATACCATCCCCCTTTTCACCATATTGGATTATTAAATTTGTATATCGTAATTTATTCAGCTCGGTCAGAAAAGATGATGAAATTACAGAGCGAATGAGAGCGGGAAAGGTTGTTGTAGCGCCGACAGTGACGAAACATGTCTTTGAGATTCTATCATTGGTGCGACTGTTCGGTATAGACATGATCAGACGATTCTGACATCAATCAGTACCAAAATTGTAGAGAATAGTGTCGAGTATGTAAACATTCACGGATATAGGAGCGGAGATAAGCAGGTGAATTTTGGACCTCTTGTATTTTTCATCACCAGTCTTGTATGATAATATAGGTATAGTGATATATTGTAGTGACGCAAACCATGTCAATCCCATTGACGTGTGTATGTCGGTCTACTGCCAGAATAACACATAGAACGCAATGGTTAGCATTACGACAAATTGCAGACATATCGCCTAGAAACTCGATGCGACAAAATACACAATCTCGATATTATAGATCTACCGCAAAAAACTTAGCAGCTGAAGAGACCAAGCCTTCTCAGAATAATGCCACAGAAAAGAGTCAAGAGGAGAGACCATACTTTAACGAAACATTCTACTCTTCACTATTTTCATCTGAAAAACAAGAATATCTTAATTCTACACCTTTACAACGAAAAGAACAAGAAGAAGGATATGAACGAATACAAAGCCACTTGGGACTAGAAAGTAAACTCAACACCGAAATGGACGCGCAGATTGAACGACAAATCATGGAAAATGAAGCGGATCCAGATATGGAACTTCCACCCCGAACTCGTCCCAAGAAGAATTACGCGCCAGAAGATTTCCACAACCGTGGCGAACCCGATAGAGACGCTGCGCCCGAAGACGAGTTTAAGTTTGATGATATAACAGAAAAAGCACACGGGGAGTTGGACATGCATAGAGAAGCGAGAGAATATATGAGATTAGCAGCTTGGGAAATGCCATTATTATCCAGTCGGTTTATTCTCTTTTTCCCAAATCTTATATCTATTTACTAATGTTCTGGATAGGTTTGGCAAAACCCTACCAAGCGCCGGATTTGAGCAAAACCCCTCTTCGATGGCGTTATCTCACTCACTTTGCCACTCCTCACCCTTCGAGCACAAAAGTCGTTTTGACGTTCAGACCGTGCCATTTACGTCCTTTACACTTGAAGACTTCCCTTCAGATCTCAAAGTTGATAAAACTCGCCGGGCCGAGATATGATCCTCTAACCGACACTGTCAAGATGACGAGCGAGAGTTTTCAAAGCCAGGCGCAGAATAAGAGGTATATAGGAGATCAGTTTATGAAATTACTCAACGAAGCGAGATGTACAGACGGAACGGAGGATCGTCATGAGAATGACTTGACAAAACAAAAAGGGGATATGATGAGAGATATACCGTTTGATTTCCGCCACGCGAGAAGACGGATGGAGAGAAAAGGAAAATTCATCTCTGGTTTAGGGTTTGGATTGTCGAATGGAGAGAATGGAGGGATGAGAAAGATGAGTTTTCCGAAAGAGTGGAACTTGACGGTGAAAAGAAAGGAAATGCTGGATAAGAGTAGGACTAAACACAATGCTGTTTCGAAATCGATCGAGTTGATGGAAGGACAAGGTCGGGAAGAAAAGATAATAGATGGGTTAAAGATTATTGATGATAGTTTGATTACCAGGCCTGGACAGAGTCTTGGTTTGAAAGAGCGTGAAAGCGTCATGGTCAAGGCGTAGTAGAAGGTGAATATGTACAATTAATAAATTACAATAATCGACTGCTCATATGCGCTGGGATTGTGATTATTTAGTATAGCACAAGACTCATGACTGTATCATCCTCCATTTACTCCTTCTTTATTATGGTGATTATTATAGTGGTCCTCGATGTGAAGAGACGATCCGCAGAGGATTTCGATAACGGGATGATCACCATCTAGCAATCAGTTCACAGGGAATATGATTCACTTGCATCACCCCATACACTGTCCGTATTCGATCAAAGACTTCATCTTGGAAGTGTCTTGTAAAACGTACTTTTTGACATTTACCGTGAATATGTCTTTTGAATCCATTCGATCCATATTCCCAAATCACAAACAATTTTTAATGCTTTTATCATCCTTTTTTTTTCAGTATTAACATAATCTACATGTAATACATCACCATTCAGAGATGGTAGGTTGGAGAGAATATTCTGCTCTGTGATTATCATTTCTCCATTGGATAATACATTTATCGTCACGTTCAGAGATTCTTGACGAGATGATGATGGGAAGAATAGTGTGATGGATGGACTAGTCAAATCAGTGTCGAGTATTATACTGATATTCGTTGGAGATTGTAAGTCAACAGTGTCTTTTTGTAATAGATCGTCTAGAGACATTTGACCGATTGGTTTCGAAGATTCATCTAGATTTGGTAATGTGGGATTATTAGGAAAAGAAGTAGAAAGAAGATGTGAAAGACATGCCCATTGTCGTAGAATGGGCAAGAGTGTTATAATCTGTTTTGGATGACTAAAAGGTATTTCTGTCAAT